>Ga0118677_10000764_pt1 | contig 69847 bp, 49 predicted proteins | sample AliMusrvi5mmetaG_FD_86154 | JGI IMG/M metagenome (GOLD analysis project Ga0118677, IMG submission 86154) | reverse complement strand
ATCATAGGCTGAATGTCCTCCCGGGGCATTGATCTCAACAGTTCAAGTCCGGTTTCCTGGACGGGTTTTGTGTTGGCTTTTGTGTTGTAGATGGCAAGCGAGGCGGCTATTATGGCTGCGTAGGGTTTGTCATCGGTGGTAAGAATGACTTTTTTTGCTTGCTCTATCTCCTCCGGGCTGGGTTTGTTGTCCTCTATATTACCCAGGCGGGTGATGGTCTGTTCAGCATCTTTTAAGGTTTTAGAGACAGGTTTGTTCCGGAGCGTTCGCAGGGTTTCATAGACATTCCTGTAGGAATATGCATTTTTTTGAGTTGAGAGTAGTCTTTCAAGTTCCGGGACTGCTTCTTTCCATCCAAACATAGTGCAGGCTTTGCATATCTCATTTGTATATTTGTCTTTTTTCAGCATGTCGAGGTATTGAGGTTTTGCTGCTTCTCTGAAGGGATTGGCAATCAGTGCATATGCGGCTGAATCGGCGACTTTCTTATTCTCCGATATATATAATGACTGCAGGAGCCTGGTTGCCTCATCACCGGGAATGTATCCAAGCACAGATATATATCTTCCGGGGTTATCTGACATATGCTCTTCGATGGATTTTTTGATATATGGCAGGGCTTTCACGCCAACATACTGCAGCAATCCAGCAGCAGAAGCAGAAGTGCAGTATCCTTGATCCACCACTCCAAGAGCATTGAACAGGATCGGCAAGCGGTCATCTCCACCTGACAATTTTAATTCGGTGCGAATAACATCCTGATAAAAAACTGTAGTTTTCACAAACCAATGGTAACCGTACCCATTACCCATATAGACTACCTGGCTATAAAATGTCTGTGCCAGTTCCAGCCATGGTATTTTATCTTTGTCGATATAGTGTTTCACTGCAGATGTGGGAAATAACACAAGGTCCAGGTACTCATGACTCTTAACAACCATGTCTTCTCTTTTGTTCTTCTCCGTATGTTGCCTGAGGACGGCAGGGCCCATAATCGCGTGCTCAAACACGACTCTATACCCGTGATAATCCCCAACGTCGACGCTTGGGGTTTCATCACACTGGATTACCTTCCAGTATGCCGGGGTCCCCTTGAATATGTTCGAGACCGAGGCGGAGAGCTCTTTTATCCGCGAAGCCTGAGTGGCGTAAAGTGCAGAGGATATACACGCAGTTATTAACACCAATAACATGAGTCTCAGGTGGTTTCTGAACATACTGGTTTTCATTGCTGGATTCTCCTTTTATATTGCGAAATATGGTATCACGTTATGCTATTACCTGCTTGCAGAAATCCGTATATGTAAGGGCGACTATGTGGCCTCTTAATCGTGTTGCGGGCGACCGCTGAGGGTCGCCCCTACGGGATAAAATCATGTTCGGTTTTCGGGCGACCGCTGAGGGTCGCCCTTACGGGTAAAATTATGATCGGTCTTCTGAGGGTGTTTTAGCCCCATGAAAACCTCAAGACGATCCTAAATCAAGTTCAGGATGACGTTATTCATATAACTTTGAACTGCTACCACTACTTAATTGTAATGACGGTATCTGTTCCTTTAGATACAGTGATTTTCTGTTTTATTCTCCATAGATTGGCGTAAGGTTTCACTGAGTAGATTTCAATGTTGCGCAGCACTGCAACCAGGACATACTTTCCGGGCGCGATCAGGAGCGCTGTTGTTCGATTGTTGTCGAAAGTGGTCAGGCATCCGCCCCACTCAGGGCCATTGGGGCCTGTGAGGACTGTTTTACCCGTTGCGGAATTGTAGAGGGTGAAGCCTATCCAGGGATGGATTGATGAGTTTACATTATCCCGGGCAGGTTTATCCGGCCATGACAGTTCGTCAAAGCGTCCTCCTTTTGCTACCTTGAACACGATGCGTTGACTTGCTGGAATGAGTTTTATTGTGATATTCAGTGTCTTTCCGGATTTGATTTCAATGTTAGCATTTGCCGGCAGATGCCTGCCATCATCGGGTCTGATCCACAACACGTATTTGCCCGGAGGGAGACCTGTGGGATTGCTGTAGTTGCTGTTTGTGTTAACAAGGGCACGGGAGGTTGTATACAGGACCATCGGCATCGGTTTTAACGCAGCCCCTGATTTCGCATCTACCAGCTGGATCCGCAATCTGCCGGGATCGTACATTTTGAGCAGCACGGTCCTGGTCTGTGTCTTTTCATTAAATGTTATCGGAGCGCTGATAAACGTCTCGCCCATCGGATGGAAGTCGCTGGTGAGGGTTATCTGCCCATATGGCAGGTCGTTAATAGTAAATGTGCCGTCCTTTGCAGTAGTGGAGCGAGCACCATACCACTCGGTAAAACCTGGATTCTTGTATGGCTTGTCGAATTGAAGTGAGAGCGGAGGTTTCCCCTGCGTAAATGACCGCAGTAACTCGCCCTGAATTGGCTGGAGAGTCTTTGCATCGACTAGACGACCTGACAATCTGCCTGATGGCAGCTTGATGTTTATCGTGTTGTCTCCGGGTTTCAGGTTTACAGAAATGGTCCGATATCTTGAGCCCACCCATTGGTCGCCCTGCATCTCGTGATAGGTCATTATCGCAGGACCTGCCTTTTCCAACCCAATCCGGCATTCGCCCTGTGAATCAGAAGTAGCAAGCATCGCAGAGGATCCATCTTCACACTGGATCTCTACCCTGGCATTAGCTACAGGAACACCATTTCTTGTAAATATAAGCCTGGCTCGCACATTGCGTTTCTTGTCCAGATCCAGGTTGACGCTTTGACCAGGCGCCAGATTGATGTCATATGCAATCCTGTTCCAGACTGTTACAGCATATCCGGCATACACAGTGTACTTGCCGGGGAGCACTTCCGGGAGGGTGACTATACCATCAGTCAGAAGCGGTTTCGAGTCACCTGTCCCGTCAGCAAGTGACAACAGACCGACCGTTGCATCATTATTGACCATCCTTGCGGCTTTTACAGTCAGAGATGCAGCAGCAGGAAGGACAATCTGCACTGGTTTGGTGAGATTTATATTGGATCTCGCAGTTCTCGAGTATCCCTGTCTCTTGACTATCAGCGTTCCGGATCGCATCGTAACCGGATTGATGGTAAAACTGCCATCCGGAGCGGTAGTGAAAACTTGCAGGTCAGGATGACTGGCAAGCCAGGTTGGATTGTTTGCGTTTTGAAGGTCCCGGTCTTCCAGAACAGTGACTTGAGCATCTACTATTCCACGGCCTGCAGTATCTACTATTCGACCTTTTACAGCACGTGTTTTCTGCAGTTCAAAGACGTTTGCATAATCAATAACTGGAGCTCTAGTTGCTGTGATGGTCTTTTCCTCACTGATATATCCATCAGCCAAGACCCTTATAGTAGAGCGCAATGGTTCAATGGAATCAGTATTGTCTATCTGTACAGAGAACTTGCCTTCCGGGTGGTCGAAAGTCATATTGTCATTGTAGAAAATACTGCTGCTGCGCGGTTTTGCCCATTTCACTGTAAAGCTGTGTATCGGTATTCCGGTATCTGCATCGACAACAGTTCCGGCAATCTGCGGGGTTCCCTGCATTTTAATAAGGTTGTCCGATGAATCTACATGAATGGGGATGTTATCCGGTGATGTATAGTCCTGTTTTACAAGGCCCACCAGTACATCACCTGCAGGCAGATTAGTGAGCGCGGCATTCCCATTCTGGTCGGTCGACGTGGTATACAACCAGCGGTAGATATCAAACCCTTCAACCTCATAACTGCATAACTGGCCGAGAACCGGAGTCCTGGCGTTCACTGTTATCAGGACACCCTCCAGCGGTTTTCCTGATGCATTTATGACGTGGACCTGCGCTGAGTGAGCTTTTTGAAGTTTCACATCAATGCGCTGATCTCCCTTTTCGCCAATGGGCATAAACGCCGGTGCAAATCCATCAGCCTGCACCATCAGCATTTCTTTGGCGATACCCATTCCTGTAAAGGAGTAGTTGCCCTGGTCATCTGTTTGAGTGTCTTTCTTATTCGATCTAAAACTGCCCTGTCCATAGTGGACTTGAGCACCTGTGACAGGATTTCCTTTCTCATCAGTGACTTTGCCTGCAATCTCTCTGAGCTCGTTAACCTTCGGATCGACGACCATATCTCCCGTGGTTTGCCTGCTGCCCTTAGGGAATTCGAATGTAAATGTCTCACGGCGTTGTATGTTGGGATCGTCAATGATTATTTGTACAGGCTTAGTGGGATCGACTTCACGCAGTTCGTAATGCCCATCATAACTGGTATGCGTCGATGCTCCCACTTCACCTTCGCTGCGCAGATAAATGCCTACAAGGGGGTTACCATGTTTATCAACTACCTTACCCCGGATGACACCTCCCTGGGTTATTTGTATGCGCCAGGCTGTAGCATTGGTATCCAGAGCGCTGAATCTGATTCTTTTCACAACATATCCAGGTTTGCGTATGTCCATTTCCATGTCGGACTGGGCCAGCACTTTGGCTTTAAAAACACCATCGCTTCCGGATTTGACTCTTGCACCATAGCCGCCGCTGATGAATACTTCAGCATCCATCACTGGTTCCCCGGTATCTACATCTGTTATCTCTCCAAGCACCAGGGATGTGGATTTGAGTTTCAGGTCTTTTTGTATTGACGGCAGAGAACCTTCCGGGATGGAAAACTCGTAATAGAGGGCGAAATCCCCGGTTTCAGTATAAAATACTGATCTGAGCCCATCCACGGAAGTCTTGTATTTTCCGTTTGCATCTGTTATAACCTCCGTTGACTGCATATTCCAGCCACCCACATGTATCAGTATTCCGGGAGCAGGTTTACCATCAGGGTACGATAAGGTGCCATATACTTCGTACATTTTTGTTTCGCTGTATCCGGCAACAGTGATCAGCATTACAGCTATTATGGCGAATAATCCGATAACCAGCCTAGTTGTTGTCATGTGATTCCTCCATACGGATTTCACTATCGGTGTCTTCGATTATTCTGTAGCAGACCCGCTGCAGGCGTCTACCGCTAATTGAGACTATTTCGTTCTCGGCTACTATTTTTTGCCCTGGACTTGGCACTGGTAAAGCCTCCGGAGCCAATGGATATTGATTGTCATTTTGAGGATCCGAACGGTCATTGTCTGTGTATTTCATAATAATTTGAGCCTGCCCCGAACCTGCCGGAGCTGTTATGATGGCTACGGTTTGCTTTGCTTTCAATATTTGTAGAACTGGTTGTTTTGATATGTGCTTAGGAGCTGATTGAAGTTGTATTGGACGTTCCATATGTTTGGTCGGGTTGGATACTTGATCTGCTTTGGCTATATTGATATGAGGCGCTGGTATAGGATTGTGTTTGCCTGACAAGGTGCCAGGGGATGCAGTCTTGCTGGGTGCCAGTTGTAAACCTGCAAAGAGACAGACTGCCAGGACCAGAACTGCTGCTGCAGGAATCCATACCCAGGCTGACGTGCGACTATGTTTCGGTTGAATTTGTTCAACTACTGCTGATACTACATCAATTTTGAACTGGTGCATCCTTAAGGCGCTGGATATGTCTTCCCGGAACCTGGCTGCTTGCTGATAAGCATCTTTGCAGGACTCGCACTGGTTGATGTGGGCTTCTACAAGTTCCGCATTTTGACGGTCCAGTTCACCATCTACATATACAGGTATAAGATCTTCATATACTTCGCAGGTCATAGCGTATAAACCTTTGCACTTTCTTGCAGCATTTTTCTTGCCCTGAATAATCGGACCTGAATATTGGAAACACTTTCTCCGAGGATCTCTGATATCTCTGCGTAACTCATATCTTCATAGTATTTGAGGACTATCAGTGAACGGTACTGCAGAGGCAGCCGGTAGATCATCGTTCGCAGTTCCTCCAATTCCTCGGAGCAAATGATCGATTCACACACCTCACTATCAGTGTCGATGAATGTGTCCATATCATCGCAGTAGATCGGTTTTGCAGACTGGGCTTGCCTGATGCATATGTTCACCGTAATCCGGCGCAGCCAGCTCCAGAACAGACCCTGACCAGTGTAGGTATGAAGGCTTTTGTATGCTCGCAAGAAGACATCCTGAGTTGCATCTTCTGCATCTGCCCGATTAGTCAACAGACTGTAGGCCAGATTAAACACCGGTACCTGGTAGCGTGCTACCAGTTCACCAAAAGCGTCTATCTTTCCATTATTGACCAGACCTATTATTTGTTGATCGATCAGCAAGTCGTTCTCCAAGGCTTTGTGGCCTTCACACATATTATAGATGCATATAAATGAGAAATCTTACATGAATACCAAATTGTTTTGTATTTGTTCAATCAGGAGAAGGGAGAAGCTTTGGGGAAATTATGAATTATGAATTACGAATTATGAAATGGGACAGACTTTAGACTTCGGGCTTCAGGCTTCAGGAAGGGATTTCACGCGGAAACGCGGAGGGCGCGGAGCAGGGGAGGGGCTTCAAGGAAATTATGAATTATGAAATGGGGAAGGGAGAGACTTCAGAATGCGCCATCCCGCACTTTGCCGGGCGGCGCATTGAACTGAACAAATGCGGTAACTACTTACCTTCGAATAGTGGTTGTATTTGTATGAAATCGTAGATTATCTCCTGGTCGATTGGACCTCCAGGTGTGGTGGGACTTGACCAGTCGGATATCTCCAGCCTGGCTTTGTTGGAGACTGCCCGGAAGACACGATAAATGTAGTTCCAGCAGGCTGTGTTTGATCTGGTGCCTTCTCCTCTTTGGATGTCCTGCAGGCTCCGATCAGGCAACACCTGAGCACCCGGAATATCGATCGAGACGGCGTATTTCTGTGTGATACCTGAGTCTTTGGGTTCACAGATGAACATTCTGAGTGAGTAGAGTTTACCAGGTTTGAGGTTTCTGATTTCCTGGCTGATGATATTTGGTTTTACTTCACTTCTTTTGGTCCAAAGGAGATTGTTACCTACTGGGAGGTAGCCTTTCTTGAACGGGATTTCGCTTATCTGCTTTATCCCGATGCTGCCATTTTGTGCAGGGGCGAAGGTCCAACTTTTCTCTTTTTCGGCGAAAATTCCATTCTTTATATGATCTGCAATGTATGTGTATCCAAACCTGGAGGAGAGCATGCTTTTTTGACCATCAATGCAGTAATGTCGATAGAGGGCACTGAGCCAGAGGATGATCTCTGGGTCGGCATAGACTGATTGATAAGCAGTGACACCATACAAACCTTCGAATGCAGGATCATTTGCCATCATATTGAATTGCATATCCAGCCAGACTTTGTAATCAACATTCGGGATGATGTCCCATGCCTCAAGGATAGATGGGCAAACAACGCAACTCTTCTCACTACCCGGATAAGTCTTTCGAAAATCCAGCATCCTCTGGCGGAGCAGCTTGTCCAGATTATCTTTTGCCTGGACTAATGACGGCTGTTCGAACAGGTATATCTCTGGAACCCAACGGTAGTTGCAGCGCATGAGCGGTTCCATGAGCTTTCGAAAATCCTCAGCTTTCGAGCCATAGGGGAAACCTATGTAGGCATAGAATGTACCTTTGAGATCTGAGGCATCATGAATCCGACTAATGGTATCAATTATATAGTTGTCGAATCCTGTGCTGGGTGGAACGAACTCATCGGCGATCAGACCTGCAGCCGGCTCTTTGAATGACTTGCTCCATCCCTGGTAGAGTTCTTCAGGATCTTTAGTAAAGAACCAACTGCCATCTATGATTTCCTTGCCATCTTTCTTCCATTGGATTATTTCGGAAGGTCCCGGTGTTCCGGATATCACGTTGACGTTTTTCAAGATGGTCTTTGAGAGGAAATCCCAGTAGTACAGGCGGAGCCTGTCTGCGCCATTTGCCTCACGCGTAGAATTTCTGTATGGTGATCCGTTCGGGGAATGCACATCACCTGTGAAACGAATGAACATAATCTCCGGCATTGTGCGAATGGTGAGGTTTACATCACATTTTCCATCTGACTGGATTTTGATCTTGTGAATGCCTGCTGGAAGGCGTCGCATTGCTTCTGAGGAGTGTTCTTTACCCTGATCGATGATCGTTTTATCTGGAGGTTGGTTGTCTAATAGGACTCTTATGTTACCGGAGCTGGATTTGCTTGCTTTGAGCGAGAAAAAGACCCAGCCAGGGCGTGGGTTGGTGAATATGATATCTTTCCGCGCGTTCTGATTCAGGTGGACACTGAGAAGTTTTGTGACGAAGTTGTTGAGCCTTTGAGGTTTGGAATTGGTGTGCGCTGGCTGTATTATTACACATAAACAACAGTAGGCCAGTGCCATTACCCGGATTGCCTTATAAGCCATTTTGTCCTCCAGTATGTCGAAACTCACAAGCCGTTGCATGGATGTTACTACATCTGACCAAACGACGCAATATGCGTAACAGTTTAGTATTGTGAGGGCTTGTTTTCAAGTTAAACTGCCGCGTGATCCATTCCTAAACAGATCCCGATAGACCGAAAATCCGTTAGCCCTGAGTAGCGCAGCGTATCGAAGGGCGGTCGGTTGTGCAGGATCTGTCGGGATAATCTCTTCGCAGTCGCCCTTCGATACGCCTGCGGCTACTCAGGACTAGCGGGTGTTGTTATTGGCAGCATACGAATATGCGTAACAGTTTAGTATTGTGAGGGCTTGTTTTCAAGTTAAACTGCCGCGTGCAGATTCCGATAGACCGAAAATCCGTTAGCCCTGAGTAGCGCAGCGTATCGAAGGGCGGTCGGTTGTGCAGGATCTATCGGGATAATCTCTTCGCAGTCGCCCTTCGATACGCCTGCGGCTACTCAGGACTAACGGGTGTTGTTATTGGCAGCATACGAACCGCTAAATGTGCTAAACACGCGAAAATGGGAATAGAAGGGAATCAATCCCCCTGGCCCCCTTCGCCAAGGGGGAATTGGGTTGTACTCATCTCCAAGGGGGAATTGGGGTTGTGCTTTGCTATGCGGGAACTCAGGTTGATTGAAGCATGTAGGATAGTGCAGACCGTCGTTCCCGCAGTATACGAAAAATCCGTTACCCTGAGTAGCGCAGCGTATCGAAGGGCGGTCGGTTGTGCAGGATCTATCTGTATAATCTCTTCGCAGTCGCCCTTCGATACGCCTGCGGCTACTCAGGACTAGCGGGTGTTGTTATTGGCAGCATACGAACCGTTCAGTTTTGTTAGAGTTTAAAGTCCATTCATACTTCGATACGCGCTTTGCGCTACTCAGCACGAACGGACTTTAGGTCAGTTCACATTAGACTCCTTCGAAAATAGAATATTTTCGTCCCTTCGTAGCGAGTCCGGCAGGTTTTCGCTGCAGGCGAAAATCGAGAGGACTCATGCTACGACTCCTAAGTAACACGATAGCTGTTACTTCATTTAGATAACTCGAAACCCTGAGTGGGCTACTGAACTCTTTCAATCACAACTGAAGCTGGTTTCTTCCGGTACAAAGTGTTAAGATAAGCGGTTCGTTATTTTATCTTTTCGAGCAGGTGCAGGATCTTCAACCGATATATATCAGCTTTAGCGCTCTCCGGATTTGCATTCCATCTATATCGGAATGTTTTGAACTTACCGCAAACCGCGTCGGGTGCCTCCATGAGAACCTGATTAGCCTGCCGTGTGAGGATCGGATCTTTGGTGCGTGCGGCGGCATCCTTCAGCATCGCCAGGTACTCATAGTCTTCAATACCCTCTCGACACGCCTCCCAGCTAATACTCTCCGTAATCTCATTCGGCCGGAAGAAGAGAGGCGTATACTCATTTTGTACCCACGAATACTGATTCCATGAGTTTTTATAGTGACCGATATCGCCAAATGCCCACAGTCCTATACCACTGGCTCCATTCTTAAAACAGTGCCAGCCGCCAAGTCGATAGTATCGGTATGGGTCAAGCATACGACCTGGTCCTTCACATTGGTAGAACCACATCTTCTTACCGGCTTTCAGCTGCCCTTGATAGAACAATTGAGTCTCCGGGATTCCGCCATAATATGCACCAAGCATCGGGATCGTTACATCGGCGGATCGAAGTGCATCCGCGAGAGTGCTCTTCTCAGGGATCATCCCGGTGTTGCAGTCCTGGTAGATCTGAATTCCGGTATTTGAAGCCTTTACAGCCTTCGCCCACCCGATGATGACCTTCTGGCTCTCTTCATCCGGTTCATCTCTGATCATAAGGCCCAGATCTTCCGGCCTTTTTCCAATTGAATACATGTGAGTTGCCAAAGCTTTCATCCAACTGCCGACACGTTTGTTGAACCCTTCACTCCCCATTGGATAGCCACACAATTCGGTAGGGGAGTTCGGATATACCAGATAGTGCCTCGCATCGTGCCAAAGACTGACCCAACGATCGAAATCCTCAAATATAAGCGGTTTTACGAGATTACCTTCAGAGTCATACGAATCGGCGGCCGGTGTCGGCAGATCGTATCCCTGTATCCAGGGGCTGTCAATATAGTGAGACTGCATCTGCGCAAGGGCATCGTGGTATATATCTTTGTTGACGGCATAGCTACCAGTCTTGAAACAGTAATCCCAGGCACAGAAAGACAGGCGAGGCCGGTTCATGATTACCTTTGAGACGTGAATCTCAAAAGGCACTATAACCATGTGCTCAACAGATCGAATTTTGAGCCGTCCGGTGTAGTTACCGCTAGCGAGTTTCTGCGAGTTGACCGTTGCCCATAGTCGAGATGTCATACCCGCGTGCAATCGCAGATCATATGAACCATTCGAGAACTTCAGTGGAACAAGGGCAGCCGACACCGGTATTCCGACCGCTGTATCGGTCCACGGCATTGCATAAAGGCGTAGACACTCGGGCTTCGAGCCGCCGGGAATGCCTTCAACCTTGATTTTTACTTCTGTGTCTGAGTTGGAAGCATTCGTGATGAGTACGGCATCGGAGCGATATTCATTTCTCATCATTGAGATGGAAAGCTTTACATCCTTTGCAGACTTCCCCGGTACCTCGGCCGGCTTGAGAAAGTCATAGCGATCCTTCTTCCAGGCAAAGAGTGAGGGACACCCCTCCAATTTGAGCAGAGAACCATATACAGCGAATATCCCGACATCATTATTATCTATCGGAAGCACGGATTCGAAGTCATTCGTCTCCTGCCGGTTGATTGCAGGAATCAGGGCAGCGATCTCATCGAGCCTGCTCAGAAGTAGTTTCTTTCTGCTGTTCGATATCGCAGACAACAATATCGCATGTTGCACTGCATCTGCATCGTGGCTCAGGCGATAGATGATCCGACTTGAGAAGTACATCTCTCGAATTTTAGCATCCGTATCTTGAATAGGTTTACCGATTGTTGGAAGAGACAGGAGATCGTTTCCTCCTTTGTAAACTTCAATCTCATCACAGAAGATAAACGCATTTCCCGGGATCGCGCAGATCCGAATGTACTGGCCTTTCGTTCGAAGACCGTGAAATGAAAACGTGTAGTCCGCATAGTTCTCAGCCTGTGGAACTCCCTGCTTCTCCGACAAGGATATCAAGTCGCCAACGTAGTGCCAATCTATGCCGTTGTCGCTTACCCATATAAACAGCGATCCAGGCCACTGGACCGAGTCGTCGCCGGATCCGGTGCTGAATGACACTCCTGATATGGGTTGGACTTTCTTCAAATCAACTGTGATACTGACTATAGGAACCTCACTCCATCCCACAGCACCCTTCTGCATCCACATAACACCGCTTGTATGCTCTCCATCTGTAAGACTGGATAGAATATTCCCGGTGTTGCCATAATTCGGGCTGGGACTCACAGTCACAGGGCATTCTTTCGCGATGTTGACCTCGGATGCGAATCCAGGCATAACTGCCACCGTCAATAGCGCGACCAGCATAAATATCGGAATAAACCTTTTCATATATACCTCATAAGAAACCATCAGGCTTTGACGGCAATTTGAGCCGCCATAACTAGTCTAGATTTCCAATCGAAATAAGTTGGCACCCCCAACTTGGGGGCTCATAACGTACCTGGTTGCCAGCAAATGGAAATCTTGGATGGCAGGCATACCATTGTACACTTAGTTACTACAAAAGGATAATGCAATAGAGGAATGTGATGGGTGGGGACTATATACTATTCCAAATCGTAATCAGGCATCCAATATCATACCGATCCTGGATCCTGATTCATCATTCAGTATGACTATCACTGTCAGGCTCCCTCAGAGATTCTGAGTTCACTCCATACACCGATTATTACATCCCAGATTTTGATATGTTAGCACACTATCTGATGAAAGCGGAAATATGTAGCTTGCAGTAACAGTTCAGTATTTGCGGGTAAATCTCCGTCCATCCTTCGATACGCGCTTTGCGCTACTCAGGACGAACGGAGATTTGCTGAATTCCACAGAAAACTCCCTCGAAAATAGAATTTTTTCGTCCCTTCGCAGCGAGTCCGGCAGGTTTTCGCTGCAGGCGAAAATCGAGAGGACTCATGGTACGATTCCTAAGTAACACGGTAGTAGTTACTTCATCTAGATAACTCGAAGCCCCGAGTGGGTCACTGAACTGTTACTGTATGTAGAAAGATATGCGAGTTTGATTGGGGCATGGTAGACTGATGAGTATCTGCGGTATTGATGAATAGATATGCCGTTCGATTTATTAAGGAGACCGGAATATTGAATATGATCAAGGGCTTATTGGTGTTGCTTGCAATTGGAGCAGGCTTGTTGAATATTTCTACGGTGGCGGTTGGTGTTCCGGCTCTTTGTGTGAATCGGACACTGACACCTCCGGTCATTGACGGTAAGATTGGACCGGAGGAGTGGGGTAATTGTGCGTCGATCGGTAGGTTTGTCCGGTTTGGAAAAAGAGACCTGGAGAAGGATGCTACTCAGGTTTTTGTTACATATGATAAGGACAACTTTTACGTTGCTGCCAGGTGTTATCAGGCTGATAAGCCGGTTGCCGATGCGCGGAACCGGGATGAAAGTATGTGGATGGATGATTGCATCGAGATGTTCATCCAGCCTGACATCAATAACCCTACCTACTACCAGTTTATATCTAACGCAATAGGGAATCAGTTCGACGGCAAGGGGCGTGATGCAAAATGGGACGGGACATGGAGAGTGAAATCCAGTGCATCCGAAGGCTTTTGGGAGATAGAATACGCGATTCCCTGGAAGACTGTTGGAGTTGATAGTCTTAAGGAGAATACGATCATTGGCGCTAACTTCTGCCGGAACCATCCATTTGGTGCATCCAAATATGCCGGACCAAGCAATATCCCGGGAATCGTCAGCAGCACGTGGTCTCAGATCAGAAGTGCAACATACCATGATCCTTCGATATTCGGGCTTGTAATGCTGCGGGACAATGCGTCAGTTGTTAAGGTCAATACACTTACGGGTGATCCTAACTCGGGCTTTACACTTGAAGCCCAGATTCTAAATCCTTCAACCGGTGATACCAGAGTCAAGGGATACTTTGAAGGCACTATTGATGGTGTCAGCAGCAAGGATGAGAAGCATATTGTTGTGCCAGCCGGGAAAACGGGTGAGGTGAAGCTCCATCTGCCGGTGAAGCCTGGAGTTTATGACGGAGTATTTGTTTTTACCGATGAATCGACTGGGACTACTCTGCAGAGCCAGGTGTTTTCCTGCACTATCGGACGTCCTCTGTCAGTGAAGGCCTACTGGTTTGCCGAGAGAATTACTCCTCTCCTGGATGTAAGGCAGTTTAGCGAGTTTACGGCGGACAAGTGCGAGTTTGTTCTTAAGGGTTCGGATGGCAGTTCTACGAAGGTGCCGGGGAAAAATAGCCAGGGAATCTGGCAGGGGAACATTGATGTCCGCAGTTTATCTCCTGGCGGGTATACTCTGAGCGCTGTTATCTCCAGGGGTGAAAGCAGCAAGGTTTTGGATCAGATTGAGGTCAATAAACCAGCGACTCCTGAGTGGTATAACTGTAAGTTGGGTCTTGAAGATAAGCTGCTTCCTCCATGGACACCAATGAAGTATGCAAAGAATAAGATTGAATGCTGGGGCAGGGAGTATGTTTTTAACGGAGCAGGATTTCCATCGGGGATAATCAGCCAGAGCAGGCAGATACTCGCTGGGCCGGTTTTGATGCATGCAATAGTGGATGGCAAGGCAGTAACGTTTGCTCTGAAATCGAAGAAGATTGAGTATGTAAAAGATACCAGAGTGGCGTTGAACAGTCTTTCCAGCGGCGGCGGGTTGGCGATGTCTACCCGGTCTGAGGTTGAGTTTGATGGTATGGCAAGGTTCGACACGAAGATCAAGAGTATTGGCGCGGGGAAAATCCAGGAACTGTATATGGATATTCCTCTCAAAAAGGAAGCATCCATCCTGTTTGATGCGGACCCGACGGAACCTGTTTTGACTGGATCATTCCCATACTGGCGTGGTGGTCCAGGTGGACTGATGCCCAAAACGAAGATAGCCGGGCCCTTTACTCCTCATATTTGGATTGGCAATGACGATATTGGTCTGGTTTGGTTTGCTGAATCTCAGAAGATGTGGGCTAATAAGGACCAGAATAAAGCGATAGAGATCATTCCGGGTAAAAACAACAATATATTGCGGATACACTATGTGGATTATCCGATAAGTGCAAAGGAAGCTCTGGCATTTACATTTGGTCTGCAGGCGACACCTGTGAAGAAGCTGGTCCCATACAAGAAGTTCGGGATGTACAGTTATTACGGAGCGGAGATCAAGCGGATACCGAGGGATGGTCCCAAGGAGGCGATGCTGACTTATCCGGCGCAGGGGAATGTGAACGTTGAGAAAGGCACTGTGCATTTGAGAGTTGCTCCGGCGTTTGATCCGTCCAGGCAGGTGATTGAAGGCACGGTAAGGGATCCGCGCGGCGATACCGATTATGCCCTCTTCTCTGTGGACTTTCCGAATGGGGATAAGTTTGGGCTGTATTTCGGGATTACGGACCTGGTTATCCGGGCTCAGGCGACTACAGGGGTGAACCGTCAGATCAAGGAGCAGGCGGTGGCGCAGTGGCGTGCAACTGACTGTAAGCAGGGAGAGATGCGCGATATCAGTCTCACCTGGGGAGATGGGAAGATATCGATATGGTATAAGAATGTTAAAGTATCTGAAGTAATCTACGACTCTGGTGTGTTTACTGTCCCAGTCTCAACTGCAAGGATACGGCTGGGTGGTTCCTTCGTGTACGATGCGCTGAAAGTGACCAGTGATGCTTACAAAGGTGGGGATTATGCATTCGATGCAGATCCAGCTACAACACTGTTGGATAATTTCAGCAAGGTGAATACTGTTGATTCTGTCACTGTTCCTGAAAAATCTGTTCAAGAAAGTGTAGGAAAGCTTGCAGGAACCTGGACATATTCGGATGGCAAACTGACACTAATTGCAGACAAGAGGGTGGACTCGCTGCTTGGGTTGTGGAGTTCGGATGGGATAGACTTGATGCATTTGCACGAGAACTGGACTGAATCCGAAGGATATCCGAAGACAATGAAGCACCAGGCGGAGATCAAATCACTTGCGGCTGCGTGTAATTCTCTTGGGATCAAAGCCCTTCCTTATATTGGTTTTCAGTTGGGGGACAATACTCCGGAGTATGCTGCATACAAAGAGGAGATTGTAGTGGAGCCTTTTGTGGAGGAGAGAGGATTCAACAGAGGGGATCACCTGGGGCAGGATATCTGCTATTCGGGCCAGTATCAAAACTTTATGATCTACAATATCGACAAGATGATTACGGATTATGGTATTGGTGGGCTATACATGGATGGTACTTGCGTGGCCCCACGGTGTGAGAACCTGCTGCACGGTTGTGGATACTACGATAGAAATGGAAAACTGCAGCCCAGTTATCCTGTTTTTGAGTACAGGAAGTTCTTCAAACGTATAAAAACGGTCGGTTTGTCTCATCGTTCGGATTTCTGGATGGATATGCATACGACGATCGGCTTGTGCACTCCGGTATCGGGTTTTGGGGACAGTTTTTGGAAGGGTGAGCAGTTTACAATGATGGTTGGAAGGAAAGGCGGGATACGGGATATTCTGAATCCGGACAGCATAAGAACGGGTATGGGTAAGCAGTATGGAATGCCTGTATACTTCCTGAACTATGACCAGATGGACGAGTGCGCAGCAGTCTGTGCAATTCTGGATATCCCTTTGAGGCTGGATGGCGGCCTGCGGAGCAAGGTGCTCAGATATTTTGGTACGGATTCTGCGAAGTGGGTTCCTTACTGGAAGAATAGCAAGCTGGTGAAAGCTTCAGATGAGAAGACATATGTCAGTTACTGGAAGAGGGCGGATGGAACAGTGATCGCTGCGATATCAAATCTGGGCAAGAAAACAGAGCCTTTCGTGGAGAATATCGTGCTTGATGAAGGTAAAATCGGAGTATCGGCGAATAGTATAGCATCCGATGCTACTACCGGCGAACGTTTTGATTATGGCAATGGGACTCTGAAAATCAAGCTGACGCCGTGGAGATACCGCCTGGTGCTGATCTCACCGGAGAGCGTGCAGAAGCCGATAGCGGCGGGGACGGTGTGGGCGCATACGGGGAAGGCGAGAGAGTAGGGAGTGGGAGACGGGGAGAGTGGGAGAGTGGGGGACGGGGAGACGTGGATTGATTGGTGGGTGGAGGTTTGGGTGTTGAGGCGTAAATGATGAATGTTAATTATTCCAGATTGGTTTTATTTGCTGCATTGTTATTTTGTGTGGCTGGATGTAGCAGCAAGAATACGGTAAAGATTAAAAGCAAAGCTTCCATCCTTTTTGCGAATAAGGATATGATCTATAAATATAAAGATGGGCTAACCAAAGAGCTTTGTAAGAATCCTTCAGGTTATAGTTCTGTAGATGATTGGTATGGATATTCTGAGGATCTGAAGGGTATTGCATTTGTGCGTGATAGATTCGTTGAACTCTCGTTGATTAAAAATCTCGATTCCAGCGGTGGTCCGGTATATAGCAAATTAAAATATTTAGAAGCAGACAACATAGATAATTCATGTTCATATATTCGTGGCTGTTTTTATGTAATACGTGGTAGATATGGTGTTGCGGAGTTATGGAAAACTACGAGAACAAAAAAATGGAGTAGAGTGAATTCATGGACCATTCCACAAGGCATACCATTAACTGGAAGGTGGAAATCTCATCCTGCATTTCTAAATGATGATGTCTTGTTTGCAGTACCATCCGGTTATCTAGTAAAGGCCAATAATAAAACGCATGTTGTGAAAGTGATCAGTAATGGTGACTCAGCATGGACTAACGATAGGCCTGAGCTTGGTGAATATGCCTCTTCAACTCAGATGCCTTGCATATCACCAAACGGGAAATACATAGCCTGGCATCCTTTAGGTGTTGCTGATGATTCCGTGAAGATAACCAAGATGGATGGTAGTTCAAGTAGGGATTGTAAAGCTGTATATGCTTTTGCAGCAAGAGTGGCTTGGCTGGATAATAAGTATTTGGTCTGTGAAGAGTATCAAGCTCTCTCCGGGATGAGTCGTCTTTTTGTCCTGGATACAAATACAGATGAGAGCACATGCGTAATTGATGATATCGAACGAGGTCAATGGTGTGTTTTGAATGCGGGATCGGCGTATGGCAAGAACTGAGACAGGGGGAAGAAGGTAGAAGATGGGAGTCAGGAGATTTGGATTGGTTGGTGCGTTTTAGCTGGCTTTTTGAAAATCCCTAGCAGTCCCCTTTTTCCTATTAGAGACTTGACGGTGCTTTAACCCGATAGTCCTGAGTAGCGTAGCGTATCGAAGGGCGGTTTGTTTTGCACGATTTAACGGGACAGGTTCTCCGCAGCCGCCCTTCGATACGCCTGCGGCTACTCAGGGCTAACGGAGTCGGGAAAGGAATCAATCCCCCTAACCCCCTTCTCCAAGGGGGAATTGGGTTGTGCTTTTCTCCAAGGGGGGACTGGTGGGGGAGTTGCGAATTGTGAATTATGAAGTGGGGATGTTTGCGGGCGACCGCGGAGGGTCGCCCCTACGGGATATTTTCTGCTCTTGATTTTCTGCTTTTAACTCTGAATTATTAACTATCAACTCTGAGCTTTGAACTCTGAGCTTTGAACTTTGAACTTTGAGCTTTGAACTAAACCGGAGGGTGTTATGTCGGCTAAGATTTGTGTTATTGGGGCGGGGAGTTATTTTTTTGGGCGGGCTTGTGTTTTGAAGGCTGCTACTAGTCCTTATCTGGCTGGGGGGACACTGGCTTTGGTGGATACTGATCCTGATGTTCTGGCTACTATGGTGCAGCTGGCTAAGAGGGTGACTGAGCATACTAAGTGCGGGGTGAAGGTTATCGGGTCTACTGACAGGCGTGAGGTTATGCAGGACTCGGACTTTACTGTGTTGACCTTTTCCAGGGATAACACCAAATACAGGGGTATTGATACCGATATAGCCCGGAAGCACGGGATTCGGATGTGCAGTTCGGATACAATTGGGCCTGGCGGGATATTCAGGGCTTTGAGGGAGATTCCGGTGGCTCTGGCGATAGCGAAGGACGCTGAAGAGCTTTGTCCTAACACCTGGCTGATCAATTTTGTGAACCCTACATCGGTTATGGGGATTGCTCTCATGCGATATGCTCCGAATGTCCGCAGTTTTGCGCTGTGCGACGGTCACCATGAGCCCGGCAACACTCTGCACTGGCTGCAGTATGTCGGGATTCTACCTCCTGAAGCTGATACAGTTCCAGCTGAGGTTTATAATAAACTGGACCTGGCGATTGGCGGGGTCAATCATTTTACCTGGCTGGTCAGATTCAACTATGACGGCAAGGACTATATGCCTGTTCTGCATGAAAAGGTCAAAGAGAGCGCTGAGAATGAATACGCCAACCCAGGGGATAACTCGAAAGCCCGGTATAATATGGTCTATGCTTTGGAGCTGTTCGACCTGTTTGGAGCATATCCTACAGCTTCCAGCCATACCAAGGAATATGTGCCTTATTTCCAGGGATACGGCGCAGCACCCGTGAAACCTGAGCCTATTCAATATTTCGATGCACCGGGCAGAGCGATCGATATGTCTGCAGCTATGGATGTTAACAGGGATTATGCGTCCGGCAAGCGAACACCTGAGGAGTTTCTGAAGGATGTACGATCCGATCATGCCAGCGATATCATAGAATCCATGTGGGGAAATCTGGGTAAGCAGTTCTACATCAACAGCGCTAATAGGAACGCTGTCTGCAACATGGCCTATGATGCGTTTATAGAGCTGAGATGCGATATCGATATGCACGGCCCCAGACCTCAACCATTCGGGAAAATGCCCCGGGGACTGCTTGGTTTGCAGCAGCAGGTGCTGGATACCCACGAGCTGACAGCTGAGGCTGCGGTGACCCGGAGTAAGTCTTTGCTGCGCAGAGCGATGCTGACGGATCCTATCTGCAATAATATTACGGACGCAGACGGGTGCATTGCGGATTTGCTGGAAGCGGAGAAGGAGGTTTTGGGCTTTAGACTTTAGGCTTTAGGAACAGGCTTCAGGAAGGGATTTCACGCGGAGACGCGGAGAAGGATTGAGATGGGGAGGGGGCGAACTGGGGTTCGGCGTGCCCGGGAAGGATTTTAATGATACATATTGATGGAAGTTCGGGGGAGGGTGGGGGACAGATTCTTCGGACTTCTCTGTCATTGGCTGCTATTACAGGGCAGGAGGCTACAATGGAGAATATCAGGGCTAAGCGGGACAAACCCGGGCTCAGACCTCAGCATTTGACCGGTGCCCTGGCTGTGGCGGAGATCTGTGGTGGGGAGCTTCGCGGCGGGGCTGTCGGGTCTATGCAGCTTACTATGAAACCCGGTGAGGTCAAGAGTGGGCCATATTGCTTCGATGTCCGCAAGATAACATCCTCTGCAGGGGCGGTGAGTTTGATTTTGCAGACAGTGCTCTGGCCTCTGGTGTTTTCCAAAGATACCAGTAATATAACATTCAAAGGTGGAACCCACGTTCCCTTTGCCCCTTGTTCTCACTACCTGAGCGAAGTCTTCCTGCCTGTAATGGCCAGTATCGGGTTGAAGTACAGGTATCGAATGCTGCAGGCTGGTTATTATCCTGCAGGCGGAGGAGAGTTGCATCTGCAGATAGAACCGGTGGAATCTCTTCAGCCGATTGACTTAACGGAAAGTGTTGAGAAACCGGCTGTGGAGATTATTTCCGCAGTCTCCAATCTGCCTTTAAGCATTGCTGAGAGACAACTGCATCAGGCAACAACCCGGTGTAAGGATCTCAAGCTGGCTGTGACTGGTAAAGTGATAGAAATTCCATCTCCAGGCAAAGGTACGTTATTGTTTGTGAAATCAACATCAGGCCGGACGATTGCCGGGTTCCAGTCTCTGGGTGAGATTAGAAAGAGCGCTGAAAGAGTGGCTGATGATGCCTGCGATGAGTTTCAGGGATACATTGAGTCCGGCTGCGCGGTAGACAAACATTTGGCGGACCAGCTTATAATCCCAATGGCCCTTACCAAAGGCACTTCGAAGTTCAACACATGTGAAATAACGCAGCATTTGTTGACCAACATTGAGGTGGTAAAAACGTTCTTGCCAGTACGTTTTAATGTAAGTGGTGAGCTTGGGGGAGCGGGTGTTGTGGAGAAAGTGGATGGTTGAGGGTATATCGGGGATTTCGGGTTCTTATTGTTCAGTATTACAGAAGATTCACGCCGCGCAATCCGCTCATACTTCGACTCCCCAAACACCAGGTGGTAATCGTTAGCTTTGATTCGCTCAGCACGAACGGATTGCGCTTACCTTGGATGAATGTAGCGGACATGGATGTCCGGGGAATCTGGTCAAGGTCAGGGATGACCTTGACCAACAGGGACATTATAGCCTTTGGTCTTAAGGATTTATCCTAATAGATTTGTGTATTGCGTTAAGTATACTGTTCTGTTAAGCACCGTTTTGGAAGTTTGTTCTCTATTCCGAATCCCTCAGGCTTTCCTCCTCATGTAATATTCTCCTCTTTATTGGGTAAGTCCTAAGTAGATGATGTTTATTGATTCACGGTTTGTGAGGGCATTGTGGGACTTGAGGATTACCAAAGCAAGAGGCGGTTTGATGATACTCCTGAACCGCTGGGGGAAGAAGTCAACCAGGTCGGGCATCGATTTGTGGTGCATGAACACCATGCGAGTCGGCTCCACTTTGACTTGCGTCTTGAGATGGATGGAGTGCTGAAGAGCTGGGCGGTGCCGAAAGGGCCTTCTATGGACCCATCGGACAAGCGCCTGGCTATGATGGTTGAGGATCATCCGCTGGAGTATCTTACCTTCCGCGGGGAGATTACGGAAGGCAACTACGGCGCGGGATTTGTTGAGATCTGGGACAGCGGGACTTACGAACTCAAAGAGAACAACCTGGAACACGGTAAATTGATCTGCGATTTTGCCGGGACGAAGCTCAAAGGTGACTTTCATATGGTCCGGCTGAAAGACTCAGCGACTGAGTGGCTGCTGATGAAATCCCGCGATGAGCTTGCGGAGACCGGTTGGAAGCTGGAGCAAATCCTGCCTGGTGGAAGCCGGAAAGACGTCCTTGAGCACAAAGGAGCAGTTATCCCCGGTATTCTGGACAATATAGATCCAATGCCTCAGAAAATATCCCCCATGCTGTGCACACAGGTTGATAAAGCATTTACCAATCCTGAATGGCTGTTTGAATCCAAGTATGACGGCTACCGGGCATTGGCCTTTATTGAAGAAAACTCATTCAGGTTTATTTCACGGACCGGCAGGGACATGCTGGAGCAGTTTCCCCAGGCCAATTCTATTTCCGGAACTGTGAATGCCCGATCTGCTATTGTTGATGGTGAAATAATAGCTGTTGGTTCCGATGGCAAACCCAGCTTCCAGGCTCTGCAAAATGCTATCAAATCCCCATCTCACAGCGACAGGTTGATCTATTATGCTTTTGATTTGCTGTATTTGAATGGTTCAGACCTGCGCCAGCGGACCCTTGGGGAGCGCAAGGAAATATTGCGGTCAATTATCCGAGCTGATGGCTTCATCAAATATTGCGATCATATTGTGGAAATGGGTGAACTACTTTTTAGCCAGGCCGGTAAGGTTGGTTTTGAAGGGATTATTGCTAAACGGATCAACAGCCCCTATGTCGAGAAACGCAGCAACAACTGGCTGAAGATAAAGATCTCACACAACCAGGAAGTGATAATCGCCGGCTATACGGAACCTCGCGGCGGGCGGGAGTATTTTGGTGCACTGCTTTTGGGTGTCTACGACCAGGGGGTATTGAAGTTTGCAGGACATGTGGGAACTGGATTTGATGATGCTACGATCAAAGACCTGTATGATCTGATGCAGTTGCTGCAGACTGATAAGTGCCCATTTGCTGATGAACCTAAGACTAATGAACCTGCTACCTGGATCAAGCCTGAGTTGGTTTGTGAGGTCAAGTTTGTGCAATGGACAGATGAAGGCATACTGCGTCAACCGGTGTTCCTTGGGTTAAGGACGGATAAACACCCGGCAGAGATTGTCCGGGAGGAAGCACGGGAACTGGATAATGTGATTGAGAGCACTCCATCAATTGTCATTAAGCAGCACTCCGTTCCTATAGATGAGGTGTTCGAGCGCAGAGAGCTGGAGGGTGACCAGGTGGTGAATGTCGATGGAGTCGATGTGGCTCTGACACACCTGGATAAAATCTACTGGCCAGGAGATGGGATCACCAAAGGGGAACTGCTGCGGTATTATTATCGGGTCCGTAAAACGATTGTTCCTCACTTGATGGGACGGCCTATTATTTTGAAACGGTATCACGATGGAATAGAGGGGGAATCGTTCTTCCAGCACAATTTGAAAGACGCTCCGGAATTTGTGCGACGGGTACCGGTGCATGAAGATACTTCTGTTGTGCATTATGCTACGATCGACAGCACTGCCAGTTTGTTGTACATAGTAAACCTGGGTTGTATCGCCCAGAATCCGTTCAGTTCTCGGGCTGAGAGTCTGGATAAGCCTGACTGGATAGTAATCGACCTTGACCCTGAGGAGGCTCCGTTCGACAGCGTGTGTGAAGTAGGTATGGTAGTGAAGGGGATTCTGGATGAAATCGGGCTGGTGGGATATCCTAAAACCTCCGGATCACGAGGGCTGCATGTGTATGTTCCGATTGAGAATGTCTATACCCAGGAGCAGGCAAGGGAGTTCGGCAGAGTGATTGCGGCTGTAACTGCAGCACGAAGGCCTGATATTGCGACGATAAAGCGGATCAAGAAAGATCGCACTCCGGAGCAGGTATATGTCGATATCATACAGAACGGACCGGGCAAGTCTCTGGCGGGAGTGTATTCGGTGCGGGCTGTGCCGGGAGCGACTGTATCTACCCCTTTGACCTGGGATGAAGTCGCTGCCAAACCAGATAAGATGCAGTACACGATGCAGACAGCGCTGGAACGGATTGCCAGGGATGGGGATTTGTTCGGGGAAGTACTTACCAGGAAGCAGCATCTTACTAAGGCGCTGGAAGTGTTGGAAGGGATGGGGATCAAGCATTGATTCATATCCCCTCTTCACAAGGGGGAATTGGGTTGTGTCATTCCCGTAGGGTTGTTACGAGCTTCGGGCGACCGCAGAGAGATCGCCCCTACTATCGACTGTTCCATATTTCACTATTAGTGACTTGACGGTACTTTACCCCGATAGTCCTGAGTAGCGTAGCGTATCGAAGGGCGGTTTGTTTTGCACGATTTAACGGGACAGGTTCTCCGCAGCCGCCCTTCGATATGCCTGCGGCTACTCAGGGCTAACGGAGTCGGGAATTGGATCAATCCCCCTGGCCCCCTTCTCCAAGGGTGAATTGGGGTGGAGCTTCGATATACGATAGTGCAGAATTGGATCAATCCCCCTGACCCCCTTCTCCAAGGGGGAATGGGTTTGTGGGTTTCCCGAAGGGGAAATTGGGTTGACGGAGGTTTATATTATGCGGGCTAGTTGGACTGGGATGATTAGTTTTGGGTTGGTCAATATTCCGGTGAAGCTGTATAGTGCTGCCCGGGAGGAGAAGACTACTTTTCATCAGATGCATTCCGAGGACAGCGGTAGGGTAGGGTATCAGAAAGTCTGCAAGGTATGCAGCAAGACTCTGGAGAGTGACCAGATCATCAAAGGTTATGAATACAAGAAAGGGCATTATGTGCTGTTGACCGATGATGAACTGGATAAGATCAGTCTGCATACTGCCAGGACAATCGCTATCACCAGTTTTGTAGGATCGGAGGAAATCGATGCCGTTTTGCCCGCAGAGATTCACTATATAGGTCCGGATGAGAACGGAGAACATGCCTATGTCCTGCTTAGAGAGGCTTTATCCCGCAGTAATAAGGTCGGGATCGGTAAAATAACAATGCGCACCAGGGAGCAGTTGGTTGCTGTCCGGGTTGTGGAAGACAAACTGGTGCTGCAGACCCTGCATTATGCCGATGAACTGACCCATACCGATGAGCTTGGTATACCTGGAACTGATGTCCAGCTGTCTGAGGCTGAAATGGAGCTATCACAAGTCCTCATTCAATATATGACCCGCAAGTTTGATCTCTCTGCTTATCACGATGACTACGAAGCGGCTCTGAAGGAAATGATCAATAAGAAGATAGAGGGACAGGAAGTGACTGTACCTGCTGAACCTCAAGCGACGGAAGTGATCGATATTGTGGCGGCTCTTAAAACCAGCCTGGCAGCTTCGGAACCCAGTCGCAAGGAAAAGAGTGCTTGAGTCCTGTTTTGAACAGGATTAATAAGATTTTTAAGATTAACAGGAAGGGATTTGCATAGGCAACTTGAGTTTTGCATCCGTTTTATCGAATCATTATGAATACTCATTTTTGGACAAGATTTACAGGATTAACATGAAGGGAAATTTGGATTTGTGGGCATTCGCAGAGTTGATCAGATTGGTGTAATTAGACGGCCTCCGACGAGGGTTCGGAGGCCGAGGTTTTGTGTGTTAGACTTTATATCGTTTGCATACTTTTTTGTATGCTGTGTATCTAGTACCCGCTGACGTGTAACGTGTTACCGGTACTTTTTTACATGATATTTTGTAGACGGCCTTATGGTGGGACTTATCTCCCTGGTTATACTTGTGCACTGCATATACTGTGCCTGCCCCAAGTAGTAACCCGGCTCCTGTGTGTCCCTTTGAAAGCTCGTAGATTGATGCTGCGCCTAAGCCTATAGCCGTATTTCTCTTACCTGCGGCTGATGCATAGGCAGTTGATGGTAGAACTGCGATTGCCACAAATGCCATGAACACTATGGCAATCACTACAATCATATACTTCATGTTCATGATTATGCGTCCTAAATTGAACACCCCTATGGGTGATATGCATTTTATTCTTCCTACTCTTATTTTACCTGTTTCAACCACGGAATACACGGAAAACACGGAAAATCTGAGAGCCAGGTAGGGCAGGGTTATGGATCCCCCTGCCTATCAGGTGCCTGTGTTGAATCGCAGGCACTATTTAGCGTTTTTGATGAAGAAGTCTACCATTGGTTGTGATTCGAAGAATTCGTCTACTTCCTCGTGGCCTTTTCCCTTGATTATGATCAGTTCTATATTTCCACCGAGTTCTTTGTATCGTTTGCAGAGTTCCAGGCTGTTGGTTTCCAGTGGGACTACGGTGTCAACGTCTCCGTGTATGCTGAAGATTGGGATTTTGTGTTTGGCGAGAGGTGCCAGGCGGTCGATGGGGTTGAAGTCTGGCAGGCGTTTCATTATGTCATCTTCAGTGATCCCATATGTTTCAGCCGGGAGTTTGTAGCCGGAATATGTGCCAAGCATACATATGGGGTAGGTAGCTCCTATGCAGCTTATGGATTCCGGATGGTCTGATGCCCAGTTGAAGTGCATGAGTCCTCCACGGCTCTGGGCCCAGAGGCAGGCTTTGGGGGATAGATTGAACTTTGATACTACAAACTTATAGAATGCGGTAGAGTTGTCTCTGCCTTCAAGACTACCGAAGGATTCCCCTATGTCTATTCCGCAGACAGCGAAACCCTTTGCCAGCAGCCTGCTGAATATCCAGGTCTGCCTGTCATTCGGCAATACTCCATCAAAGGTTGGTGCATACCATATCCAGCGGATAGGTTTTTCATCCATAGAGGAATCGGGCAGGACTATAAAAGCTTTGTGATCATTTACAATGAACGACAGCTTTTTGTGTCCATATTGGGTTGACTGGTTGTATTGGGAATCTCTCAAATATTCAGACATCATTTTCCTCTTAGCACAACAGGTATATTTAACCACGGAATACACGGAAAAAATGGGAATGGTATAGGGTCCAGGTAAGTATGATCTGCCTCATTATGTCCGCACCCTTCGACTTTGCTCAGGGTGAACGGGTTGTTATATGAGTATACCATACTACACTTTCGAGTTTATACATGCGATCAGATCGTTTTGCCAGGTAGGTGAGTTGAGCGATAGACAAGCAGGTTTTTCGCGGTTTATCAGGATGCGTAAGTCCTGTGTCGCTTACAACCTCAAGTATACCATTCGGAAAAGTGTGGTATTATACAAGATAATAACTTACGCGACTGAACAGGAGTTTACAAGACAGCACATGACAAATCCTTGGAAAGAGATTAGACTAGCGGACTACGAAAACCATATGACATGGCATTCTGTCATGCAGGCTCAAATCATGAATACTATGATGAAAGAACAGTTTTATCAATATCCTGTGAAGACAATTATGATTTTGGGGATTGCAGGTGGCAATGGCCTGGAACATATTAATCCGGACATTATTGAAAAAGTGTTTGGTGTAGATATTAACAGAGAATATTTGGATGAATGTGCTAAACGCTATTCCCAATTAAATGGTTCATTAAGTCTTCTTCAAGTTGATTTAATGGACGATAGTATAGTTCTCCCTATTGCTGATTTGGTTGTAGCAAACTTATTAATAGAATATGTAGGCTATACTTGTTTTCAAAAGGTAATTAATCAGGTTCAGCCAACGTATGTGTCTTGTGCTGTTCAAATTAATGCAGATACAAGTTTTGTATCGGATTCCCCATACAGTAATGCTTTGGATAATCTGGACAGTGTTCATCACCAGATGAGCCAGGATAAACTTGTGGAGGCTTTGGACAGTATAGGTTATCATTTGATACTGGAAAATGATGTGCTTTTACCAAACGATAAACGCTTGCTCAGGTTGGATTTTAAGCGGAATGCATCAAAGCAATAATCTGCAGATTTCAACTTCATTCAGGGCGAACGGGAATATTATATCATAGTGTAAATGCATAGCTTGCAGAAGGAAATTATGAATTATGAAAAGCGGTGGGCGGGGTTCTGGAATCTGGAGATAGGCTTCAGTCTTCAGGCTTCGGGCTTCAGGCTTCAGGAAGGGAGTCAATCCCCCTGACCCCCTTCGCCAAGGGGGAATGGGGTGGGCGTGCTCCATTCTTCTGGATTCTGACTTCTGGATTCAGGATTCCTGTCTCCTGACTCCTGACTCCTGACTTCTGACTTCTGGTATTGGTCACTCCGTTCGCCGTTAGATTTTGTCTGGGGAACGGAGTGACTCAGGTTTGGTTTTATGGGGTTTTTATGGGTTTGTCATTTGCTGCTATACCTGTTTGCGGCTGGATGGACAACTGGCCACGTGCTGCATTTGTCAGGTCGGCAATGTCCTGGTCGGTCTTCAAGATACGAGGTGTTATGAAGACCATGAGTTCACTCTTGGTTTTCACGTTGTCCGTACTCTTGAAGAGTTCACCGATCAAAGGAAGACTGGACAGCAGCGGGATTGCTTTAGTAGCACGGTTGGAGTTCTCTTTGATTATTCCTCCAATAACTATCGTCTGTCCATCGTTGACTGAGACGGTTGTCAGAGCCTGTCTATTTGCAATTATTGGAGCATTTAGAGTTGGCTCGGTGCCCAGGATCTCGTTAATGGTCTGTTGAACTTCAAGCCCTATCACATCACTTGATCCATTGACATGTGGTGTGACTTTGAGCGAGATTGAGACATTCTTGAAGTCAACAGTGTTTCGTATACTTCCACCAGAAGTCTCTGAAGTTTCGGATACGAATGGTTGATCTTCACCAATACTGATTGTTGCCTGCACGTTATCCGATGTTGTAATCGTTGGAGTTGAAAGCACCTTTACGTTGCTCTGTGTCTGAAGAGCTCTCAGCAATGCCTGCAGGTTTCCGCTCAAAACACTGTATTTCAAACCGGTTGTCTGAGTTGATACACCTAAATTGGTCGAAGCACTCTGCAGCGGTGTACCTGCCTTATTTGTGTCATTGCTATGCCACTGCCACTCAACACCAAACTGCGTATCCTTGTTTAGAGTTACATCAACAATTGCAACCTCTATGAATACCTGTGCTGTTCGTTTGTCGAGTTTCTTGATAAGTTCATCCATAACTGAAGCCGAGTTTGGTGGTCCGGTCACCAACAATGAGTTGGTTTTAGGTTCGGCTACTACAGTTATATTCTTTAGTTGTGCAAGTGGACCATTGTTCTGTGTGGTATTGCCCAGTCCGAATATGGCTGCAATTCCACCCCGTCCGTTGGTCGATGCAGTGCTACCTCTGAACAGGTTCGTCAGGGTAGTTGTCAGTTCCGATGCTTTAGCATACTTGAGCGGATAGACGTTAGTTACCTCACTCAACACCTTTGGTGCATCCAACTCTTTGATCATGTTCTCAAATGATTTCATGTTCTGTTCTGTAGCTGTAACAATCACAGAATTTGTGCGTATATCTGCTACTACTACATTTCGCTTGAGACCAGCATAATCAGTCGGTTGGGTGGTGTTACCGCCTCCGAAGAAGAATGGACGATTCTGATTTGTTGTGCTGCCCTGCGGTTGTTCAAACATGCTGTTGAGTTGATCGGCAGCAGTCTGAGCATCTGCATATGCAAGCTGGAAGAACTTGACTTTGACTTCAGCTTCCGTATCTACATCGAGCTGCTGAACAACTTTCATGACTACATCAATCCTGTCACGGGTGCCGGATATGATGAGGCGATTGGTCCTTGCATCGGCGGTAAAAGTCAGCTGACCTTTCAGATAAGCCAGTCCGTTAGTGTCGGTGGCCGTAGGAGCTCCGGCATCCATTCCCGGCTGTGGAGGCATCCCCGGATTTCCCCGTCCTCCCTGTTGTGCGGGTTGTTTCCCTGTTGTAGATTTGACCTGGAACAAGGAGTTTAAGTTTGTTACCAGGTTGTCAGCACTGGCATATTGACACTTATAGACTTCAACTGCGATAACTCCGGTAGTGTCCGTATCGAGTCCCTTAATGATCTGCATCAGGCGTCTCACATTACCGGCAATGTCGGTGATAATTAAAGTGTTGGTTGAAGAGACCGACACCAGGCTCCCCTGATCAGAAGATACCAGCGATTTTAACTGATCTCTCAGATTGTCAGAACTTGTAAACTCAAGAGGCACGATCTGAGATATAATATCGTAATCGGAGATACCCTCTTTGATTTCTTTTCCTGTGCCAATTCCGGTTACATCAGTTGCTGCCTTTTTGATAGGAACTACGCGGATACTTTTGCTGCCGATACCACCTACCATGGTGTATCCACGCACCAGAAGAGCAGCACCAATTATTTCATAAGCTTCCTGAGGTGTCATCCCCTTGGATGAAATAATGGTGATATTCCCCTTGATATCCGGGTCAACGATAATCGGTGTTTTGGTGATCATACTGAGAAACTTGATCACGCTCTGGATGTCGGCTTTATCAAAACTCATCTGTATCTGAGTATTGCCATCGTTTCCACCTTTATCATAACCCCCTGAAGAAGGCTGGAAACCATTCTGATTATCCCCGAAAGAACGTCTGCGCCTGGGTCTGGTTTCACCACCGGGTTGAGATTCTCCGTCAGATGGGAAAGCAGGCGGCGTTCCGAAACTTCCACCGGGTCGGCCTGCAGGCATTCCTGGTTTTCCGGATGGTTTTACTGCCGGTGTTGTAGTTTTAACAGTTTTTTTAGCAGCAGGCTTCGCTGCTTTTTTGGATGTCTTCTTGATAGTTACATTTACTTTCTTGAGTTGTGCGGTTTTTGGCGGCGTCATCTGTCCCGGTACTGTGGTCTGTACAGGTTTTGTGCTATCTGAAGACTGACCATATGCCAATACACCTGGTATTATCAGGCAGGTAAGCAGTACTATTCTAAGAATCGTGACATAAGTCCTCTCGATGCCCGTTTGCAGCGATACTCTACCGGACTGGCCACGAAGGGAACGAAAATATTCTATTTTCGAAGGAGATAAATGCATCAGACTTCTTTCCTTTCAGTAGTCTTTGCAGGATTTACAGTGCAATCCATCACTCTGTGACTACACAGCGAATCAGACTCATTGCCAAAATACAGAGCGTTTCCGCCTGTACGAAAATCCATATTAATTGCCATTTCTGCGTCGTCCTCTCCCTGATCCGCCATTACCACCAGCTACGGTAGGTGCCACCATCATTGTGGTCGGCATACCAGACGGCATCCCACCAGGTGGCATTGCCTGTCCCGGAGCCCCAGGGGCTCCCGGTGTTGGTCCGCCTGGCGGAGTTGACGGTGATGCGGCTGGCGGCGGTGCACTGATCTTGTTCTCACCCAGTACCAGTTTGACTGTCTGCCCATCTTTAATGATCGATACAGCAGTTGCAGTGACTTCAGTAACCGAAGCGCCGAATGCGTTATCTCCAACTCTGACATATTTGGTCTCGTTGTTCGATGTATTTTCAAGCAGTGCCATTATGCCATCCGGAGTTTTTACAATCCCAGTAAAAGCAATCTTCACATTGCCCTGATCAGCCCCCCCGCCGGGACCACGCATTCCCTGCATTCCAAAAGGTCCACCGGGCATAGAAGGCATTACTCCCAGAGTAATGGGAGGAATCGGTTTGTTGCTTCCGGGCATTGAAGATCCAGAGCCTGTAACCGCTTTGAAAATGTTGCGCTGAGCTATTAAAACACAAGGGTCAACCGGTTTGGCTGTGCTTGCAGTATTGCTCGCTTTAACTATTGTGTTTTTATCGTTGTCCTTAAGCGTTACCTTCACCGGTGAAGATTTTAGGCTGGTTTCCGGCGTTGCACTTACGTCCTGAGAAGGCATCATGGTACTCTTCACGATGAATATAATGCCGCCTATTATGACTAACAGGATTGTAATGTATATAGCAGCCGTCTTTGGTGTAACCTGGGTGCCTTTTAGATTATCTATTATGCTCATTGTGGTCCTCCCGGCTGCATTGAGTTGTTGCCAGGTCCATTTGCTCCATTGCCGCCCCGTGCTGCCATGAACCTTTTGGCTGCCTCCAACTCACCTGCATCTATAACACCATCCTTGTTCGTATCTGCAAGATCAAACCATGGGACACCTGCTGCTTCCTCTTTTGTGATCTTACCGTCGCCGTTCTTGTCCAGCGCCTTAATCATCGCATCGAACCCACCTCCCGGCTGTGCAGAAGGCGTGAATTGCCGGGTTGTCCTACTGCCTCCGAACCCACCGAACGGGCTCCTGCCAGCTCCTATTCCAGGTATGGGCGGCTGCATCATAGACATTGGTTTTGTCTTGAGATCATTTTTACCGGTCTCAAGTGGTTTCTTGGTCACTTTGACGGAAACACTGGTGTGCAATGGCACCACTTTCGGCATTTCCGGTGCGTCCTTGTCTGTGATTGCATATGATGAAACAGTCATCTCGGACTGCAGCAGATCAGACTTTTCACTCGCTGCCCTGATATCCAAACGTTCAATGTTGAGCAGCGGGGTGGTCTTCTCTATATCGCGAACGATTTTTGCCATATCAGCAAGATTAGCCTTAAAGCCAATCCGCAGAGGCAACTGTGAGACATTGTCGATTGTCCTTATCGGGTCTGGCCGCATGGTATCCATTTTGACTTCATATGTCTGCATAGCAGCTGTCAGCTGGTTGACCATAAATGGTATATGTTTGCTCCAGGTGACTTCCCTGTACCTGCCCCCTAATTTCAAGGCCATATCTCGATATTTCCTGTCTTGATCAACATCGGCAGTGGAGTCTTTGGACAAACGGGTGAATTTGGCATTCTCCTGTTTTATCTGCGTAGAAAGGCTGGAACTTACCAATTGCTGATTTAGAATTGCAATTGACAGGCATATAATGACCAGAATCAGGATTGCGGCTGCAATTACTGTTGGTCTGAACTGTCGTATTTTCATCGCACAACAATCCTTTCCTTGGAGGTTTTACTCTTTTTGACACTTCCAAGCAGTGATGCGTTGGGTGACAAAGCGCACTTTATCTGGAAGTCATACACTGTTGAGGTTGTACTCTTTCCCAAGTTTGAATAATCAAGTGATACAGACTCAAACCCGGCAGTGTTTGACAACATGTATACAGCATCTGCAACAGCAGAATTTGACAGTGCATTTCCTCTCAATACTATTGATTTTCCGGACTCATAACGGAACTCAGTCAACCAACAGCTTTTGGGGAAGTTTAGACTTAACAATCTCAACATTTCAAAAGGACTGTTTTTCTTGTCCTGTAAACTGGTTGATACTGTCTCCATTAATGTGGTCGTCTGACGTATCTTCGGATCTATTGCCTTAGTCTGTTGTGTCTGGATTGATTTGGTCTTTTGCTTTAGAGTATCGAGTTCAGTTATCTTCTCACCGACAGCATACTGTCCCAGTAGAAAGACACCTAACAATAGCACAGGGAAAATCGAAAGGGTTGCAATCAGAGCAACATCCTTACGTTTCTGTCTATCGATCTCAGCGCGCTCGCTGGGCATCAGGTTGATGATATTACCTTTTTCCAGACCAGCAACAGCCAGACCGGTGGCAACTGAGAAAACAGCTGGTATATCGCGCTTATTGTGAGCAGCAACCAGGCTCAGGGACATCCCGGACCAGGGATCACCTGTCTTTACAGTAAGACCTGTGCTGGCTGCCAGCATTCTGGTCAGGCCTGCAACAGCTGCTCCATCTCCGGTGACTATTGCTGCCCTCAAGTCTGTCCCATGGTTGCCTTTAACAGGAGCCAGTGAAGACCGTCGAATCTCTGAAGCTATGTGTTCGACCCACGTAACTACTGACTTGATATTTGATGGGTCTTTGCTGAAGACTGAGTCATCAATACTGCAGTCTTTATATATCAGTTCACTGGCTTCGTTGACCTCTACGCATAGATCGGCAGCTACAGAATACTGGAGACCAGCTATTCCCATGCGGACGCTTCGGCAGGATGTGACCTCACCGTTTGTGATGGTTGTAAAATCGGTCCATTCTTCACCAATGTTTACAATTACGACTGGACCATCAGATATTCCAATGTCATTCAGTATGACTGGAGTCTCTGCCAGTGATCCAACCATTGCTGCATTGATACGCAAGTCAGCTGCCTCAATCGAAGCTGATGTTTCCTGGACTAAAGTCTGCCGGACGCCGGCGAGGACTACGTGACATAGTCCATTATCCTTTGATGGTTTTCCGGTTGAAAAACCCCAAATAAGGTCAGCCAATGGAAGCGGAATTTGTGATTCAGCTTCATATCTCGCCATCCGGGCGATTTCTGAACGACCGGTCTTTGGCAATTGCGCGAATTTGACTGAACACTCGTGTGTCGGTAACGACCACACAGCTTTCGGATTGTCCGTATTAGTCTCCGCCAGGAAATGCTTCAGTGCATTGGTAATGCCACTGCTGCCGATTTCCAGTCTTGAAGCCTGCACAACCTGATACTTACTACCAGCTTTGCGCAGCTCAACTATCTTGATATCCTTGTCTGAGATGTCTACACCCAGACAGGTTTTACTCTCCCACATGTGTTATCACTCCTGCCAGTATCTGATTTGCGTCTGCCCGTCGCTTGAGATTTCTACAATGCATGTGATGGTAGCAGTAGCACCGGATGATTCCAGACTACCTGTAGATATAATCCTGAACACGGTAGACTTAATAGTAAAATATGGCGCAGCACTCACAAATGCCTCATTTGTCACTTCCTTAGTCTCTAATAATTGGGCGACTCCAGTTAAAGCCCCCTGGTCTTTGCGATAATCTACGATGGCTGTGGCAATATCCTGGTCAAATCCCGGTATCACCGAGAGCACATCAACCGATGCAGTGTTGATGTTTACCAGTCCGGTCTTTGCCTGAACACCAGCGACTGTAATCTTGTCGTATATCTGTTCAATTTTGGACCGGGACAAACCGGGAACCAATACTATCTCTGCAGGTGTTTTGAAAGCCGTACTGGTTCTATATGCGATAATTGCATTGATATCTTCCGCACTCAGAACACTTCCCAGCCCACTCTGCAGACTCGCCTGAGTTGCTGACTGGATGTCGATAAGACTGCTTGTAGAAGCCGCAGTCTGGTTCTTTGGTGCGAAGACAGTCAGCATATCAACGAGAGGTATCGTCCCTCCAGTGATTGGGGCAGCGAGAATGTCGGGTGTAACTCCTTTTACCAATTGTAATTCCCGAACAGTCTCGAAGTCGGCATTTTTGCAATTGTAGGACGGTTTCAGAGTGTTGTAGTAATCCGTTTCCGCACCATTTGGCCCAGGAGTGTCATCAGCATCTCTCCAGTCGGTTATGCAATCAACCAGGTCACTTGTTTCGAAGAGTTTTGTCAGAGTTGCCGATTCCGCGCTGTTGATGTTCACTCTGCTGGATTCATCCTGAATAACGAGACTAAATGCGTACCCTCCAAGATCAATCGACAGATCATCTGATGTAATTGTAAATGGGTCTTCTCCCAGGTACGTGGTCTGCTCCTGATTGAGTGTCTTTATCTTTTCCAGAGCGCTATAGATTCCTGCACGTGCAGCCCACCGGCAACGGACCAAGTCCGAATAGTTGCGGGATATCTGTGTTTCCGTACGCGCCATTATCGATATTCCTGCTGCCAGCAATATCAGAGCCAGCATTATCCACAGCACCAGTATTAACGCCATTCCCCGGTTATTATTGCGCACTACTGGTTCCCCCTGTAGATGTGCTCGCAGCAGTATCTGTTGCCGTACTCCAGGACGGCAGGTTGGTTGTCGAAGCAACTGTTATCGGAGTTGATCCGGCTCTGGTAGATTTTAAAATAAGTTCAACCCGCACAGCAGACGGCAGGGTAGTCTTGTCTATCCATTGATCTACCCACTCATCAGTATCCGGATCAAGGTATGTGCAGTTCATACCTATTACCAGCGTGCTTAGTTGAACGACCTTGTCAGGGTCCGGACTTGCAGTTGTCTGATCTTCTGTATGCAGGCCTGGCGTGTAGTCTTCTGTCAAATAGAGACCGATCGGATTGTTTTCTTTATCGTATTCTGCGGAATAACTCACTGCACAAACATCACCTTTGATTGTTTGCTTACCACATGGTTTATGGGATAGCGTAGTAAACGTTATTTTGTCGAAATACTGAGGACCGCCTTGATCCTCAGAGTTTTCTCCACGCAGAAAATCAGTCTGCTGGCCTGAACGTTTGTATATGCTGCTGAGTTCTGAGTCTATATGCCCAAGCAATGTCCGGGCTGTCTGGTTTAAATCTGCACTCTCTTCAACCAGCATGGCGCTCCGATTGCCCGCTCGAAATGCCCCGTAGATTGCACCAACAACTATTATGAGAATAACGATTGCAACCAATATTTCTATTAGAGTGAACCCTTTTTTACCCGTCGCAATGTGCATATGATCTAGCCCTCACCAATTGAAATTGAGGACATATTTGTTGCTTGTGCTATCCGTCCGTCCTTCGACTGGCTCAGGACGAACGGAGATGGAGTCGCTTTTGTTGTTTGTTGGGTTGTTGTGGTGTCACCTTTGGGATGCAGGCAGATAACCATATCAAAATGTCTGGGACTTGCGTCTGTGCCCCATGTTACGGTGATAGTGGTCCTCATTAATCCGTTGCTGTCCGCTGCTTCAATATTTGCATCCCAGGTGAACGCAGGTGCATCCTCGAATGTGCCTGACATATCTCCGGCTGTTACGGTGTCCTCACGGTCAAGTTGAGATGCCACCTGTGCAGCAAGATTCGATGCAGTCGAATATAATTCAGCTTCTTTTGTAGCCCTCATACTGCTGGAGAATGCCTGCAGAACACCAATTACTCCTATCGCCAGTATTGCCAGGGCAACCAGAGTTTCCAGCAAAGTAAAACCGCGGTTAGATTTACGGGTTCGGGACTCTTTGTAGCGGTGAGTTTCTGCGGTTATCCCTACGGGTGTGCGGTTTTGCGGGAGGCCGCGGAGGGCCTCCCCTACGAAGGTGCTGGTTTGCGGGAGGCCGCGGAGGGTCTCCCCTACGAAGGTGCTGGTTTGCGGGAGGCCGCGGAGGGCATTCCCTACGAAGGTGCTGGTTTGCGGGAGGCCGCGGAGGGTCTCCCTTACGAAGGTGCTGGTTTGCGGGAGGCCGCAGAGGGCCTCCCCTACGAAGGTGCTGGTTTGCGGGAGGCCACAGAGGGCATTCCCTGCTTGGAGGGAAGCGCTTCTATGCAGGTTGTGGTTATCTATGGACATTGGTTAATAATTCCTATTTGACAACCTGTACAGATTGGTCAGCTTCATATTTTTGCTGTTCCTCATATGATCTGACCTTGCAGCGACCGGTCATGGGATCTACGCTCACATACTTAAAATGGTCGTGTCCATCCGACAGTTCGATTCTTGTCTCATCAACCTGTCCAATGCCAGAAAATTCCACCCAGTTCTCTTCATCCTGTGTATCAGGTTTTGAAACTTGAGAAATGGTAATGCCTTCCGGTAAATTGTAATGCTTGCCAGCAGCAGTAGTAATTATTTGCCAGTCCTGGGTACCTGAATCATCAGCTTTGTATTGCTGAACTTCAACACCATTATTCTCATCAAAAACCAGACGAGTACGTGTGTTGGTGGCTGCAGCATGGCTTCGTGCATAGTTCAGAGATGATGCTACCATCCGGCATGCCGAACGCATTTTGGCATCCTGCAATGCAGGTTGCATTGCCATTGCGACGACTGTGCTCATGATTACTGCAATCAAAAGCACAACCATCAGCTCAATCATTGTGAACCCACTGTTGTTACGATGAGAAGGCAAACGCCTAGTCCCAGTTGGTAACGTCTGCATCAGGGCCATCACCACCCTCTTTACCATCTCTTCCCAGTGAATACAGATCATATGACTCCGGGTTTTTATCTCCAGGACACAGATATACATAAGCCTTTCCCCAAGGATCGGTCGGTACATCTCTCTTGATATAAGGACCGGACCAGTTGGTCATATCATCAGCCTGAGGCTTCACACGCAGTGCCTGCAGACCTTCTTCGGTTGAAGGATGCCTGCCACAGTGGAGATAGAACTGGTCAAGGGCACCACTAAGCGATTCGATATCTGTAACTGCCTTAGCGTGCTTGGCTTCCTCTACTCGCTTTATAACAACCACTGTTACTACACTTGCGAGCAATACCAAAATGACCATTACTACGAGAAGCTCCAGCAGCGTAAAACCTGATCTGCTTCTCATTAATTTGGAACGTAACTGTATCAATTTTTTCCTCCTAGAAAAATCATAGCGAGCAATTAGTTTCAATCCCCCTGACCCCCTTCTTCAAGGGGGAATGGGTTGTACTGTATTAAAATGTTATCTATCTATACGTCCTTCGACTGGCTCAGGACGAACGGATTCGGTGTTCCTATTTCGTAATACCTTAACAACTGTATATTCCTGTTGTCCTTCGACTGGCTCAGGACGAACGGATTCGGTGCTCCTATTTTGTATTAACTTAACAACTGTATATTCCGGTTGTCCTTCGACTGGCTCAGGACGAACGGATTCGGTGCTCCTATTTTGTATTAACTTAACAACTGTATAGACCGGTTGTCCTTCGACTGGCTCAGGACGAACGGATTCTGTGCTCCTATTTCGTATTAACTTAACAACTGTATATTCCGGCTGTCCTTCGACTGGCTCAGGACGGCGTGTTATCCCATCATATTTATCTGGAATACCGGTAGGAGCATTGCCAGGATTATGAAAGCGATTATTGAGCCTATTATGACTATGATAATTGGCTCCAGCAGTGCAACTACGCTCTTTAGGGTGGTTTCAACCTCTACATCGTATGTGTCTGCAACGGTGATTAGGACACCTTGAAGGTCGCCTGTCTCCTCGCCGACCGCTGCCATGTGGGTCAGCAGGGGAGGGAAGACACCGGATTCTTTGAGGTGTGCGGAGAAGCTCTGGCCCTCTCGCATTCCTTCCTGCACACGGTCAACTCCACGGGCAAATACTTCATTGCCTACCACGTCCCGGACGATAGCCATAGAGTCGAAAAGAGTTACCCCTCCATGCATCAGTATGGCTGTGGTCCTGGCGAACCTGGATACAGATGACTTCATATTTAACTTCCCCAGCAGCGGAATTCGCAAGCTCAGAGTATCGAAAGCCAATCGTCCCTGCGGGGTCTTTACATATGTTTTGGAACCTATTACTGCTACAGCAATTATAAGAACGATAGCCCACCACCAGTGGAGCATAATATTGGAAAGGCCAATCAGGATTATAGTAGGCATCGGCAGAGCCTGGTCGAACTCCTGGAACATCGAAACAAACCTTGGGACGATGAATATTACAAGGGAAACAATTGTAAGTGCTCCAACGCCGGTCAGCAGGGCCGGGTATGCGAGTGCAGACCGTATCTGGTTTTTACGCAACTGCTCCATTTCAAGATAGGTTGCAAGCCAGTTGAGTACGGATGAAAGCTGCCCGCTGGCCTCTCCGGCTTTGACCATACTTACATATATAGGGGGAAAGATCGTCGGATATTCAGCCAGGGCTTCCCAGAGGGCTTTTCCACCTTTTATTTCCTGCTGCATCCTGTTAAGGACATCTTTGAAACGGGCATTTTCGGTGTGCTCTGTGAGGGCGGTGAAAATGCGCATCAAAGGCAATCCACCCTTTACCAGGTTGGCAAGCTGCCTGCTGAAAATTGTCAGATCAGAGCTGTGGACCTTACCCGAACTGTGACCATTGCTTTGACTGGCATGAGCAGCCGGTGTTTCACGAGCGATCTTGATATCTGTAGGGAATACACCAAGTGCCTTGACTCTTATAAGTGCTGAGTGTCCATCATCTGCGCTGATCTCTCCGCTGGTCTGCTTACCTGATTTATCCAGTCCGTGATATAAATATTGCGGCATAAAAGGCGGTCCTTTATTTGTTCCGATTGATACTAATGCTAGACAATATGTCGATTTTGGTCTGCATTCTATTATCTGGTATCAGTGAATAATGCAGCTCAGACGCCCTGCATGTCATCTTCCTGTGTTACACGTACGACTTCGTCTATTGTCGTAATCCCTTGCGAGACTTTTATCCAGCCATCTTCGCGAAGAGTCCTCATACCGTGCTGGCAGGCAGTCTCTGCAATGGCAGTTGCCGGTGCATGTTCAAGAACCAGAGCTCTTATAGCGTCGTCAACCTGGAGCATTTCATATATGGCTGTCCGGCCTTTGTAACCGGTGTATTTACACTGATCGCATCCGCGTCCGTGGTAGACTGTCTGTAGTTCCGGTCCACTTTTACCATTTCTGCCCATTCTGGCCAGGTTTGTGCTGGCACCTTTAAATATCTCTTTGCAATTGGGGCAGATGGTCCTGACAAGACGCTGTGCAATTAAGGTTTCCACGCTGGACGTTACCAGATATGGTTCAATTCCCATTTCCAGAAGACGGGTTACAGCACCTGCAGCATCATTGGTGTGGAGGGTGCTGAATACCAGGTGCCCTGTCAAAGCTGAGTGGACTGCTATTTCGGCAGTCTCCAGGTCCCGGATTTCACCCACCATAATAATATCCGGGTCATGTCGCAGGATATGCCTCAGACCAGCTGCAAACGTCAAGCCGATCTTAGGATGGACATGGATCTGGTTGATACCATCAAACTGGTATTCAACTGGATCCTCAATAGTAATGATCTTCTTCTCCGGCGTATATGCTCGTTGGAGGGCTGAATAAAGGGTGGTAGTTTTACCACTGCCGGTAGGACCTGTCACCAGGATCATACCATGCGGGATCTTTATGACCTTCTCCATTTGTTCCATCATATCCGGGAGCATACCGATACTGTCCATCGAATAGTTCATAGCGCTGCGATCCAGCAGCCTTAGAACTACACTCTCACCGTACAGGGTAGGGATAGTTGAAATACGGATGTCTACTTCACGTCCGGCGATCTTGGTTTTGATACGGCCGTCTTGCGGGAGCCGTCTTTCGGCTATGTCCAGACTGGCCATAATCTTCAAACGTGATATAACTGCTGCCTGGAGCCTTTTTGGAGGCGAAGAGACTTCACGCATTACCCCGTCAATACGGTAGCGGACTCTCATCTCCTTCTCGAAAGGCTCAACATGGACGTCACTTGCACGCTCCTGAACTGCCTGTCTGAGGACCAGGTTGACGAATTTGATGACGGTGGCTTCTCTGGCCATTCGTTCAATGTCACCCAATTCTTCACTGGTGTCATCCAGTATCTCGACTTCCTCGTCCGTTGTATCAGCCATCATCCGGCGCATATAGTGCTCTTCAACCATACGCTGAATGTCTACCGGGTTTGCGAAAACTATTTCTGCAGTGCGACCAGTGACCATCCGTATGTCATCGGAGACGGCTACATTGAACGGGTCAGTTACAGCAACACGAATAGTAAACTCATCTGCACTCAGGGGCAATATATGATGACGATAGGCGAGTTCGGGCGGCAACAGGGCGATTGCATTCGGGTCTACATCGCGTTCGCGTATTTCGACGAACGGGACGTTGGCCTGGTCTGCTATCACCTGCAGGGCCTGACCTTCGCTGCATACCCCAAGACTCACCATGACGTCGGAAAGGGGCTGACCGGTATCATTGTGTATTGAGATAATATTATGAAGCTGGTCATCGGTAAGTCGGTTAGTTTCGTTTTCAATTTGTAGGGGAGTCATTAAAAAGCCTCTGTGTCCAGCATAATAAGTGAGTCTTGCCTGCCTTGCTGATAGAAATTGCAGGACTATATGATCGCCGCTTACCTGCAAATCCTCAGGAAACCAAGCAAGACTCAGTAACAATTACACTAGAATTATACCAGAAAAACTCCAACTGAGGACACTATTTCAATCATTGCCAGCTGTGTTTGTCCTGGTAATATGTTCAAAATACATACTTATATACTGTTGTTCTTGTTTATAGCTGTTGTTTTGTTTGCTGTTATTCTATCGGTTCTGTTACAAAGAGCTATACTAATAGACTCTCTCTCCGACTGCATTGTTAACAGCATATACAACTGTCTGTATAATTACTGCTGCTGTCCTTGTGTATCGTTATTATTGTTGCGTTGTCCACCGCCGCCTTGTCCGCCCTGACCGCCCTGTCCACCGCCGAATGCTCCTCTTGCAGGTCTGGTAGTCATTGCTACGAACAACTGCTGCAACTGATCATCTGTCAGGATGTCGCGGAGTTTGGCCCAGTATGTAATATTGACTGCGACGATTGCATCTTCTGCTTCTTTGCATGCCTTGATTTTTGCTTTGAGTGTATCAGCATCAATGTTTCTGGTGGTTAAGGCAGTACTTAGATCTTTAGTTGCCTTCTCCATAGCTGCCTGTGGACTGACTGGTTCTTTCTTTTCGCCAGTTGCGGTAGTCGTGGCTTCCGGAACTGTAGCCAGGACTTTTCTGTACTCTGTCTGAAGGTTGGTTACTGCTGTTTTCTGATCATCTGTAAGATTAAGAGTGGAATTCGGACCTGTCAGCAACATTGCCTGCGGGAGAGAGGTGAGTGCAAGAAGCCCTGCTGCTGCCCGCATCTGTGTGTTACCTGGACGTCCGGTTCTTCCGCCCGGAGCTGCATTGTCGGTCTGAGCAAACACGCTCAGTGAGGTTGCCAGGACCAATATAACTGTAAGGCCTAAGACATAGTTACTCTTCATTTTAAATGCTCCTTGGGTTTTCTTCGCCTTGTTGCTCTTGTCTTGAGACATACAAAGGGTATATTAAAGGATTGATGTGTTGGCATCAGATGATATGACGTAACAAAATGCATCCGGTTGCATGCTATTCCCAATAAAAATTCAGGTGATGTATTAATAGATATAATCATGGGCTTCTGTACACAGGTAATGACGCCTTGCGGGTGAGATTTTGTATATTTCATTTGTAATGCGGGTTAATGAGTTGATTTCAATATGTCCGGGTGCTGTCTCAGTATTGTGGCTTTCTCTGCGATCATGGGTATAGTAATATACCTCCATATAGATCCTGCAGCCGCAAATAGGTGATGTATGCATACTCGTAATAATGTGATTGTGTTTGTACTTCTATTATTGATAATTTCCCTGCCCTCTATATCAATAACACTGCAAGAAGAGATCGACATAGGCAAGAAGTCGAATGAGGCTGTTCTCAAGCAGGATAAGGAACTAAATGCATTTGCTGTGCCTGGAGGATATGTATACTATACCAGTGGACTGTGGAAACAGCTAAACAATGATGAGCGCGCAGGTGTATTAGCCCATGAAATAATACACGTTGATCAGCGTCACTCCCTGGATGCAATGCTCAAGTTCCAGCGTCGAAGAGACTGGACTGATATAGCTCTTATCATTACAGGCGCAAATAAAACGATCCAGAGTGCTGCAGGTATAGTGAATAACCTGCACGAATTGAAATATTCCCGTGGGGATGAAAAGCAGGCTGACACAATGGGGGTAGGGTTGCTGGTGAAATCCAGGAAGAATCCTGCAGGCCTACTGATGGCAATGCGCAAAATCATGCGTAATGAGCAAAAATTAGGCGGCACTACACCGGCAATATTCTCCTCGCATCCACCAACCAGGGAAAGATTGGCCTATCTGGAAAAGATGCTGAGAGATATGCACGTGCCGGTACCGAAGTAAATGGGAGAATTCGGACTTTAGGCTTCAGCAAGGGAGCAATGGACAAATGACAATTGATAATTGACAATGAAGGGAGGGCTGGGAAGGTATGATTATCAAATATGAAAATGGGGAATGGGGAATGGGGAATGGGAGACTTCAGGCTTCAGGCTTCAGACATATTTAGTAAATCACAAATATGTCACGGTTGACGTTGACCTCGGGTGTTTGAGATGATATTTAAAATTAATGGAGGACTTATTTTGGTTGTGTTGTCTCTGTATGCCCTGTTGATTTCGTACTGAGTAAGGCCAATAGCTCCTCTAAGGTCTACTCCGTCCAGGTATGCATTTTCCAGGTTTGCTCCGCTCAAATCAGCTCCAGTCAGGTTTGCACCGGTCATGCGCACGTTTTGCATTTTTGTATTGCTCAGGTTTGCTTTGCTAAGATCAGAATCATACAGGTATGCACTTTCCATTTGTGCACCACTCATATTGGCTCTGCGCAGGTCTACACCACCCATGTCTGCATCTTTCAGATTTGCATCTCTCAAATCTGCATCGCTCAGGTTTGCACCGTAGTGCTGGTCTGAGTAGCTCATGCGTACTTCAGACAGATTGGCCTTTTGCAACTTGGCTTTACTCAGGTTTACTCCCCATAGGCATGCATCACGGAAATCTGCTTTCCTTAGGTCCGCTTTATACATATTTGTTTGTTGCAGGACTGTTTTTTGCAGGTTGGCCCCTCGCAGATCAGCTCCGGCAATATTTATACCTGAGAGGTTGAGATAGAAATCGGTATATTCGTCATCCCCTTTATTGTCGATTGTTTTTCTATTGCCGATAATAGTTAGTATTGCCTGTATGTCTGATGGTAGACGATATCCCTGAGGGACCTTAGTATTAACGGCGGCGTTTTTACGGACATAATATGTCAACATTTCTATGACAGGTTCCTGGTGAATGTCTGATTCCTCTGTCATATGCTGAATAGAATTAATACCAGACATGCGCTTTGTAAGGTTATCGTCTCCCGTTGTATTGAGCAGGTTAACTGCTTGAATAAAACTGTCTGTAACTTGTCCGTTCGTTTTGACCTTGTTACTGATTACCATACCATTCCAAAAAATGCATGCAGTTATAAGTAACAGGGCAGCGCTGATTGGTCCGATCAGAGTGGCTCTTGTCTTGTCCTCCAGTTCCAGTCGTTTGTCTGGGCTGATGTAAAGATGCTTGACCTGGAGTTTTGGAACCAAATAGATTGCTGCGCCTGCCAGAATGATAGAAAATGCCAAAAGTAGATAAGTGGAGACATGCACGGATGATGATACTTGACTGTGATTGTGTGAAAATGAAGGACTGGACTCCTGCAGCGTGAAATTATTCACTATCGACAAACCTATCACAAATATACTCAATATCCCCAAAACAGCACATATTATCTTTATGTCTCTTGCTTTTGCAGTCAGATAGCCTTTGATTGCTAGAACTGATGCAGTAACTGCCATTCCTACAAGTATTATCCCTGTTGTAATATCGAGCGATGGCTGCCTGCCTTCCAGTATTGAGTTCAATCCAAGAAAAAGTGGACGACACAAAGACATACTGGCAGATACTACCATAAGTATTACTGACAAAATCATTAAATAGTGACTACAGCAATTGTTGATATACTCAGTAATGCTCTTTCCAGTAAACCAGTTGGTTCTCATATTGTCTCTCCACTTGCTCTGCGGTCTCTATGGAACATATTTATAAAAAAATCGGTTCTGATATTCCACATCTCTTACGCGTAACGGGGAACGTACTTTTGTTGTATTGTCTGTAACTGCCGAAGAAAGCTGATCCTGTGTGAGTCCGATGACACCTCTCAAGTCTACTCCGCTCAGGTCGGTTCTTTCCAGACTTGCTCCGCTCAGATTTGCTCCGTTCAAGTTAGCGCTGTTGAGTGTGAATCCGTAAATAACATTTGCATGAGCACTATTACTGGGTTGTAGAGTCCAGTCTGTCCTTGCCATGCTTGCTCCATTCAGATTCGTCCCAGTCAGGTTTGCTTTGTTGAAGTTTACTCCATACAGGTCTGCACCACTGATATCCGCACTGCTCAGGTCTGCTCCGGAAAAGTCTGCATTGTCCAATCTTGCGCAATTCAACACTGTATTAGTCATATCTGCACCGCTCAGGTTTATTCCCTTCAAGTGTGCGCTGGCTAAATTGATGTTTGAAAGATTGATATATACTGCTTTGCTGTCTTGTGCTTTTATGCGGCCGATAACTGCCATGATGGTCTGTATGTCGCGTGGCGGCCTAGATCCAAATGGATGTATAGTCAAATCGCTGGCGTGTTTGCGGACGTATGCAGAGAGTATATCTAGAACAGCTCTTTGATTGGCGGGGGAGTCTGCTGCTGTGCGTTCCAGGGCATATAAGCCTCCAAGCCACTTTGATGTATTCTCCAGAATCGGATGATTGAACAGATCAACCGCTCTATTAAATCTATCTGTTGCCGGGCTGTTGTTCGCGATCTGTTTAGTATTGTTCATTACAGTCCAGATCATTAATATTGATACGATGAATATAACAACACTTATCGCTTGAGAGAGGGTGGCTCTTGTTTTGTTTTCGAGTTCCAGGCGCCTTTCGGAGCTGATGTCATCTGGTAGTCCTCGAATTTGAAGCTTCGGGATCAGGTAAATAGCCAGTCCTGCCGCGACAATGATAAAACCTGCAAGCAGAGGAATATATTGTTCTATAACATAAGATGCTACTTCTTTATGAAAATGTATTCCTATTAATGCTAAGTATAATACAGGAACAATCCAACGTCTGTTAGGCATGACGATTCCCTCAATATGTTCAGATGATGATTCGTATGATCTGATAAGTAGCATGACATTAATAGCGCGTGTTTTAACTATAGTGTATTCACAATAGATGAAAAGGTCAACCGGAATAGGGTATAGTATTTCGTGATCCGGCATTTTGCTATTTAACTACGGAACATACTAAATATTTGAAGCGTCCTAATCGTGAAATATCGGGGTGCAGGTTTAATCCGGAATCCAGGAGTGAGTTTGCAGGAGGGATTGTGTTATGTGTGGTGGGATGAAGGCGGTATGGATTTTATTATTGGTGATTGGTATTATTGCGGTTTTGGCTCCACAGGTGGTGGGATCAGGGTATCATCCGGAGATTGATCAGGCTATTTCGGAGGCTAAGATTATTGTTGTTGGGCAGGTTACGAAAGCATGGATGCCCAAGGCCAGATTGAATGTCAAGAACTCCTCATTTACGGGTGAGGTCTACCGTATGAGGGTTACGGATGTCTACAAGGGTAATGTTAAGGTGGGTGACGACATTATCTTTTGGGATCCCTGGGCGTGGAGTTCGGCTGGTTATTTTGTGAATGCGGGTAAGATCAACCTGACATTTCTGGTGGAGAGATCACCAGATGCCAGCGAACTCAAGTTATATGATTATGGCGCTGAGATCAAATATGCTCCGATCGGTGACTTCACTACTGTTAGTACATATAGAGTGGAGGAGTATAACAGCTGGGTGTATCTGCTCAATATGATCCTCCGCAATTCTCCTCCCAGAAACATCGACTCCTACAGGATGATACTCCGTACGGAGAAGAACAGAGGTGTGCTGAGCTACATACTTGACGACTGGCCGAAGGAGATGAGTAAGGAAGATGAGGAGCTGTTTGGCACGCTTCTTAAGAAATACAAGGATGATCCTTCTATAACAAGCCCGATACTTGAACGATTGAAGAAGGCAGGTAAGGGTTTTACCACGGCGGAGATAGTGGAGATGCTGAAATCCTGCGCAGAGTTTGAACGGGAGGAGATGCTTGGATACGTGAACTCCGGGAATATAGCTGCTTGCAGGGAGATCATCTTTGGATGGATTTTGACGGACTGGGCCTGGGATGAGTCGACTGCAACGCTCGCTAAACTGGCGCCGGACTATTTAAAAGAGCAGCTGAGGAAGCGAGATCTACCGTTTTGGGTGATGATACCGTGTCTTAAGAAACTTCATATCAATGGACATGCAGTTGGTAAGCGGGATTTTCCAGCAAGTGCTTTTAAACCTAATTCCTATGTGCTGCGGGAGTTTGGCAAGGTTATAAACGGAAACGACTTTTCTGCATTGAGTGCGATGGAAAACCCTGAAGGCAATTCCGACTGGCGAGTTGGATTCCCTCTGCTGGACCCGTTACTTGCAGGTAAGGACTGCTTTGGACGCCGTTTGATGGTAGCTACAATGCGGACGTTTGGGGAGAATGTGAAACGCACGGGCAGGGGATATAGACGAATCCCGGGCGGTGCTAAGCCTAAAAGTCCTGTCCGGATTGAACTTGCAGCGAAGGGGCCGATGAAGATTGGTAAGCCGATTCTGATAAAGGTGAGGGAGATTGGCCTGGTAAACGGGGCGTGGATATCATACAAAGGCGAGTTGGGCTATAGTATAGCGGGGCCAAAGTACGGTTCACGTGCGGGTGATGGTTTTGGGATATGGAAAGACACGAGAGCTCCAAAGCGCGATTTTACCAGACTCAGGAAAGGCTCAGTGCATGTTTCAACGGATGATATCAGCAGTTTCATTGATAGACCGGGTGAGTATCGGATAGAGATAATGAAGTTTTATCCCCACGAAGGCGTGAGCGCGGGACTTGATGCGTGGACTGGGGTGGTGTTTTCTAAACCGCTGCGGATAAGGGTTAGCAAGTAGGCGTGTGAAGAAGACCGAAACATTAAACCCTGTTGACATTATGTATCGTCAGCTTTATCATTGCCTTGCGGGATTATCCGGAGGTTTGTTATATGAATGCAATGAAAATAGTTTTTGGATTGGCTTTGGGTGTACTTGCTGCTATGACGGCATATGGAGAAAATGTAAAACCTGCTGCGGGAACTATGCAGAGCCAGTCTCTTAAGAAGGTCATACGCAAGACGGTTACGCTCAAATATATGATTTATCTGCCTGAAGACTATGGCAAGGAGAGCAGGAAGCACTGGCCCTTGATGTTGTACCTGCACGGTAGAGGTGTGCCATGGAGTGATACCGGGAAAGTGGGAATGGATGTCCCTACGGTAATTATTGACCAGTGCAAGAAATATGGAGTTATTATGGTAGCTCCACACTGCGGGGAAGAGTCATGGTGGCCGGATGAGACCGACTTACTTGTTGGTCTGCTGAATGATATGGAATCCAGGTATAAAATAGACAAAAAACGTGAGTATGTTATGGGACTCAGTATGGGTGGATATGGGACCTGGGCTATGGCGATTCAGCAGCCCAAACGGTTTGCGGCAATTGCACCGATATGCGGGGGAGTTGATCCCAAGTATGCTCAAGTAGTAAAAGATATCCCTATGTGGGTTTTCCACGGTGAAAAGGACAGCGTGGTGCCATTTTCACAATCGAAGAATATGGTGGATGCCATCAAAGCTGCGGGTGGAAACCCGAAGTTTACAGCCTATCCTGATCTGGACCACAACTCCTGGAGCGCCACATGGGACAATCCGGAGTTCTGGGCCTGGCTGTTTGGGGAGAAGCAAGGGAAATTATGAATTATGAATTATGAAGAAGGGAATGGATAGGCTTTAGACTTCAGGCTCGTGGGAGTAATTGATAATTGACAATGGATAATTGATAATGAAGGGAGAGGCTGGGGGAAATTATGAGTTATGAAAAGGGGGAAGGATAGGCTTTAGACTTCAGGCTCGTAGGAGTAATTGATAATTGACAATGGATAATTGATAATGAAGGGAAAGACCGGGAATTATATACTTTGGAAGTGTTGGCTGCAATGGGTCGGAGTGCTCAGTGTCTCCGACCCATGTGGAAGTGTTATTCTTAGCTCTTGATATCGATTTCTTCTATTCCTGAACTTTTGGGTACGTATATGCCTGTGCAGTTGTGGGTTTCTGTTGAGACATCGGCGCCCTTGTCGTCCAGTTTGGTCAGGGACATTGTTGAATCGAATGAGCCTTCGAATTTGGACTGGGTGTAGTCCAGTCTGTATATTCTGCCTTTGGAATCGCTTTTGAATGTGACTGTTCCAGACAGGTCGAAGGTTGCTTTGTCAGTCTGTATGAAGCGGATGTCCGGGCCATTGCCGTATTGGGAGATATAGTTCTGGCCTCCATCGAGTGTGCCTTTCATAGAAAACTGGCCTTTGGGGGTCAGTGTTCCGGTTCCTGATATGTCGGTGCTCATATGGCCCATTCCGTTTACTTTTTTCTGGAATGTGAATGTGCCATCCTTACTGAGTTCTATTTCGAACCAGGTGCTGAGGTACATGTCCTGCCAGGACCCCGGCATTTCACTTCGGCCATTAGCTTTGGAATCCATATTTAATGTAAACAGCATACGGTATTTGACAGGGATCGCGACTGTCTTGCCCAGGAGTTCCATCAGTTTCGAATGCTGCTCTGACTTATTCAGATTGCGTATAGCTTCCCAGTAAACAAGATACTGCTTTCCCCAATCAGGCGTGAGTTTGCCGTCGTTGATCTCGATAACCATAGATCTCATGCTTGCAAAGTCAGCGCTGCTGATGTGTCCGGCGTCCATGTCCCAGTTTTCCATCTCCTCCGGAGCATTTAAGTATAGAGCTATCTCCTGAAGTGACTTTGTAACAGTTTTGTTCCAGATTGAGGCCAGCTTTTCGGTAGTAAGTTCGCAATTTCCGGAGAATACCAGTTCACCCGCTACTTTACCCTTCAGCACAACAGACATCTGTCTGACGCTGGGCTCCGTAACTCCGACAACTGATGCTACGAAGGCATATGGAATCAGCACATCATATTTGTCGGTGGGGTTCCATATCGTCTTGCGCAGATATGCAGTGAGCTGGCCTTCATATGCACCATGGGTCTTTTTCTGCGCACTGGTTGTGAACGAGTAGGAATCGGTAACACCCGCCATCCCGTTTACCTGCTCGTGGACATTCATATCAACGATAAAATGGCTGTACCACCCATATGCGAAAGCCAGCTCATTTTTAGCTGCGGCAAATGCTTTAGCATCACGTTTTGCAGCTGCAGCCTTAAGATCTGCCCGTGCTGTTGTAAGCATCTTCATACTCAGATCAGCAGTTGCTCCATAATGACTTTTGGCCTCCACCAGATCCGGACCAATGGCCCCTCCGCAATATGCCCGCTGACAATCCGAGTCCCGCAGCACCTGCTTCAGTTCATTAGGAGCCTGAAATCCACCAGCCATAATATTGCTTATTACTTTTCGGGCAATAATATAATGCCCCATAGGTCCAGCTGCGTGAATGGGGAGTGCGGCGATTGTAGTGAGTATGATAACTGCAAGTGCCAGTTTGAACTTCATATGGGAATCCTCCGTTGTGCAGAAATGCTGCAGTATTTATTAACGGTTGATTCTTCATGAAAAGATAGGTTGAAGGGAAAGGATGAATTATGAATTATGAAGGAGGGAAGGGATGGGCTTTAGACTATAGGCTTTAGGAGACTGGAGACAGGAGATCCAGTCTTTCGCAGCAGCATACCAAACAGGTGCATCCCAAGTTTGTGATGCGATCATCTGACAAGATCATGTCATTCCCGACCTGATCGGGAACCCAGAAACACACTTTTGATAATACACAGCTTTCTGGATTCCCAGTCAAGCTGAGAATGACAAACTGCACATCATTGTTGTTTACCAGTAAAATAGGATGCATCCACACCGAACTCTTGAACATACTTTATATGGTAAAACGTGATATACTTAGGCCGATAATCTCTGGAGAGGCTGAAGTCTGAGTTAGTATTCTCCAGCCTGTATTGTTCTCCAGACTTTGCTTTTGGTTGGAAGTAGAGGCGGAAGCTGGGTCAATTATGAATAATATGGGCTGGCAGGTTATTCCGGAAGGATATTGAAGTTTTCATAGTCCAGGAGGCAGGAATGGATAATTATTGCCCGGTTTGCAAGATTCCCCTAGCAGGAAAGAATTATGATGGAGTCAAATATCTGGAGTGCTCACAGTGTGCGGGTATTTGGATTTATGATGATGATCTAAAGCGTCTTGAATCCGAGAACGTGCAGGATCTGAACACCATAGATTCTATGAATGTTCCGATGCATCCCGTCGGTTCTCCGGTAGATTTGTTGGCATGTCCGGAGTGCGGTAATGATTTAGTGCAGTTTCATTTTTTGATGGAGGGCCCGATCATATTACATCGCTGCGATCCATGCAAGGGGTTGTGGATAGGTGATGGCGAGTTGGTGCAGATGGCAGCAGCGATTAAGGCAGCAAACCTGCCACCGACACCTGCAGAGATCCACAGTGCAGCCAATGCAGCAATCGAAGCCCAGTTCGATCAAGAGCACGCAGCCACAATGGCCCGCTGCCATATGATCTCAAACGTGTGCAGACAGCTTTCCACTCGCGTAGGATATGGATGGTTCTGAAGAATCCTGATCGATAGGACTGTTAGCTCGAGTCATCCACGACCCGGGCGTTGTCCCTCGGACATCCATAGTCCCTTTTATCAATCGACAGCAGTTGTGTCAATCGCCTGCGTGCGCTGATGGACATGGGTTATCGGGAAATTAGGGTCTGGATGTATTCAGGGTTTCCAGGTTGCTGAATATATATTCTGTAAGCGGTTCAATAGAGCAGCCCATACGGGGTGCATCCAGGATTCAGGTCGCATATATTTGGGAGCACCTTCCAGTGCATTCATAAGGCAGTCCATATCCCAGCGATACAGGCCTATCGGTTTCATTCCCTTATAGTTTTCTATGCGTTTATCAAGACCATACGCCTCCGCCATACACCAGGTCAGTTCCTTTAGGGCTTCCAGTTCTTGACCGGTGATCAGTATGCTTATGCGGATGTCTTTTTTTGTGGGTTTCATGGGAAATGGCCTTTCTGTATAGGTAGGGTATAGTACATCAGATTGTTGTTGGTTGCTTTCAGGGCTTTTGGAGTGGATGATTGCTACTCCTACAATCCAGGTGGAACAAAGATCGGCATATAATGATCTTTCCTATCCCTTTGGTTGATCAAGCCTGTTTCGATCGTATGAATTCGACCAATTTTTCCAATGCAGGCGGTTGATTGCCATTTGCGATAACATATATAATATGCTCCTTGAATAAATCGCTACCTAGTTTTGGCAGGTATTTAGTCCGGAATGCATTGAGGATTTCCTTGCCAGGCAATATGTTTCTCCATTGTCTGTTCTCGTAACTCTGTAGAATTTCTTGCTCAACTGAATTTATAAGGGAACTAATCTGGTTAGATTCATATGCTTTTGTTATTCTGTCTCGTCTGCTTTCAATCATATTCATAAGATTGTTCTTGTCATTTGGTGCAAAGCTGTTTCCACTACCGTTGAAGTTTACATGATTATTCAGTCTGTATGCTACCATTTGACAGACAAACATTTCTTTCTGTTCTTTAGCTACATCTAAAAGCGCATTGTCCACGTCTTCTGGAAGAGAAAAATTAGACTCACCATTGATTTTTAAGGCTTCCAGCAATATTATGGGATCTAAAAACAGGTTCTCTATCTCATGGAAATCCCAGAAAAATAGGTGATCTTTCAGAGAGTTCTTGAGTTGGTTGAGGCTATCATTGTCTCGGTAGTCTCGGTCTAGTACCATCATGAAGTCAGCCTGAGTGCTAGCTCCTTGGATAAGAAGAGATGCTCGAGTAGCAGCTCCCATTGCATCAGTTGCCGCACCACTGGCTACAAACAATACACCCGGTAGATTTCCACCGATCAATTTGTCTAGTATCTGTTTATCACCATGTGAGCTTTTTCCTTCAACAAACACAACCTGTGAACAGGCTAGCTGTAGTCCTACCTTCGCTCCGAGTGACTCGTAAATTCGTATGCGACTTTTCGAGTCACCATCGGTAAAACGCTCTGGTTTTCCCGTGCTTCCTGCACGTTGTAATGCGACAATCTGTTCTAAAGGAACTGAATTAATAAGTTCCATTCCATGTGTAGCTATCCATAACTGGTTCTTTGTTTGCAAACTATCCAATGCTGGAATCAACCTTGCTTCAAGTCCGGGATTGAGATGTCGTTCTGGTTCATCATAAAGTATTACAGAAGGCAGCATACGGATCCTAAAAAGATTGGTAAGAACAAAAAATAGTTCTCGTTCGCCTGAACTAAGCTGGTCTATATCGTGGATTCCAGACGGTGTTTGTACGGATACATGCATTTCATTTCCACTACTAGAATACCCAAGCAAGATTTTTGGAGTGAAAAACTCAGCAAATAGCTTCTTGAGATGAGCTATCGAATCTCTTAGAATCCCAGTTAATTGCATATGCCCTAGATCCTCTAGTTGCTGGGATATAATGAATTGTTTGACGGATCTGAACTTCTGGTAATTGCTATCTTCTCTCTGCAATTCAATGCGTTCCATTCTCTGTTGTTCAAGTGACAAACTATTCAAGTCAAGTGTTGATATTTTCTGAAGTGGGATAACTCTATATGGACTAATGTAGTCTAGTACACCAATGCCGGAAGCAGGATCGTAGTGTTGAAAGAGTTTCGCTATACCTGTGTTGTCGGACGAAAAAGTCACTTCTCCTGATCGTTGTATTTCGACAGCAAGACTATATTCGGCTTTACTAACGCCTGTGATCTGTATTTCCATTTCATCAAGCACAATTGTTGCGGAGATGGTCGCTACCGTTTGTTCTCCTCGAATAGGTAAAGGTATTTCACTTGGCCAAGCAACACTTACATACTTTTGAGCAACTGCTATTGTCCGTCCATATGGGTTTTGTACGGGCCGATAACTTCCTATAAACTCTTTCAGAACTGCAATAGATTCAAGTATGGCAGATTTACCGCATCCATTCGGACCTACAAGGACAACTCTATCACCTAAATCTTTCAATTCAAGATACTCAAAGCATTTATAGTCTTGTAAAACTAGGTTTGTTATTCGCATTATAAATATATGCTCCTATGTATGAAGAATATGCTGGGGTGAAGATGGTAAGCTGTTGGGTGTTTCTTGCATTAGTTCTGATCGGAAATATAAAGAATGAATGTTTAGTTATAGTGTATTCACACTTAACCAAAAGGTCAAACAAGAAAATTGATTTTATATCATTCGACTAGACAAACCACGTCAATATCTAGCTATGTTACAATAATCCTAGAATCACATTTACCTACTATGAGAAGAGATCGATATACCATGACCAACCACGAACCCATAACCCGCCTGACAATAAAGGGTTTCAAATCTATTCTCGAACTCAATTAATTTAAGCTCAGGGATCTTAATGTATTGATTGGTGCAAATGGTTCTGGTAAGAGCAATTTTGTGTCGTTCTTTAAGATGCTGGGGGAGTTGGTTGAGGGTAGGTTGCAATTGTGGACTAGCATGCAGGGATCATCTGACAGGATTGTTAGCTTTGGCGTATAAGAGACAAGCAAACTTGAATCTACTAATGGATTTGGATCGCGCTTTTATAGCTTTGCACTTCAACCGACTATTGAATAGATTTGTTATCAATGGTATGCGGGAGGACTGATATCCTGACTTAAAATCAATCCTAGTCTACCATTTTCATGATACCAGCGATACTGCGGGTGTTAAGTGGTTGGGGGCTTTGCAGGATGATGAGTATTTGCGGTCGGATACTTCTGATTTGGCGGCGTTTTTGTATCGGTTGATGAATAAGTTTCCGGATGTTTATCAGCAGATTAGGAAGACTGTTAGCCTGGCTATTCCGTTTTTCGATGATTTTGTGATGAGGCCTGATGAATTGCCGACCGGGGAGAGGCAGGTTCGGTTGCTTTAGCGAATGTCCAGAGAATCGAGTGGGAAGGGTTAGACTTTAGGCTTTAGGCTTTAGGAGACTGTAGAGCCGATGGTCGGGATCTTGGATGAGGCTGACCATCGGCACATTACTGGTGTGTTACTGTATGCTGTATTTGTAAATGTGAACTTCGAAAGGTTTGAAGGTGTCTTTCAGGGATGAGCCTGTTAGTGCAACTTCTTTTCTTGTTTCATATAGTACTTTGGCAGTCTTGAGTCCGATTTGGTTGTCGAAATCAATCCGGACATCGATTGGGGCGTTGTCTATGTTTACAGCAAACATCACAAAATCGTTTTTATAACGTTTCAGGATTGTGCGGATAGGAGTCTTGGTCTTGCTGTCTCCCTGCACATAGACACTGTATTCGATATCAGATGTCGGTGACAGTATCCAGGGGGTCAGTGCTTTGATCTCTTTATTGGTTTCAGATGCTGTATTCCAGAGCTGTTTCATAAGATCTCTTCTGGCACTGTCAGCTGCAAATCCCGTACCTGCGGTGTAGCGTTCTTTGGGTTCAGGTGAAATACCATACAGACCAGCTCCTCGGACCAAGTCGTTATCCATTGTGAAATATTCCATTGCTGTGGCACCGTGGATGATGGCTGTGTATACCATCGAACGCAGCTGGACAGGAGTAGGCAGTCCCCAGTTGGCAGGTTTGTCTTCAGAGAACGCCTGAGCGATAAACCAGACCGGCTTCTTTTGATCGTTAAGTTTGACAGTCTGAGAGATATTTTCCGGTATTCCATTGGTCTTTGACCAGGAATCGGGCTGCGCAGGACCAACAATGTAGTTATCCTGGCTGGCAATATCGCCTGTCTGCTGCCATTTTGTCCAGTATTCATTCTGTATCCAGGTTGTGTTTACATAAGCAGGATGGACCTTGTCTGTTTCTCTGATCATCTTTACACGCTGGTTAAAGTAATCAAACCTGCTCGGATACTCTGCAACGTTGCCATCTGCTTCCGGCTCATCCATTACGTTCCATGCCAGCATAGCAGGATGAGAAGCGAACTGTTTGACTTCTTTCTCCTCGGCAACGACTTTGACCATCCGCAGACCGTTCGCCTGCAGGCGGTCCATATATGCCTGTGTCATACCACTTTTTGTGTAAGCAGAAGTGTGAACACCATTGAATCCTGCCTCGCGAATCTTATCAAACGGTGTAGGCATGGTTTCAGCTGTGTCCAGGAAGTCTGTAGCGTGGTAGAGGAGAATAGGGAAGAACGAAGTCGTGGGGTCGAACTCGGTGACGGTCTTGCCATTTACATCGATATGCGGCACACCCCTGGTGTATATCTGCTGCCGGGCATCAGCGCTCAGTTTATAGGATGCATCCTGGCAATAGGCAACCGAGGCAAAAGCCAGTAATAGTGCCACACAAGTGGCGACGATCAGGTACCGTGCTTTCATACTTAATGTTACTCCTTTACTGAATTGACGCAAGTCTTTGGATCAACACTATAGATCATACCCAAATATTCACGCTAAGACAGTTTATTGATTTGGTGTTGGTGCAGGAATTACTGGCAATTTGGACGTTGATTATTCCGTACGCACCAATCACATATAGTTAGTCACCTTATGTGTGGGTTGGTTACATTGTTTGATGAAAATAATAATTATATTTCGAGAGATTAAGGTTTAGGAGGTAGTCTGCGGACATCTATCTCCCTTTTAGCAATCGATACAGTTGTGGTAATCGGTTACGTATGCAGATGGACATGGATGTCCAGGGAATCGGGTCTGGGTCAGGGACCCAGACGAACGCCATCAAGAGGATTATTTCGGTTTTCGAAACTAGTATATCTATCGGTGCCTGCTGTCGTTTTCGACATAATCGGCTAAAATGTGCCCCATCTCTGATTTTGAATGATATTCAATATTCTCTTTTATCGTTCCGTCAGTCTGTGTGGAAATGAATGTGCTGCGTCTTGTCAGGGCTTCGGCTGCACGTTCCAGCGACTGTTTGATTATGTCCTGATATTGCATGCACATATAGGCTTCCATGACTTTGGCATTAAAATGCTCGCGGCATTCTCTTTCTGCCTGATCAAGTTTTGCAGCAAGTTGCTTGAAGTCGCTCTTATTGTCCTGCGAATGCGGAAGGTCGGAAAGGCCAACTATTTCCTTTGCAATTTCCTGTACTACCTCGAAAAATTGGACTGCTTGAGTATCAATCTCCGTAACTGCGGTTATCCAGGTCTCCGCCCATTGAACGCTGTCGTCAATTGTGAGTTTTAAGCGAACGACAATTTCCTCATCCATCTTCTCGATTGTCTGTATGTCCAAGTCTATTTGCTGCTGCATATGTCCCAAGATATCACCTCCAATGCCCTGAATGCCCAAAGAATGCAGGTCCTGCTGAATATAATGCCAGAATGTGTTTTGGTAAGCATCAATATCTGGTTTGACATCGAGTTTAACCAAACTACTATGCACGACATGTGTATGCTCCGGTGGGTACGCAGACTTTTTTGAGTACCTCGAACAGTTCATCTCTAAAGTTGGCTTTAGTGAACCATCCGGTAGCTCCTGCAGCTCTGACTTCGTCCTGTTTCTCTTGTTTCTTTTCAGTCGTCAATACATATATTGGGACAAAACGAAGCGTCCGCATTTTACGGGCTTCTTTAACAAAAGTCAGGCCATCCATATTTGGCATATTCAGATCTGTGATGATTATGTCAGGCTTTAGCCCAGAATTGAGTTTTTCCAGCGCGTCTACTCCATCGCAAGCCTCGATTACCTCAAAGTCCTGTTTGCGCAGGGTTGGAGGGATGGATGCACGCATGATCGAAGAATCATCAATGAAAAGTATAGTTCTCAACTTTCAATTCTCCTTGTCACCTTAGTTTGTGTTCGGAAGAGCTGTTTTTAGCAGCCAGGCCAATCGCTCATTACCTGGCATTTTGATCTTAGTATGTGCAGCCATAAGGACCTGCATTAAAGAACAATGCATATGTTCACAGTCTGTCAGGTTCACTTTTTTGTCTGGTTGCTCCAGGAGAAAACCGAGTAGTATGTCAGCTTCTTCGGCAGTGCATTCTCCTACCAGGGTTATCTCTTGTTCATAGTTGTTTACTGGCATTGGACAAGCTCCTTCAGGTCAAGTATCAATAAAACGGATCCATCACCAAGCAGTGCCGTATTTGTAAAGCCTTTTATCGAAGTCATGATTCCTTCCAAAGGTTTTAGTATGACCTCCACATTGTCATGAAAATCATCTACCATTATTCCGATGTTTCCACCCATAAGGCGTACTACCAGCACTGCGCATTCATCGTCCGCATTGGCTGTATTCTCTCGAAGGTGGAGAGCTTTCCTCAGTTGAACTAATGGTACGGTGCGTTCCCTCAATACAAATACTTCCCGCTGTTTGATCTTGAATATGGAACTGCGTGGGATCTTGACTGTTTCGACTACCATTTCTATGGGAACTCCGAATGATTGTGTGTCTGCTTCTACAAGCACCACATGAGATGTAGCCATTGTCATTGGTAATGATATATTCACAGTAGTGCCTTGCCCGGTGCGACTGCTGAGTGAGACTGTTCCACCGGCACGTTCAACTCCTGATCGGACTACATCCATTCCGACTCCTCTCCCCGACAATTCAGAGACTTGCTCCATTGTGGAGAAACCAGGACGAAATACCAGGTTAATCAGTTCTCGTTCGCTCAATGAAAGAGCTTCTTCTTCGGTAATCAAACCCTGTCTGAGAGCTTTGTTCTTTACAGCTTCTGAGTCTATACCGTGGCCATCATCGGATATTTCGATCTCCACTCGTCCATTTTCCTGGGAGCTGCGGACTTTAATCGTCCCAAACTCCGGTTTTCCTACTGAAAGCCTTTCAGCTGGGGTTTCAATTCCATGGTCTATACTGTTGCGAATGATATGGATCAACGGATCGGAAAGAGCTTCGATCATATTCTTGTCGGCTTCGGTTTCCTCACCAACAGTTACGAATTCTATTTTCTTGTCCAGTTTTTTGCTCAGGTCTCTTACCAACCGGGGGAAGCGTTGCAGCACATGAGATACCGGAAGCATACGAACTTCCATAATTGCATCCTGCATTTCCTGGGTGATCCGATTTATGGATACATATTGTTCTTTTATTTCACGAGCCAGACTTCGTACACCATAAGTGGTCTCTGCACGCTGTGATAAGTATGGAAGGCTGTTCTTTGCAACCACCATTTCACCTATCAATGCCATTATTCTATCCAAACGTGCCTGGTCAACTTTCAGAATCTGGTTGTTTGCGGTTCTTGGTTCTGCCAGTGGATCTTTGTTAACAGACGAATCGGTAGCGCGTTGCTCTCTCTTTGCTGTTCTGTTTTGTGCAGGTTTGTTCAGGGAGTCCAATATTTTGCGTATACACAATTGGATGGGTAAGAAGACAGCCTGATCAATTGCCTCGCATTCGGCCTGGTTAATCGCATCGACCATCGAGTGCATTTGAGCGGATTTTAGCACACTGCGAAGTACTTCGCTGGTGGACTTCACTCGACCTTCGAATACATCGGCATCCGACATCGCATCCAGTGCAACCAGTGTTTCGCGTAATATGCTGTGCAGACAATTTAGTTCTGGTGTGTCAACATCAGGTTGCGATTGCTCCTGCAGTAAATCTTCCGGGAATATTTCGGAAATGGTAGTCTGGTTTCGACTAAATCTGAACAGATATTCCAGCTCTTCAATTGTTTCCAGGCACAGGATGTGGAAGCAGATATTGCAGGCATATGGATCCAGGTCTTCGAGAGCCGGAAAGGGATTCACCGGATTTATTTCCATCCACAAGTTGTTTTGGATCTGTTGTGCCAGACAAATCGGATCTTCGCCACGGAAGAAACACTGGTCATCAGGAGTGTATTCTACTGCACACATTGGCATGCATTCTAATGTTGCGCGTTCGATAGCGTCTATTCTTGCTGCTTCTGGTATATTCTGCAGCCAGTAGATAGTGCTCTCATTACTGTTCGTATCCGGTTTTGTGGTTGCATTATCTGATAAGAAAACCTGCAGTTTCTTGATCACATCATCTGCCATGCCCGGTGCCTGCAGAGGCAGGCGTTCATCCTCTTCCAGAGAACTTAGCCATGAACTGATTAAGTCGCATGCTTTGAGCAGAGCGTCCACCATGTATGCATCGAACTGGATGTTGCCTTCACGAAGCTGGTCCAGCATATCTTCGCATGTGTGCAATACACGCGTTATCGGCTCGAATTCGAACAATCCGGAGTCACCCTTGAGTGTATGAATCGCTCGGAATGAGATATTGAGTATGTCGGTGTCGCCGGGATTCTTTTCCAGCGCCAGCAAATTCGTCCCGGTGTCCTCAAGCAGTTCTCTAGCCTCATTAATAAATTCTATCAGCAGTGCATTCATCTTTGATCTCCCAGGATCATCCGTACTCTTTCCAGAAGCAAGTCGGGTTTAACCGGTTTGGTAAGATACAGGTTAGCACCGGCGGCATAGGCTTTGGTCGCGTCTATGTCTTTGGATGCGGTGCTCATCACAATTATCGGTACCCCCTGATTAGTCGGATCCTGGCGAATCGTTGTGACGGCAGAGTATCCATTCATAGTTGGCATATTGATATCGGAGATAATAAGGTCATAATGACTCTCTCCGGCTTTCTCTACGCCTTCAACACCGTTGTCTGCTTGTTCTATGCAATATCCATCATTAGTCAGTAGATTGCTGACAAACATTCTCACAGTAACCGAATCATCTATAATAAGAACTGTCTTACTCATAATGGCCTCTGGTATATATGACTTTCAGGAAAACGACGCAGCTTAAACAGCGCCGAAGTATGGCTGAGAGATTCGGTAGGAGCGACACAAAGGAAGCCTCCCGGACGCAGCGCGTCGTAGAACACATCCGCAGCAACTCTTCGAGATATATCATCGAAGTAGATCAGCATATTGCGGGAAAAGATCACATCAAACTCCCGGAATTGCTTGGTTTGTATTGGGTCCATAATATTAACCCTTTTAAACTGCACAACCGATTTAATATCATCGCTGAACTTGTAATCTCCGCTAGAAGTCTCCTGGAAGTACTTTCCCAGAATAGATTTGGGCAAATGCTGGACAGACCTCCAGGAATATACTCCATTTGCAGCCGACTCCAGTATGTGAGTATCGATGTCTGATCCAACTATTTCTATGTCGTACATGTCCACCAGTGGCCAGTACTCCAGCAGATACAATGCCATGGAATAGGGCTCTTCTCCTGATGAACAAGGAGACGACCATATCTTGATTGTGCGTCCACGCGGAAGTTTTGCCACCACTTCAGGCAATATAGAATGTATGAGACATTCAAATTGAGACTCATCACGAAAAAAGTATGTCTCGTTTACTGTCATAACATTGACCAGATGCTGCAATTCAGCCTTGCTGTCTTTGCGCTTAAGCAGAGTCATGTAATTATAAAAATTGCCCGAACCGGTTTCTGTTATTCGACCGAGAATCCTCTTATCTACGTAGTAGCGTTTTGACGCTTCAAAGCGTATCCCGGTACTGCGGTAAAAGAAGTCCTGAAAAGTGTCGAATTCTGTTTGTGTCAGTTCTCCAGTGAATTCCAGCGGTTTCACGCCACACCTCTGGCTGATTGTTGTGCGGCGTGCAATTGTCCTAGAGCCATATCAACAGCAAACAGGATGAATGGTTCACTGTGGAACTTTTCTTTGAGTAGTGATAAGTCAGGTATAGCCTCAGTAGCATCCAGTTCCCGGATTACATCGATTACAGTTGCGCAGACATTCACATCTGACTCATGCCGAATTACCTGCAATAACCAGTCAATGACATTAGTATTGCGAAGAGAAGCCAGTATGTTTACTGCAAAGATCCTTACATCGACATCATCATCAGCAAGTAAATCATGAAGTCTGGCAGCTACAGTATCAGACAGTACTTTAAGGGCATCAGCAGCTCCGTTGCGCAAATCTGCATCTTCATTCCTCAACAAAGTGAACAGTCCATCGATGCATTCCGGAGTGTTAATTGTGATCAAGGATGTGAAGATCATTTCTTTTACTATGGTATCTTTTTCAACCAGTAATCTGTCGCACAATGCGAACACCGACTCCGGGTGTTGAGCTAAGTCACGGGCTGCCCATCTGCGTTCTACTGGAGTCTCCGCATTGAGTTGCTCAAGGAGAAACGGGTAAGCCCTGGAAGCTTTTCGTGTGTTTTGCGTCCGTATCTCGTTGTCTCGCTTGATTAATGGCATTATCATCTCCTTGGTTATTGTATGATCGTCTGTCTCGATTAAGCCGTCCAGTTTTCTAATTGGGCAGCAATGCGTCCCGCCGGGAGGACCATTGTTGCTCCATTACGCGCGATTAATTCTTTTGGCATGCCAAACACGATGGCAGTTTCTTCAGACTCTGCGATCGTCCTGCCTCCAAGTGTGTATAGCTCAGCCATTGGTTTTGCGCCATCATCACCCATCCCCGTCAACTGGACAGCAATGATCTCACTCGGTTCGTAGCACTGCATAGCGCTAATTACCATAAGTTCAACCGATGGATGCCAGTTGTATTGCGAACTCATGGGTTTACAACCAGCTGTAACTCCCGATGGGCGTCTACCGAGTACTATATCTGCATCGCCTTTTGCAATATAGATATTGCCCGGCTCCAGTTGAGTTGGACCAGTTACTTCACGAACATTTAGATTGCACATTGTATCGAGTCTTTCAGAAAAGCTCTTTGTAAAGGTGCTGGGCATATGCTGGGCAACAACTATTGGCCAGGGGAACTGCTGTGACAACAGCGGCAGTATTTCCTGCAGCGTTCCTGGTCCGCCGGTAGATACGCCTATAAGCACAACTCCTATTGTCCCAGTATGACGTGCTGGTTTATTATGCCTGATAGTTTGTAAACTACGTCGCACTTCCGATTTTAACTTTGTATGCACACGCACTTTACTCATTGCAGCGGACCTGACTTTGGCGATAAGCTCCCGCCCGACCAGTTCCATTTTTTGTGACATGGTTCCATCCGGTTTCGCTATGAAATCTACTGCCCCCATTGCAAGAGCCTCGTAGGTTGCCATAGCTCCGCGATGGGTCAGTGATGACACCATTATCACCGGGCTCGGCCGCTCGTTCATGATTTTACTTAAGCACGTCAACCCATCCATCTCGGGCATGTTTATGTCCAGAGTGATGACATCCGGTTTGTATTCGTGAAGTTCCTGAAGAGCCTCTACACCGTTACGGCAAGCGCTGATCTCCACATCATCTTGATCGTTGAAGATGTTCACCAACTGCTTGCGCATTAACGCTGAATCGTCCACAATAAGCAATTTGATCATTTCCAACCTCAATCGAGTGTATTTGTTAGCTAGATTTGCCTGTAAATGTGCAGGCATGACGTAAGAGTCTACAATCTATACAATCCGTCCACCCTTCGACCAAGCTCAGGGCGAACGGAGTTTTCCCATTGCATTTATATCTGAATCTACAGTGGAAAGTATCGGAGTCATCATATTCTCAAGGCTGTCTCTCGCCGTTGAGACAGCCCTTGAGCTTTATGCCGCCATTGATGCGAGTTTATTGGTTTCTTTTATATCCAATAAATGAGTTACATCCAGCAGCAGGATCATTCGACCCTGATTGCCTATATTGGCGACGTTTCTGATTACATTTGCTTGTTCTTCGGATAGGCTTGGAGCTACTTCGATAGATTCTTTTGGAATCTTGAAGACTTGCGATACCGAGTCAACGATGAATCCCGTCATAGTACCACCGATGCTGAAGACAACGATCCGCTGCCTGTCATTGCGTTCTATGGCTTCCAAACCGAAGCGTCGTCTCTGGTCAATGACTGGAAGTACTGCTCCCCTCAGGTTTATTACACCCTCCACGAAAGCAGGCGCTTTTGGGACTTTGATCAGAGTTTCGGGAACACGGACTATCTCGTTAACAGTGTTGATAGGAACTCCGAACTCTTCGCCGCCGAGGCTGAAAATGACTACCTGTTCTTCGTCGTCATTTCCGGCGTCGTCCTGTTGTTCCAGGAATTGATCATCCATTGCTATATCGACCTCCTGCGAATCGACCATTTTAATAGCGTCTTTTACAGCTTTGCTGTTGAACATTGTCTCGGCAGAGATGAACGATACGAGACGTTTGCCGCCATCCAGTCGACCTATTGCACTGATGTCTACCATTGCGTGGTCTGCTGCCAGGACCGCCGGAAGTTCATCTACTATGCTGCGGTCTACTCTGAGAACTTCATTTACTGTATCTGTCACGATCCCTACCGAAGTGCCTGCTCTGCGGTCTGTGCCTTGTGACAGGTTTATAACTACGATTCGGTTGTGCTCATTCAGCGGCTCTACCTTAAGTGAGAACATATGCCTCAGACTTACCAGTGGGAGCAGGTTGTTGCGCAGTGTCATTACACCGAGTACCTGCGGAGCCGAATTGGGCACTTGAATTATCTGCTCAGGAACCTGGACAATCTCCTGCACCTGTTCGATTGCGATGGCATATTCCTGACCATCTACAGCAAAACTGACCAGATGCAGTTGGTCTGAATTATCGTCTGTTTCCTGGCTTTCAAGATGACTGTCGGAAACAGAATTGTTAACCTTTGAGCGAATAGAATCTTCCAGAACAGAGAATTGTGATTTAAGAACATTCTCGAAGTCTAGGACCATCACCATTTGATGTCCACCGATGTTCTTAATCACTCCGGACAAGAATCCGGCATTAACTGCACATTCGATACTCTCGACGCCCTCTATCTGGCTGTTCTCAACACTGACAACGCTGGATACTTCATCCACGATGAACCCCAACAGAATTCCATGGTTAATGACCAGAACGCGTGTTGAATCATCATTTTCCTTTTCAGGACAGTTAAAGACTGATCTGAGAGAAACAATCGGCAGTGTTGTCCCGCGCAAGTTAGCCAATCCTTCAAGATTGTCGGGACTGAGCGGAACGTGAGTTACACCCGGAACCCTGACTATCTCCTGGACTTCCGCAATCGGTACAGCGAATACTTCGCTGCCAACTGCAAAGGTTACAAACTGGCTGGTACCATCATCGACATCTTCTGACTGTAAGATTGTATCTTCACTTGATTGAGCTATAACAGTTACGGTTTCCTGCAGAGATTCCTCCACACAAACTTCCGTTACCTTTTTTTTCCTTACACTCATAATATAAATCGCCTTTCCAGGTGTCACCGTCTACTGAGATACAGTCTTGACGCAGATCCATTACATATCATTCTGAGTGAACAAAGGGAGAGGAATCCGCTCTTGAAGGTGGTAAGAGCAGATTCCTCATCGTTCCATCTTATGATGAAAGAATCTGGTGCAATTTTCTAATACTGGAACTCAATATAAGTAAAGTCGTTATTACGACTGCAACTCGTCTGCCAGTGAAGATATCTCGTCTATGGCAGTTACCAGAGTATTAGAGGCTTCTAGCTGCTGTTTAGCTCCGGAAGCAGCCTGTGTAGTGGCTGTTGCAGACTCGTTTGCAGCAGATGCGACCTGCTCGATGCCTTTCTTGAGCTGGACAAGAGCTGTAGAAATTTCTTCTGCAGCTAATCCGATTTCCTTGTTACCATCAAGTACTACAGCCATATCTGTTTCAACAAGTGACAGTTTGGAGGTTATGCCTTTGGTCTTTTCGACTTCTGAGGCAGTGGTGGAGGCTAGTTCATCAAGGTCACGGCGAACCGTACCAACCTGGTCCTGGACTGATTTCACCATTTCTTTGATCTGATCAGCATTTTCAGCAGATTCTTTTGCAAGGTTCCTGATATCAGTAGCGACAACTACAAAACCTTTACCAAATTCACCAGCTCTGGCGGCTTCGATTGCGCCGTTTACAGCCAGCATATTGGTCTGGATTGAGACAGTAGTGATTGAGTCCACAATCTTGTCGATCTTACGGCTCAATTGCTCCAGGGTTTTGATCTGCTCGCGGCTTCTGGTGTTTTCATCAAGAGCGAGTGTTACACCGCGAATTAGATCTTCAATATTTCCAGTGGATTCTTTCAATAATTGAGATATTCCAGTTCCCTTTTCAAGGGCCAGTCCCGAGTTCTGGTGTGCAACAGTTGCTGCCTTCTCCAACTGGGTTATGGCTGTGCTGGAGCGCTCTGCTGCTGAATTCTGCTGTTTTGCGCCGGCAGATATCTGTTCGAGAGCGGCAAGTATCTGGGTGGCTGCCTGGTTGATTTCCTGAGTAGCCTGTGAAAGATCCTCTGCGGTAGATGCAACCTCTTCCGCACTCTTGGAGATGTTTGTGCTGGTCCTCAAATCTTCTGCTAATGAAGCGAGTTCCTGTGATGCCTGTTGACCCAACTCGACGCCTTTGGCTTGCTGGTTTACCATCTGTACGGCTTCCTCACAAGCTGAAGACTGTTCTTCGGCTGCGGAGGCTATGGCAGTGGAACCTTTTTCGGCTTCGACAGCTCCTTTGTTTGCATCGATTGCTAATCGGGAGATCTCGGCTGCTCCTGACTTGATCTCAATCATATCGGTACGGACTTGATCAAGCTGCTGGGTTACTATACTGCCTTTCTCGACTTCTTCTATAGCAGTCATAGCAGACTTATTGATGCCATCAGAGATTGTCTTCACATCTGATCGGATCTGTTTTACAAGGTCCTGAATTTCCTGTGCACTCTTTTCGGATGTCTCAGCCAGGGTTCTTACCTCGTCTGCAACTACGGCAAAGCCTTTTCCATGTTTACCGGCGCGTGCTGCTTCGATGGCTGCATTGAGGGCGAGAAGGTTGGTCTGGTCAGCTATCCGTGCTACTGTCTTAACGATATCGCCAATGTTGGCAGCCTGTTTTTCCAGCTCTTCCATTAACTTGACTGAGTCGGACTGACGTTCGGCGGCAGCACCTACATTGGTAATTGTGTTGTTTATCTCGGCATTGAGGGATGCGAGAAGGTTTTGCAGTGTTTCAGTCTTTTCGAGTGAAGTGTCTGCGTTATCCTTGACCTGGAGCATGGATCCTGCCACCTGCGTTACAGCCTGCAGGGATTCCTGAGCAGCCCCGGAGGCTTCTTCCGCACCGGATGCAATCTGATCTACAGCTTTCTTGAGCTGTTCAGATGCTGTTGCAGCCTCGGTGATACTGGTGACCAGTTCTTCGGTTGCTGCTGCTATTCTCTCTGCAGCCTGCTGTTGCTTGGCAATAGTGCGCGCCCGGCGTCTTTGGCTGTCGGCATCACGTGAACCTTTATTGTCTCCTGATTCGATGACTCTGAGTTTGACTTCCGGCTCTTCGCGACTTGAATAGTCTTCGGTGATGGCTTTCTTAACTAGTGGCATTTCATCCTCCAAGGTAGATTCAGCCTGCATTATTCATGATTGTCTCAGCTTTTGACCTTACTTCCGGGCAAAAGCTAAGCTTCGTGAAAAAAGCGGGTCAGGATATGCTGGCACAAGATTTACCAATACATCCCTTTGCGATTGTATTTTTTGTTGAAGCATACATTTAGTGTTATGGATAGCGCTGATAAAATGAACATAACTATGATGGACAAAGTGTCACGGAACGATGTCTCATATTTGCGCTTTTTAATTCTCCGGAGTTGTATGCAGCGATGTGTGGGAGTCTAGATCTACCTGCTTTCATATAGCAAGCTAACAATATCTGCATTCGAGTCCAGTTATTTCATAGTACTTAATAAGAACAACTTAATGCGCTAACAATAATATATTCGGAACAGGGGTAATGCTTGCAACATGGGCACTAGTACTTAGTGCTTGCCTGTGTAATATACGTAGATTGTGGATATGTCATAATACTTAGTATTGTCTTCGCGACAGGAGCAGTATCCATTTTGAGGCTGTTGAAATACTTGGGTTGTGGAGGGTGTGGAGACAAGCTGGGGCTCTCTATAGAGTTTGCAGAACATATTGAAATATTGAGGATATTTCCCTATGAATCCAGTAGTCCGCAGCTCACAGCAAGGCGAACAAGATCAGCTTGACACGTAAGATCCAGCTTTCGCATAAGATTGGAGCGATGTGTTTCAACAGTGCGGCTACTGATCTTCATCTGACCGGCAATACTGGAGTTCGTATGACCTTCGGCTACCAGGCGAGCAACTTTCCATTCTTTGGGGGTTAGTTTATTTAGCGGATTTTCAGGTTGAAGATGCATATTTGTTGATCTCAAATAAGCATTAATAGCGTGCTCAACCAGGGGGGGACTGAGATAACGCTTGCCCTGCATTGCATCTCGTATAGCGCGTATAATTGTGATCACCGATTCTGTTTGCAGTACATAACTATCTACACCATTCTTCAGCGCTCCAAACAGATATATCTCCTCCATATGCGTTGTGAAAACAACGATCTTTGTTTCTGGTTGTTCTTTACGTATATGTCCGATTATTTCAGGACCATTGGTGTAAGGAATGGCAACGTCTAAAACGATTATGTCAGGAGTAAGCTCACGGACCAGCCTGATAGCTTCGTCACCATCCGAAGTTTCTCCAAGAACGATAAAGTCTGATTCGTGCTCAAAAAGGGTTTTTAATCCCTGCCGCAACACCGGGTGAACATCCGCAATTATAATGCTGATCATATAAATATACAGCTTTCCAATGACAGGCATTTAGCCCGCATTATTCACCACTGACTCAGCTTTTGCCACTACTGCCGGTCAAAAGCGAAGCTAAGTGAATAAAGCGGGATAGAACAGCCAGATGAAGTCGGCATCCGGTTCTCACACTCATAACGAATGTGATTCATGCTGCATTATTGCAAGAATGTAACAAAATCATTCTTTGATAGGCTTATTTAATATATATCGGATTTGATTCAATGCTGATATCAGTACTTGTACGTTGTGCACGTGGACAACTACGCAGTTTCTTAGGTTCCACAACGATGAGCGGTGTACAGAATGATACCAAGAAGCATTTTGTTTTCTGAAAAGAGATTCAAGAGGTTGTTTAGCAAATGCGTTTGGGAGGCTGGACAATCCCGATGGAGTCAGCATACGTTAGCCAGAGCAACCGGAGATTTCCTGTCCACCATGTACTGAACTTATCGGGTATTATAATGCTTCGCTAAATGAGGACAGCGTCAAGATGCTCATGCGAGGCATCATGGATACAATGCTATTATAGAACATTATTACCGCATTTGTCAATAATCTAATATACTTATACTTAATGGTATGTATTGCATTCTGTAAAGACATTCAAGGATTCCAGGTTGTTGAATATGCATTTTGTAAGCGGTATGTTAGAGCAGTCAGTATACCATTATTATGTAATTGTATCCGCAAAGGAAAATCATTAGCCCCGGCAACCCTCCAAATCCCGCCTCAACCTTCATTTTGAGCTCAAAAACACACCTTATGAAACCGTCGCTAAAATATTATGAAAATATACCGCAAAAAAGCGGGACGAATTCGCCTTCCTGGCGTCTTATAATCATGGGGAATTATTTTTCTCTCATCAGCCATCAGACCCAAAGGAGTCCAGCATGCCGCTTACTTCCTGTCTCCACATTTCCCATTCTCATTGTGGGGTAAGATTGGAAAAGTGAATTATTGAAAACGAAAAAACGAATTATTCCACGCTCAAAACCTTAAAATTTGAGCTCGATTCGTTTGCAGGAATGCCTAAATTCCTGTACCCAAAATTCCGAAACGAATCCATATTCCACTTTCATAATTCATACTTCATAACTCATAATTTAGGTTCGTAGTCTATGCACATCATGTGGTGGCCGTTGCATTCTTCCTGGTTGGCGCAGTAGGAGCATAGGGAGTCATCCTGGTCATCCTTCGACTCGCTCGGAGTGGTGGGTTGGTGCCCTTCGACTGGCTCAGGGCGAACGGTGGGTTGGGTCTGCTTACTGTCCTTCGACTGGCTCGGGATGAACGGAGAGGTTGAGGGCTGCCCTTCGACTGGCTCAGGGCGAACGGTGGGTTGGGTCTGCTTACTGTCCTTCGACTGGCTCGGGATGAACGGAGAGGTTGAGGGCTGCCCTTCGACTAGCTCAGGGCGAACGGTGGGTTGGGTCTGGTTATTGTCCTTCGACGGGTTCGGGACGGACGGAGAGGTTGAGGACTGCCCTTCGACTGGCTCAGGG
>Ga0118677_10000763_pt1 | contig 69853 bp, 76 predicted proteins | sample AliMusrvi5mmetaG_FD_86154 | JGI IMG/M metagenome (GOLD analysis project Ga0118677, IMG submission 86154) | reverse complement strand
GCATTGACAGTGAGACCCGATGGAAGGCCTGTTGCCGCATAGGATGTGGGATTGTTGGAGGCGATGATCTGATAGCTGAATGAGGAACCGACGGTTCCGGATGCCGTTGCCGCACTTGTGATGACCGGTTTTTTGGCTGCTACCACGGTCAGCTTCAACGTCTTGGTTCCTGATCCCGCAGAGTTGGAGGCTTTGAGCGAGATAGTGGAAGCGGCGGCAGCAGTTGGAGTGCCCGAGATCACTCCGCTAGCAGCATTGACAGTGAGACCCGATGGAAGGCCTGTTGCCGCATAGGATGTGGGATTGTTGGAGGCGATGATCTGATAGCTGAATGAGGAACCGACGGTTCCGGATGCCGTTGCCGCACTTGTCACCACGGGAGCGACGATCACCGTCGTGCCGGACACCGTCGCGCCGGACACTGTCATGGAGTAAGCGTGCGTGGTAGTAACCGAAGAGGCATCCTTCGCCTGAACTGTGAAGGATGCGGTTGTTGCGGCTGAGGGCGTGCCGCTCAAAACTCCGGCTGGTGAGAGTGTCAGACCCTCAGGGAGGGTTCCTAATAAGAGGCTCCAAGTATAAGCTCCTGTTCCACCAGTTGCCGTGAAGGTCTGAGTGTAGGGCGAACCGACCATCCCGTTAGTCAATGCGACTGTTGAGATCGAGAGAATCGGCGCTGCACTGGAATATCCGTTGAAGACGATGCCCGACGGTTGGAGATCCGGCGTTGAAAAATTCGCCACAAACCCGAAGCTCGCCGTGCCTCCAGGTGGAATCACCCCGTTATAAATCGCATTCTGAACCACGTAGTGATTCCCGTATTTATTCACAATCACGCCGTCCCAGAGGCTCGTGATTTCGGCCGGCCAATCGAATTCGACGCTCCACCCCTTGGTGCTTTCGTTGGTCGAAGTATTCGTGATGTTGAATGTCCCCTGTCCGCCACCCATCCACTGCTGCACAAAAGAAAAAGTAACGTTAGCCTCCAAGGAACAGGCACAGTTGGTCGTGCTGTTTGTTGATGTGTTGGTTGCTGCGGGGGCAATGACGGGCGATGGGGTTGTTCCGTAGTCTATTCCTCCAAAGTCAATATCGCTCGTTGAGAAAAAGACCTCACCGACCGGGTCCACGCGTTGCCAGACGACATAGAGAACATGCCTCCCCGTCCGCACTGGAAAATTCAGTGTCATGTAGTAATTGGACCCATTCAGGGTGGCAGTCTCTCCTCCGGGAACTTCCTCCAGATCGGCCCACTTCAGTGGCTGGAGGGGATTATATCCCTCCTTGGTAATGTAGGCCTTGAAGAAACTTGGGTCGTGGGTCGTGGTGGCATAAAAACGGCACACTCTCTGACCGGGAACAACCTTCGTAGCTGGCCAATCGGTCCTAGTAAGGTTCAATCCGGCATATTTCGCCAGACCCACCCCTGGGAGCTGACCGTCAGGAATAACCGAAGGGTAGTTATAATCGGGAGCCTGACGGCGAACTTCCATCCAATCATAGAATGGTTGGGTTCCCGCCACCGCTATCGCGTCTTTTGCTGCAGCGGTAAGCGGTGTTTCTGGGTTCTCAAGGAAGATCTCATAGGATCGGCTGATTGGATCAGCCATCGATCCGTGGCCGAAAGCAGTGATAGCACCGAGGAGAAGATATGCGAGTGAACGGAATATCGTTTTCATAATGATCATTTGACACCTGAAAAACCGAGATTCCACCGACTCTCGATGAACTAGCCCAAAAACTCGTTAAATCGGTCAAAAAATAGCCCAAAGCACCTATCTCTACAGAGCAAAAGAAAAACCCCATCTACTTCAACGGGGGATGTCGTTTTCTTTTGGTCTAAAATCTGGTTACAGGATCAGCCTCTGCGATGCGGAGTTGTAGCGCAGAATAGAAATTGGGAAGGGGTGTATTCTGCCTTTACCAACATGGATTCTCGTTTTGTTTTCGCTTCACCCCGATCATATTTACCCCCTCTATCCGATATGCATCAACTCCTCCACACGGCTTTTGTCATCTTCGCCTCGCTCGCTATTGCGGCGATCTTCACTCGGATCGCCTATGCGATTACCGAAAAGGTCGCGCAGGCCCCCCTGCTTGATCTTTTTGTCAGCCTTTTCACTTGGGCGCCATGGGTTGCAGGCGCCCTTCTAAATGGGTGGATAGGCATCATGGGTGCTGTCATCGCTCAGTTGGTTTTTCTCCATGTATTCTGCGTTGTCCACCGCGCACTTCGTGGATTCAGAAAGAAAAAGGCGCGCACCCTGACCGACGCTCAAGGTCGCGTCCTTGGCCCATTCCGCAACCAGCTTTGCCTCATGGTGCAGACGCCGGCTATTCTCGTCTTTGCTCAGGTACGTCTTGCAGAAATTCTCCTCTACCCAGCTATCGCGTGGCTCGGCAAGCTGCCCACCTACCGGTCTTCTGAGTGGGTTAACCTTTCCCGCCACAAATACGATGGTCTCATTGGCTACGACCTCCTCTGGTGCTGGTATTGCGACTGGATGACCGGCATCTGGGCCCTCGGTAGCGAGATGCTCCGAAACATCGAGTCCTTCTGGTGCCCCATTCGCTTCCGCTCACCCGATAAGAATACCAACATCTCAATCGACTTCCCTGATGTTGAAAAGTGGGTATCCGCAGACGGCACCATGGAGGATGCCGTACTCGCGTTCGAGGCCCACTACAATGGAATAGGAAAGAACTCCTGGTGGGGGCACCCCGACCGCCGCTCCCCTGAACGAAAGCAGTGATTTTCCACAGGGTCGAGCCAAACCATAACTACCTCTCCCTGCGCATTACTAGCGACACGGGTCGCTGGGAGTTGGGCCTTTCTCCCTATCAATACGGAGTCCGGATTCGCATGGGGCTCTCTGATAGGCCTCCCTCGGTGATTGACTTCTGCCTAGGCCACAATACCCCCATCTACTTCCCCGTGCTACTCGCTGTCATGAAACTCCTAGAGTCTCTCCCCGAGTCAGCCTCCGCCGAGGAAATCGATGCCCTCTTTCCCTGGGCTGGCACACGGCCTGATCCTGCTTTCGATGTGCCCAGACTGCTAGCCAGCCCGAGTCTAAGCTTTCTTTGAGAAAGCTTTTTCGCTCTGAAGAGGTTCTCCATCCCATGACATGGATGGGGGAGATCTCTACGAGTTCGCTCCCCCCCTTCCAGCAAATCAAGCCTTCCTCAAATCAGCATTGTTTTAGCTCCTGTAGGTTCAGATTATCGCTGGAATCCCAGCGATCATTAGGAATGCAAAGTTTTAAATCACTCAGTTAGGATTGATAGAATCCTAAAAAACGACTTGCTAGAACTTCCATCAGCACCGTTATTTTGTCATCAAAGCATGAGAACACTTAAAAAGAATGCGTTCTGGGTTGGAGTCTCTCTTTATGCTTTTCTCTCGTTATTAACGATCCCAACGCTCCGTGCGGCCACGCTTGTCGATTTTTCGACGACATTTGGGGGATTCGAGGTGCAATTATACGATGACCAGACCCCCATCACGGTTTCCAACTTCCTCTCTTATGTGGACGCTGGCCTCTACGACCATTCGATCATCCATCGAAGCATTCCCGGATTCATCCTTCAGGGAGGGGGATACGATCTTTCGAGTTCTCAACTCTACACCATACCTCCCGGATCACCCATTCAGAATGAGCCGGGTATTTCCAATGTCCGTGGGACGATCGCCATGGCGAAGTTGGGGGGAGATCCTAATAGTGCTACGTGTCAGTGGTTTTTCAACTTGGCGGACAACTCATCCAATCTTGATTACCAAAATGGTGGTTTCACGGTATTCGGTAGAGTTCTTGGAAATGGAATGGATGTCGTGGACGCAATGGCGGCTGTTCCAGCCTATGATGCTACTCCGCAACTTGGATCAGCTTTCTCAAACCTTCCTCTCCTCAACCCCTTGCTCACAGCAAACAATCTGGTCATGATCAATAGCGTAACCGTCGTTCCTGAACCCTCCAGTTATGCGCTGTTTGGACTCGGAGCATTGGCTCTGATGGTTGCTTGCCGCCGAAAACTGCTTCAACCGGCACATGCTTGACATAAGGATCATCCGTCATCGTTGCCATTGTTGTTTCAAGATCCCCTCCAGCTTCGGCATCGATATGCCTCTGGAATAAATCAACCATTGATTGCTGGGCGGGCGTGTATTGGGAAATAAGAGTTCCAAGCTGGGTCAACGTGAGAATTGCACAACAACCATTCTTCGCAGAATGCTTCCGCCACACCACAGATCTGGCTATAGACGTTGCTCTACCAGTGGCCGTGGCATGAATTCTGCAGGCACTAAGACCCAAACATTTTTTATGTCGCCTCTTCCTAATCCCAAAGCAACCCTTGCATCAATTCCCCCGATGCCGACCATTCAGGGACTTTATGAAACCCATGTGACGGTGTCAGATCTCGCCACCTCGGTGGCCTTTTACCGTGATGTTGTGGGACTGGAACTGGCAACCATCCTGCCGGAGCGTGCCTGTGCATTCTTTTGGATTGATGACAAAAGACTGGGAATGCTCGGCTTGTGGCAGACAGGAACCGCTCCTTTGGCCATGAGGCTACATCTGGCTTTCAGGGTCTCGCTGGAAGATGTCCTTGCCTCCGCAGAAGCTCTCAGGAGCAGGGGGATCCCGCCCCTTGGATTCCGGGGCGAACCCAGGGAAGAAGCGTTGGTCATCGGATGGATGCCGGCGATTTCGCAATACTTTGCCGATCCTGATGGTCATTGGCTGGAGTTCATCCATGTGCTGGATGAACCGGCTGATCCCGCGTTTGGTATTCAGACGTATTCAGACTGGTTGAATCGAAAACAGGCACGTTGAACCTATCGTTGGTTTTTTACGAATTCCCCTCGATGTTGGGACGATTGCCATGCAACGGTTCAAACTTCAACAAGAGACTCTTTTTCAAGTGGCGCCAGAACATCCTGCATTCCTGGTTTTTTAGTCTGTGCAAAAGCGTCTTCCTATGATTTTCATCCTAGAATAGCCTACAGTCTTTTAATCCCATTTTTATTTTCACCATGCGCCCACTCATCTGCCTCCTAGTCGCCATCTCCTCGCCGTTGTTCGGCAGCGAATCGAATCCAGTCGAAGTAACTGTCGAACCCAAAAAACCAGGCCTCACGATCCCCTCGGATTTCATGGGTCTGAGTTTTGAGAAGACGGCCATCGCTGAAAACCACTTTCGCCCCGACAACAGCACCCTGATCAATCTTCACAATAACCTGGGGCCTGGAGTCCTCCGTATTGGCGGCAACAAAGTCGAGCTCTGTGATTGGCAACTTGGTAAGCCCAGCGGCACGAATCCTGTCACCCCCATTACACCGAAGGAAGTTGATCAGTTCTTTGCCTTCACTAAAGGAATCAATTGGAAGGTCATCTATGGCGTCAACTTGGCCAGCAATGATCCGGCAAATTCTGCCGATGAGATCAGCTACGCCTCAAAACTTGGCGGCAACTCAATCGTAGCCTTTGAAATCGGCAACGAGCCGGACCATTACTACCTACCTCCAAAAAAGACCTTCCGTGAAAAGGGCTATTCCTATCCTCAGTATAAGCAAGAACTGACCGATGCCCTAGCCGTCATCAGTGCCAAAAATCCAAGCGCCCCTTTTGCCGGTCCCGCAAACACCGCAAGCGGCAACGCCAAGTGGTTCGGGCCTTGCCTCGATGACTTTAAGAAACAACTTACCCTTGCAACCTCCCACTTTTACCCGACCAGTAACAAGGAACCCTACCCGACCATCGACCAACTCCTTGCCCCCGAGACCGAGGCAAAGAGCGTGAAAATGGCAGAAACCAATATGGCCGTTTCCAAGAGAACCGGTGTGCCATGGCGTTTGGCCGAATGCAACTCGACCTCACTCGGTGGCACGGCAGGAGTCAGCGACGTGTATGCCGCTTCCGTATGGGGCACCGATTTCCTGTTTGATATCGCTGAACGCGGCGCTGCCGGCATCAACTTCCACACAATCCTCGGACTGAAAGGATACACTCCCATCGCTTTCGATAAAAAGAGCGGCAACTACTCGGTGCGTCCTCTTTATTACTCACTGTTGCTGTTTAAGGACGCGGGTAAGGGGAAGATTTTGCCAACTGAAACCAAGTCCAGCGCCAATGTGACCGCTCATAGCACTCTCGGTGACGATAAAGAAATCCGGGTTGTCGTCATCAATAAGGATCTCACGAAGCCTGCCACGGCAACCATCACCACCAACACCGGCCGAACATCCGGAACCCTTGCTCGCTTAATAGGTGCATCCCCCTCGGAAAAAGAGAATATTTCATACGCAGGCATGACGGTAACTCCAGAAGGGAGTTTGCCCGCACCAAAAACCGAGTCGATCCAAGGCAAGGCTGGACGATTTGAGGTGACTCTCCCGGCCTGCAGCGCCGCTGTGCTGACAGTGGACGCCAACTAACAACTCTCTGCGATGGGTCCTGAGGGGTATTAAAAGGTCTCTGCGGATCAAACACCAGGGGGTTGCCTTGGATGACCTCGCGGCGTGTTTTACTTTAGGAGATCGGGACGGTTCTTTTGGGTAGCTTCAAGTGCTCTCTCTGCCCGCCATGAGGCAATGGCTCCGTGGTTTCCAGAAAGGAGGACGGGGGGGACGATCCATCCGTTGAAATCCTCGGGTCGGGTGTAGTGCGGATGATCAAGTAACTCCTTTTCGAAGGACTCGCTGACGGCCGACTGATCATCTCCCAGCACCCCGGGAATGAGTCGTGCAATGGCATCACTGAGAACAAGAGCACCGAGCACCCCATTGGTCAGGATATAGTCTCCTATCGAGATCTCCTCATCTACTAGATGATCAATAACCCTCTGATCAATCCCTTCATAGTGACCACAGAGCAGGATCAGGTGCTGTTCACGGGAGAGTTCACGGACGATCGATTGCCTCAGGGATCTTCCCTGGGGCGTCAGGAAGATGACTTTGCTCTCGGGGCGGCGTAGTTCGGCAAGGGCGGCTGCGATGGGAGCGATCTTCATGATCATGCCCGGACCTCCTCCATAGGGGGCATCATCAACTGTCCGATGGCGATCGCTCGTCCATCGGCGCAGATCCACGGCTTCGATTTTGATAAGACCGGCCTCCCTGGCGCGACCCAGAATGCTCTCGGCAAGAACGCTCCCGGCGATTGCCGGAATCGGTGTCAGGATTTGAATTTCAATCATCGTTATTGGATGGTGGGGGAGTGGTTACTGGCAATGAAGAGACAGGAAGGTGTAGTCTAGCAAGACTCACGTGATGAACCTGTGAATAATCGTCGCAATCCTACTCCTCCCATAAAGAGAAAAAAACAGCCGCCAAGGCGATCACGTTCCTTATTCGTGACCCTGCTTAAACTGGGCATGGCGTTCCTTCTCCTCTGGATTCTTGTCGCCCTGTTCTATTACCTCTGGGCGCTCACTTTTGACATTTCAACGATTGGTCAAATGCCGCAAAGATCGTCGATCTATGACAGGAACGGAACCTTTTACAGCCGGACGGTCGGGGAAAACAGGGTGGTCGTCCATTACAGCCAGGTCTCCCCAAATTTTGTGAATGCCTTGATCAGTCGCGAGGACTCCCGCTTCTATGAACACCATGGGATCGACCCATTGGGTATTGTGAGGGCGGCCATCCGCAATCTTCTCTTCGGGGGGATGAAGCAAGGGGCAAGCACCATCACCCAGCAACTGGCCCGCAATAGCTTCCCATTGGGGGGAAAGACCTTCAACCGAAAGTTCCTGGAGGCCGCGATGGCGTTCCGGATCGAGATGGAAATGAGTAAGGAGCAGATCCTGGAACTCTACATGAACAGGATCTACTTCGGATCCGGACTCTATGGGGTCGAAGCCGCCAGCCTGTCTTACTTCGGCTGCCCGGCCTTCGAGATGGATCTCTCCCAGGCCGCCCTTCTTGCGGGACTGATCCGTAGTCCCAATAGATTCTCACCGCTCAATAACATGGATGCATCCATCACACAGCGGAACGTGGTGCTTGGCAGGATGCTCGAACTTGGCTCCATCACACGGGCTCAACTGGAAAAGGCGGAGGCTGAAATCATCACCCCCAGTCAGAAAAACCTCGTCAACCCTCTGAACAGCTGGGCTGTGGATGCCGTCCTCCGCGAACTCGAGCAGGTTGTGGCCCTCGACAGGATCGATACCGGCGGTCTCAGGATCGACACGACGATCGATGCCGGACTTCAGCAGGCCGCCGAGCAATCCGTTTCAAAAAGACTTCATGAAGTGGAGCAGGGGAAGGAATTTCGCCTGCAACACCATCTTGCCAAGGGGTCTGAGCCTGATGAGCTACTTCAGGCAGCCTTCCTTGCCATTGACAACGCCGGCGGGGGGATCACAGCGATCGTGGGAGGCCGAGATTTTACAAGAAGCAAATACAACCGGGCCCTTGTTGCCATGCGCCAGATCGGCTCCTCGGCAAAACCTTTTGTCTATGAGGAGGCCTTCCGAAAGGGAATCATTACCCCGGAGACACTTGTCAGTGATGCTCCCCTGAACTCGTCCGATTTACCTCCCGGATCCAAGGCCTACAATCCCCAGAACAGCGACGGCACCTTCGGGGGGGATCTTCCTGCAAGAGAAGGACTGGTTCACTCCCGCAACACCATGAGTGTGCGGGTCGGCGTAAAAACCGGCCTGGGCGACATTGCCGGCACCATGCAGCGACTCGGACTTGCCGAGCACATTCCCCACTACCCCTCGATCTGCCTTGGCAGTTTTGAATCGACCCTAAAAAATCTTACCACCGCCTACACCGCACTTGCCACCGGGGGTAAAAAACTCCAACCGCACCTGATCGAACAGGTCACCGACTCCGAGGGAACCGTTCTTTACAGGGCCACCCATGGCCGCATTCCCTCGCTCGATCCTTCGGCTGTAAGGACAACGACCGCCCTTCTGACCGAGGTGATGACACGGGGCACAGCCGCCAAGGCAGGGGCACTCGGGTTGAGAAAACCGGCTGCGGGCAAGACAGGAACGACGGATCATTTCGTCGACGCATGGTTTCTGGGATATACTCGGGGACTGACCTGCGGGGTTTGGGTTGGATTTGACCACCCCAAGACCATCATGCGGGGGGGCTACGGAGCAGAACTCGCACTTCCTATCTGGGTCGATGTCATCCAGTCCCCTGCAGGCGATCATTTTGCGTCCGGGCCCCTGCTTTAAGTGCTTTTTTAAGCCATTTTTGAAGGAGTTCTTTTCCTTCTGGAGAGCTGTGTGTATTAAGAAAACTTATACTTCATGAATATCCACGAATTTCAGGCTCGGGAACTTTTCGCCGAATTCGGCGTTGCCACACAACCCGGGAAGGTGGCCTCTTCTCCCGAGGAAGCCGAGAACGTCGCCTTGGCTTTGGGACTCTCTGGTGGTAAGTTCGTCGTTAAGGCCCAAATCCACGCCGGTGGACGCGGGAAGGGAACTTTCAAAAATGGATTCAAGGGCGGGGTGCATCTTTGTGGAACCCCAACTGAGGCCAAGGATCTAGCCTCCAAGATGATCGGTCAGGTGCTGGTGACTCACCAGACCGGTCCCGATGGAAAGGAAGTCGGTAAAATCTTTGTTGGGGAAGCAGTGGACATAGCCCGGGAGCTTTATCTGGCGATCCTCATCGACCGCGCAACATCGGTTCCCGTGGTCATCGCAAGCACCGAAGGTGGGGTCGACATCGAGACCGTTGCGGAGAAAAATCCAGAAAAAATCCTTCGGCTTCCTGTCCATCCTTTCCTTGGCCTGATGCCCTACCAGACACGCATCATCGCGGCCTCATTGGGACTGACAGGACCATTGATGAGCCAGGCATCAAAACTCTTCACCAATCTCTATCGTCTTTTCATCGAACGTGATTGCTCCATGGTGGAGGTGAACCCGCTTGTGGTCACCAAGGATGGACGCCTTCTGGCACTGGATGCAAAATTTAATTTTGACGACAACGCCCTCTACCGCCAACCCTCCATCGTTGCGATGCGTGATGTCACCGAGGAGGACCAGCGTGAGGTAGAGGCCTCCAAGCACGGTCTCAACTACATCGGTCTGGACGGAAACATAGCCTGCCTCGTCAATGGAGCAGGCCTCGCCATGGCCACCATGGACATTATTCAACACGCCGGTGGGAGCCCTGCCAATTTCCTCGATGTCGGGGGAGGAGCATCCCGGGAGCAGGTCGCCTCGGCATTCCGGATCATTCTCGCTGACAAGAGCGTCCAAGGCGTCTTGGTGAACATCTTTGGTGGCATCATGGACTGCGACGTGATCGCTCACGGCATCGTCGAAGCAGCCAAAGAGACGGGCCTCTCCATCCCTCTGGTCGTAAGGCTTGAGGGAAATAACGTCGAGGCAGGTAAAAAGACCCTCGCCGAGAGCGGCCTGAAACTAGAGGGAGCTGAGAATATCCTCCATGCGGCTCAAAAGATTGTAAGCGCTGTCAAAGCAGCCGTCTGAGCCACCCACCCGAGTCACTCAACCTTTTTCCACACCATGTCGATCCTCGTCACACCCGATACCAGAGTCCTGATCCAGGGCATCACAGGAAGCTTCGGAGCCCGTCATGCAAAGCTAAGTCTTGAATACGGCACAAAGGTTGTTGCCGGAGTCACACCCGGAAAAGGCGGGCAGCTTTTTGAAAATCAAGTTCCGATCTTCGATACGGTTGATCAGGCCGTCCGTGAGACGGGGGCAACCGTCTCGGCAATCTTCGTCCCTCCACCCTTCGCAGCCGATGCAATCCTGGAAGGAGTTGCGGCGGGGCTTGATCTCGTGGTCACCATCACCGAAGGGATCCCCGTCCTGGACATGATGAGGGTCAAGGAGGCGATGAAGGGGTCCAAGACACGTCTGATCGGCCCCAACTGTCCGGGCCTTGTCACTCCGGGCACCGGGGAAAAGTCGCATGGCGGTTGCCGCATCGGGATCGCTCCCGGCTATATTCACAAGAAGGGTTCCGTCGGGGTCGTTTCCCGCTCCGGAACCCTCACCTACGAAGCTGTTTGGCAATTGACCTCCCGAGGTTATGGTCAGAGCACGTGCGTAGGGATCGGAGGGGATCCAATCAACGGAACATCCCACCTGGATGTCCTCAAGATGTTCAATGAGGACCCTGAGACGGAGGCTATCATCATGATCGGTGAAATCGGAGGCTCCGCCGAGGAAGAAGCCGCCGCTTGGGCAGCCCAGCACTGCAAGAAGCCGATTGCCGGATTCATTGCCGGAGCCACCGCTCCCGAGGGACGCCGCATGGGCCATGCGGGAGCCATCGTCAGTGGCGGGCAAGGGACAGCCGAGGGAAAGATCGCTGCCCTTCGTGCCGCTGGCATCGAAATTGCTGAAACTCCATCGGACATGGCCGATGCCCTCATCCGTCGGATGAATCGCTAGTCAGCTTCCACACAGATCACCCACCTCACAACAAAGCCAAAGAAAATGACCGTCATCGCCAAAGGACTCGAAGGGATCATCGCGAACTCCACCTCCATCAGCGACGTGCTAGGAGAGGAAGGAACCCTCATCTACGCCGGTTATAACATCAATGAACTGGCCGGCAAGGTGAGCTACGAGGAGGTCATCTACCTGCTATGGCATGGAGAACTCCCGAACAAGGCTCAGCTTGAGGCCCTCCATGTAGAGCTTGGATCCCTGCGCGAACTTCCCCAAGGTGTCATTGATTTCATCCTCACGGCCCCCAAGGATGCCAACCCCATGGATGTCATCCGGACCGGAATCTCCATGCTCGGTCTCTACGACAAGGTCTCCACCGGCGATATCGACCCGGCAAAGAACCGCCACCGTGCAACCTCCATCACCGCCAAGGTCGGAGTTATTTCCGCCTACTACCACCGCGCACGACTAGGCAAGGATCTTCCTCCGGTCCGCAAGGATCTCGGCGAGGCCGCTCACTTCCTCTATCTACTCAACGGTGTGGAACCAACCGTCGAAGCCGCCAAGACCCTCGATGTGGCCTACGTCCTGCATGCCGACCATGGCATGAATGCCTCTACCTTCTCCGCACGAGTCACGATCGCCACCCTGAGCGATATTTACTCAGCCGTCACATCGGCCATCGGCACCCTCAAGGGCCCCCTTCACGGCGGAGCTAACGAGGGTGTGATCCACATGCTTCAGGAAATCGGTGATGAGATGAAAGTCGATGGATGGGTCGAGCAGGCACTCGCCACAAAGAAGAAGGTCATGGGCATCGGTCACCGGGTGTATAAGACACTCGACCCCCGCGCCCCTCACCTCCGCGCCATGGCCATCCAACTTTGCGAACAACTCGGCGAAGGAAAGTGGATCCGCATGTCGGAGCGCATCGCAGAACTCATGAAGGAGCGCAAGGGACTGAACGCCAACGTCGATTTCTACTCGGCCACCGTCTATTACTCCTTGGGGCTGCCGACCGACATGTTCACACCGATCTTCGCGATCGCCCGCACTTCCGGATGGACGGCACACATCCTTGAGCAACTCGTCGATAACCGCCTCTACCGACCGCTCAGCGAGTATGTGGGTCCTGCGGTCGGCAAGCTCGTTGCTCCATTGGAGCAGCGGGCTTAAAAGAACGATCAAAGAAGCCTGAGACGAGGGTTCAATTCCCTCCATCCGCTTACCTCTTAGAGGCTTATAGAATGAGCCTCTACAGCCGATCAGAAATCAGTGTAACTGAGAATGTAACTTTTTTCTGAATGCACCCTCCCCAAGTGGGATTGCCTTTGGGTGGTGCTTGAGATCCCAGTGGGCGGTATCGATGCCCACAAAAATTGTAGGACTCACGATCTATTGGGGACGGTCGCATTTCCCTCTGATCTGAAAAACGATCGTTTCCGAGGCGCGGTGAGATTGGATGCAGGTCTATGCGGCTGAGCGAAGCCATAGGAGTTCCTACGGCAACCGATGGCCAACGCTACTATCCGCCAATTCTCACAAGCCCCTATAATCCGGCAGCCGCGGCGGTGTCCGTAAGTAAAAGCGCATTCGCTTGATCAATCCTTCCCCCGGGAATGGAATGATCAGCAGCTTTTAGTTTCACGATCATCGGGATCTTAGCGGCACCCGTGGCAAGCCACATGATTTTTCGGGATCGGTTGATCATCGGATAGGTGAGGGTCATTCGTCGGCGATCCTGATAGAGGTGCACCGGATCGGTAAGCGCCACGTCGCGATCGGTGACTTCAAGAACGGGATCGTTCGGAACCAAGGATGCGGTATGTCCATCCGGTCCCAGACCGAGGTGTGCCATATCAAGCGTTGGAGGATTTCCACAGATCTCCTGAAGGACTCTCTCATACTCCTTGGCTCCCTCCACGGGATCCGCGGCATTGACCGGCATGGCGTGGATGTTTTCCTTCGGGATCGGGGCATTCCCAAGAAGACTCTCATGGAGATGGGTCAGGTTCCGGTCGGGGTCTCCCTCCGGAGCGATCCGTTCGTCGATCTGGAAGACATGAACCTGGGCCCATGGCACCTCTTCGGATGCGAGATCCTTGAGCATGGCCCAAGGGGTCTTTCCACCGCTGACAGCAAGGGTGAAGACACCACGTGCTGTGACGGCCTCCCGTGCCTGGGTTGCGATCACTCCAGCAGCGGCTTTTGCTACTGCATCATCGTTGGCGAGAACTTTGATATCCATGGGATGAAACATTGAAGGTGATTACTTGTTCGCCCTGTAACGGCGGATCAGGGCATTCGTGGAGCTGTCGTGTTTGAGTTCGGGCTCCGTGGGTGACTCCAGTTCGGGAATGATGTGCTGGGCAAGCTGTTTGCCAAGCTCGACTCCCCATTGGTCGAAGGAGTTAATCCCCCAGATGGATCCCTGCGTGAAAACCGAGTGCTCGTAGAGAGCGACCAGAAGTCCAAGGGTGTGCGGGTCGAGTTTATCTGCCATGATGACATTCGAGGGACGGTTCCCTTCGAAAACACGATGGGGGTTAAGCCAATCGGGGGTACCCTCGGCCTTCACCTGCTCGGGTGTCTTGCCAAAGGCCAATGCCTCGGCCTGTGCGAAGATATTTGAAATCAGGTAATTGTGGTGATGGCCGAGTGTGTTCAGAGCCTTGTAGAAACCGATGAAATCACATGGGATGAGTCGGGTTCCCTGATGGATGAGCTGGTAGAAGGAGTGCTGGCCATTCGTGCCGGGCTCGCCCCAGTAGATCGGACCCGTGTCAGCCGTCACATGCTCGCCGTCGAGGCGGATCGACTTGCCATTGCTCTCCATGGTGAGTTGCTGGAGGTAGGCTGGGAAGCGCTTGAGATACTGCTCGTAGGGGAGCACTGCGATGCTCTGAGCACCGAAAAAGTCGTTATACCATACTGCCAGCAACCCCAGGAGAACAGGCAGATTCTTATCAAGCGGCGCCGTGCGGAAGTGCTCGTCCATGGCATGGAAGCCGGCAAGGAGGTCGGAGAAGTTCTTAGGCCCGATGGCGATCATGGTCGAGAGACCGATGGCGGAATCCATCGAGTACCGACCACCCACCCAATCCCAGAACCCGAACATATTGGCGGTGTCGATACCGAATTCAGAGACCTTTTCAGCATTTGTAGAGACCGCGACGAAGTGCTTGGCAACAGCCTTCACGTCGCCACCCAACCCTGCAAGCGACCAGTCACGGGCGGTGTGCGCATTGGTCATGGTCTCAAGCGTGGTGAAGGTCTTTGAGGAGATGATAAAGAGTGTCTCGGCGGGATCGAGATCCCGGACGGCTTCGGCGAAATCCGTTCCATCCACGTTCGAGACGAATCGGAACGTCATCTCCCGCTCGCTGTAATGGCGCAACGCCTCGTAGGCCATCACTGGGCCAAGATCAGAACCACCGATGCCGACATTGATGACATTCCTGATCCTCTTGCCGGTGTGCCCCTTCCACTCCCCGCTACGGATACGGTCAGCGAAGACTCCCATCTCCCCGAGCACCTTGTGAACCTCGGGAACGACATCGACCCCATCCACCTTGATGACAGCGTCCTTTGGAGCACGCAGGGCCACATGGAGAACCGCCCGGTTCTCGGTGATGTTGATCTTCTCACCGGAGAACATTTTATCCCGGTGCCCTTCAAGGCCGCACTCCTTGGCGAGTTCGACCAAGAGTTTAAGGGTCTCGTCGGTGACACGGTTCTTGGAGTAATCGAGGAAGATCCCGCAGGCCTCTGCATTGAGCCGTTCTCCGCGCGCGGGGTCTGATGCAAAAAGCTCTTTCAGGGTTGTTTTGGCAATCAGGTCACGATTGGCGGCAAGGGCTTTCCAAGTTGGAAGTTGAGTGGGATTGGACATGACGTGGCGTTTTTTGGGTTCTTAATTGGGGTTGTGAGGAGGGAATATTTAAGGGGCTGGACAACTACCAGAGTTGCCAGCTTTAAGAAGCCAACTAAAATGAAGGACAAATGGCAACTGACAATCCCGTCACGGATCAAAACAGCCTGCAATCTGGCGACAGGATCCGCTTGGTTCGATCGGTTCAGGAAACCTCCTCGGTTGCCACCGAACTCCTTCCCCTGATGTTCCAAGCAGGGGTCGTGAGTTTGGAGGGACCTCTGGGAGCAGGGAAGACTCACTTTGTCAAAGCAACGGCATCCGCCCTTGGCATCAGCGAGGATGTGACCAGTCCCACCTTCACTCTCCTGCAGAGCTATGGTTCCGGTGGAAGGCGTCTTCACCACTCCGACTGGTATCGCTTGGAATCTGCTGCCGAGGTTCTGGCCCTTGGCTTGGAGGAGTATTATGGTGAGGGAGTGATGTTTATTGAATGGGGGGATAAATTCCCCGAGTTACTGCCTCCTAGCGTTTTAAGGATCCAAATCATTCCGCATTCGGACGATTTAAGAAAGATATCCTGGGGCAATCACCGATCTCTAAAATCTTAAGCGGACAAGCTGCCATGAAGATCCTCTCGATCGACTCGTCCACAGGCATATCCTCCGTTGCCTTTGTCATCTGTGGCAATCAAGTGCCTCAGATTTGCTATCTTTGCGACACCCCGCACGCCCGATCGGACTCCTCCACACTCTTTGAGAGTCTGCAGGCCGCCGTGGCTGCTTGCGGAATGCCCGATGCCGTCTGCGTGGGACTGGGTCCAGGATCCTATAACGGTTTGAGAGCAGGCATTGCGGCCGCTCGTGCTTTCGCGACCGCTGGCGGTATTCCACTTCATGCCTACCCCTCGCCCTTGGCCATGGGGTCCCTGGATGTTTCCGAGCGCGGATTCTGGGCTGCTGGTGATGCACGCGGCGGTCATTACTGGTTGGCCGCCATCAAGGAGGGAAACTTCCTTGAAAACCCCGTGCTTTTTTCACCTCAAAAGGCTTTGGAACATTTCGAGACCAGGCCCGGTTTCCCAATCCTCTCTTCAACTCCCCTCGACGGCATCGAGGCCCTCATCATTGCTTTTCCCCAGGCTGTACGTCTTGCCATGATGGCGGAAATAGGAGAACCCTGTGGCGCTACGGAAACCCCCGAACCGCTTTACCTCAAACCCCCCCATATCACGATGCCCCGAGCGTCCCTCCAATGAGAGCGTGTTTCCCGCACCTTGCCCTGTTTCTGCTGCTCGCCGGCATCCCGTGCAGGGGCCAGATGAACACTGGCACGAACGCACCCCTGGATGAGAATCCCAAACCGACTTGGGAGACCCAGAAGCAGGCCAGAACGTTCCAGTTGGGCATCCCTGCCCCGAGGGGACAGATCACGGATCGGAATGGATACCCCTTTGCCCAGAACCGGCTCAGCTACAATCTGGCTCTTCAGTTCCCCTCTCCCCTCAACTGGAGCGACTCCAAGGTCATCTCCTTTGCAAGACAACAAATCACATTCGCCAGAGGCCTGTTGGAGCGCAGGATTTCGATCAGTGATCGGGCGATCCTGAACCATTACCATAACCGCGGTCTTCTCCCCCTGATCCTTCTCGAGGATCTGCAACCCGAGGAACTTGCCATGGCACGTCGGGGGCTCACCAGTTCGCTGGTGCTGCAACAGGTCTACGCACGCTTCTATCCGAATGGGGAACTTGCCTCCCACATCATCGGATACACGGGAAAGGAGGCGCCTCTCTCTGTTCGTCCGATTGAGAACAACGATCTCATCTTCAGCGAAAGCCAGGGTCGCGAGGGAATCGAGCAAGCCTTTGACTACCAACTCAAGGGCCAGCCCGGAAGCCTTCACATCACTTACGATGCCGATGGTAAGAAAACATCCGAACGGATCGTCCAACAGCCGGTACCCGGGGACAATGTCATCACAACCCTTGACCAGAACCTTCAACGTATCTGTGAAAAGGTGCTCAAGGAAAACTGCAAGAGGGGTGCCATCGTCGTGATCGATCCCTGGACCGGAGAGATTCATGCCATGGCCTCCTGGCCCGAATACAATCCAAACCATTTCGTGCCGATCCTGAATCCAGAGATTTACAGGGCACTCAGTGAGGATCCCTCGACTCCCCTGCTACCCAGGGCCTTCCGCTCGGCCTACCCTCCCGGATCGACCTTCAAGACGATTGTCGGTCTCTCGGGCTTCCAGTCCGGTAAGCTCACAGCCAAGGATATCTACAGTGGCCCCACCGCAATCGATATCGGCAACTTCACGTTTCACAACTGGAAAAAAACCGATTCCGGCCGGTTGAATTTTGTCGAGGCCCTGACCCAATCCTGCAACACGTGGTTTATTCAGGCGGGTATCAAGATCGGGGCTCCTAACATTATCCTATGGGCTAACCGAACCGGTCTTGGAAAGAAAACCGGCATCCCCATCAAGGGCGAAATCCAGGGAAATATTCCCAACGATGAATATATGCTGCGGGTTCAGAAACGGAAAATTCTCAAAGGCGACGTGGCCAACATGAGCATTGGACAGGGTGACATCGTGATCACTCCGCTCCAGATGGCGCAGGCCTACGGAGTCATTGCAACCGGCGGTCAGTTTCACCAGACACGTCTCGTCAAACAGATCCAGGGACTTGATAACAAGGTTCTGTCAGCATATCCCGACCGCTTGCGCGATGATCTGAAAATCAAGCCCGAGGATATGGAGACCCTGCGCAAGGCACTCATCGCAGTCACCGAGGACGGCCAGGGAACCGCCCATCACGCGCAGGTCAAGGGAACCACCGTTGCTGGAAAAACAGGAACCGCCCAATGGGGGCCCACAAGCAAACAACGCACCGCAGCTTGGTTTGCGGGATTTGTCCCTGCAGAGCATCCCCAGTATGCATTTGCCGCAGTCTATGAGGGGGAACCGGGTGACAATACCATCCACGGAGGAAGCCACGCCGCACCACTTATTGGAAAAGTGCTCCAGGAGGTCTATGGGATCAAGGATTCCAAAGAGGAAAAAGAGAAAACGCAAGCTCCCAACAGTAACGACAATCCAACAAACTCAACCGATCAGACCGACTCCACGATGAAGCCCAATCAGGAACCTGTGGATCAGTCGAACTGATTCATTACGAAGCCGAGAGTCTAAGGACGATTGTCGAGCGGATTTAGTGACGTGATCTCCCAGCAACACGAAGCAAGTTGCACAGCCGATTCAGAATCCCCTTGGCCATCTGCGAGGGAATAAGGTGGCGGGATTTCGAGACGGGGTATTTTGAAGCAAGATCCGAGGATCGCTTCAAAGCGGCCCATTGCCAGAGGTCATCACTGGGACGGATGGTCGTTTTGGTGGCTGTTTTCATCGTGTGTTTTGTGGAGTTCTATCGTTGGGGATTGCTTCGGATAAGAGCCCGGAAAACTCCCTGGATGATCAGTTCACGGGCGGGGATGAGATCCGGGTAGAGCGGGTTCTCCGCCCGGAGAAAGGGAGTGCCTCCCTCGACGAGAAAGCGCTTCAGCGTGACGTCTCCATCAATCAGTGCTGCCACGATGTCCCGGTGCCTGGGTTCGGTGTATTCTAGGATGACGACATCACGGTCCAGAATCCCGGCTCCTATCATCGAATCCCCCCTCACCTCGAGTGCAAAAGTCCTCGCATTCCTAGGAAGTCGGATCATTTCGGGATCCACCGAGAGACACCTTTCCGAATCCTGCTCCTGCCCCTCCGGGATCCCCGCAGGGATCATTCCGTAAACCGGCACCTCCAGCAATTGGGGCCTGGGCCTGAAATCCGGTAGCACAATATTCCGCGACCGTCCCGATTCCCTGCGAATGGCACCTTTTTTTTCCATCAGATCAAGGTGACTCGCTACGGTCGCCGGAGAACTGAACCCAAAACGACCCATAATCTCCCTCACCGAGGGAATCCGTCCGCATTCCTCCGTAGATTCGCGGATATACGAGATAATTTCAGTCTGGCGTTTTGTTAAATTCATATACCGTACATTTGTTCGGTATATGAATCCAAGGAAGATCTCAAGAGGTTTTTTTTAATTTTACCTCCAAACAGGAGGTCAACACTCCAAAAACGAACCCCTTCCCTCATGAAGGGACGCTCAAAAAATGCAAGAAGGGCTACTTACGAGAGAACCGAGCCTTACTTATTAAGACCTGCTTGCTCCGCCAACCCCTCGATCGGATTAAAGTCTGACGCATGATACGAACTCCTCACAAGCGGTCCGCTAGCCACATGAGTGAAACCCTTCTTCCGGGCGATTTCCCCATAAAGGTTGAAGGTTTCCGGGGTGATATATTCCACGACCGGTAGATGCTGAGGACTTGGACGGAGATACTGTCCCATGGTGAGCACGCTCACATTGGCCTCGCGCAGGTCATCCATCGCCTGGAAGATCTCGTTCTCAAGTTCGCCGAGACCGAGCATGATGCCGCTCTTAGTGACCATCCTGAGTCCCTTAGTTTCTCCAAGCTCGCGGGCTCTTTTTAGGAAGTCGAGCGAGAGGCGGTATTTGGCCCGGGAACGCACCAGCGGTGTGAGGCGCTCAACCGTCTCCAGGTTGTGGTTGAAAATATGCGGGGCGGCATCGATCACCGTCTGTAGGGAAGATTCCTTGCCGTTAAAGTCGGGTGTCAGAATCTCGATGATAATCGAGGCATCCATGTCGCGGATGGCTTGAATCGTACGGGCAAAGTGTTCGGCTCCACCGTCTGGGATGTCGTCCCGTGCAACGGCCGTGATGACGACATGCTTGAGCTTCATCCGGCGGACCGCTTCGGCAACACGTTCCGGTTCGTCGTGTTCGAGAGGGAACGGCTTGGCTGTATCGACCGCGCAGAATCCGCAGGCCCGCGTGCACCGATCCCCGGCAATCATCATGGTGGCCGTGCCACCGCTCCAACACTCCCATCTGTTGGGGCACTGGGCGCTCTCGCAAACCGTGTGAAGACGCAGATCGGAGATCATCGCCTTGGTGGAAAAAAAGACGGGGTTCGAGGGCAGGCGAACCTTGATCCAATCCGGCTTCCGCTCCTGATGGAGTGTGGGGTCAATCTTTGGAGTAGCCATGGGAGAAAAGTATGAATGCTAAAAGCTCAAGGATGAAGCATGAAAGCGGAGAAAAATCATAACTCTCCCCTTGCTAAAAAACCATAGCTGCCCGGCGGTATAAAAAATTGGATCTTATTTTCCTCCCAAGGGGCTGACCGCGATTCGGGCCACTTCCGCCGGAATCCCATGCAACTGAAGCATTCGCAAAGCCTCCTCGCGGTCGGCCCAATCGAAAGGGCTTCGGAAGACAAGGGCCCACTGGCTCAGCATGCCGTGATTGATTCGGTCCAGCCTTGGTCTGATCTCCGTGGCAAGATCGATCGGTTTCATCGTCGGAACCCCTACCCCCGACCGCCATCCGGCAATTAATTCCTCCTGAAAACGCCGTGAGGCGGCAATCTGGGGAACGAATAATCTACTCACTTCCGAGGAGGAGAGTCCCTCCTTCAATCCGGAAGCTTTCAAATCCGTAAGCATCCGAGCTTCTCGGGCAGGGTCGGCAACCGGAATACCAACCCTGCATTTATACCAGGCCACCTCACGCGATAACTGGAGTCTCTGAATCATTAGGGTCACCAGCGGATTGAGCCTGTCGTCAACTGAGGCAGCTGCACGATCCGGGAAAGCCGTACTCAGAAAACCCAAAGCCAGGCTAATGCAAAGCAGATGGAACCGATGAGAAACCATAAGATCAACGTCGTCCGTAGACCCCACGGTTAGCAAGAGCACGGTGAAGGGTTATCTGATCAGCCTGCTCGACCCCACCGCCGGCCGGCAGACCCTGGGCAATGCGTGTGACATGAACACCGGTAGGAGCAAGCATTTCGGCAAGGTAGTGGGAGGTTGCCTCCCCCTCGACATCCACGCCCAACGCCAGGATGACCTCCGAGGGACGCTCCTCACCCACCCTTTCGATCAATTCGGCAATCCGGAGTTGCTCGGGCCCGATACCATCCAAAGGGGAGAGTTTTCCACCGAGCGCGTGATATCGCCCACGAAAGACTCCCGTCCGCTCAAGCGGGAGGATGTCCGTCGGAGATTCAACGATGCAGAGTTCACGCCCCGCCCTCCCTTCATCCAAGCAAAGAAGGCACTCCTCCTGTTCGGCAAAAAAACCGCATAACCTGCAGGTTCCGAGAATTTCAGAGGCTCTGGAAATTGCAGAGACAAGCTGCTCAGACTTCGCATCACGGGAGCGAAGGACCCACAGAGCGATCCGCTCGGCACTTCGGGGACCGATGCCCGGAAGACGGCGAAACTGCCTGACCAGTTCACGAAAGGAGTCGGGGTAGTCAAATGCCATGGGATCGGAAGGCTGTTAGCGGTTTAGGCTGAAAGTTGTTCGGTCGGAATACAAGGAGCGGAACAAAGGATGGAATTCATGATGTCTTTTGTCCTTACAGTCTAAATGTCTTCAGCCTAAAAGCCTTGTCCCTCAAACTGCCCCCGTCAGCACTGCCTGCTCCGGACTACGCTCATCATCACCCCGACGGGCACGCTCAACCCGCTCCAGGTAGTGGTCAAGAACCATGTCGGGAATGCCGGGGATGCGGGCTGAGGAAAAAGCCCTGATCGCCTCCTCCCACTTGCGTTCACGGAAGAAAATGACCCCCTTCCAGAAATGGTCGCGACTTCGCTCCCGTTCCGGGGAAAGGGAATTCTTTGCAGCAAGGAATTCATACAACTCGACCCTCCTGCGACTCCCGGCCCGCTGAAGCAGATCAATTGGACGCCCCTCCAACTTGTCGGAGGCAAGTTCATAGGTGGTGGGTCCGCTCAGAATCCTGCACCCATACTGCGCACAAGCCGCCGAAAGGTGATGGGCAAACTCCACCACCGGACCCGAGACACTGTAACGCCCCATACGGGCACCCCCGTAGGCGGCGGCAATCATCCCGCCGGAATTCAGACCGATCCGGAAATCGAGCCGTTTCTGCCAAAGGGAATCGCACGCTCGGTTGAGCTCCTCCAACCGGGAGACGAGATCCAGCGAGGCGCGGGCCGCCTTGCTGGCGTGATTCGAAGTCCCGTCCACAGGAAGCGGAACGCCGAAGATCACTCTCAGGCTCTCCCCAGAACATTCGTCAAGGTAGCCACCCACATCAACCAGGAAGTCGGATGCCGTGCGGAGGTAGAGATTCATCAGAGCGACATAATCGGAAGGACTCAGCGTCTCCATGAGGTCGACATGATTGTGAACCGTGCAGACAAGAACGGAGGCCTCGAGCAACTCTCCCGGAAAATCAATCCGCAGACCGCTATCCACAAGGCGCCTGAACACATCCGCGCGCAGACGGTTACCGAACAATCTCCTCAACACCGGTTCACGTGCCCCCGCATCGGTTTTTTCAAAAATCAGCAAGGTTGCGAATGCGACCAGAACGGCACAAATCCCCGGAACCGGTGAGAAAAACAGACCGTAGAGGCCAGCCACCAGGGAGGCACCCAACAGGAGAATCACGCTTGCGATGACGATCGAGACCGTCTCACGTCGCGACGACTGGAGGGCGATCCAAATTAGCGAGACCTCCAGAACCAGCGAAGAACCCAGCAGCAGACCACTTCCCGCAACGGAGAACTGAGGTTGAATTTGAATCAATCCCTTCCAAAAGGCACCCAACCCCTCAAGTCCTCCCGAAAAAAAGAGGATGAAAAAGAGGAAGGACGTCAGGACCGCAAGAATTAGAGTGGATTTGATCAACCTCATTGAGGACGCGGTTGTTTGCGGTAGAAGAGAGAGCAATTCACAGCCTAGAGGGTTTCACCAAGCAGGACGGGAATCAAGAGTTCTGGAGCGGTTGATGACGACATCAATTGACCATGATCCCTTAAGGCCCCATTCTTTAGGATCCCATCCTTTGACATCAGAACACTCCCCACCAGTCAGCACCCGACCACACAATGACCTTGCCTGCAGTCCATGAAATCACCGCCACGGAAGAGGATCGACGCCAGAGACTCGACATGGTGCTGGTAAGGAGTTTACCTCAACTTTCCCGTTCCAAGATCCAAGCCCTTGTGAAAGCGGGGCGGGTAACCCTGAACGGAGCCCCGGTTCGCAGCAGCGATGAAGTGCAGGCTGGCGATGTCTACCGCGTTGAGGAGGAGGCTTACAAGCCACCTGCCGGAGCACATCCCGAGGACATTCCCCTGCACATCCTTTTCGAGGATGACGACCTGCTTGTCGTCAACAAACCGGCCGGTATGGTCGTTCACATCGGGGCAGGCCACGAGGAGGGGACCCTTGTGAATGCCCTGCTCCATCATGGAGGAACCCTATCGGCGGGATCAGAAGAGCATCGACCTGGGATTGTTCACAGGCTCGACAAGGAAACGTCGGGGTGCATCGTGGTGGCCAAGAATGATAGGACGCATGCATCGCTGTCCCAGGCTTTTGCCGACAGAAGGGTGAAAAAAACCTATCTTGCCATCATTCGAGGACGCCCCCGTCATGTGAAAGGGAGCATTGATCTGGCCATCGGGCGTCACCCTGTCCAACGACAGAAAATGACTCCGCGAAGACCCCCCTCGGGAAGGGAGGCGCTGACGGAATACGAACTCCTGGCAACCCGTGATGGGTGGACACTCATTGCCTGCATGCCCCACACGGGTCGCACTCATCAGATCCGGGTACATCTGCAGCATCTCGGACACCCCATTGCGGGCGATCCTCTCTACGGTAAGCGTGACAGCTTCAAACGCCATCTGCTGCATGCCTGGAGGCTGGAGTTCGTCCATCCGGTCACAGCGGAAACCCTGATCTTTGAGGCGCCGCTGCCGGAGGATTTTGGACTCGTTCCCCTCCCCCCTCCGAAGGCAAGCTTGCGACCATGAGTTCAGAATCGGAAGATTTTCAGGCAGCGCTCGAGACGGCCCTTCCGATCCTAAGGGGGATGAAGAAAAGTCTCCGCCGTTCCCCAAAGGCCACCCAGACGAGTCTCCAGCGACTTCAGGCGATCCTACCCTCCACATTCGAGAAAACGGGAACGGAGCATTCCTTGACGCAGACACCTGAGATTGCCTCACCGAGGATACCGGTCAATGGAGATGACGGACGGTTGGCCAAGTTGGAGCGACTCAAAAAAGATATTCTCGGTTGCACCCGCTGCCCCAATCTGGTTGCGAGTAGAACCCAGGTGGTCTACGGCATCGGCAATCCTTTCGCCGAGTTGCTTTTCGTCGGTGAGGCGCCGGGCGAGGAGGAGGATCTCAAAGGGGAACCTTTCATTGGCAAGGCAGGTCAACTGTTGACCAAGATCATCGGAGCGATGGAATATTCGAGGGAGGAGATTTTCATCGCCAATGTCCTGAAATGCCGCCCCGATATGCCGGCAGGGGAGTCCGGAAACAGGAAACCTAAACCCTCCGAGATGGCCACCTGCCTACCTTGGCTCAAACAACAGATCGAACTCATCAAACCAAAAGTCATCGTGGCCCTCGGCCTCACCGCCGTGGAGGGTCTCCTTGGGGAACCCATAACCATGAGGGATGTCAGGGGTAAGTGGCTCGACTATTCCGGAGTTCCGCTGATGCCCACGTATCATCCGGCCTATCTGCTCAGGAACCAGACACTCTCCGAAAAACGGAAAGTCTGGGAAGATATGCTTCTTGTTCTGGAGAAACTGGAGAGACCGATCAGCGAGAAACAGCGTTCCTATTTCCTTGAGAAAGCTTCATGAGGCCTCTCCCGTTTCCCTGACGTTAATCCAACCGTCAACTTTCGTGGCAATCCCTCAGGCTCGATCAGCGAAACCCCGAAAAGCCCCCCGCCTCCACTCCTGCGGAGGTGTTCCCGAAAGGATCTGGCGATCTCTCCTGCACTGGCTCGTCATCACCGGCGGTCGCTTGTTATTTCTCCTGACCTGCAGGGTTCGGGTGGTCGAAATGGCTCAGGTTCCCCGTCGGGGAGGGTTGATCATGGCCTCCAATCATATCAGCCACTTCGACCCATCGGTCATCAGTGGATTTTTTCCGCGCCGGATCGACTGGCTTGCGATGGAGGAAATCTTCCGCACGTATTGGTCCAAGCATCTCTTCACTTGGCTGAATTGCATACCGGTGAACCGTGATGGTTCCGACCGGAACGCTCTTCGCCACGCCCTTCAACGACTTGCTGAGCATCGTGTCATCGGTATTTTTCCCGAAGGCGGATTGAGAACCGGGGAGTGGTCGATTCTCAATGGCGCACCGATGAAACCAGGACTCGCCGCCTTGAGCATGCATTCTGGGATCCCCGTGATACCGTGCGTCCTGATAGGAAGCGACCGTCTTTATAAACCAAGCAACTGGCTGTGGCGCACAAACATCTACCTTCTTATCGGTGAAGCCGTGGAACCCCCCAAGGAGGACGCCACGCAACCCGGATCCAAGGAACGCTTTTTCACGGAACTTGCAAACTCCTTCACCTTGATGAAAGAAGAGGCCGTCGAGCGCTTCGGATTGACTGCCGAGGATTTACCTCAGACTCCTCAACACAGGAAAGGAGAGCACCCATGATCAGCTTGCTCAACAGGGTGACGCATGCGGGCATGGACGCCATCATGTGTGCAATGATGAACAGGAACCAATGGCGCCTGCGCCGTCAGGCTGTAAGCCGGGAAAATTTGGATGCATATCTGGAGCAGTGTGAGCATGAAAATCACTCGACCTTTTACGCCACTCCCGATGAAAACAGCTCCCTGAGGACTCCCGAATGGCGACGGGACGCTAACCTTCTTTCTTGGAACTCTCCGATTCAGGGGCCTCATGAGGAAAATAATACGGCGCGGGCGCTTCTCTTCGAAACAACGAAACCATCGGGGGCACCAACGCTCATCCTGCTTCACGCCCTCATGTCGGCGAATGATTTCGGATACCGCCGCATTGCCCGTCGCTTCAATGCACGAGGATGGAATGTTCTCTTTCCCCACCTCCCCTATCACTACAGCCGAAGACCAAAGGGCTATGGGAACGGCGAACTGGCCATCACCTCCGACCTCATCAGGAATGCGGAGACCCTGAGGCAAGCCGTTATTGAAACCAGGCAGCTTATGGGATGGGCGCGACGCGGGGCCTCCCGCAAAATTGCCATTCTGGCCACGAGTTATGGCGCCTGGATTGCCTCGCTGTGCCTCTCCCGTGAAATGACTGATTTCACGATTCTCTTGCAACCGGTGGCCGATGTCCGGCATATCACGTTCGAAAGCCCGGCAAGCTCAATGATGTCCGATTTACTGTTTAATAACAACGTCTCACCGGAGTTGATCGACCGTCACGCCCATCTTAGTTCACCGGTCCGGGTCAAACCCCTGAACTCTCCCGACCGCATCACCATCATTGGTGGAAAATACGATCTCTTGTCTCCTTCAGAAAAACTGAAATCCTTGTGTTCCTCGTGGGGAGGTGCGCGCTATCGGGAGGTTCACCAAGGGCACTTTGGTTACAGTGCCATGAGGTGCGCCTTGGAAGAAACCGAGTATTATATGACACACTCCGTAACCGAGGAACATGGATGACAGTTCCTATTCCCCGATCATACATTCCATTTTCATGAATATTCTGCTCACGCTCGGCCCGACTCAAGAACCGCTGGACGCGATGAGGATCATCAGTAACAGATCCACTGGGCATCTGGGCGCACAACTGGCCCTGAAATTTCTGGAATCCGGATACCACGTCGTGGCCTTGAGAGGCACCGGAGCAACCGCCCCCATCGATTCCTTCCTTGAAAAAGGAGGACGCATCCTTCCCTTCACCACGACCGAGGATCTGAGGATGCTCCTTGAGCAAATTGCCCGACAGGAACGAGTGGATGCGGTTTTTCATCTTGCCGCCGTGAGTGATTTTTTTTTCCCGGCAGGGGGTAGGGGCAAAATTCCAACGGGCGACGGTCCCCTGACCCTTACCCTTGAGACCACCCCAAAACTCCTGCCCATGATGAAGAGATGGTTTCCCAAGGCCTTGATCATCGGATGGAAGTTCGAAGCAAGCAGCGACGGACCATCGGGCGATCATGGGATCCGGAATCTCCATGCCGTTTCAAACAAAAAGAATGCCTTGAAAGCAGCCTCCGCCCAGATCTCAGGATGTGACTCCCATGCCTGCGTGCTGAACGGGCCCTCCTACGGATCGGGATTCGGCGTTCTGGAAAAAGCCGGCACTCTCACCCATCTTGATGACAGGAACGCTCTGTGCGATTTTTTGGTGCACTTGGTTAAGGATCGAGAGTCTGAAGCGCAATAATCGACGTCTTGTTCCTCGTTTAAGGAAGCAGGGATGACCGGAGGCATCCAACCTCATTCCATGGGGGGCATATCCGGCATTCACGTTGCACACCAACAAGCATCATTGAATCATTCAGCGCTTCCCTAGATCAAGAGGGGAGATTAGTCTCTTCGCACAAATGAGCGACGAACTAAACCAATACATTGAGGCAGGTAAAATCACTTCCGCCGCCGCAGAATCCCTTTCCAAACTTTCGCCGGGAACTTTTTGCACTCACCGCAGTTGGGGATTTGGCCAAATCGCCTCATGGGAATTGATCACCGGTCAGATCACGATTGATTTCGTCACCAAGAAGGGACATCAGATGCAACTTCAGTATGCGGCGGAGACCCTCTCTTTCATTCCGTCCGAGCACATTCTTGCTCGGGTCGCAACGGAGGCCTCCGGAGTCAAGGAGCAGGCCTCGTCAGATCCTGTCGGACTAGTACGAGCCATTCTTTCAGATCACGGAGGAGAGGCAACCGCTGATGATATCGCGGCAACTCTTGTTCCTTCTGTCTTTGACGCTCCCGGATTCAAGAAGTGGTTTGACGCGACGAAAAAGAAACTCAAGGCCGACGGCCACTTCCGCATTCCGACAAAAAAAGGGGATCCTATCGTCCTCGAGTCCACATCGCAGAATCCCCATGACCGCCTGATCGAGCAATTCCGTTCCGCCCGCCATCCCAAAGACCAGGTGGCGGCCTTGGATGTCGCCCTCAAGTCTCTCAATGACTTTGCCAAGGATATCGAGCAACTGCGCTCCCTGGCAGACGAGGTGGAGGAAGCCGCCAAACGCGGTGGTAAGATCCACGTGGCTAAGGCGATCGAACTTCTCATCATCCGTGACGAGATTTGCTCGCGACACGAATCCCTCAAACCCTCATCGGAAGCCTCCAGCGTGGGGAGTTTCCTTGCGGACGCCCCCTACAAGCTCACCGAGATCTTCGGAGAAATCCCTGCTTCGAAATACGGTCGTGTGCTAGAGGCATTCCCCGCAGCCTTCCCTGAAGAGTGGGAGGACAAAGCCCTTCGCCTGACCCGCACCTCGGAACCCCGCCTGAGCAGTGAAATCCTCAAACTGTTCGTCACTCAGGAAAAAAGGGAGGTCTTCGCCGAGCACGCCCGCAGAATGATTCGTGAGCGCTCCGCCAGCTCCGATTTTACTCTCTGGCTCTGCAAGGATCGTCAAAAGGCGCTCCCCGAACTTGTGGATGAGGAGCTTTTTTCGGCCATACTCGCAGCGATGGAGGCCGATCTTCACGCGGACATCAAAAGCAAGCGTCTGGAGGAGTTTCTTTTCGAGGATCGTGATTTGGTCGCCGACCTGCTAGGCAAAGCCGAGAATGATTCCGCACGGCTCGCAATCCGTAAGATCATGCTGAGTCCCGTTTTTGCCGATCTTAACCGCCGGTCCCTCCTGGCAAGAGTACTCAAAGTTCATCCAAGTCTGGAGTCCCTAGTCACGAATGACCAGGATGCACCGGTCGAGCGTTCTGAAAGTCTCGTGGTCTCCTGGGCCAGCCTTCAACGTCGCAAGGAAGAGCTTGAGCACATTGAAAAAGTCCTCATCCCGCAGAATATCCGCGACATCGCAACGGCCCGTTCCTACGGCGATCTCCGAGAGAATTTCGAGTTCAAGTCAGCCAAGGAGCAGCAGGCCGTATTGAATCGTCAAAAGGGAGAGCTCGAGCTCATGCTCAACAACGCTCGCGGCACCAATTTTGAGAATGTCGATACGGAACAGGTAGCGATCGGAACGGTGGTCACCGTGGAATCCAAAGAAGGAGGGGCGGCCGAGACCTACAGCATCCTCGGGGCATGGGATGGGGTTCCCGAAAAAGGTTGGGTTTCGTATCAGGCGGCCATCGGTCAGGCTCTTCTAGGAAAAAAGATCACTGACATCGTGGATCTTCCTGCCGACAAAGGGAACCGTTCCGTGAAAATCATTTCGATCGCACCCTTCACGGAAATCGAAGCACTTGGCACAATTGTTGCCTGACAACCTCCAACGTGATAACACCAAATTAACTTTCACCAGCACCTCAACTCATCACTCAGCATAGAACTCATCCAAGCATTCCAGACATGAACGATACAACCATCCTAGCCATCCACGCCCGCGAGATCCTTGATTCACGGGGAAACCCCACGCTTGAAGCTGACGTTCACCTTGCAGGCGGCTCCATCGGTCGTGCAGCCGTTCCAAGCGGAGCATCCACCGGTGAGCACGAGGCGGTTGAGTTACGTGACGGGGTAAAGGGACGCTACCTCGGAAAAGGTGTGGTCAAGGCGGTCAATAACGTGAACTCCCACATCGCTCCGGAGCTTGTCGGATATAATGCCCTCGACCAGATCACGATAGACAAGGTGATGCTTGAACTCGACGGTACGTCCACAAAAAAGAAACTGGGAGCCAATGCGATCCTTGGAGTCTCGATGGCCGTCGCAAGGGCCGCAGCAGCACAGCTTGGCCTCCCCCTCTACAAATACCTCGGAGGGCCCAACGCCAAAGTGTTGCCGGTTCCCATGATGAACATCCTAAACGGAGGGGCCCACTCGGATGCACCGATCGACTTTCAGGAGTTCATGATCATCCCCAAGGGTCTCCCCACCTTTTCAGAAGCCCTTCGTGCAGGTACCGAGGTCTTCCATGCCCTGAAGTCGGTCCTGAAGGATCGCGGACTCTCGACGGCCATCGGCGACGAGGGGGGATTCGCACCGAAACTCAAAGGTGCCGAGGATGCCCTGGATTCCATTTCGCTTGCCGTTGAGAAAGCCGGCTACAAGCTGGGATCGCAGATCGCAATCGCCTTGGATGTTGCCTCGAGCGAATTCTATGATGCAGCCAAGAAGGTCTATGTCTTCAAAAAATCTGATGGAAGCCGCCGCACCGGTGCGGAACTCGTCGCCTACTACAAGAAGCTCTGCTCGAAATATCCCATCATTTCGATCGAGGATGGTTGCGCCGAGAACGATTGGACCACATGGAAACTCCTCACCGAGGCACTCGGGGATAAGGTGCAGCTTGTGGGTGACGATCTTTTCGTGACCAATGTCGAGTTCCTCCGCAAGGGTATCGAGAAGGGTGTTGCCAACTCCATCCTAGTGAAAGTGAACCAGATCGGGTCACTCACTGAAACCTTCGATACGATCGAACTCGCCAAGGAGAACGGCTACACCTCGGTGATCAGCCACCGCTCCGGAGAAACCGAGGACACCACCATCGCTGACATCGCCGTCGCAACGAATGCAGGACAAATCAAGACCGGCTCACTCTGCCGCACGGATCGCGTCGCCAAATACAATCAGTTGCTACGTATCGAAGAGCAACTTGGTGAAGATGCGGTTTACGGCGGCAAATTTAAGTGGTAGAACGAATTCGATGACAGAAGGCCAGAACATACGCACTTCTCACCCGCATAGACGCTCGGGGGCGACCTTTCTCCCCACGGCGATGCGTGTTGTCACGGGACTCATTGTGTTCTGCACTCTTCTGACGGCAGGTTTCACCTTCTATCCCGAATGGGTGCGGCTCTCGGACATGAAGAGCGACCTGGCCAACGAGAAGTCACGCCTTCTTACTCTTCAAAAAAAGGCTAAGGCGAAAGAGAACGAAGTTCACCTTCTTCAGACCGACAGGGAGTATCTTGAAATGATTGCCCGGGACAAACTCGACATGATGAAGTCGGGGGAAACCATTTTTCGCTTAAGCCCTCCCTCGGGGAGATCCCGTTCCTGATAGCCGAATAGCCTTGGGCCATCGCGGATCCCACGATCCTAGGTTCTTGCTCCTGTTTTAGAATCAACTTTTCACCCGTTTTTTCAAATGTCCGAACTTCTCGACCTTTCTACTTTGGATGCCTCTGCCCTCGCCGAACGACTCGGCGCTCTGCGGAGGTTTCTTTGACTCCCCGGCGCTTGCAGATGAACTCTCGGCCATAGAGGCCAGAATGACGGAACCCGGCTTCTGGGACAGCAGGGAGGCCGCTCAGAAAGACATGGAGCGGGTCTCTCAAATCAAAGCCAAGCTCGGCCCACTCGCCCAACTCGAACAAAGAGTCGAGGATCTCCTCATCCTGAAAGAAATGGCCTTGGAGGAATCCAACGCCGCAGAGAGAACCAAAGCCTCAGAAGAGGTGTGGAAGGAATACCACTCGGTAGCCGGTGAATTGGAAAAATTCGAACTGCGCCAACTTCTCTCCAATGAATTCGATAAGAACGACGCCTTCATCACCATCAATGCTGGTGCCGGCGGTACCGAGTCATGCGACTGGGCCGACATGCTCATGCGCATGTATAAGCGGTGGATTGAGCGGAACGGCTTCACCGCAAGCGTCATTGATATCCAGGAAGGGGACGAGGCAGGCATCAAGTCGGTGACTCTGGCCGTGAAGGGGGACTATGCCTTCGGCTATCTTCAGACGGAGCGCGGGGTGCACCGCCTGGTCCGCATCTCCCCGTTTGACTCCGCCAAGAGGCGACACACCTCCTTCGCCAGTCTCGATGTAAACCCTGACATCGAGGATGCCCCTATTCAAATCGATGAGAAGGATATCCGGGTGGATACCTACCGCTCTGGAGGAAAGGGCGGGCAGAATGTCAACAAGGTGGAGACGGCGGTCCGCATGACCCATGTTCCGACAGGCATCGTCGTTGCCTGTCAGGCCGAGCGCAGTCAACTCAAGAACAGGGTCATGGCCCTGCGCATGCTGAAGGTCAAGATTTACCAACTCGAGGCTGACAGGAAACGCGCCGAACTGGATCGTCAGTATAGCGAAAAGGGAGAAATCGCCTGGGGAAGCCAGATCCGATCCTATGTCTTCCAGCCTTACCAGATGGTGAAGGATCATCGCACAGGAGTGCAGACCGGCAATGTGCAGGAAGTCATGGATGGTGATCTGAATGACTTCATCGAGGCAAAACTGCGCGGTGTCACCAAGGGAATGTCCGATTCTGAAAACGACGTGTAGTTGGAATCGAAGGGGCTTTTCGACGACTCATCCGGACTCGAGAAAGATCCCAAAATCAGCACTCGATAGAAACGGGCCAGAGCAATCTTTCTTGCCTAACCTTGCAACCCTTTGAAAATCAAACGAAGACATGATCGCAACCGATGAGCAAACACCATTGAGTAATACCTCCTGTGATCAGGCGGTTGCTCCAATCGGTGTTTTTGATTCGGGGGTTGGGGGACTGACCGTGGTGGCCGCCTTGCAAAGGATGCTCCCCCATGAGCGGATCCTCTACATCGGCGACACCGCCAGAGTTCCCTACGGAGGCAAGAGCGCAGAAACGGTGACCCGCTACAGTCGTGAGATCTCGGATTTCCTCATTACAGAGCGAGCCAAATTGATCGTCGTCGCATGCAATACGGCATCGGCTCTAGCAGTTCCAACCCTTGCTCCCTCAAGTTCGGTTCCCCTCCTCGGCGTTCTCCAACCGGGAGCCGTTGCGGCGGTCAAATCCACGATCAACAAGAAGATCGGGGTCATCGGAACAAAGGCCACCATCGGGAGCAGTGCCTATGAGAAAGCCATACGTTCGCTGGACAGCGACGTCACAGTTTCCTCGGTAGCCTGTCCCTTACTTGTTCCACTCATCGAAGAGGGACTCTTTGACGATGAGGTCACCGGAATAGTCCTCAGACGCTACTTGGAGCCGATGCTGGCTCAGGGAATTGATACTCTCGTACTTGGTTGCACCCATTACCCGCTCCTGAAGCGAGCCATTCAGAACATCTGCGGCCCCGGGGTGACACTCGTTAACTCGGCTGAAAACTGCGCGCTGGCTGTCAAGGATCTCCTTGCCTCACAAACTGAAGTCGATTCCATCAACCACAACGATCACAGACTGGACATCGTCTTAACGGATTCCTCGGAGGGCTTTCTGAGGGTCGCCGTGAAGTCGCTCAATCTCACGATTGACACCCTGGCCTTCCGCCAGATCGGGAAATAGCGATAACCCTTCAGAACTACTTCCGGAGGAGGAAGAACGAAGTGCAGAGACCCGTCACCCTGGAGAGATACCGAGTGATCAAAGTGCGTTGGGCGGTGATCTCAATTCCAATGAGGAGAAGGACAGTGAGGAGCACTGCGGACTCTGTAAACGGCTGGATCTCATTGCTTCCCGCGAAGTGCTGATCCATGCCCAAGAATATCGAGGATGTAGTATCTCCAATGAAGAAGAGAATGTTGGAATAGGTTGCGTTCTGCCTCGAGCCTGATGGTGAGGCGATCGAGATTCCCCCGCAGCCTGAACCGTTCCATTGTTGGCCACTGCTTTCCTGATTAAAACTCTCTGCAGATCCTCTTGCCCTCAGGCTCCTTCTCCTCTGCTGGCTCCTTTAGCAACTATGGAGCCACGCTCTCGACATACACAAACTTTCCGTTCTTCACCTGAAGCATGACGGCCGGTTTGTTGGGATTGCGATGCTCGTCGAGTGTGATCTTGCCGGTGACTCCAGGAAAGTCCTTGGTAGCGGCAATCGCCTCATTCACCTTTGCCGGATCGGTCGTCCCCGCACGCTTCATGGCATCCGCCAGCAGGCGCAAGGCATCGTAGCCAAGGGCCACCATGGCATCGGGATCCTGATTATATTTCTTACGGTACGCGTCCACAAAAGCAACGATCTCGGGAGCGGTGCTCTGGCTCGAGAAGTGGTTGGAGAAGTAACACCCCTCGACCGCAGCACCACCGACGGCAACCAACTCGGGTGAATCCCATCCATCACCCCCGATGAAGGGAACCGTGATTCCCTGCTGTCTGGCCTGTCTGATGATGAGAGGGGCTTCGGTGTAGTAGGCAGGGAGGAAAATCACCTCGGGATTACCCGACTTGATCGCGGTCAACTGCGCACTGAAATCCTTATCCCCACCGCTGTAGCTCTGCTCTCCGGTGATCACACCTCCCTCCTTGAGAAATTCAGCCTTGAAGCTCTTTGCCAAGCCGAGGCTGTAGTCCTTGGAGACATCTGTGAGGATGGCTGTCTTTGTGGCCCCAAGTTTGCGCGCGAATTTCGCACAGACCGTTCCCTGGAAAGGATCGATGAAACAGACTCTGAAAATGTGGTCGCCCGTCTCGGTGACTTTCTCATTCGTTGAGGCCGGTGTGATCATCGGAATGCCGCTGCGCTGGGCGATCGGCGCCGCTTCAAGAGATCTGCCCGACGCAACCTCTCCGATTAATGCAACCACCTTGTACCGGGAAATCAACTCGCGCACCACCGTGGAGGTCTCTCCGGGCTTTGACTGGTTGTCCTTGGTGATGAGCCGGATCGGTTGTCCAAGCACCCCCCCCGAGGAATTGATCTGCTCAAGAGCCATCTGGACACCCTTGTCGGTGCTCTGTCCAAAAGTGGCCTGTGCCCCGGTCAGGGAGGCGAACTGTCCTACCGGAATTCCTTCCTCTTTTTTCTTGGAACAGGAAAGCGTGCAAATCGAAAAGGCGATCAGCAACGAAATGGGGAGGGCAGTTCCTGTGTGCATGAACGACAATCTAATGAACAAGCCAATGCATGCCAAGGGTAGAAGGGGAAAGAATCTTTGAGATCCCATTCATCACGTCAAACCAGACTGCCGATCTGCGAACGGCGTCCCTCCCTTCTTTTCCCTAAAAGCCTTCCGTCTAGATCCTCTATGACTGTCTTTAGTCTTTCTCTCGTCAATCTTTGCCGATTCTTGGCTGTTTCCTCGGTGGAGCACAATCTCTGCACACTTGCTTACAACTAGGGATTTCTCTCACTCACCCGGTGAAAATCACGAGAAACCGAATAATTCTTCAGAGGGTTGTTGATCTGTCACGGCGGGTGGATTGCTTCCAAAGAGAGGACTCTCGAGCAGAGGCATCCTTGGGTGCTGAAAGTGCGCTCTCTCTTCGATCGTGGCGGCCCGTGTCACAACCTTGATCAAAGCGTGAGAAGACTGAACATCAAGGATTCCGCGAATAACATGATCCTTGGGAACCGAATCCCAAACAAGCCGGCGCGTATCATCCGATCTCTCGGCAAAAGATCCGGCATGGATATCCAGTAGCATCCCTCCCTTCTTCACCCACCAATCCAAGATCTCGTGACGGGCAAAGCCGGCCCACACATGAGAGAGCACGGCGTCCTTTGCACAAGCGGTGATCTTACGACCCGGCTTGAAGATCCTGTTTTGAAACTGGAAAACGGCGCACATCCAATGAATTCCTAAGAAAAATAATCCAGCGATGTTCCCATCTCGCACGAAGCCATCAGGGGGAAAGTGGCGGAAGGGGAGGGATTCGAACCCTCGGTGGGAATAACCCCACGTTCGATTTCGAGTCGAGTGCCTTAAACCGGACTCAGCCACCCTTCCTAAAAAACTGGGAATTGAACCATACCTGCTTGCACTCTGAGGTCAAGATTCCTTAAGGAATCTCTTGCTTCAAATGGGGTCCCTAATCAGAAAAAATCAGCGGGACCACTCCAGAGCACCCTTCTTGATGGCATAGATGTATCCCACCAGAAGAATCGCCGTGAAAGTGACCAGCGTCCAAAGGATGCTGATCCCGTATTGAACAAGAAACTCCCTGTACACAACGGCCCAAGGGTAGAGAAAGACGATTTCAATATCAAAAAGGATAAAGAGCATCGCCACGAGGTAGAACTTGACACTAAAGCGTGGTTGGGCACCTGCTACGGGCAACATTCCGCACTCATAAGCCACATCCTTGGCTCCCGTGCGCCTTCCGATCCTTCCCAACAGAAGGCTTCCAACCCAAGTCGTCAGGGCAAACCCAACGGATGCGACGATATGAATCAGTAAAGATGTGTAATTGCCTGCGGGTTCCATAAAAATGAGCTAACAAAAAAATTTCGGAAAAAAAACCGTTATTTTTCCAACGGGATTTTTATTACAGGGACTTCTTTGGCTACTTCTTGGGCTTAGGAGAGGTCTTTTTCTGAGCGACCTTGGAGGCCACCTTCACATTGACTTTCGCAACCTTCAGAACTTTTTTCGCCGGTTTAGCTGCAGAACTGGCAGCTTTTTTAACAGGCTTGGACGGTGTTGTCTTGGAAATTACGGCTTTTGCAGGGACCTTTGCTGGCGCTTTTACGGGAGATTTTTTCACAGCAGGCTTTTCACTATTGAGTGTATCAGGGTTTACACCAGCGGGGGCGGGTTCAATCGTGACCAAGGCGTTCTCTATGGTTGATTTTGCCCGGAATTTAGCCTGTCCTGGAATCTTGCCTCCCAACTTCTCGACCATGTTCTGATCAACGAGATTCTTGAGCTTCTCATAGCCTCGGAGTCTGAGCATTTCCTCACCGCCACTTGCTGCATTCCTTTTTTTCAGTCTGGCATGCATCAACTCGAAGATGACTCCCCAAGCGAGCGGGGGCTTCTTTCTATTTTCGATAAGAACCGAAACAATCTCCTCGGTGACTAGATCGGGGAGCCTACGGGAAAAAGCACTTTTACGTTGCATAAATATCAATATTGAAAATTATCACAACTGCATAACGGATGTCACTAAAAAACGTTACGCCAATTTTTCAGGGCAATTGCAAATGGGTTTTGGTGCGATTTTACAGTTTTTTAAATCCATTTTTCACATCGCATCAGGAGCGGATTGACTTCAATTTTTCAGGGCCTTACTTTTTAGAAAATCAAGGCAAGAGTTCGCCTTGCTTCACACAACCCATGAAAAAAATCCTTTTTGTCTGCACTGGCAATACCTGCCGCAGTCCGATGGCTGAGGCGATGATGCGTGATCTGGTGAAGAGAAGGAAGGACGTGGAGGTTGCTTCCGCAGGAGTGAGTGCCAGTAAAGGAACTCCTGCCAGCCATCTGGCGACGGAGGCGTTGTCAGAGATGGGCATTCCCCTGAACTCTTTCAAGAGTCAGGAACTCTCCGATTCACTCCTTGAGGGCTGCACTCATGTCTTCACGATGACCCACAATCACCAACGCCTCATCGATCTTCTCTTTCCTTCCCACTCGAACAAAGTGCGCCTATTGGGAGAGTTCACCAAGATTCAGGGAGATGTTCCGGATCCCATGGGCCAGGGACCCGCGACTTACAGGCGATGCCGAGATATCATCAAAAGCGCGCTCGCTCAAATCATCCATTTTGTGGATCAATCAACAATCACCATGACAAACGACCCTAGCAAAACATCCCCGCTTTCCTCATCCCTAGCCGTAACGGATCCCCAAATAGCCGAAGCAATAGCCGCCGAATATCATCGCCAACTCGAACACATCGAACTCATCGCTTCGGAAAATTTCACGAGCCGGGCCGTGATGGAAGCCCAAGGATCCTGCCTAACCAATAAGTATGCCGAGGGGTATCCAGGAAGACGCTGGTATGGTGGGTGCGAGCATGTCGATGTTGTCGAGTCCCTGGCCATCGAGAGGGCAAAAAAACTTTTTGGTGCTGAACACGCAAATGTCCAGCCCCACAGCGGAAGTCAGGCAAACATGGCTGTTTATTTCAGTGTTCTTCAGCCGGGAGACAGTATTCTCACGATGGATCTGGCCCACGGAGGACATCTGACCCACGGGCACAAGGCCAATTTCTCCGGAAAATTGTATGAGGTCACCCATTACGGGGTGGCCCAATCCGATGGATGCATCGACTACGATGCCCTGGCCACTCAGGCAGAAAAGGTGCGGCCAAAAATGATCACCGCCGGGGCCTCGGCCTATCCGAGGATCATTGATTTCAAGCGCCTGAGGGAAATTGCCGATTCGGTGGGTGCTTATCTCTTTGTCGACATGGCACATATTGCGGGACTCGTTGCCGGTGGAACCCATCCCAATCCCGTTCCCTTTGCGGATTTCGTCACCACAACCACGCACAAGAGTCTGCGAGGACCCCGTTCAGGACTCATCCTGTGCAGAGAGCAATACGCCAAAAAAATTGATGCCCAGGTCTTCCCCGGTGTTCAGGGCGGTCCTCTCATGCAGGTCATCGCTGCAAAGGCTGTCTGCTTCCATGAGGCCCTGCAGCCAAGCTTCAAGGATTATGCGGAACAGATCGTGAAAAATGCCAAGGCTCTTGCTGCAAGGCTCTCTTTTTTGGGATACACCATCAGCTCCGGAGGAACCGATAATCACGTTCTGTTGGTAGACCTCCGCCCAGCGGGCATTACCGGGATCGAGGCGCAGGAGGCTCTGGACAAGGCCGCCATCACGGTGAACAAAAACGCAATACCTTTTGACACCGAACCGATCAGCAAGACGGGAGGAATCCGGCTGGGGACCCCCGCCATGACAACACGCGGACTTTGTGAGGAAGAGATGATGCAGGTTGCCGACTTCATCCATGCGGGGCTCCTTGCAAGAAATGATGAATCGGCCCTTCTCGCACTGCGTCACGAAGTCACGGCTTTCACAGCCCGCTTCCCACTTCCCTGAACCAATCACAAGGCTCCGGAAACCGTTTTACCATTTCAAGCCAACGGGATTCCCTTTCTTAGATCATCGCCATGAGAAGCCCTGGCAACGATTAACAATTCAAAACTTTTCGCATGAATCCGGATGATATCCTCACTATGAACCCTCTCCGAGAGGGTATCGCCAATCGTTTGACCCCCGAAACCTGCACGCTGGTCATCTTCGGCTCTACGGGAGATCTGACACACCGAAAACTCATACCTGCCTTGTATAACCTTGCCGCAGAGGGAGCTCTTCCACCCTCCCTGATCATCAGGGGATTTGCACGCCGTGAAAAAACAACGGATCAGTTCCGCAAGGAATTGGAGGAATCAACCCGGAAATTCTCACGAACTCCGGTCAACGATGAATTGTGGAATAATTTTGCAGCCTCGATTTTCTACAATCAAAGCGCCTTTGACGATTCAAGGGGATATTCCGACTTAGCTGCCGAAATGCGTGAACATGATATTGCAAAAGGCACCTGCGGAAATCGGCTTTTTTATCTGGCTGTTGCTCCTGATCAGTTTCCGATCATTCTCGGGCATCTCAGAAACAGCGGATTGAACAAACCCAGCGAAGGAAGTTGGTCTCGCATCATTGTGGAGAAACCCTTCGGAATGGACCTCTCCACGGCAAGGGAGCTGAATGGTCTAGTCAATGATGTCTTCCCGGAGAAGGAAACCTTCCGGATCGATCACTTCCTCGGCAAGGAAACCGCCCAGAACATCATGGTTCTAAGGTTTGCGAACTCCATCTTTGAGTCGCTTTGGAACTCCAGTCACATCAGCCATGTTCAAATCACCGCCGCTGAGCCACTGGGTGTCGAGGGGCGGGCGGGCTATTATGAAACATCGGGAGCGATGCGCGACATGGTTCAGAATCACCTGCTCCAATTGCTGACCTTGATGGCCATGGAGCCTCCCACCAGTCTGGGGGCCGATGCAATCCGGGATGAAAAGGTTAAGGTCCTCCGTTCCCTGCGCCCGTTACGCGGCGATGATGTCTTCCGTCATGTCGTCAGGGCTCAGTATACGGAGGGGCTCATCAATGGCCAGCCCGTGAATGCCTACAGGAATGAACAGGGAGTCTCTATGGATTCCACGACAGAAACCTATGTCGCCTTGCAGTTGAATATCGACAACTGGCGGTGGGCCGGGGTTCCCTTTTTCATTCGAACCGCGAAAAGAATGCCCAAGGGGGGCACGGAAATCGCCGTGACCTTCAAAGGGGTTCCAAGGGTTCTCTTCAACCAATCGGCCCAGAACCTTGATGAGAATGTGCTGGTCATCCGCATCCAACCCGATGAGGGGGTCTCGCTCAGGATGAGCGCCAAGATGCCGGGCTCAAGCCTGAGGATTGAGCCTGTTAAAATGGACTTCCATTACGGGACATCGTTCGGCAAGGCAACCCCCGAGGCCTATGAGCGACTTCTTCTGGATGCCATGTCCGGTGATGCCACCCTTTTTGCGCGATGTGATGAGGTGGAGGAGGCGTGGGCTTTTGTCGATGGAATCGAGGAGGCATGGAAAACACGCTCCGACGATCTGGCATTCCATGCCGCGGGATCCTGGGGTCCGACCGAGGCAACGGAACTAGCGGCACGTCACGAGGTCACATGGAGGAGGATGTGAGCTTTTCACCCGGCCTACCCGTTCCGATCGGATCCATTGAGATGGAGCTTGGACGGGTTTGGGAAGAGAGTGGTACTTCCAAGACTCGCGCCTCGCTTATCAATCTTGCCATCTACAATGAAAAGCCCGGTTCGCTGGAGGCAAACTCGTCCATCATCCGGGAAATAGCCGGCGAGCATGCGATGCGGGCGATTCTCATTCAGGCGGATCCGAACGAACAGGGAAGCAGGGCGGAGGCTTGGATCAGCATGCATTGCTACCTACGGGGTTCCAAGGGAGGATCTGTCTGCAGCGAACAGATTTCCTTCCAACTTGGTGGCGAGGCGGCTCGCTCGTTGCAAAGCGTTGTTTTTTCCCATCTTGACTCAGATCTGCCGCTGGCTCTCTGGTGGCAGGCGGATTTTCACCCACCCGTCGAAAGCAACCTCTGGCAGTGGGTGGATCGACTTCTCTTCGACAGCCGTCACTGGAAAAAACCGAAACAACAGTTTGAGTTCATCACGAGGATCGCCAATCTGGTAGAAACCAAGCTCGTTCTTTGCGATCTCAACTGGGCAAGATCGCTCCCAGTCCGACAGGCCCTTGCCGGCATGTTTGACAATCCGGGCACCCTCCCGGAACTCCAACTGCTGAAATCTCTCCAAATCGATCATGCACCGGGATCCAGGAGCACAGCACTCCTGCTTGTCGGCTGGATTGCCGACCGGTTGGGGTGGGTGCTTAAGGAGATCTCCCCAAATCCTATTTTCTCTGATCCAAAGAGTGAAAAGATTCAGGTGACTCTCACGGAAAAAGTGGGGGCAAGCATCTCCCGAATGCTCCTTGGTTCTGATAATTCATCCTTCGAGCTTATCCGTGAACAGGAATCAGATCTCTACAGGACCATCGTCAAAAGCACTGGTTCGGTTCCTACTGTGAGAATGGTCAGGGCAGCGCGTGAGGAAACCCGCGAGATCCTGCTTGCCGAACTCGCCAGAGGTGGACGCCATCCGTTGTACAGCCGAGCCGTTCTAGCGGTGAGTGAGCTTTGGTAGTAGCGGAATGCTAGCAGATACCTCAACAAGCATCCCAATCCCCGTTCTCTCAAAGCATCAGAATTCCGCGGGCTTCGGGGCTGGAAGTTTAAGAATGGGTGAAGCATTGGGCTGATCCAAGGGACGGACCGGTTCGGCACGACGCACCATTTTTTCATCCGCAGGCCCGTTCGTAGGGGTATTCGCTTGCATCTCTTGGACACCCGGATCTTTTCCATCCGGAGAGGTGGCTCTGGCGACCTTGACCCCCTCACCCGTGTCCATGCCACTGTTTCCCACAGGATTCACAGAGTGGTAGAGATCATTCTGCGCAAGCAATGTGGGAGCGGCGATCGTCACGGGATGAACAAGTGTCAGGTCGACAGCCGCAGCCGCACGAGGCCACTCCTCTTGTTCAGCCTCTTTGTTGTAGCTGCGCAGGCCACCCCCGTGCAAATCGCAGACTTGTGCCGGAACCTCTGCGGTTGTGGCATATTCCGTCACGATCTGCGTTTCATCAGCACGGCATCCCTGTGTTGGAAGCAAACCTGAGCGACGGCAGATTTCAATCTTCTTAAGTCCTTGGGGGGGGGCGAGAGGGCGACCGGGGAAGATCTGGAGGGAGGTGTTCATGACACGCGCCCAGATGGGCAGGGCAAGATCCTTGCCAAATGCCCCGCGATAGATCTTCGAGGGCTTGTCAAATCCGACCCAGACACCGCAAGTCACGGCACTAGAGTATCCGATAAACCAAGTGTCCGTAAAATCATACGACGTTCCGGATTTACCCGCCAATTTTTGGTCGGCATTAATTCCCAAGGCGGCCGCCTCGGGGGCATATGTCTTGAACAGGGCGTCCTGAAGAATCGAGTGCACCTGGAAAGCGCCCTCCGAGGGAATGACTTTGATCCGGGTGGATGGATTTTCATACAGGACGTTTCCCTGCTGATCGGTGATCCGGGTGATCGTGACAAGTCGGGCAGGTCTGCTCCCTTCGCCGGGAAAAACGGTGTAGGCCAGCGTCAACTCGTCTAGGGTCATTTCACTGGATCCGAGATAGGAATTGGCGACATCGCGGACCGGGGAACGGATGCCAGCATCCCCGCAGAATTTACGCAACGCATCGAGACCTGTCATGAATCCCAACCTAACAACTGCTGCATTTTTCCCCCGTGCCACGCCCTCATGGGAGGGCATGGGGCCCTCATACTCATTGTCAGGACGCTCCACTCCCCATTCGCCGAGGATGCCGTTCTCCCCTCCAATCATGACAAAACGGTTATCGATACAGGAATCATCGACAGGTGCACCCGGAAATAACCCGTTGGCATACGCTGACGCGGCAAGCATCGGCGTGAATACGGTGCCTGCAGGGCGTTTTGCCTGAAAAACGCGGTTGTATTCGCTGTGAAGGAAGTCACGTCCACCCGCCAACGCCAGAATGCCACCGGTCGCATTGTCAACGACCAGAACCGCCCCTTGCAGATACGTTGGTGAGGGCAGGGTCACCGGTTCCCCACGCTGGGCGGCATCCTCGAGGGATTGGTTGGCGAGGCGGTATTGGCCGTAAGTCGTGTGCTTGTATCCCGGAGTTTTTTCCACCGTCTCCAAGTGGGATTTTAGTGTTTTTTCAGCCATCTGCTGCAACCTGGCATCGAAAGTGGTCTCGATCCGAACGCCATCGTTCATGGCGCGATCGTAACCAAGCGCCGCAATGGCCTGCTGGCGGACCAACTCCAAAGCGTAGGAGGTTCTGTTAGGGTTTGTCCGTTTCCTCACGGTAAGTTCCAACTCGACAGCACGCTCGTAATCCTCCCGGCTGATCAGACGCAACTCCCTCATACGTGCAAGAACAAAGTCACGAACCTTTCTGGCGCCCTTGGGATTGTTCCATGGTGAGAGGGCATTGGGGCTTTTGAGCAAACCGGCAAGCATGGCGCATTCACCCACGGTCAATTCATTTGCCGGCTTTCCAAAGTATCCGCGTGCAGCTGACTCGACCCCGTAGAGACCGCTCCCGAAATAGACCCGGTTCAGGTAGAGTTCCATGATTTTTTCCTTGGTGAGGTGTTGCTCAATCCTTTTGGCAACCATCATCTCCAGGATCTTACGGCGAAACGTCCGTTCCTTCATATCAAAGGAGTTTCTGGCCAGTTGCTGGGTCACCGTGCTTGCACCCTGCTTGACTCTTCCCTTTCGATAGTTGCTGATGGCCGCCCGGAGGATTCCAAAATAATCAACGCCGTGATGATCAAAAAAACGGTTGTCCTCTTCGGCGACAATCGCATTGACCATGTCTTGGGGGATTTTGGAGAAGGGGATGGGCACCCTGTTCTGAATGAAGATCTTGCCCAGTTGCTGACCTGTGCGGTCGTAGATAAGACTGGAGGACTCCATCCTCTCCATTCTCTGAAGGTCAAAGGAGCCGGCCTTGGCAGAAAACTCAGATATGATCCATGCATAGACCCCCAAACCGGCAAGGCAACAGATCGCGATGACAAACAGGGACGCAAGAAACCAGAGCCGTCGAAACCAAGGTTTTTTACGGCTTTTATCTTTTTCTTCCCAACTGTAACGGTGGCTTGCGATCGCTTATATTTCCCATGAAGAAGGGTGCCGGGCAAGCAATCCTGCCCGCCGTTTTTTGATTCCGTAATCAGGCCACTTGAGCGCCGGCTGACCATACATCCCGGACCTGCCAGGTCCGGGATACCCTGACCAAGTCGGCCCGCTTTCCTAAAGCGATCGAGCCTCTATCCTGCTCGATACCGAGTGCCTTTGCAGGAACCAGTGAAGCCATGGAAACGGCTTCCCAAAAGGGAATATCAACCTCCTCAACCATGAATCTCACGCCCTTGAGAAGAGAAGCAGTGCTCCCGGCTAGGCGCCTCTCCGTCGCCTCTCCCGTCCATGCGGCACCATCGAGGATCTGGCAGGGAATTTCACCCAACTCAAATTGAGCCCCCTCCCCCAATCCCGCACCGGCGGTCGCATCTGAGACCAGAATCAATTCCTTCCACCCCTTTGCCATCCATGCAAGCCGTAGCAGAGTTGCCGGAAGATGCACGCCGTCAGCAATCAGTTCGCAGAGGATTCCCGGCCTTGTCAAGGCAGCCTCGGCCAACCCCGCCGTTCGCTTGCCGAATCGGGATTGCTGGGACGACATGCAATTGTAGAGATGGGTCACTTGGGTTACTCCATGATCAAATCCCATGTTGGATTCCGCCTCCGAGGCATCCGAATGTCCTGCACTCACGCTGATTCCATTTATTATTAATTCCGAAATAAGTTCGGCGGTGCCGGGTATTTCCGGGGCAAGGGTCATTCTACTGATGATCTTCTTATGATCGAGAAGTCTCCTTGTTTCCTCAGACGTGGGATCTCGCAAGTAAGATTCCCGGTGAGCTCCCCTCCTTGTCACTGCAAAGTAGGGACCTTCAAGATGAATGCCGGCAAGGAAAACACCCCCCGAGGTCGTCTTGTATTCTTCTGCGCTGGTCAATACCCGTAGCATTGTATCAAGGGGGGCTGCCACCGTTGAAAGCACCGCCAGCGTTGTTCCTTGCGAAAGATGGTAACGAAGGATGATCTCGTAGGCCTCGGGAGTCGCTTCCATGGCATCTCGACCCATGGCTCCATGACAATGGATATCGATCAATCCTGGAAAGATGTAATCGTCATCACAATCGATCACAAGGTCCACGTCCTCGGGCGAGATCTTTGGGGTGATCATTCCTTCCGTGATCACAGACTTGATGACCCCATTCTCAACCAAGAGGCTGCCCCTCAAGCCCGCATCCTCACTAGGTATGATGAGGCGTGCATTGATAAAAAGCTGCTGCATCACAACATGACCCCCATTTGGAATACTTTATCAGGGTAACTAAAAATACCAATCCTACTAGTAGATCATAGAACGCAAAAAAGCCGCCTCAGGCAAAACCCGGGCGGCTTATACTTTGAATTATTGTCCGTTATGATTCAGTAACTACCGAAGCGAGAATCATCGGGAGTAGAGTTCGACAACCAATTGCTCGTTCACAACGGGATTGATTTCCTCGCGGGTCGGTATGCGAACTACCTTACCACTCAGGGCTTCCTTATCAACGAGAAGCCAATCTGGTGGCTCAATAATTTGTGTCTGATCCAAACCTCGTTGGGCAAGTCTCTTGGAACCATCCTTTGTCCGGACGGAAACGACATCCCCAACTTTGAGAGTTGCGGAAGAAATATCGGTCTTGCGTCCGTTGAGGTTGATATGGCCATGAGCAACCATTTGACGCGAGGCGGAGCGGGTCTTGGCAAAACCCATCCTGTAAACCACGTTGTCTAGTCTTGTCTCAAGCAATTGGAGAAGGATCAAACCGGTGACTCCACGAGTCTTGAGTGCCGTCTCGAAATAACGCCTGAACTGTCGCTCCAAGACTCCATACTGGAAACGCAATTTCTGCTTTTCTGCAAGTGCTGTCCCGTATTCGGAGATCTTGCGACGCGATCCCTTCGGACCGTGCATTCCCGGTGGATAGGGTTTGTGTTCGAATGCTCGGGGTGATCCGGAAAGCAGAACGCCATAGCGGCGGCTTACCTTGGTTTTGGGTCCTGTGTAACGGGCCATTGTAGTTGTGGGCTGGGTAAGTTTGTTAGGATGTCTTCGAATCAGACACGACGCTGCTTGGGCGGGCGGCATCCGTTATGGGGAACTGGGGTGACGTCTTGGATGACAGATATTTCAAGTCCGATCGCCTGCATGGCACGCACTGCGGATTCACGTCCGGATCCAGGACCCTTGACCCTGACTTCAACTTCCTTGAGGCCATGGCCCATAGCCTGTCGGCATGCATCCTGTGCAACCATCTGGGCTGCGTAGGCAGTGCTTTTGCGCGATCCCTTGAAGCCCATTTTCCCAGCACTGGACCATCCGATCACCGCACCGCGAAGATCCGTGATGCTGACAATGGTGTTGTTGAAGGTGGATTGCACATGCGCAATCCCCTGAAGGATATTCTTGCTTCCCTTGGCTTTGACAATCTTGGGGGGCTCGATGGGATCATCAAGATTGAAGCTGATGGGAGCGGCAGGAGTTGCCTCCTCGACTTTTTTCTCCTTGCTCTTCTTGGCAGCCTTGGGTTTTTCGACCTTATCTGATTTTGGGGCTGCTGTTTCTGCTGGAGCTTCGGTGACAGGAGCGACTGCTGCTGGAACTTCAGATGACTCTGGTGTGACGGGCGTTTCTTCGGACATGAACTTGATTCGGTGCTGAATAGATGATGATTAAGCCTTGGCCTTAATCTTTTGCTCTTACGACACCAACGGTCTTGCGTGGTCCCTTGCGGGTGCGGGCGTTGGTCTGGGTTCTCTGACCCCGAACGGGGAGACCGCGACGATGGCGGAGACCGCGATAGCAATTGATGGCCTGAAGGCGTTTGAGATTGCCTTGGATTTCACGGCGAAGATCGCCCTCAATGACAACCTTATTGGCCGTGATGGCTGAAATAATCGAACCGATCTGCTCGGGAGAAAGCTCTTTGGCTCGCGTATCGGGATTGATGTTGGCCTGTTCAAGGACACGCTTGGATGTCTTGGGTCCGATTCCGTAAATGTAAACAAGCGAGGCTTCGATACGCTTGTCGCCGGGAATTTCTACGCCGAGGAGTCTTGGCATGATCGTGGTTCTTTGGGGTTGGTTGTCTTGGAAAGATTAGCCTTGGCGCTGCTTGTGGCGGGGATTCTTGCAGACTACGCGCACCACATTGTTGCGGCGCACGATCTTGCATGTTTCACAAAGACGTTTTACGGAGGCTCGGACTTTCATGAGAGGGAATCAGCTTGGGCGGTTGCCGTTGCTAAGTGTCAGTTTGATTGGGTGGTGATGGAAGACTGGGGAAGTCGTTGGATGATTGTTCCTTGATTCAGGTCGTAGGGTGAAATGTTGAGGACTACTTGGTCTCCTAGTGAAATGCGTGTGAATTTCAAACGCAACTTTCCGGAAACCGTAGCCATCATTCTTCTGCCGCCGGCCAACTCCACTCGGAAGCGGGCCATGGACAATCTTTCTACAACTAGGGCCGTTTGTTTTAGACTAATGTGGGAAGACATGTCAACACCTCTGGTTCATTTTCCGTAATTAAAACGGTGTGCTCAAAATGAGCCGAAGGCTTGCCGTCGGACGTGACCACTGTCCATCCGTCTTCTAGGATGCGCACCCCCTCCTCGCCGAGATTGATCATCGGCTCGATGGCAAGTGTCATTCCAGGCTTGAGTTTCGGACCGGAACCGCGCCGTCCGTAGTTGGGAATCTGCGGCTCTTCGTGAAGTCGCCGACCGACTCCGTGCCCGACGAATTCACGGACAACGCTGAATCCCTCACGAAGGGCCTCGCTCTCAATGTGGTGGGAAAGATCACCCAATCTTCTTCCTGCGACAGCATAGGGTATGGCGCTGTCCAATATTCTTTTGGTGGCTAAGCAGAGCCTCTCAGTTTCAGGATTGACAACTCCACAAAAAACGGTAGTGGCGGTGTCACCAATCCATCCGTTGAGCACAACGCCGACATCAATCTTGATGATGTCTCCATATTCAAGACGTCTGGAACCGCCAATCCCGTGAACGACCTCCTCGTTCACCGAGAGACAGGTCTGACCGGGAAAATTCCGATACCCCAGAAAGGCGCTACGGCAACCCAACTCCGCCATCCATTCCGCCGCTTTGGCGTCGATCTCACCCGTCGTGAAACCTGGTTGAACAAGGCCTGAAAGACGTGCAAGGATCGTCGCTGCGGCGCGACCCGAGGCACGCATTTTTTCGATTTCAGCGGAAGTTTTAATTGGAATCTGCGACATGAAAAAATGAGTTGTTAAAAGCTTCTAGTGTCGGTTCAGGATGCCGACGATCGAATCAAAAACCTCGTCAGTCCCCTTGGCCGCATCGATCCGAAAGAGTTTGCTCGGTGCGGTTTTACCGTAGTAGGAAACCACGGGCATTGTCTGGGTTTTATAGACCTCCAACCGACGGTCCAAGGCAAGTGCGTTGTCATCGTTTCGCCGAACGAGGGGAGATCCGCAACGTGGACAAGCAACTCCGTCGGAAAAACCGTGCAGTGATGCCGCAAAAGTCGCTCCGCACTTGAGGCAGGAGAGACGATCTTCGATCCGGCGGCGGATCTCGGCATCCGGAAGTTCGAGTAAAAAAATCAAATCCAGAGGGACACCCGTTGACTGCAACGCTTCATCTAGATGGATGGCTTGCCCTACAGTCCTGGGAAATCCATCGAATAAAAACGAGGGTCCGTGCTCCGCCATCCACACGGTGATGATACGAACGGCAAGTTCATCTGGCACGAGCAATCCCTTTCCGGTCCATTCCTCCGCTTCAAGTCCAAGCGAAGTTCCACGTTCGCATTCCGAACGAAGCAGAGCCCCAGTGGAAACATGCGGCACTCCGTAGGCCAGGGAAAGTCGGTCAGCCTGTGTGCCTTTGCCCGAGGCCGGTGGGCCCAACAGGACAATCCGTTTTTTCACTGAGGTCAGCGGTGAGTGCTAACGTAGGCTGCCAGACCCGCAATCACAAACAGGCCGATGGCGGCAATGATCTTCACGATTGTGGAATCGCTGATGGCCGATGCGCTCAACGTGGGGCGCGGACCACTACGTCCGCGGATCTTACCCTTCCTGAGGAAACCATCGTAATGTCGTTGAAGCAGGAATGTCTCGACCTGTCTCATCGTATCGAGGCAAACACCCACGATGATGAGAAGCCCGGTGCCTCCGAAAAACTGGGCGGCCATGTAGGGAACCTGAAGCGCACGGCTCAACAACTGTGGAAGAATGGCGATAATGACTAGGAAAACGGCGCCGGCAAAGGTAAGTCGACCCATTGTGTAGTCTAGAAATTCTGCTGTCGGCTTTCCGGGACGTACACCGGGAATGAAGCCTCCGTATTTCTTGAGGTCGTCCGCAATCTGGGCAGGCTGGAACTGAGTGGCCACCCAGAAGTAACTGAAACTAAAGATCAGAAGGGCATAGAGAACGTAGTGCAGCCAGCCATTGGTGAGAAGGTTGGCCAATTCAACAGCCCATCCCTTGTTACCAAAGGCCATGTTGAGGATGGTGGACGGGAAAAGAAGAATTGCCTGGGCAAAGATGATCGGCATCACACCGGCATAATTCACCTTCAGGGGCATGTACTGGGTCTGTCCACCATAAACCTTCCTGCCAACAACACGTTTTGCATATTGGACGCTGATGCGCCTCGTTGCCTGTGTGACAGCGATCACCGACGCGATGACGATGAAAAGGAATGCACACAGGATGACAAGGACAACGGGGCTAACCGTGGAGGACTCCCCTCCGGTCGGGACAAAAGTGCGCCAAGCCTGCACGAGTCCGGCAGGCAACTGCGCCAGGATTCCAATGGTAATGATAACAGAGATCCCGTTACCGATTCCCCTGTCGGTGATCTGATCTCCAATCCACATCAGGAATAGAGTGCCCGCAGTCATGATCAATACGGTAAGCAGTCTGAAGGGAATTCCTGGATCGGAGACAAGAGGGATACCGAGACGGGCAATGGTGTCTGAGATTCCGGGGAGAAAGGGATTGGACTGCGGGCTCTCAAATGAGATGGCAAGCAGCCATCCCTGGAAAATGCAGAGAGCAATGGTGGTATACCGGGTGTATTGGGCAATTTTCTGACGACCCCCATCTTCCCTTGCCAAACGGCCCAACTTAGGGATCACAGCGCCCAACAACTGCAGCATGATGGATGCGCTGATGTAGGGCATGATGCCAAGAGAAAAGATGGCACAGTTTCCTAATGCACCGCCGGAGAAGAGATTGAAGAGGGCTGCAGCTCCTCCACCGGAACTATGATCGGCCACGTTCAGGAACCACTCACGGAGAACTTGAGCATTGACACCAGGAGTGGTGATCGCTGCGCCGACGCGCATGATCACGATCATTCCAAGAGTAAAAAGAACCCTTGTTCTTAACTCGGGTATCTTGAAGATATTGGCAAAGGCCGAAATCATACCAGTGACCCCTTGGAATTATTTAGTTAAAGGATGGACTAGGAAGCCTTGGAAACAGACTTAGGGGAATCCTTGAGCATTGACTTGAGGGCAACCTTGCTCTGACGCTCCCTGAGCACAAGCGTTCCGCCGGCTTTTTCAAGCTTTTCGCGGGCTGCCTCACTGGCTTTATCCACCTCGACCGTGAAGGATTTGGTCACAACTCCTCGTGCAAGGAGTTTGATTCCATCGTTACGTCCATGGACAAGTCGTAATGACCGAAGTGCCCTTTCATCGATTCTGGCACCTGCTTCGAAACGCTCCTCCAAGGTATCAAGATTGATCACCGCATAAACGGGTTTGAAATCCGTGTTGTTGAATCCCCTCTTGGGAAGACGCCGGATCAGGGGCATCTGTCCGCCCTCAAATCCAAGGCGAACACTGCCTCCGGAACGGGCCCGCTGTCCTTTGTGACCGCGGCCGGATGTCTTTCCATGGCCACTGCTTTCGCCGATACCAAGGCGTTTACGGCGGTGCTTTGCCCCCGGACGAGGGGCAAGATTATGAAGTCGCATAGTTGTCATGAGAAAATATTGTTAAGCTACGATTGTTTCCACCGCGCTGGACTCAGACTTTTGTCGGTCATGGAACTTCTTTCCGCGAAGCTTCATGATCTCGCTGCGGGGGCGGAGACTTGTCAGGGCTGCAAGCGTTGCCTTCACGACATTCGAGTGGTTGCTTGATCCCAGAGACTTGGCAAGCACATCGCGAATTCCCGCTGCTTCAATGACGGCCCTAACTCCTCCACCTGCGATGACGCCGGTTCCGGGAGAGGCCGGACGAAGAAGAACGCGCCCTCCGCCAAATTCACCGAAAGTCTCATGGGGAATCGTGTTCTCTGCAAGAGAGACCGGCACCATGGCCTTACGAGCGGCTTCCGATCCTTTACGGATCGCCTCACTCACTTCATTGGCTTTTCCGAATCCGATCCCGACGCGACCTTTCATGTCGCCGGTAACGATCAGGGCGCTGAAGCTGAAACGACGTCCACCTTTGACGACTTTTGAGCATCGGTTGATGAAAACGACCTTTTCGATCGTGTCCTTTGGTGTCTCGTCAACCGGTTTGTCACGGCGTGGTCCGCGTTTGGGGCGTTTTTCGTCCATAAATTATTAAAACTGAAGTCCTCCCTCTCGGGCGGCGTCTGCCAACGCCTTGATCTTGCCATGATACATGAAACCACCGCGGTCAAAGACAACCTTGGCGATATTCTTTGCCAGACCGCGCTCGGCAATGAGTTTGCCTACTTTGAGGGCTGTGGCCACATTGGCTCGGCTTGTTGCGTCCTTGCGGAAGGAATCCTCCGTGGTGTTGACGCTGGCCAGGGTGGCACCTGAGACATCGTCGATTACCTGGGCGGTGATGTGCTGTCCCGAAAAATGGACAGCAAGACGTGGGCGCTCCGAAGTCCCGGAAACCTTCTTGCGAAGGCGGACATGGCGTAGTTTTCGTGAATTGGTGGCTGACATGGATGTGAGTGCTTCTTTTATTGAACTGTTTTGCCTTCCTTGCGGCGAACCTGCTCATCCGAGTAGCGGATTCCCTTGCCCTTATAGGGCTCTGGAGGATAGTATGCGCGAATATCGGCGGCGACCTGACCTACGAGGTGTTTATCGATGCCTTCTACGGAAATCTTTGTATTATCAGTGACGGCAATCTTGATTTCCGACGGGATCGGAAAAAGAATGGGGTGCGAGTAACCAATGGATAGGTCGAGCTTGTCACCTTTGACGGCGGCCCTAAAACCGACTCCCTGAATCTCAAGATCCTTGCGGAATCCTTTGGATACGCCGGTCACCATATTGTTGATGAGCGCACGACTCAAGCCATGAAGCGCCCTGGTGGATCGCTCCTCATTGGCGCGGGTAACCGTGAGTGTGGCGCCTTCGGAAGCGATGGCAATCGCCTTGGGTAGTTCCCACTTAAGCGTGCCCTTGGGTCCCTCAACGGTGACCTCATTGCCGGAAGCAACGGAGACCTTGACTTTATCAGGGAGAGAAATTGGAGTTTTTCCGATTCGTGACATGGCGGCAGATTGGTTACCAGATGTAGGCGAGAAGCTCCCCGCCGACTTTTTGTTTACGTGCATCGTGTCCAGAGAGGACACCTCGTGAAGTGGAAAGGATCGAGATACCGAGACCACCCAGAACGCGGGGAATGTCTTCACTCCCCACATAACGTCGAAGTCCGGGACGGCTGATGCGGCGAAGTCCGGCTATTGCGGATGTTTTACCCACATAACGCGGACGAATCTTGATGCGGGGGTGAACCTCGCTCCGGTCGAGTTCATACTCCTCGATGTATCCCTCTCGCTTGAGGATGGCGACGATATCGCTCTTAATTTTGGAATAGGGTACAAAGAACTCCGTTTTCTGAACGCTGACTGCGTTACGAACTCGGGTGAGCAGGTCTGCTATGGGATCTGTGAGTGCACTCATGGGAATTAGGCTGAAGCGGATTCTGAAACAGGAGAGGATTCTTCCGACACCCCTTCTTTTTCAACTTTTTCTATCTTTTTGGCATTACGACCGGCAAATGGCATGCCCAACTCTGTCAGAAGTGCCTTGGCCTCGTCATTGCTTTTAGAGGAGGTTACGATGGTGATATCAAAACCGATGTTTCTTTTGATTTTATCCAATTCAACCTCGGGAAAGATCGATTGATCCGTAATGCCTAGGGTGTAATTACCATTCCCATCAAAAGCACGGTTGGAAACACCGCGAAAATCCCTGATTCTCGGGAGAGACATCTTGATAAGACGCTCAAGAAATTCATACATGAGGCGACCACGAAGAGTCACTTTTGCTCCAATCGGTTGACCGGCGCGTAGCTTGAAATTCGAAATGGCTTTTTTGGCAATGGTCTCAACGGGCTTCTGACCGGTGATGAGCTGGAGTTCGTCCTTTGCAATCTCCAATGCCGCCTTGACATCAGGCGCTGAGGCAATGGAGGTGTTGACAACGACCTTCATCAAGCGTGGCACCTGATGGACGTTCTTATACCCGCGCTTCTCTTTGAGAGAGGGGATGACACGAGCGGTATACTCGTTTTGAAGTTCTGCTATGGGCAATGACATGGAGGGCTAGGGTTATTCAGCTTTGGGGGCCTTGGGACTCTTCTCTTTTTTCGGTGCCTTAGCGCCTTTGGAGGTCTCGGCCTCTTTGGAAGATGGTGAATCGGTTGCCGAACGGGCAGCCTTTTCCAAAAGTTTGACATTCGAAATGTGCAGAGGTCCCTCCTTTTCGATGATTGCACCGTTGGGTTGTTCCTGGGAACGGCGGACATGCTTCTTGATCATGCGAACACCCTCGATGACGACCTGATGCTTGGCACGATTAACCTGAAGGACTTTTCCCTCAGATCCGCGATGGTTCCCTGAGATGACTTTGACGATGTCTCCCGCGTGAACGTGAGTTTTAATGAGTGGCTGTGCTGGCATGTTCTTGAACGGCTAGAGTACCTCCGGAGCGAGAGAAACGATCTTCATGAAGTTTTTTTCACGAAGTTCACGGGCCACGGGTCCGAATATACGGGTCCCCCTGGGATTAAGATCTTTGTCAATGATCACGATGGCATTGCTGTCGAAGCGCAGGTAGGAACCATCTTCCCTTCGGACAGGTTGGCAAGTGCGGACGACGACAGCCCTGACTACATCACCTTTTTTCACCGTGCCCCCGGTGGCTGCCTCTTTCACGTTGGCGGTAATAACGTCCCCAACACGTGCAACAAGGGTGCGTTTGCCGATCACACCGATCATCGTGGCCATGCGGGCCCCGGTATTGTCGGCTACGTCTAGTCGTGAGCGAATCTGAATCATGATACTATGTTCTAAATGGTGGGTGCTTAGTGGCGGATGACCTCGACAAGACGCCAGCGCTTAAGACGGCTTAGAGGACGTGTCTCCATGATTGAAACACGATCACCGATCTTTGCCTCGTTTTTCTCATCATGGACGTGGAATTTCTTCACCTGCTTTACGATCTTGCCGAAAAGTGGATGCGGGACCCGTGTGATGGTCTTGACAACTATTGTCTTGTCCATCTTGTCTGAAACAACCTCGCCAACCCGTGTTTTACGGAGTGATCGTGCGTCGTCTGTTGGAGTTGCTGTGGTGGCGGTATCGTTCATCGTTACAGAAATATCTTCTTACTGAGCCTTTGTTTTGGCGGTCAGGACTGTTTCTACCCTTGCGATCTCATGGCGCAGGGTGCGCAGAAGATGCGGTTTCTCAAGTTGACCTGCCTGCTGCTGTAGGCGGAGATGGAAAATCTCCTGACGCAGCTCCTTTTTACGGGAAGACAATTCATTAGGAGTCAATTCTTTGATTTCGTCAAGGTTCATATAGTGTTCCTTATATCTTTTAGGCTGCGTGGTGGCGCGTAATGAACTTGGTGCGTATGGGCAACTTGTTCGCAGCAAGACGTAGGGACTCGCGGGCGACCGTCTCGGAGACACCATCCAACTCGAAAAGAATGTTACCGGGGCGAACCGTGGCAACCCAATACTCGGGCTGTCCTTTTCCTTTTCCCATTCGGGTCTCGGGAGGCCTGGCCGTAACGGATTTATCAGGGAAAATCCTGATCCAAAGTTTACCCTTTCGCTTCATGTTGCGAGTCAGGGCAACACGGGCCGCCTCGATCTGAGTATTTGTGATCCAAGCACGATCCAAGGTCTGGAGACCGAATTCACCGAAATCGATGTTGATGTTGCGGGAAGCTGTTCCCGTGCGACTGCCGCGCTGAGTCTTACGGTATTTAACTCTTTTTGGTAGTAAGGGCATGATGAGTCTCCTTTGATAATCCTATTTAATTCAGGCCGCAGTGGGTGCGGACGCCCCGATGGAAACGGGTGCCGGGGTTCCCCCCTTGGTGTCTTCTGTCTTTTCGGGTTTTTTACAAATCCAGCACTTGACTCCGATCTTTCCCGCAAGTGTGTCAGCCTCGGCAAAACCGTAATCAATCGTCTTTCTCAAGGTATGAAGAGGAATGGTCCCGTTTCTGACCACTTCCGTTCTCGCAATCTCTGTTCCTCCAAGACGACCACTTGCACGTATTTTGATACCGTCAGCCCCCATGTCCATTGCGATCTGCATGGCTTTTTTCATGGCGCGTCGAAAACCGATACGGCGTTCAAGTTGTCCTGCGACGCTTTCTGCGACCAGCGTGGCGTCAAGTTCGGGTTGCTTGATTTCTATGATATCAATCTTCGCCTGCTTGCCTCCTGCAAGACGCGAAACTTCCCGGGTCATGGTCTCGATTTCGGATCCCTTCCGGCCAATGACAATCCCAGGCCGTGCCGTGAAAATCGTAACACGGACACTGTTCCAGGCACGCTCAATGACAATTCGGGAAACTGCAGCCGTCTTGAGTTTTTTCTTGAGCCAACCTCGTATCAATTGATCGGCATAAAGGAAATCTGCAAACTCCTTCTCCGAGGCATACCAACGTGAGGTCCAATCCCGAGTAATGGGGAGGCGGAAGCCGATGGGGTTAACTTTTTGTCCCATAGTGTTGTGTGTTCGTGTGAGTTGTTAGTGATTAGGAGGCCTGCTCGATTTCTGTCACAACAGCGGGAGCCGGCGCTGGTTTTTTACGACCTTTTGAATTGGAGATTTTGTCAGCCCTTCTGACAATGGGAACTTCATCGGTAAGCACGATCCTGATGTGACTGCTGCGTTTCCTCACAGGGCCGGCGCTACCCCTTGCTTTGGGGCGGATACGTTTGATGGTTGGAGCCTCACCGATCACCGCCTCCTTGATGACAAGGAGTTCCGGGCGAAGGTTATTGTTGTGCTCGGCATTTGCAATGGCGCTCTTGAGTGTTTTTGCAATGAGCGGGGCAGCTTTTTTTGGAATGAAAGCCAACTGCTGGAGGGCGTCGATGGCTGGGAGTCCTTGAATCTCACGACTAACCTCGCGAGCCTTGAAGGCGGAGATTCTCGCATAGCGGTGGGTGGCGATAACTTGCATGGGTAAATTATTGATGACGTGATGGACGATTATCTTGTGGTATCGATTCTGAGGAGATCTCCGGCTTGAACTGTTTCGGAGGCCCGGGAGGATTGAACAATGGCTCCGCTGAGAGTTTTGCGGACGTCAACGACCCGAACAACGGCGACCTGACGATCTCCCCTCCATACTTGGAACGGCATGCCAATCTTGACACCTTGGCTGGCTCCGAGATTGGAAACAACCAGGGACATCTCCGGCTTGTAATCAACAACGGTTCCGGCTGTAAGTGCCAGTTCTGCAGATGAAGATTGGTCCCCCTTTTGAAGGAATTGTGAGGTAGAGCGGAGTTGCTCCTCAACCTGCTGTCTGCTCTTCGGGTCAATACCGTCGCAGTTTTTAATCATTCCGAGCACAGCCTCGGATAATTTGGCAAGTTGCTCCTTGGCTGAATCCTTCTCGTTTTGAAACAGTCGTAAGTCTCGGACAGCAGCAATGAGTCGATCCCTCAGCTTTTGAGTGTCATTCCCACCGCCTTGAAGATTGAGTCCAAGGGCAGCAATTTTTACGTCAAGATCCTCGGACTTGCGCTTGAAAAGCTCGGTCTCACCATTCGCCACTGCCAAACTCTCCGTGATGGCCGAAATGGTGGCCTCTGAAAGGAGTAACTTTTCACGAAGAGGAGCGACGTCCCCCTCCCCCTTATTGTTTTGAGCAACGGCATCGGCGATCGAAAGCCCGAGAAGGGCCGCGATCGTTGCAGCTGAAAAACAGCTTTGTGTCGTACTCTTGGATAAGGACATGAAAGGATTGGAAAGGAATTGTTAGGACTACTTGGTGACTTTTGCAGTGTGCGAACCGTGTTTCTTAAAGATACGGGTCGGCGAGAATTCACCAAGTTTGTGACCGACCATATTTTCAGTCACGAAAACAGGGATGAATGAACGTCCGTTATGGACATTGAATGTATGACCTACGAAGTCAGGCGTGACGGTCGAGCGACGGGACCAGGTCTTAATCGGTTTCTTTGTATTGGTCTCGTTGAGTTTATCGATCTTCTCAAGGAGTTTCCACTCCACAAAGGGTCCTTTTTTTAGGGAACGGGCCATGGTGAATTATTTCTTTTTGCGACGAGCAACGATGAAGCGATCGCTTTGTTTGTGTTTCTGCCTTGTTTTAAATCCCTTGGAGAGTTGTCCCCACGGGCTCATTGGATGGTGGCGACCTCCTCCGCCCTTACTCTTACCCTGACCACCACCCATCGGGTGATCAACGGGGTTCATTGCCATACCACGGGTCTGTGGTCTCACCCCTAGCCAACGTGACCTTCCCGCCTTTCCGCTGACAACATTCATATGCTCGATGTTTCCAACCTGGCCGATCGTCGCATAGCAATTCTCATTGACCCGACGGAGTTCGCCTGAGGCCATTTTGATGAGGGCGTAACCACCTTCACGGTTGTTGAGGATTGCTTGTGAGCCTGCACTGCGGACGATCTGTCCGCCTTTGCCCGGAACAAGTTCCACGTTATGGATGGCAAGACCGAGTGGGATAAACTTCAAAGGAAGAGCGTTACCGATATTAGGTTCGGATTTTTCTCCGGCAGAAACTTTGTTTCCGACTGCGAGACCGTTTGCGGCGATGATGTAGGCCTTTTCGCCGTCTTCATACTGGATGAGGGCTAATCTAGCGGAGCGATTCGGATCATACTCGATCGCAATGACATCAGCCACTGCATCGCGTCGAACACGCTTGAAATCGATGATGCGATATTTGCGCTTGTGTCCACCACCACGGTGACGAGATGTCTTACGTCCGTTATTATTACGCCCACCGGTACGGTTCTTTGTCTCGACCAGAGATTTTTCAGGCTTGCTCTTGGTGATCTCCTCGAAGGAGGGAAGTGCCTTGAACCTCTGGGATGGGGTCAGGGGACGAAATGTTTTAAGTGCCATGGTCTTGTACTCCTCGATTGATTAAGCAATATCGATCTTCTCACCCGGGGCGAGGGTCACGATTGCTTTCTTCCAGTGAGCCTGACGGCCAAAGTCAGCCCGGCGCTCACGTTTCTTCTTTCCGGCGTATTGGGCCGTATTCACCGCGGAAACCTTTTTCTTAAAGAGCGTCTCAATGGCACGCCGAATCTCTATCTTGTTTGCGTTGGTGGCAACGCGAAAAACATACTTGTTGAGTTTTTCGGATAGAAGGCTTGCTTTCTCGGTCACAAGGACGCTGCGGATGATGTCGTGGGCTTCTTTCATGCACTGATGCGTTGTCCAAGGGCCTCCAAGGCCTCCTTGGTGATGATGATTTTGTCGAATGCCAATAAGTTCTCCGTGTTGACCTCGGCGGCAGTCATCAGAAGGTCGTTCTGCACGTTCCTGGCTGCAAACAAGGTGGACTCACTGAAAGAGGTCGAGACAATCAATGTGCGACGCACTCCTCCGTGTAAGCCTAGAACAAGGGAGATGAAATCCTTGGTCTTTGGGTTCTTGATTTCGAAGGAGTCAACAACAAGTACGTCACCGGCAAGGATACGGGCGCTGAGAGCCTTTCTGAAAGCGAGTCTTTTTACAGCTTTCGGCGTCTTTTTGGCATAGCTGCGAGGATGAGGTCCGTGAACAACTCCACCGCCAACCCAGACAGGAGAACTTGCATAGCCGGCACGCGCACGGCCTGTTCCCTTTTGCTTCCAGGGTTTTTTGCCGGAAAGATTAACCGTTGCCTTTGTCTTGACGGAGGCCGTCCCGCTGCGTCTGTTGGCACGCATTGCGACGACGACGTCATGAACGGCCTGGGTTCCCTTTCCGTCCGTGATAATGTCGATGTTGGCTTTCTTTGCCGACTCGGGGGTAAGAATGGTGGCGCTCATGATTGATTAGGAGGCTTTGACAGATGACTTCTTCTTTGAGGGGCGTAGCATGACATATGTCCCCTTAGCACCCGGAACTGCGCCGCTGACAAGGATGACTCCTTCAGCCTCGCGGACCTGTACGATTTCGAGATTCTGCGTGGTAATCCGTTCGTCACCCATGTGACCTGGCATCCCCATGTTTTTCCAAACACGGCCCGGTGTGAGACGATTTCCGATCGCACCATTTCGTCGGTGCATCATCGAGCCGTGAGTCTCGGGTTGACCAGCAAACTTGAACCTACGGACAACACCTTGGAATCCCTTACCCTTGGATGTGCTGATGACGTCAATGTATTGACCGTCCTGGAAGTTGGAGACAGACCAGTCACCCGCTTCAGGTGCGGACTCTCCATCCTTAAGGCGAAACTCCCGGATGAAGCGCTTGGGCGCCGATGCAGTCTTTGCAAAATGCCCCTTCAACCCCTTGGTGATACGATGCTCTTTCTGGTCCCCAAAGCCTACTTGGACTGAGGAATAGCCTTCTTTATCCTTGGTTTTAACCTGAAGGATGCGATTTCCCCCCGCCTCGATAACGGTAACGGGACGGATACGTCCCTTCGTGTCATAGACACGGGTCATACCGATTTTTTTGCCTAGTAATCCGATGCTCATGGTTTGAGTTGGGTGAATATTGGAGAGCTTTAGATCTTGATCGTGATATCGACACCGGCGGGAAGATTCAGTTTACGGAGCTCGTCCACTGTCTTTGCGGTTGGTTCGAGAATGTCGAGAAGTCTCTTGTGAGTCCTGATTTCAAATTGATCCATGGACTTCTTGTCAACGTGAGGGGAGCGATTCACGGTGAACTTCTCAATGCGAGTCGGCAACGGGATCGGGCCAGTCACTTTGGACCCAGTGCGTTTTGCAGTCTCGACGATTTCCAATGCGGAAATATCAAGAAGGCGGAAATCGAAGCCTTTGAGGCGAATACGGATACGTTGTCCAGCGGCCATGGTCTTAGTTGGGTTTATTTTTTCTGATCGAGAACCGCGGCCAACACCTGGGCCGGGACCTGTTCGAAATGGGATGGCTCCATGGAGTACGAGGCACGTCCTTTGGAGAGTGAGCGGATTGATGTTGCGTAGCCAAACATTTCCGAGAGAGGAACTTCAGCATTCACGCTGGTAACGATCGCCTTGGTCTCGATCGACATGATTTTACCGCGGCGACGATTAAGATCCCCCATGATGTCACCCTGATACTCTTCGGGAGTGACCGCTTCGACCTTCATGATGGGTTCAAGAAGGATAGGCTTGGCATTTTTGAGTCCATCCTTGAGGGCAAAAATAGCAGCCATCTTGAATGCCATTTCATTGGAATCAACATCGTGATAGGAGCCGTCTACAATTTCGACATGAATGTCGATCACTGGATAGCCTCCGACAACTCCGTTCAGAGAGGCTTCATTAAGCCCTTTGATCACTGCAGGAATGAAATCCTTGGGAATCGAACCTCCGACGGTCTTGTTTTCGATCGTGACTCCCTTACCCTTCTCGTTCGGCGCAATCTTAATGACAACGTGACCATACTGACCGCGTCCGCCCGACTGCTTGACTAGTTTTCCTTCACCGTCGGCAGATGTAAGAATCGTCTCCTTGTAAGCAATCTGAGGTTTTCCGGAATTCGCCTCGACTTTGAACTCACGCAACATGCGATCCCGGATGATCTCCAAGTGGAGTTCACCCATTCCTGCAATAATCGTCTGACCGGTCTCCTCGTCGGTGAAGACACGGAATGTCGGATCTTCTTCGGAGAGGCGCTGAAGGGCATTGCCCATTTTCTCCTGGTCAGCCTTCGTCTTCGGTTCGATGGACATCGAGATAACAGGATCCGGGAAGGAGGGAGGCTCCAGAGCGATGGGATGATCCTCGGTGCAGAGTGTGTCTCCGGTGGTGATATTCCTAATACCAACGATTGCAGCGATGTCACCCGAGTAACAAGTGTCGATGTCCTCGCGTTTGTCAGCCTGGATCTGAATGAGTCGGCTGATGCGCTCACGCTTGCCGGTGCGGGGATTAAGAACGGTGTCCCCTTTGCTCAGTTTTCCGGAATACACACGGAAGAAAACCAACTTTCCTACGAACGGATCACTCCAGAGCTTGAAGGCTAATGAGCAGAACGGCTCATTATCGCTGGTGAGAGCAAACTTATCTTTTCCATTGTCAGGATCCATTCCTTTTGCAGGGGGAATGTCGATGGGACTTGGAAGGTAATCAATAACGGCATCTAGAAGGTATTGAACACCCTTATTTTTGAAGGCGGAACCACCAGCAACAGGCACAAATTTATTTGCCGTCGTCTGGCGACGGATAGCCCTCTTGAGGATCTCACGGGTAACGGGCTTTTCCTCAAGAAAAAGCGTTCCCACTTCTTCGTCCAAATCGGTCATCTGGGTGACCAGGTCCTCGTAGGCTGACTCTGCAAGATCCTTTAACCCTGCCGGGATCTCAGCAATCGTGTAGTTGGAGCCCATGCTGGCGTCATCAGCATAGATGACTGCTTTCTGATTCACGACATCGATCTGCCCCTGAAGATTATCCTCAGCTCCAATCGGAATAAGAATTGGCCATGCATTTGCACCAAGTTTGGTGCGCATGTCAGCTACTGCATTTGCAAAATTGGCGCCCGTCCGATCCATCTTGTTGACAAAGGCGATACGGGGGACGTTGTATTTGTTAGCCTGGCGCCAGACAGTCTCGGACTGTGGTTGAACTCCGGCAACTCCGCAGAATACAGCAATGGCTCCGTCAAGAACACGCAGCGAGCGTTCAACTTCGGCCGTGAAGTCGACGTGTCCGGGTGTGTCAATGATATTAACACGCATCTTGATGTCATCGAACAACTTGACGATATCTGGCTGCTTGATCTGATTCCAACTGCAGGTTGTTGCCGCAGAAGTGATCGTGATGCCACGCTCACGCTCCTGTTCCATCCAATCGGTCGCAGTCGTCCCCTCATGCACCTCGCCGATCTTGTGAATCATACCCGTGTAAAAGAGAACGCGCTCGGTGAGGGTCGTCTTTCCGGCGTCAATATGTGCGCAAATTCCAATATTGCGGGTACGTTCCAGCGGAAAGGCCCGATCCGGAGAATTCGGGTTGGTTATATCTGGCTTGGCGCTCATTCGGATTGTCGAGGAATTGGTGGAAAGAATGGTAGGGGTTACCAGCGGAAATGGGCGAAGGCCCTGTTGGCTTGTGCCATCTTGTGCAGATCATCCCGCTTCTTGATCGCCGCACCTTGATTGGAGGCGGCTTCTTTCAACTCGCTTGCAAGAGCCTTGGACATCGGAACGCTTTTGCGCTTGCTTGCGAAACCCACGATCCATCTCATGGCCAGGGCGAGTTGACGTTCCGTGGGAACCTCCATCGGGACCTGATAGGTTGCCCCACCAACACGACGGCTCTTGACCTCAAGACGCGGACGCGCGTTGTCCATTGCTTTTTGAAGCACATCAAGAGGGTCGACTGCCTCGGATCCGTCACGTGTGCTTTCGATGGCCGTGTAGACAATACGTTCTGCAAGGGAGCGCTTGCCTCCGCGCATGACGGTGGTGATGAGTCGTGCAACCAATGGGCTTGCATAACGGAGGTCACGTTTGACCTCTTTGGTAATGACGCGTTTGCGGCGGGACATGGAAAAGAAAAGTTAGGTTTGTTGTGATTTATTTCTTCTTCTTGCCGGTCTTGGCTTCTTCGCCCGGCTTAGGACGCTTCGCACCATACTTAGAGCGTCCACGGCGGCGACCATCGACTCCTAGAGCGTCCAGGGTGCCCCTGACGATGTGGTAGCGAACACCGGGCAAATCCTTAACACGTCCGCCGCGCACGAGAACAATCGAGTGTTCCTGGAGATTGTGTCCTTCTCCGCCGATGTAGGCGATGACTTCTTGCCCATTGGTCAACCTGACCTTGGCAACTTTACGGAGGGCAGAATTCGGCTTTTTAGGAGTACGTGTCATCACCTGCACGCAGACGCCGCGGCGCTGGGGGCAATTCACCAAGGCCGGTGATTTTGACTTCACCCTGACTTTTTGTCGGCCTTGTCGTACGAGTTGGTTGATGGTTGGCATGTGAAATTTTTAAGTTCAGTCGGCGCTCTCCGTTTGATTTCCCTCTGCAATCCGTGCCGCGTTGTCAGCGAAACAAAAACACATTGCTGTGTTGCTTGAGAAACCCCGAAGAAGCCGGGAGGTGGGAAAGTAGGGAAACCACTGGATTTCGCAAGAAGATTTTACTCTTTTGTGCAGGATATTTTTCACTGAAGGCGGGTTGCCTGGATTTTATTGACGGCTTTGGCGTCTTTCCCCGCTGGATTTTATCCGTTTTTTGGAAGCCGAAAATGATTGAATTGATTGTCAAAAAATAGCCGGCTCTTTCTAATTTGATCCGCATGATAACTGCCTCAAATCACTTCCCATGAAGACTTCTGGGACTGTGGTTTTCATCACTCTTACCCTGCAATATATTTTGAAAGTCGTGACAAATATTTTCTGTTCCCTGCAATGTGTCCATACATCCAATTGCTCACGGATCGGAAAAGCCAAACTCTTTTGTGCAAAGTCCAGGCAACTTTTCCAAACGGACTTTTACAGAGGTCCATCATGCGAAAAACCGCTTCAGCTCCGGTCCGCACATTTCCGTTTTTTTCAACAAGGCACAGGCCTCGGACAGCCTCTTGCTGGGGAATCCCGTATGCTTCCCCTCCCCCATTCTGATTCGAGGCGAACTCAACAACGCCCTCACCGCGCTCTCTCCATTGCCGCACCGACGAGATGCAGAATCCGCACGTCCCGTCATAAAGAACGACCGGTCTCGGTATCAGGACTTTCTCCATGATGAAGATCATAATTCGCAGGCGCCATCGGGGCAACGTTTTGTCCTGATGCCGACTCCCACGTTGCGCAGACTGTTAAAGTTCCATTACAATTTTCGACAATGAGATCTAGAAGCACCTGTTTTTTTCTTCTGCTCATCGGGGTGATCACCGCGAATCCGAGATGCATCGTCGCGCAAAGTGCGGAAAAGATTCTTGAAGCAGCCCGTCTTAATCCCACCAGTCAACCTGCCGAACTCAATGCCCGCATCCGAAGCGATGGAACCATTACCCCGGTAACAATCACTCTGAGAGATCATGTGATCAGCTACGAATTCGAGAATCCCAAACAAGCTCTCCGACTCAAACTGGGCCCCAAATTGACAAGGCTTAGTGAGCAGTTGAATGATGTCACGAAACCTGTTCCAGCAACTCGCCTGCATGATGAGGTTCGCAACTCCGGGTTGACCTACGAGGATCTTTCCCTTGGCTTCCTCTACTGGCCGGATCCCGTGATACAGGGCCAGGAGACCTTGCGAACCAGGACTGCCTGGAAGATAGATCTCCAGGCACCGGTTGAAGAGACCCTCTATGGCGTGGCTCGTGTCTGGATCGACAAGGAGAGCGGGGCTATCCTACGCATCGAGGGATATGACAAACACGGCTTACTCCTACGCCGCTTCGAGATCATTTCGGCTCAAAAAATAGGAAGTCTCTGGATGCTGAAGCAAATGCGCATCGAGGGATTTACCCTGGGAAATCCCTCCCCTGTTTCCCGTCGTTATCTTGAAGTGTTGGGGAAAAACTGACCCTAGAAAAGCCCCTCCCTGAGGTGTTTCTAAGCAGGGTCAAGAGCTCGTCAATACCTTCAATAGAAAAATTTTGGATACTCCTAAAAACGCCAGCGAAAACATCTGAAAGGTCCCCAAGATCATTGTGATTCTCTACCTTGGAGACCTGAATTCGGGCATGAGATTGGTAGAGCTGAAGAGGTGGACATTGGCCACCATATAGGTGGTCGGCCACATAACACACATCCGGAATTTCCCTCCCTTAGTTCGCATTAAACCCTCCCTAAAACGAGGAAAGTTGCTCAGAGCGGTTGACGACTCCACCTTCAGAACCCCAAGCGGTTTCGAAGGTGATGGTCCCGGGTGAGCATTGATCTGCAAAGATGAACCACCTAATGCAGGCACATAATGCGATACGGAGGCCCATCCACAACACCGGTGGTCTCCCCGGACGCTGCCACAAAACTTGTGCCAAGATGATTAAAGGAGTTGTTGTTTTAAGGCAGTGCTTTGAACAGAACGCCACTCAGGCCGACTGAATGGGCGCGCTTCCCTAGGCAACACGACGGTAAGAACGCTACCGGATCCATTTCCAGCAGAGTCCGATCGATTGAATCCTTAAGCCCCGTCAATCCGCGCAGTCGGTAGTGGTTGGTATACGATCTAGACTTTTTCTGAGGCAGAGGTTCCGAAGAGTCCCGAGGGTCTCAGGAGCAAAATCAGAATAAGCAAACCGAAGGCGATGGCATCCCTGTAGGAGGAGAGACACGAACCTCCGAGCAAACATTCACTCAACCCCAAAATCAGACCTCCCATGACGGCACCCGGCAAACTACCGATCCCTCCTAGAACAGCGGCCACGAAAGCCTTGATCCCAGGCAGCGTGCCCATCAGTGGTTCGATGGAGTGGATATTCATGGCATAGAGGACCCCGGCGGCTCCAGCGAGTGCGGAACCGAGAGCGAAGGTAAGCGAAATCACCGCGTCATTATGAACTCCCATCAGAGCCGCAGCATCCCGATTTTGGGAAAGGGCCCGCAGGGCTAGCCCAAAACGAGTTCTCATGACAATCTGACGCAGAGAAACCAGCAAGCCCAAGGTAACCACGATCACAAGGAGGTGATTGCCTGATACAAATACTCCGGCACCCAATGCAATATTGATGGGGGGGAGAAGGTCTGGAAATCCCTTCTGATTGACCCCGAAGAGAAGCTGTCCACCATAGGAAAGCAATAAGGAGACCCCAATGGAGGTGATCAAGACCGCAAGCTTCGGTTGGTTGCGCAGGGGACGGTAGGCAAGGCGCTCAATGATCACCCCAAGCAGAGCACAGACCACCATCGCCCAAATGATCACGGCGGCGGTTGACATCCAAGGATCAGGCAGAAAACGCCTAACAAATGGGGTCGCAAAAAAACCGGCGAAGGCACCCACCATCAGCACGTCCCCGTGTGCAAAATTGATGAATTTGAGTAATCCATAAACCATACTGTATCCCAGCGCAATCAAGGCATAAATCGCACCAAGGGAGAGACCGTTGATCAACTGCTGGAGGAATTCGTGCATCGCTGCATCATGTCACGACTTATCCCGCCAATTCAATGAGAGCATGGAACTCCGATCAGTTTTATCCAACGATCAGATAGAATCCAACGATGATCACTCCGGAAAGGATCACCCCACCGACAACCATGACGTTCAGGAATCCAGAAGTCAGGCGAATCCCTTTATCTCCATTGGTATGCGAAAGAATCCAACCCAAAACAAGGAAGAGTAGGATAATGAAGGTGCAGTGGGTGATCCAATGATGGCCGGTAAGTCCCTTCATGAAGGCCAATACCTTCGGGCTCTTTTCCTTGGCAGCAACCAAGAGGGCGTTCGTGATGCTCGCCACCACTAGCGAGATACCGAAGGCCGTTGCGTTCGTGGAGAGTCTCGAGTTTTCCATGGTTAAATCCTTTCGTGATCGAATTTAATGGGGGAGAAGTCCCATTCGCACACCCATCGAGATCATGCCCCCCTCTCCCTCCATCACAAGTCCCGTGAGGACGATCAGAGCCGACACCCAGAGCGTGAGTCTGCGGGCATCATGATTTAATGAGAGGTTTGCAGACGCTACGATCGGAAGGTATGCGGTCAAGAGGAGAAGCATAAGAACGAGATGCTCCTTCGTCTCCATGAAAAAGTCGTGAGCGAATGGCCATGGTCCCTTGAGGATGATCGCTTTGTCGGCAGGATAGAGGTTCACATACCAGTATCCCGCAATCAGGAAACCCACCGTCATGACCACAGGAACAAACCGACTCACGAGGCGGATGCGTGCAAGATTGGTCTCACTGGCATTGAGTGTGTCGACGAAGACCCAGAGAGCACCAAGAACGCAAAGAACACCCAGAAAGACATGGGCCATGAGGAGAATTTCTTTCATGAGATTAAGTAAGGGGAGGAGTGTTTTCTATCCAGTAAACACCCCTCCATCCAAATAGTTTCAGTTTTTTTAGAACATCACCATCAAGCGAGCCCCAAGGATAAAGTCATTACCCACGGTGCCGTTACCGGCTGGGTTAACAATCCACTGGGCATAAGGCTTCAGGGAGGCCCACTTATTGATCTGGATATTGTAGAAGGACTCTAGCACCTGCGTGGAGGAGTAGTGAGGGAGATAAGCATAGTAGGATTTACCGCCACTCGTTATCGGACCATTTGGCACGGTGTTCGCAGGGGTAACATTATGGCCGTTATAAGCGGTCTTAAGAGCTTGATTTTGGGAATCGATATACTGATTGAAGTAAGAACTGTAGAATCCAGAACCGAAGCAGATGCCCATCTGGTCATCCTTGCGGACATCGAGCAAGCCCTTGTAGACGAAGCCCGTCGAGAAGTAAAAGGGAAGGGCATTGTTCTGAGGTGGAGTGAAGCTAAAGACATTGAAGCTGTAGATACCGCGTGTTGCGGAGGGAGTTTCAGAGGGTGAATCAACAGGGTTCCTGCCCATCGAAGGTGCCACAGGAGAAGCTTCCTTATTGGCATAAAGTCGCTGATCGGCCTGGAAATACATGCCCCAGACGACGCTGTTCTGATCAAAGGCCGTCGGCTTTTTCTGTGCCGTCACATTGCCGGAGGCTGGCACCCAGGTTGTGGGCGTAAAGGAGGTATTGTTCTGCCCCCAGATGTAACTTCCCACCGCATACTTGCCGTCCAACTTGTCGGCACCCAGTTTCGGCGTCCACCCAATCTCGTTCACGTTGTAGAGACCATTCTGGGCATAGACACCTCCGTTTCCGTTCGGATTGAAGGAGGGGGCTCCTTGGAAATTGAACCCATGGTTGTTTTGGACAGGAGCCACATAACTGCTCGTGGTCTTTCCATTGGGCATCCCCTTTGCATTGACTGAGTTGACTTGGCTATAACCGCCTTGCCTCAAATGCCCCAAATAGCTCGAACTGACATTGGCATAGGGATAAACCTGCGTTGGATTCCAAGCTGAAGTTTGCACTCCGTTCCAGCCTGAGATCGCCATGTAAAGACCGCTCTGGACGTAGGTAGATGAGGAGGGCTTGGCCCGAAGAGTTCCTCCCCAAGCAGCGTAGGAACTACTCCATGCTGCAGGCGTGGTGGCGTAGGTAACGTACTTTTTCTGGGAAGCTGACCAAACGGGAATCCCGGGACCCGCCTGCCCCCCGATACCCTTGTTTTGTTCAATTGCAGAGTTCTCAAACATTTTTGAAAGCGGTTGCTGGAGAAACTGCTCATAAGGGTTTTCCCATCCGGCATTAGCCATGAAGCGGGGATTGTTGGAGGAGTCGGACTGCCACTGGAGGTACTGCGGGAGAATACGCACCCCCAATCCCCCACTCTCATAGTTAGGGTTAAACAGGCTAGAGGCGCTGGTGGTACCGGCTTGAATCCCTACATACGGGGTATTCTGGCTTCCATCAGTTGCTCGATAGCGCCAACCTGACTCGAATGTTAATCCTTTAAGCCCTAAAACCTTCTCGAAATCATACCTCGCTTGCAGTCGAATTTCGGTACTCCAATTGCCCTGAGGTTGGTTGGGAAGGCCTCCGGTCAGGTTCCCGAAAAAAGTCTCCTTGGAGTTTCCGGTAACCGTGAGTCCGTTATCGGCGAGTGGATAGCCAAGGCCGAACCCATTGTTCAGCGCGCTACTCCCCTTCCACCACTGCGAAGCTCCGGCCTCGAGTAAGGAAAATGGTGAGGGTGATGTGCTGACGGAAGAAGCCGTCTCGGGACTCCCCGCCAAGGCGATGGAAGCTGCGCAGAGGGAGATGCCAAGGATGGCAGTAAGGAGATGATTGCGCGTGTTCAAGGTTTGGATTGATGGGGAAATTAAATAAAATGAAAACCCTATTGGGAAACATGTCTTAATCAATTTTTAAACATGACAATTGGCTCTTCGCTATTTTCAGTGGGTGGGTAGAGGTCTGAAGGATGGCACGTCGAGCTGAAGTTTGCCAGCCTTGAGATAGGCCATGATCCTGAAGGTTCGGATAGATCGGTAGCCTCTGGCCAGACGCTTGGCGAGTTGAAGCAGACCATTGATGGCCTCCATGGCACCGTTGGTGACCCTAGTCCTCATGAAGGCAACCACTCCGCTCCAGTGCCTGAGGATTG
>Ga0118677_10000762_pt1 | contig 69886 bp, 51 predicted proteins | sample AliMusrvi5mmetaG_FD_86154 | JGI IMG/M metagenome (GOLD analysis project Ga0118677, IMG submission 86154) | reverse complement strand
CTTGGACATAAAAATAGCATATGGGCAAGGGAAAGAAAGAATGTTCAGTCAATCTATCAAAGGAGAAATACCTAACTTAAATATCAGCACTTTATTGTATTGACAAAGGGGTCCACTTTATGTTACAGTTTGTAGAATGTATTCTAAGGTATGCCATACATTACTTGAAGTGCACACATATAAGACAGCACATTGATAAATGTTGTGCAGATTACCCAAGGATGCAAAATATATAAGGAGTAATATATGAGGACAAAAAAAGGTTTCACACTTATTGAGTTGCTCGTGGTTATTGCCATAATAGCCATTTTAGCAGCGATCCTTTTCCCGGTCTTTGCCAAAGCCCGTGAAAAGGCCAGACAAACCGCATGCACATCAAATGGTAAGCAGATCAGTCTTGCCATGACCATGTACATGGCTGACTACGATCAGATTGTTGGAACATGGTTTGGTTCCGTCCCGCAGTTTGACCAGGTCGCATGTTTAACTCCATATATCAAGAATGAACAGATCTGGCTGTGCCCCAGTGGACCTTACAGAAGTGTTGCTGATTATAATGGCGCTTGTGTTCGTCCGCACCACACAGTCTATGCATTTGATGTTGCATTGCTTGGTTTACCGGAGACCAGAATTGATAATCCCAGTGGCACATTGCTAATGGCAGAGAGAGACCAGGGATGTAACTATCTGTTCTCCTGTGATTCTTGTCATGGCTACAGCGACACAGTCAATTCGATGGTTGCTTATCACAGTGATGGATGTATCGCCGGATTTGCTGATGGTCACGCCAAATGGATGAAGACCAGCCAGTTTAATAATCCATCACTCTGGAAGCGCACCCGAGGCTGATATCTGTAGTAGAAGTGTGCGTTGTTCAGCACTCATTTTTATCCAACTATGGAGTAAAAATAGTCTGTCAATACTATAATAATCCATCCCGCCTGATTTGTGATTATCTTCGCTCTTACCCCTGCTTACGGGTAAAAGCGAAGCTTCACAAATAAAGCGGACCAGATTAGTTCCGGACTCTAACCGGCATATTCACCAAACTTCGCTTTTGCTTGGCAGTAGAGACAAAAGCTGAGTTAATCACGAATAATGCGGGTTAATGTAGTCCGGACTTTTTTTGTCTCCAGTGTTTATTATCCACCAATTCTGGCTTGCACGACGGTAGAGATAGAATCTGAGCCAGTTATGAAAAATGTAGCATTGCGAACAAGACTGTTACGAACAATGACTGGGCCGTTGCAACTCCCACTGATTCATCCGTCTGCACTTCCTGTGAATCTCAATGCATTGAATATTGTGTGTTGTTAATGATTATATATAGTATTTGTTAGAAACTTTGTCCAGTGTAATAGCTAATGCGATAAGCTTCCTAAATATTGAGAAATTGTTGGTCGAATATCATTGACTTATTAATATTTACATGGTACAGTTTCGGCAATGGCACAAAGATGCCTGTGATAAAGACCAGCTGCATTGGATTCGTGAGGCACATACAGGCAGGTATTGTGTAATCTCGCTGATTACGAATTGATGAGGAGGACTTTATGAGAACAAAAAAAGGTTTTACACTTATAGAGCTGCTTGTTGTAATAGCGATAATCGCGATATTGGCGGCGATTCTTTTCCCCGTTTTTGCAAAAGCAAGAGAAAAAGCACGCCAGACCGCTTGTTTATCAAATGGCAAGCAGATATCGTTAGCCATGACTATGTATATGGCTGATTATGACCAGATTATTGGAACATGGTTTGGAACAGTTCCACAATTTGACCAGGTTAAAACTCTGACACCTTATATCAAGAACACGCAGGTATGGCTGTGTCCCAGCGGACCGTATAGAGATATACCGGCAATGGCAGGGACATGTCGCCCAAACCACACGATATACGCCTTTGATGTTGCTTTACTGGGTATGCCGGAAACAATTGTTAAAAATCCTGGAAGCTGCATCTTGATGGCGGAATCAGACCGCGCGTGTAACTACATTTTGTCCTGTGATGGTTGCCATGGCTACTCAGATACTATTGCTACCATAGGCACATTTCATAATGGGGGATGTACAGCCGGATTCGTAGACGGCCATTCTAAGTGGTATAAAAAGGAAGCATTTGACAACAAATCTCTTTGGCAAATAACGCGCGGCTAACTAGCCCACATTATTCAATAAACTTCGCTTTTGCCCGGCAGTAGGGGCAAAAGCTGAGTCAGTCATAAATAATGTGGGCAAGCCCGCATTATTCACTAAACTTCGCTTTTGCCCGGCAGTAGGGTAAAAGCTGAGTTAATCATGAATAACGTGGGCTGGCCGGCACTGTTTTGCACATTACCTGCCATCACTGTTTACTCACTCCAAGTTTAGAAATAGTTGGTCCAGAATTGATTAGTTTATGTATTAAGCGTGAGTTCCGGTTTGCAATACATTCCGGAACTCATTTTGTTTTGAATGCCAATCCGATGCTTCATAATTGACATTGGACCCTTTTGAATGCTATAGTACCGACGTAAGTATGAGGCCAACAGGCCTTAAATAGATGAGAATGACCACGTCGTTTTCAAGGAGAATGCACGATTGTTGGAACCGGACATGCAGGTATCGAAGGTTAAGACTGTAGTTGACTTGGCTGATAAACATCATTTGGCTGAGCTGACTATTACTGAGGGTGATCTCACCATTACCGTCAGGCGTGCGGGCCCACCTCAGGTTGCTCAGGTTATGCCTGTCGCTGGCGTTCACCACATTGAAGAAATCGAAGAAGCTGAGTTGGCTGACATTGTCGAAGAGGCAGTTGTCGATGAAGATATACACGAAATAGTTGCACCGCTGGTTGGTGTCTTCTACAGGGCACCCAGTCCGGATTCACCGAATTTCGTGGAAGTAGGCGATGTTGTCGAAATTGGCCAGGAAGTCGGCCTTATTGAAGCAATGAAAGTCTTCAGCCCGGTTCCCAGCGAAGTGGCCGGTCAGATAGTTGAGATACCAGTTAATGGCGGCCAGCTTGTGCATCAGGGCGATGTCCTCGTACGTATTCGATTGACTACCTGATTCGTGCCCACCAAAGGCCGTTCATGATTCGGGGTTCTACCCCTCCCTCTACCACTAAAAAATATCCCAGGAGCTGTCAGGTTGAAGAATGTTGTTAATGTCGGAGTCATAGGGTTTGGAATTGTAGGCGCGGGTGCTGTGCAGATCCTCCAGCAGAACCGCGAGTCAATTAAGCGCAAAGTCGGGTGCGATATACAGGTCACACGCATTGCAGATCTGGACATAACTACCCCGAGGCCGGTGCAGGTAGACCCTTCCATTTTGACTACGGACGCCAGGTTGATCATCAATGATCCGGATATTGATATAGTTGTAGAGACAATTGGCGGGCTTAAACCGGCGGGAGACTTCATTCGAGAAGCTTTACGCAATGGAAAGCACGTCGTTACAGCCAACAAAGAGTTGATTGCCAAAGAGGGTTCCACTATCCTGCCGTTAGCAGAAGAAAAAGGATGCGACTTTGCATTCGAAGCCAGCGTGGGTGGGGGAATACCTATCATAGGCCCTATGAAAACTTCCCTGGCAGGCAATGAGATTCTGGAGCTTAAAGGCATTGTCAACGGCACCACCAACTATATCCTTACCCGCATGCGGGATGAGGGACTCAGCTACGGCGACGTATTGAAAGATGCCCAGAGCAAAGGATATGCCGAAGCCAATCCATCGGCCGATGTCGATGGACATGATGCCGCATACAAGCTTTCCATACTGGCATCAATAGCGTTTACCAGCAGAGTGGATGTAAACCAGGTCTACCGCGAGGGCATAACCGGAGTTACTGCACAGGACATGAAATACGCTGAGCAGTTAGGCTACAAAGTTAAACTCCTTGCGATTGCAAAGCTGATCGATGGCGGGATCTCTGCCAGGGTGCACCCTGCTTTTGTCCCGGCTACTCATCCGCTGGCTGCTGTGGACGGAGTGTTCAACGGTATATTCATACGGGGAGATGCTGTTGGCGATGTGATGTTCTACGGACCGGGGGCTGGTTCGATGGCTGCAGGCAGCGCAGTAGTTGGCGATGTTATAGATATCGCCCGCAATATCCGCTTCGGTTGCACATCCCGTGTCAGCTGCACATGTTTTGATGAGAGACCGGCATTGGGCGCCGAGAGCGTAGCATGCCGTAACTATATAAGAATTATTACTGAAGACAAACCCAGAGTGCTTGCTTCGATTGCCGGTAAGTTTGCAGACGCCAATGTAAGTATCGAATCAGTCCTGCAGACCGTGCTCCCAAGCTCAGATGCCGAGATAGTCTGGCTGACACACACATCAGCCGAACTCTCCGTGCGCGCAGCATTGGAAGCAATTAAGGAACTACCTGTAGTCAAAGAGATTGCCAGTTGGATTAGAGTAGAGGATTAAGGATAACTGATATGAGCTGCGATTGTTACAAGAGGCTTCCCCTCATAGAAAGATACCGCGAATATTTGCCGTTGACGGATTCAACCCCGATTATCTCCTTGATGGAAGGCTACACGCCGTTAGTCCGCTGTGATAGGCTGGCAGCCAAAATCAGCGACAAGATCACGCTGTATGTGAAGTTTGAGGGTATGAACCCGACGGGTAGTTTCAAAGACCGTGGAATGACTATGGCTATTAGCAAGGCAGTAGAAGCCGGAAGCAAAGCTACTATCTGTGCTTCCACCGGCAATACCGCTGCTTCGGCTGCAGCATATTCTGCAAGAGCCGGTCTGGTCTGTGCTGTAATTTTACCTCAGGGTGAAGTTGCATTGGGTAAGGTCAGCCAATCGATGATGCACGGCGCCAAAGTTATTGCTGTAGAAGGCAACTTTGATGATGCACTGCGTATTGTCCGTGAGATCGATGAGCAGTTCCCCATAACTATGGTCAACTCCCTGAACCCATACAGGATTGCCGGACAGATGACCGGGTCATTCGAGATTTGTGATGACCTTGGGCATGCTCCCACTTTCCATGCTATTCCAGTAGGTAACGCAGGAAATATAACAGCGTATTGGGCTGGATATAATAGATACATGGAAGCCGGAAAGATCGATTACAAACCTAGAATGCTGGGATTCCAGGCTGCAAAGTCTGCTCCGATTGTTGATGGACATGTTATCGATGAACCCGAGACCATTGCAACGGCCATCCGCATTGGTAACCCGGCAAGCTGGAAACAGGCTGAAGCTGCCAGGGATGAATCCGGTGGAGTCATAGAGAAAGTTACAGACGAAGAGATCACTGAAGCCCAGAAGCTGCTTGCAGCGACTGAGGGCGTTTTCTGCGAACCCGCCAGTGCCGCTTCAGTTGCAGGTATTATTAAGAAGGCCAAAGCAGGTTTCTTCACCGAGAAGTGTGAGATTGTCTGCATACTGACCGGACACGGGCTCAAAGACACCAAACGTGCAATTGAAATTTGCTCACCAGTTATAGAAACTCCCGCCGATGTCCAGGCGGTTGCCAGGGAGATGAACCTGATATGATCGTGCTGAATACTGATATCAATGGAATTAAAAAACACGCTCAAGGTAAAGTCCGGGACGTATATGATCTTGGAGATTCCTTCCTGATGATCGCCACCGACCGCCTGTCGGCGTTTGATGTGGTGCTTCCGACGGGTATACCTGACAAGGGTAAGGTTCTTACTCAGATATCCCTGTTCTGGTTTGAAATGACCACCGGGATTATCGACAATCACGTGATTTCAGCGGACATCAAAGACATTATCGAAAAGCTGGGCAAGTGCGGAGTATCCAATCCAGCTCAGTATGCAGAGATGTTGGATGGCCGTTCGATGATCGTGGTCAAGGCTGAGCCTACACCGATAGAGTGTGTGGTCAGAGGCTATCTGGCTGGTTCTGCATGGAAAGAGTATTCAGCCTTGCGTAAAGCATCCTCCGGAGGACCTATTGTCCTTCACGGAGTAGAGTTGCCAGCAGATATGGTTGAGTCTCAAAAGCTGCCGGAACCGGTGTTCACACCATCTACCAAAGAGTCCAGTGGGCACGATATAAATATAAGTGCAGAGCGGGCACGTGAGATCGTTGGGGAAGATATAGGGACTCAGCTGGAAGCAGCCAGCCTTGCTGTATATAAGTCTGCTTCAGAGTATGCTGCTGAGCGCGGGATTATTATCTGCGATACCAAATTCGAGTTCGGAATGTATAATGGCAGCTTGATCATTATTGATGAAGTCCTTACTCCGGATTCGTCCCGTTTCTGGTCTGCAGTGGACTATGAGCCAGGCAGGAGCCAGGCATCATTCGATAAGCAGTTCGTGCGTGATTATTTGTTGACCCTGGATTGGGATCAGACCTATCCAGGTCCTGTGCTCCCGGATGAGATTGCTGATAAGACGGCTGAAAAGTACCGTGAAGCATACAAACTTGTTGTTGGTAAGGAACTACCGTAGTGAAACACTTTCTGATCATATTCGATGGAATGGCTGATGAGCCGTTGAAGGAGCTGGATGGTAAGACGCCGATGCAGGTCGCGCGCAAACCGTTCATGAATGCCCTCGCAGAGCAGGGAATGGTTGGCGCCGCCAATACTACCCCCGAAGGCATGTCTCCCGGCAGCGATGTCACCAATATGGGGATCCTTGGATATGACCCGAAGCTTTACTATACAGGTCGCGCGGCTATCGAAGCCGCTAGCCTGCAAGTTCCGATGGAACCTACCGATGTTGCATTCAGGACGAACCTGGTAACTAGCGACGGAGAGACTATGATAGACTCCAGCGCCGGGCATATAACTACTGAAGAAGCCTGGCCGCTGATTGAGCTCATAAGAGAAAAGCTCTCTACTAATCGCATAAGGTTCTATCCTGGAGTCAGTTACAGGCATCTGATGGTCTGGGGAGATGGGTCGATGAACGTCCACCTGACAGCTCCCTACAAATTCCATGGAAAACCACTCAATGAGCACCTGCCTGAGGGTGATAATGCCGACCAGATGACCTCTATGATATATGACTCATATGAAATTCTGGACAACCACCCGATCAACAAGCGCAGACGTGACCAGGGGCTGAATCCTGCCAATATGATCTGGTTCTGGGCTGAAGGCACGATGCCGAACATGCCCAGTTTCCTGCGAAAAACCGGCTACACGGGAGCAGTCGTTGCTGCTGTTGACCTTATCAAAGGTTTGGGCCGTATGGTTGGGCTGGAAGTCCTGGATGTTCCCGGAGCAACCGGATATGTTGATACGAACTTCCTCGGAAAAGGCAGCTATGCAGTCGATGCAGCAGACAGGCACGATTTTGTCTGGGTGCATGTGGAAGCTGCTGATGAAGCCGGGCACGAACAGGACATAGACAAAAAAATCAAGGCCATTGAAGACATGGACGAAAAAGTCCTGGGCACGATTCTGCACGGAATGAAGCGCAAAGGTCATGATTTCAGGATTCTTCTGATGCCTGACCATCCGACACCGATTGCCACAGGATCCCATTCATCTGATTTGGTCCCGTTCCTGGTATACGACTCAACGGCAACCAAGCGCAATATTCTACCATACGATGAACGAGCAGTCCCGGAGACCAAAACAGTAGTAGAGTTCGCACCGGATCTGATAAATATATTGTTGGATAACAAATAAATCAACCAACCCTACAGTCTTAGTACTACCCAATTCCCCCTTGGAGAAGGGGGTTAGGGGGGATTGATCTCGTTCTGCACAATTGAAAATCAAAGCATCAAACCAAATCTCCCGGAATAGGAAGGGAATCAATCCCCCTAACCCCCTTCTCCAAGGGGGAATGGAGTTGTCTCCTTCTCCAAAGGGGAATTAGCGTGGTTGATATTCGCAATACTGATTGTCACACCGTTAAACCGACAGGGGCGCTTACATGCGTGCATCCAAAAAGCATATTGATCTCCTTGCAAGTGCAAAGAGGTTAAGAGTCTTCGCCCCAGGTGATATTATTCTGGCTGCAGTCTCCGGCGGTGCGGACAGCGTCGCAATGCTCCACTCCCTGATTGCATGCTCCAAAGAAATCGGTTTCACTCTACAAGTCTGCCACATAAACCATATGATCCGTCAGACTGCCGGCAATGATGAAGCATTCGTCGTTGATTTATGCTGCCAATTGGGTGTACCTTGCAATATCCGTAAAGTCGATGTTCCTGGAATGGTCGTTGATGGCGGTGGAATCGAAGAAGCAGCCAGGAACGCACGATATGCTGCACTGGAGCAGGTTGCAGATGAAATCGGAGCGCATTGGATTGCAGTCGCGCACACGGCGGATGATGTTGCGGAGACTCTTCTTCTAAATATTATCCGTGGGACCGGGATTGACGGTTTGGGTTCGATAAAACCGATCAGGGGCCGGATAATCCGACCAATTTTGGATGCCTCGCGCTCCGAAGTTGAGGAGTACCTTGAGCAGAACGGAGCTGGTTTTGTTATAGATGAGACCAATACCGACATATCATACTCCCGCAACCGTATCAGGCACGAACTTATTCCTTACCTTCAGACTCATTTCAACCCATCAGTTAAGCAGGCACTGAAAAGGCTATCAGTCACTGCCGGAGATGCCTTTTCTCTGATTTCTGATCAGAGCAATGAAGCCAGAAAAAGCCTCGGAGCAGGGGAAGATCTCAGCGTTTCAGTTTTCCAGGGCTTACCCAAAGCGATCCAATATCAGGTCATACGTGAAGAAATCACCAGGGCCAAAGGTGATCCGCTGGATATCGAATTCGAACAGATTCAGCGGGTTGTAGACGCACTCGACTCATGTCATGATTTTCACATTACTCTGCCGGGTGGAGTTATGGAAGTTGTCCGAAAAGGCCAGTCATTCTGTTTCAGAACAGTCCATGCTCCGGAACTGGAAAAATGGTCATTTGAACTGCCGGTTCCAGGCACAGCAACCATTCCCAACTCAACTCAAACGATTTCATCCAGCATAATACTGTGCCCGAAATCATTGAAAGTGCCGCTCTCTACAGCTCTGCTTGATCCGAATCGTGTAAAAGGCCAGTTAATAGTGCGCTGTCCCCAGCCCGGAGACCGCATCATCCCCTTCGGTATGAAAGGCTCCAAAAAGCTTCAGGATGTCTTCGTAGACGCCCACATCCCAGCCAGAAAACGCCCCAACTGGCCAATAGTAACCGACTCCGAAAAAATCCTCTGGGTCCCAAACCTGGTAACCTCAGACCAATCAGCAGTCCTGCAAACCACCCAAACCGTAATAGAGCTAACGATTTCTGATTGACAAGAATTATAAATACCATCCATTCGAGTGTTGTGGTTGGTATGAAATCCATCCGTAGGGGAGACCCTCCGGAATCCCCAAATTACGCAAAATATGATATCCTAATGCAAAGAGATTCATACCCGGGAGAAGAATTGGCATATGAAAGCTAAAATAATGGGAGTTTTGCAGCGGATCGGTAAATCGCTGATGATGCCTATCGCTGTGCTGCCTGCTGCGGCGCTGCTTTTGCGCTTTGGTGAACTTATTCAGTCGCAGGCACCGACTGGCCTCATTCACACGATTGGTTTTGTCATGATGAAGGGTGGGGGAGCAGTTTTTGACAACCTGCCTCTTATTTTCTCCATCGGTGTAGCTATAGGTTTTGCTGCGGATGCGGGTGTAGCCGGTCTTGCGGCTCTGACTGGTTATCTAGTAATGACCAAGACTATTGAAGCCGTGCATCCAGGCTTGAACCCCGGTGATCCATCCACTGTGAACATGGGGGTTCTCGGTGGGTTACTGATGGGTCTGGTTGCTGCAAGCCTTTATAATAAATACCATCGGATTCGACTTCCAAGAGCGCTTGGATTCTTCGGTGGCAAACGGTTTGTCCCCATTGTGACTTCATTTGCTGCACTCGGTATCGGACTTCTGGCTTCCTGGATTTGGCCATATGTTCAGGATGCCATTCAGGCCGGTGGCAATGCTTTAATTGCCAGCGGGCCTGTCGGAGTGTTTTTCTACGGAGTAGCTAACAGACTTCTCATTCCATTTGGACTGCACCACGTGATCAATACCATGGTATGGTTCGATTTGGGGTCATTCACCAACGAGGCCGGTAAAGTCATCCATGGTGATCTGAACAGATTTGCTGCAGGAGATCCGACTGCTGGTCAGTTTATGACAGGTTTCTATCCGATAATGATGTTTGCTCTTCCAGCTATTTGTCTGGCAATGGTGCATGAGTCCAAATCGACCCAGAGAAAAGTAGTAGCGGGTATTCTAATGGGTTCCGCGCTGACTTCACTTATAACAGGTATTACAGAACCGATTGAGTTCTCGTTCATGTTCCTTGCTCCTGTGCTTTACGGTGTGCATGCAATACTAACCGGTTCTGCAATGGCTCTGTGTGAAGCACTCGGTATCAAACATGGTTTCGGATTCTCCGCAGGCCTCATTGACTATATACTCTTCTGGGGCAAAGCAACCAAACCAATTCTCCTGCTCCCGATCGGAGCAGCTTATGGCACGGTTTACTATTTCCTGTTCAGATACATAATCCGCAAAATGGACCTGAAAACCCCGGGAAGAGAACCCGATGAAGAGGAAGAAGCCGAAGCAGCAGAGGCACAAGCAGCAGAATCTGCCACAACTCAACCACAGATTTAGATAAAACAATTACTTTGGGAAATTCAGCAAACTGATTTCCCCTGGAGAAACGCACCACCTATTCCCCCTTGGAGAAGGGGGGTAGGGGGGATTGAAGAACAACGCATGGTAATACAATATTAAACGCACTCACGACTAGTCCTGCAAGGGGAGAGCCAGGGAAGGGATTCAATCCCCCTAACCCCCCTCCTCCAAGGGGGAATAGGTAGTGCTTACTGGTTACCATACTCTTAGAATTAATCATAACCCGGAGGTATACAAATGGACGCTGGCAATATTTTAGCTGCACTTGGTGGGAAAGAGAATGTTGAGTATCTGGACAGCTGTATCACCCGCTTGCGCATAACCGTGCGTGACCTTGAGAAAGTGAATGAACGCTCTCTCAAGAAAGAAGGAGCGGTCGGTATAGTGAAACTTGGTGGAGGCAATATCCAGGTCATACTCGGTACCGAAGCTGAGCTGATCGAACAAGATATCAAAGACTTAATGTAAAATGCCATTAATACCATGCTGAAGAAAGAGTTCAGTCCACTATGAGCTGACCGAAAGTCCGTTCGTGCTGGGTAGCGCAAAGCGCGTATCGAAGAATCTACGGAATGTAGTTATCTGCAGGGGTTCCACCCCTGCACCCCGCTGGGGATATTATCCCCAGACCCCCTGCATTGTTTTGATTTGAGGGTTCTGAAGACCCTCAAATCAAAACAATGCAATGGGTCCAGGGAGGTTACCTCCCTGGCAGAGTTCCAGAGACAGAGTCTCTGGGGTTATAATTATGTCTACATTCCGTAGATTCTACAAACACCCGTTTGTAATGTGCATGCTGATGTAGAGGCGGTTTATGTCTATAATTATTTATTCACCCATTACGGGCAAGCTGGTCCCCATTGAGTCTGTATCCGATCCTGTTTTTTCTGAGAAAATGCTGGGAGATGGGGTCGCGATACTCCCAGAAGAGGGTGTCGTGTTAGCTCCGGCTTCCGGAACAATCTCTGCTCTGCCTGCAAGTGGTCACGCTTTCGGTATGATCCTTGCCCCTGGAGTCGAACTGTTGGTGCATGTCGGAATAGACACGGTCGATATGAACGGAGAGGGATTTACTCTCCTGGCTGCAAAAGATCAGCAGATCGAGACCGGCCAGCGGATGATTGAGTTCAGCATTGATGCAATTAAAGCAGCCGGCAAGGATACGATTTCCCCGGTTGTATTGATCGGTGCTGAGATTAACGTCCTGGCCAAAGATTATGTAGAAGCAGGGGAGCCCCTGTTTGAGATTATCGGAGTTGAATTATGACCGAACAGTCTGTAACTCTGCACCCGGAGATGGCGCTCCATGCCAGGCCTGCTGCAAAGTTTGTCCAGGCAGCCAAACGCTTTGATGCCCGGATCACCGTAGAGAAAGATGGAAAAGTCGCAAATGCCATTAGCCCGATATCGCTGATGGGTATCGATGCTGGAAAAGGTTCCACTGTAATCATTCGTGCAGAAGGTGCTGATGAAGTTATTGCAGTTGAGACTCTTATGAAAATATTGGTGGACGGTCCGGGATGATTCGTCTAAATGGTCTACCGGTTTCAGAAGGCATCGGAATCGGTCCTTCACAGTCTGATAACGTAGTAACTCCTGCCGGGAACCTTCCGTTCGTCCTGAGCCTGTCGAAGGATGAACGCGCCGCGCCTAAATCTGAAATCTTGTCTGACAGCAGTGTTGCAGGTTTCCAGGAACCGACACTGGATGCATCCAGCGAGCAGTTACGATTCGATAAAGCTCTGGCAATGGCTGTTGAGCAGGTTACCGGTATGTTGAATGTCGCTGTTGATGAAGAACAGAAAGATATCCTGGATGCTCATCTGTCTATGATCGAGGACCCGGAACTGGCTGAGGATGTTGCAAGACGGATATCCGTCGGTGATTCTGCTCAGACTGCCGTGGAGGGCGCTGTAGAGGCCATTGCGGTGATGTTTGAGAGCCTGCAAGACGAATACCTGAGGGCCCGCGCATCTGATATACGGGATATTAAAGACAGACTGGTCCGCAATCTCGCTGGAGTACAGCGCGAAATTATCCCCGGCTGCATTTATATTGTCGAGGAATTGTTCCCTTCTACAGTCCCATCTCTGGCAGGTGTTGCAGGAGTTGTCAGTGAAAAGGGTGGGGGCACATCCCATGCAGCAATCCTGATCCGGGCGTCCGGTATACCTGCGGTCTTCGGCATAGAGAACATTACCCAGCTTGCAGCTTCCGGCACTTCGATGATAGTTGATGGGTTTTCAGGTGATGTTTTTGTCGATCCAGACCAGGAGACTCTTGAAAACTACAAGCATCGAATGACCGAAAGCACCGATACTGCGCGCGAGGCCATTATGTCCCTGCTAAATGGTGAAAATCTGCTTATTAAAGCCAACATCAGCTCTGTGGATGAATCCGCAGATATTGCCAGGCTGGGAGCTGATGGTATAGGTGTAGTGCGCACTGAGTTTTTGTTTGACGGACGGGATACCGAACCTACCGAGGATGAACAGTTCGAAGCCTACAGCAGCATAGTAAAAAATGCCGTCGGACTGCCGGTAGTTATCCGAACCCTCGATGCCGGCAGCGATAAACCCCTGGCATTTGTCCCAATTCCAGTTGAACCCAACCCTGCCCTCGGGTTGCGAGGTCTCAGGGTCTCCCTGGCACAGCCAAAACTCTTCAAGACCCAACTCAGGGCCATACTCCGGGCAGCGCAGTTCGGTCCGGTAACCATAATGTATCCAATGGTAACAAACCCGGATGAACTTACAAAAGCCGCAGCACTCATGGACGAAGCCCGCAGCGAACTTCAAGCGCGTGATATTCAACCTGGCAAAGTACTGATCGGTGCAATGATCGAAGTCCCCTCCGCAGCCCTCAGAGCCGCAGAGATCGCCCAGCTGGTCGATTATATGAGCATAGGCACAAACGACCTGACCCAATACACCCTGGCAACAGATAGAATAAATAACTCCGTAGCTGCATTATATATAGAAACCAATCCCGCTGTCCTGGAACTGATCAGGCTGACAAACGAAGCCGGAAAAGCCAAAGGCATCCAGGTAGGAGTCTGCGGAGAAATGGCCTCCAAACCAGCCGCACTGATTGAGTTAATAAAACTGGGAATAAGAGAAATCAGCGTAAGCGTGCCATTTATTGAGAAGATCAAAAGTCTGGTGAGATAAATGTCCGATCCCAAAACTCGTTTCGAAGAAGCCACAGAAAGACTCTATTCAGTGTTTGCTGGTTACCGCTTGCCAACAAATACGGGGATGTGTCAGCTATGTAATGAGCCGGGAGATGACTTTATACTGCATTCGAAACCTCCTAGAGAGCTAACAGGTGATGACCTCTATGACTATACCGTAACCGCGTTAACCTGTTGGGGAGATGAATTTATTTTCAGGTATTTCCTGCCAAGAATTTTTGAACTCACATTTCAGGTACCGTACTCGTATATTTTCGACCAGGAACCCATCGCTGCCAAATTGAACCTTGCTGAATGGAGCACATGGCCGGTAGAGGAAATTGAAGCTGTTCAGTGTTTTCTCATGGCAGCATGGGAATATGCTCTTGCATTTGATGACTACGGTGAAATTGATGACCTTTTATGTGCAATTGGACAGGCAGAGGATGACATGTCACCTTATCTGGAAGCATGGGAGAAATCCGGGATAGTTGGATTTTTGTGTTTATCAGAGTTCATAACAGCAGAATATGCATATATAGCACAAAGCAACAAACTGACAAATATATACTGGCAAGAAATTTGGCCTCCTGAACGCTCATATTGCAACGACAGAACCGCTCAAATGAACCAGGTAATCGAATGGCTCGAAAAACCATCCACATGTGAATTGCTTGAAAATGCATACCTGGAAAACCCAAATCATCCCCTGGCAGCAAGCATCGCCGAAGCCGCCGACTATTTACGCTGGATAGAAACATACCGAAAGAACACAACCTGAAGATACTAGAGGATTACCAGAATCAGTTCCCGAAAACACAAGCTAAAATTTCGCGTGTTTAGCGCATTTAGCGGTTCTCTTCCCAAAAAATCTGCGAAATCTGCGGATAATAACTATGGGAAGCTAGCAAACGGGAAGTATCAAAAGGGGGATTGGAAAAAGCTTTGGCGGAGCGGCTGGGATTCGAACCCAGGAGCGAGTTACCCCGCTACAGCATTTCCAGTGCTGCTCCTTCGACCAACTCGGACACCACTCCAAAGCGAAATCTATATTACCACAGCTGCGGCATACTGGTCAACCACCGGGACGGGTTTTCCTGAAAGCCAGGTCAGTATTTCCAGTCTTCCATCAAAGTGTTCCACCAAAGCACTGCAGTTTTCTACCCAGTCACCGGCATTTGCATACAGCAGCCCATCGATCATTTTGAGCGCAGGTTCGTGCATATGACCGCAGACAACTCCGGCACACCCGATTTTATCTGCAAGCACCAGCATTCGTTTCTCAAACTTTGCAGTCTTTGTGAAATATTTTTTTGCAGCACGCTTCATAAATGCAAACAGGCCCATTGTGCCAGTCTGGGCATCACCGAAAATTGCATTCATGCGGTGGTTGAATCCCTGTAGTCTGTCATATATTGCGGCTGCTATATGAGACATCCAGGGGAAAGCCTTCAGTGCGTCATCTTCAAGATCGCCATGCAATACAAGCAGCTTGCTGCCGCCGATCAGAGTATGGACAAACCTCTCTCCCACATGGATGTTCCCGAAATCCGATTCCGAGAGGTCCTTCGCAAATGTATCGTGGTTTCCGGAAATGTAGAACACCTGAGCACCGTGCTGTGCCTTGGAAATGATCTTATACAGCACGTTCATGTGGTCCTGGCTCCAGGTGCGCTTGGTCCATGTGTCCACAATATCCCCAATCAGATATATAGTATCCGCGTGGTTTTGTTGGAGGAATGCCAATAATGCTGAAGCTCTACAGCCTATGGTTCCAAGGTGGAAGTCAGAAAGGAATATTGTTCTATATCTGTTCAATGGGTTGCGTTCCGCTGTCAGGGGATGGATGTTGTCCAAGACCTGTAGTGTGAGGCACTAGTGCCCTCATAATATCTGCATGGGTTTCTATCTATATCCTACCCCAAAATACTCCGTTTTGTCCACATATTTTGATTTCGTCATAACTTGATAATCAGCAGGTGCCGGATCATATATTATGAGACCGCATAACATATTAAATTATTTTATATTTCACGCAAAGCCGCAAAGGCGCAAAGAAGAGAGTTGGATGTAAAATATGCTTGCGACTACATTTTCTCCGAGTTCGTTCTGAACTACTCTTGCTGTTCATACAACGTTCCGTGAAAGATAATTCCCTTCTTAGCGCCTTAGCGCCTTTGCGTGACACATAAACACCCAAAGGAAGTTCCACAACGTATTAAGTATGTGATAGACCATTATGCGGAAGGAAAATGCCCAGCCTCTGACGAAACGCGATATATGCCCAGTAATAATCCCCAGAGCACATATATGTCGTTTATGGACTACCTGGTATCCGATGGTCTCAAGGCTGCGGACCAGGCATTCATCGCCAGGCAGGTGGAGTTTGTGCTTTCCTGTATGGGTTCAGATGGTGGTTTTTCAGGCAGGTTGGGATCATCCGATCTCTACTATACGGATTTTGCCCTGCGGGTTCTGTCGGCCTGCCGTTGGACAGGGGGTAATGCCGGGATAATCGGCACATTTATCGAAAGCCGGAAAAAGAATATCTCAAGTATTGTCGATTGTTTCAACTGGCTGAACTGTGCAAGGATTCTGGAAGAGTGGGGTGCAGCGCCTTTAGTTGATGCTGATCAGATTCTCTATGTGATTGATTCCCACAGAACAACCGGTGGAGGCTTCAGCAAAGATCAATCCAACCAGCTCAGTGTCTATGCTGCGTTTCTTGCATTGTTATGCCTGGAAATGCTTGGTATTGTTGATGAGAGGTCCGCAGGCTTACCGGATTCTATATTGGGTCTGGCATTTCCTGATGGGGGATTTGCAGAGACCCGGATAGAGAGCGGTCGGCAGACCAATCCGACAGCTGCTGCTCTGTCCGTGCTGGCTATATCTGCAGGCAATCCAACATATGATCTGCCAAAACACCTGCAGTACCTGGCCCATTCACAGAGAGATGATGGCGGTTTGTCGGCATCTGAAGATATTCCATTTGGTGATCTACTCTCTACATTTTCCGGAGTTGCAGTGATGGCATTTTTGGGTAACCTGGAAATGATTGATCTGCGCAAAACAGCAAGGTTCCTGAAGACCGTCGAACACCCAAATGGAGGATTCCGCGCCTGCGCAGCCGATCCTGAAGCAGATGTTGAATACACATTCTACGGCCTGGGAGTGCTTGGAATCCTGCGTTCATACCTGCTCAGCAAGGGTTAGCTTTGTCATCCTGAACGGAGTGAAGGATCTGCTTTTTCCTGTAAGAAGTCGTTGAAACCAGCAGCAGATTCTTCACTTCGTTCAGGATGACATGAACTACTAATAACGGTATTAAACTGTTACTTAATCGAGGTAGTGCTTTGAGAATTGTCTATATCGCAGCAGGAGCCGGGGGAATGTATTGTGGGGCTTGTGCACGGGATATCTCGCTGGTAAAAGGGCTCATAATCCGTGGACATGATGTTGAAATCGTCCCTCTTTACACGCCTCTCAGGCCAGACATTGATGATGCTCCGGAGACTGCTCCGGTGTTTTATGGTGGGATAAATGTCTTTTTGCAGCAGGCTTCCACTGTGTTTAGAGGACTGCCGCGATTTATGGACCGCTGGCTGGACAGTCCGGCACTCCTCCGGTTGGTCTCCGGATTCGCCATAAATACCAGCCCAAAGGACCTTGGGCCTATGACCGTTTCAGTGCTTGCCGGTAAAGATGGTCTGCAGAGCAAGGAACTGGACAGGCTCATAGACTATCTTCAATCTACTCCAAAACCGGACGTAGTCAGCATTACAAACTCAATGCTGTCAGCAATAGCTCCCGAGATCAAGCGCCGGATGAACGTGCCGGTAGTCTGTGCACTCCAGGGAGAAGACGGATTCGTGCAGTCGATGCCGGAGAAGTATGCTAATCAGGCAAGAGACTTGATGGCCAAAAACGCTGTTTCCATAGATCGGTTCGTTGCCCCTGGGGAAGACTACGCTCGGCAGATGGCAGAATATCTCAGAGTCCCAAGGGAAAAGGTCGCTGTAGTGCATGCAGGGGTGGATATTAGCCTATACAAACGGAGCTCTCCCCGCATTCATTTACCTTTTACCATTGGATATCTCTCTGTAATAGCTGAACCTAAAGGTCTGGATCTCCTTATTGAAGCGTTTGCAAACGGTTTCAAATTAACTGCCGAAACTAAGCTCGTAATCGCCGGAAAAGTACTAAACAAACCATATTGGGAAAAAATCCAGGCCCGAATCCAGGAACTCGGTATTAAAGACAACATCCAATATGTCGGTGAAGTCGATCTGAAAGCAAAACTCGATATGCTGGATTCCTGCAGCGTGTTTGTAATGCCCGGCAGGATAAATGAATCCAGAGGGATGGTCGTGATGGAGGCAATGGCTAAGTCTCTTCCGGTGATTGCACCCGATAAAGGTATATTCCCGGAACTGATCGGTCAACACGATGCCGGAGTCCTGGTAAACCCCGAAGATCCAAAAGCTATCGCTGAAGCCTTGCAGACTATTATGTCCGATCCAATCAGATCAGAGCAACTAGCCGGTAATGCGCGCGACACTATTGAAAAATACTACAGTGTAGATGCAATGACCGAGAAAGCACTGGAGGTATACCAGAGCGTGCTGTGATCTCTATCTGTCTGTGTTGAATGTATTATGTGATCCGTTCGTACCCCCCTTTGAGAAATGCACACCCCAATTCCCCCGTGGAGAAGGGGGCCAGGGGGATTGATTCCCTTCCGCACAATTGGGCCGAAGCGCCAACCCAAATTCCCCCTTTGAAGGGGGGTAGGGGGGATGTGAACTCTATCCTGTGGTTGATGTGTGATTGAGTAGTTACTACTCTATCCGTCATTTAGAGTAGAATAAATACAGTGCATGTTCCCTGTGTCTGAAACTGCACGATTTAAGTGATAATACTCGTTCTTTACATAGGAGGCCCTCTAATGAAGAAATATGGTTTGCTGACAATTCTGGTCATCACATTGGCCGTTGCAGCGGGATATGTGTATGCTGCAAAAAACCAGCCGGTCATGAAGCAGGCTTGTGTTGCTGTTTGTTCCGACCTGTGCAGCACTGAATGCTCTTCAGGTATGGGATACGGATTTGGGCCAAAGGGACTGGCTAACGTCAGACCAACTGCTGTGCAGGTGAAAAAACTCCAGAAAATACACAGCGATTTCGTTACAGCGACCAGGACTCCCCGGGCCAGAATACAGGAAAGAATGAGAGAGCTCTCCAGCCTGTGGGCATCCGGTAAAGGAAAACCTGCGGATGTTAAACAACTGATAGATGGTATTGAGGCAGACCGGAAAACCCTCCGTAACGCTGCAGTTGATAGTACCTTCAAAGCCATGACTGTCCTGAATGCAACGCAGCGGGACAGATTGCAGACATCGGTCACCAATGGATATGTCCATCTGCTTACAATAGGCACCCGGATGAGTGGCGGCGCGAATGCACCTTCTGCAAAAACGTCAGGAGTTTCCGGCTGCGGCACACCCTGCAAAATTGGTAGATAGAACCCAGACGTAAAAGTTCAGAGTAATTGGAAACACGTCATCCTGAACTTGATTCAGGACCCATCTCGATTGTGTCTGGGCGCTGAATCATGTTTAGCATGACGTAATACTCAATGTACATAAGAGTATGGTATTGGGCATCCGAATACGCTGGCACTTAGCAAGTCAAAATTCGATCATGCTGAGTCAGTCTAAGCATGGACGGATTTTTAGATGAATATTTATCCATTTCTGATCTACATAGCCTGATTTCAGACATAGTGCGCCAGATTTTGTTGGAGTAAATCATGATCAAATCCTCACATAAACTTCCCCTGGTCGCTGCATGTATCGGATTCCTGTTTACCTCAATATCTGCTTTCGGGGCTGACTTTGGCTCTGCTAGAAAAATAACCCGCCCTGCTTTTCGCACAGAAGTAGTCGCGTTTGAAGATAACTGCCTTTTCGATACTCCTGCAGAAGGTAGTATGATCTATCGTATTGAGGGTAAAGGTGGCTTATCGCGTTCCCATAATGGTATTGCATTTACCGGTGGGGAAGTTGGCTACGTCCATCCAGCCCAATACGATTGCCCCTCATTGAGGCTGAAACTCAAAATACTGCACGGTGAACCCGGAATTGCCATATGTCACAATGGAATGCATGACAACTCCGGTTCCCCCAATCCCAGCCCTGGACTGGAGATAGTTCTGCGTGTGAAGGACACAGCTGTTCGAGATTTGAAAACTGGCACACTCATTTGTGTCATTCCTGAAGCACTTCCACGAAACATCGGCACTCAATTAACAATAGCCTGGGATCAAGACCGGCGAATTGTGCGAGTGGATATGCCGGATGCATCCTATGAATTTCTAATGCCTGCATCAGTTACTGCCTGTGGAGGTTTCGGATTAAGATCTCCAGGTTCACCGAAGACTGCCTATACCGTAACCAAAGTCCAGGTTCTCTGGCAGGACCAGCGCGAATGTGTGCTTTACGACGGTTACGATAGTATCTTCGACCACAATGGCAAGTTGCTGGGCAAACTCCCTCCTATCAAGCTCCCGGATGGCATTGTGAACTATGCAACCGGTGTGGTGGACATGAAAAGAGAGCGTGCTCTGATTCTTATGGGAGGGTCAGACCTTAATGGTGGAGATCCGGCTACATATAAAGGCTGGGCTGTCCGTTTCCTGAAGACCGGAAAACTGGACGTGCTCTCTTCGGGCAAGACGGTAAATGATTGTATACCATTCCAGGGGGGTGGCTCTATGGATGGCTATTGGCTAATGCAGAGTTGGGTGCCTCCGGCAAGTCTCACCTGGATCGACTGGAATGCATATAACCGCGGTGATTACAAGCATTTTATAGTCCCTGCTAAGATTGCAGTGAAAGGTGAGGGCACGTTTATAGGTTTCCATGACCCGAGCAATGCGCTGGATGGCTCAATGGCCAGATACCTACGCATTAAAGAAAGCTGGATTGGTGTAAACCATCTGTTCGTCCATCCAAATATAGCCGCCTACGCTCCATTTGAAGATGTTGCTTTACCGGACCCCACTGACCCGCGTGTCAGCCACACCGGACCCGCAGGCCTGCCGACTCAACTTGCAGTCAGGGATAAAGACAGAGCCTGGTATGAACAGTGGGCGTACAAAGGCAATGGTTTGCATACGCAGTGCAGAGGATATAACCTGTTTACGCGCAAAGATGATTGGGAAGGGCCGTTCTGTCCGGTGGAAAAGGATGCTGCAGCATATTCAGACTATGCAAACCAGGCAGTCGATTTGTTGCACCCGGGAAGTTTAATGGCAATGTACATCCAGTTCGCACCAACTGCTGCCACTGAAGCTGAACGTGTGAAATACCTGGGAACCCACAGACTGACATGGACTAAGGGCCATTATGTAATCAAACAAATACTCCCGATGCCGCCCTGGCCGGTTCCGTTTGAGATGTTGATGGATACTACAGGTTTGAAACGGTAACTTATCCGTCATATAGACACATCGTAAGCGTTCAGACTTCGTACTATATCGAGGATTTGTCATCCTACTCTAATGAAGTCAAGTATATATCCTGGCATTGATAACTAAATCTACCCAGGTGTTTAGGGACTTGAGGGTTGGACATGCTAGTGTTGGAGTAAAATAACAGACCTGACATCCAACCCGGAAGTCCCGAAACAAAGAGCACTGTTTCTTAGGAGCCCACAAGTTGGCTCACCCAACTTGGGGGCTCAGAATGACAATATCCCACAAATATTATTTGTTTAGCTTACTCATTAGGGGTGGGTATGCTATCTAAACCGGTCAATAGGACTAAACATCCGGCGATCTTTGCCGATAAGTAAGTAAGACCGAAAAGCTGGTTGCTCCAAATATTTATTTGCAGGTTATAGGCCCCAAAATGACAAACGAATCCAAAAGCAAGCTCAAAGTCATCAAAATAGTAGACCCTCTTCTGTGTGTCAGATGTGATAACGCGTATATAGCGGATGTTGTCAGTGGTGATGGAGACCGGAAGAAGATGTTCTACTGCTCCAGGCTTGATTGTGATAATTGGGTATGCGGAAAAGAATCTACTTGCCGGATGGATTCGGTGGACGAGGCAGCGTAATCTTGCGCATTGTAGCTGCCGCTCTCAGCCGGAGTCCCAGCATCACCAGAGGGGTTAGCAAAACAGCCGGTTTCTTTGCATTGTATTTCAGAAAATACTGCAGCATGCTTTTGTGGTGTCTTTGGACCGCATTATATGGGTCCTTATCACTTGCAGCTCCAATCCTGTGCAATACAGAGACTAAAGGGTAGTATACTACCTTCCAACCGGCATCGTGTGCTCTTTTGCACCAGTCGATATCCTCACAGTACATAAAGAACCGTTCATCCAGCATACCGATTTTATCAACCATCTCTTTACGGACAACCAGTGCAGCCCCGCTTAACCAGTCTACGTTTGATATCTCATCGTGAGACCAGTCAGACATTAAGTAACTCTTTACAAATTTATTGGACGGAAAAAGTTTGTCCAGCCAGGTGTTTCTGAACATACCTGCAATCATGGATGGGAACCGCCTGGCGGAGTATTGCAGAGAACCGTCTGTGTTGAGAATCTTTGGTCCCAGCATACCAATTTCTGCATGTGTGTCCATATACTCGATGATATGCGAAAGGGTGTTTGGGTCTGTAAACTTGCTGTCCGGATTGATAATCATAAAATACCGGCTTTTGGACAGTCTCAAAGCCTGGTTGTGTGCTTTGCCGAATCCAATGTTTGCAGAATTTGCTATCAGAGTCAATTTGCCCAGATATGTTGTAGTCAGCATATTGACTGAGTCATCACTGGATGCATTGTCCACCACAGTAATTCCGATTTCAATGCCCTGCTGGGCCATTATTGAATCTAAACACTCATGGAGTTCGTGTGCCGTGTTCCAGTTTACAATACTTACCGTAATATCCGGCATCAACTAGTCTCCCAACTCCATCAAGAATCTGCTGAATTTAATACTACCTATCGTAAGGTAATAACTGATTGGTGACAGGCGCTTCTTGAAGTGTTTTTCATAAAACTTGATCAGTGACTTGTGGGACTCTATGGACATCACCTGCTTAGGGACCTGCTTTGTGCTCCCGGCGCCGTGGTGTATCACTACTGCATCAGGAGTGTAGAATACCTTGAATCCTGCCTGCTTGGCTCTATACAACCAGTCAACTTCATTGAAGAAGATAGGGAATTGCTCATCCATGATTCCAATAGTCTCAATAGCCTTGCGTGACAGGATCAAGCACGAACCCATCGGCTGGTCCACTTCCATGACTGTCTCATAGTCAAAGTAGTCCATTCTGTATGCAGAGAACAAGCGGTTATTTGGAAATACTCTGGACAGTCTTAAAAACTCCCATGCAATCGGACCAGGGTAGGGGAATGAACGCAGGGACCGGTCCACACTGCCGTCCGGCCGCACTAATTTGCCTCCAGCCGCTGCTGCCTCAGGATGTTCCTGCATAAACTTTACAAGATTTTCGAGCGCACTTTCGGTGACTTCGGTATCCGGATTTAAGAGCAGCACATATTCACCGGTACTGAGTTCCAAAGCCTGGTTGTTACCATGCGCATAGCCTTCATTTTCAGTATTAGCGATAAAATTAACAGATGGATATTTCTCGCGCATTTTCTCTGCAACAAAATCGGATGACGCATTATCTACAACGATGACTTCACATTCGAGTTCCGGTGCAGTTCTGCTGATTGATCCCAGCAATGCTTCCAGCAGCGGTGTAGTATTCCAATTAACTATGGATATTGTTAGCAGCAAAACATAACTCTCCAAGCGATTTTATTATCAGGTCCGGACAGACGGTATCGAAAAAACCATCGTGCCGGTCCTCTCTCAAAAAACCAACAGTATAACAACCTGCAGACTTCCCACTCTGCACGTCCATTGGGTGATCACCAATCATAACGGCTTGTTCAGGTCTGCAGTTTAACCCATCAAGAGCAATGAATACAGGATCAGGAAGGGGTTTGTGTCTGTTTGTATCCTCCCTGGTAACCATAACATCGACCTCTATCCCCACAACCTCCATAGACAGCAGACTCGCTGCACGGCAATTGCGCGTAACTATTCCGGTCAATATCCCGGCTGTCCTTAATGATTTTAACAGATTTCGTGCGCCGGGAACCTCTATTGCCGTAATTGCGTGTCTCATCTCAATTTCTTTCAAGATCTCGAACGCTTCCGGTCTGAGAGCTGCAGCCTCGTTATATTTATGGCACTCCTCCAGGCGTTCTACAGAAGTGTCAATAATGGTCAGTATGTCCATTCTGGGCATAGTTTCATCTAATACACCGTTCTCCCGGGCAAGCCGCAGCATCTCATTGCGCATCAGAGTGAAGTCAATGTGGGTGTCCACGAGCGTTCCGTCAAGGTCAAACAGTATTGCATGAGGCCATTTATCGCTCAAAATGCTTGTCATTACTTCTCCGGATGAATATTTACAAGGCATCCACATTTCTATTACGAGTAGTCAGCCAGAATTGTTGCAACGTGCAACTTACCACGCATTATTCATTAAGCTTCGCTTTTGGCTGGCAGTAAAGACCAAAGCCGAGTCAGTCATGAATAATGCGGGCTAAGGCTTGTGGACAGATAGAGGATATCATGAGGAGCGAATTGCGTCAAAAAACTGATTAAGTATTCAGTTTTCCGGATATAAAAATCGTTCGCCCTGAGCTTGTCGAAGGGTGAACGAATTCAACTGAGCTTCGACAAGCAGTGCAAATACGTGTGGCAGTTACACCCTCAACACGAACGGAAATATAAGAATAATCGAACTGTTACAAAACGAATCAGTGTCATTCTGAATGCAGTGAAGAATCTGCTTTTATATAGCAGACCAGATTCTTCACTACGTTCAACGTAACAGATATACCAGTGTGACAACAGTTGTCAGTTGTAGTGACTGATGCGGGAATCTTTTGGGACACTATTTATGTCCAATTGATTCAAAATCGAAATCCCATTGGTGCTCAAAACAAATCCCCGCTCCATAAATGCCGAGACCGGATCCAACCGCAGTTTTGCTCTGAAAACGGAATCATCCGATGCGATTGATAAAATCTGCTTGAGTTGATATCTGTCCAGCAGGTCTATTGCATCTTTGGCTTCAAAGGCAACCTCACTGTCAAATTCCATTTCCAGCACTCTCAGAAATGACGTCATTGCAGGAGCAATCTCCCCTTTTTGCTGCAGTAAGACTGCTTTCTTAAAATGATGATGAGGGCTGGTGGGGTCGAGTCTGATAAGGTCCTCAGTCGCGCGCAGCGCTTTGTCGATGAATCCAAGCTGCATATATGCAATACCCAGTACATCCTTGGCAATGACGTGTTTGGGATAAATTGCAAGAAGCTGATCACAGATAGTAACAGCCTCCTCAAAACGATTGGAGTCCAGCAGTATTCGCAGCAGGTCTTCATGAACTGTGAAATCCGAAGGATCCGTTCGTATAGCTTTCTCCAGGAGGTGGATTGCCGGAGTCAGTTTCCTTTGGATGCGGAAAATCTCTGCCAGGCGTTTTATCTGATCTATCTGGTCGAGTTTTCTGCGGAAAGCTTGTCGGGCGATTTTGTATGCTTCCTCAAATTCTCCATCATCATTGAGGCGTTCTGCCTGGTCAATCAGGTCAATAACAGGGATTGTTTTCTTACGTGGTTCCATATTTAATTATTCCCTAACCAGGGATAATTGTCCTGCCCCAGTTTTGGATTGTTGTGATTAGCGTAAAAAAGCACCTCAAACTGATGATCCAGCTTGAGGCGCTTGCTTACGTTTCTTCCCAATCGGGATAGCGAGAGGTGTTTGAGGGATATAATTCGACTGTGTTGGATGTATTTGAATTCAACTATGCAGCAAGGCTGATAGAAGTTATTCTATCGAGACAGATGTCTTCCACGTCACCGATCAGATAATCTCCATACAAAGGGACGTATGTTGTATCCTGGACATGCAGATTCCTGACAGTTTCATCACCTTGTTTGTTAATGAAAGTGACTTTACAACGTTTTCCCAGGCAATCCTTTATTTCATACGGTTTCAACGTGGCGCCTCCTTGGCATTAGCGTGCCTTCTTCTAGTTTTGTACTGCATCCTGACAGCACAGAACACGCATATCGGGAAGATAGATCATAGATGTAAGTTGGCCACCACACATACGGCCAATCGCAGTCCAGCTAGCCCGCTTCATTCACGAAGCTTCGATTTTGCCCCGCAGTAGGGGCAAAAGCTGAGTCAGTCATGAATAATGTGGGCCAATGCACATTCTTCTGCGATAACAACCGTTCGTCCGGTTTGGGACGAACTACATCAGCAGACAGCACAGGCCAGACAAAGAGCCATTGCCGGACATGGGCATGCGGCACTCGGTTGTCCTGGATCAGCACCCGAAACACGCTCGATACAGGTGCTTATCAATGGCAACACCAAAAGCAAATACGCCGGCAAACGCACTTACCACTCGCCGATATCACGCCACCCACAATTCCCCGCCGGATAGTCATTGCATAAGCTGCACAAGACAAGGCCACCCAGACATCACAACTCTTATTCGAGTCGGTCTATACAAGCCACCTCAGACCGCAGTAAATATGCACCTACCTGCTATGCAGGGCTCCATTAATGAACCACACCACTCACATTCTACTCAGCATTCAGCCCAACTCCCGGGCAAAAGCGAAGTCTGGCGAACAGTGTGAATCAGGATTCAGGGACGGTAACCAACTTACATATTAGTTATGCCTCGCAGTAGGGGTAGTGACTCCTGCGCTGATTACCTGGTTTTTAATAACAATTATTATATACAGAGCATTTTAATGCAGATCATTTTGCCAGGCAGCTAATCTACGTCATCCTGAACTTGTTTCAGGACCCATGAAATTATTCCTGGATGCCAAAACAAGTAGTATATTCGTAGACTACACCTTCGGCATGACGTGAATTGTCAACCTGAACATAGTGAAGGATCTCGGTACGACAAGAAGTCTGAACGTAAGAGTTCAGTGCAAATATGTAGTCTAATAAATTTCCGTTCGTTCTGAGTAGCGCGAAGCGCGTATCGAAGGATGGACAGCGTCCGATCGAAAGCGAATCCTTGTGAATCATACGGGTTTGTGAATATATGCCGGGATGCGGGCTAAAGGTGACATATCAACAGACCGATAATTGCATTAGAAGAGGTGGTAAATGAAATGTGGGTGGCAATTGCGGGGGCCTGGATAATTGGAAGTGCTGTCTTCTACACTTGTATAGTTCGTTCAGCAAAGGTGTCAGAAGACGATGTCTGTTCTCTGTGTGAAAACCAGGGATGTGCAGGATGCGAAAGCTGTGAAAGCTGTGCAGTTATAGAGGAATCATTGCGCAAGGCAGCCTGATCAGGCTGTTAAAAACGATATTATTTGGGACAGTATACTGCTCCAAATGCAATTTAATGGCTAGAAGCAACAAAACCCGCCGACTCTGTTGTCAGCGGGTTTTCTGATTACTATACGAAGTAAGCGACTATGAAACTTAAAGCCAGGAAACAAATGGCTGCCCACTTTGTGATGTCATCAATTTTCTCATCAATGCCAGGCTTACTGAATGACGACTCAGTCTTGCCACCAATAGTTCCACCCAGTCCTTCAGACTTTGTAGTCTGAAGCGCCATCAAAACGATAAGGAAAACAGCACTAAGAAGCTGGAAAGCTATAAGTATATTTCTAATCATAATATCCTGCAGAACCTCTCCGCGTAATAGTCGAAAGCATATCCTAAATGATATCAAACCCAGCAAGTGAAGTCAAATAAGACCCGTAAGTGGACGGTGCGTCCCATGAAAATGGTAAACAATAATGATGTGTAGTATATCATTCTCAGCTTGACTGGGAATCCAGAAACCTGTGTGTTGCCGAAAAGTGTGTTTCTAGATTCCCGATCAGGTCGGGAATGACGTGATCTTGTCATGTGATCTTATCATAAACTTGGGACACACCTGTAAGTGTTCAGTAGCCCCACACGGGGCTCCGTGTTATCTAAATGAAGTAGCAGCTATCGTGTTACCTAGGAGTTCTCCAGGTATAAAACTCGTTCACCCTGAGCTTGTCGAAGGGTGTTGGAATTCAGCTGTGCTTCGACAAACAGTGTAAATACTTGTGGCATTTACACCCTCAGCACGAACGGAAATGTGCAAATACCTGAATTGTTACTAAGACCTGGCGTATTATCATTTAGAATGGAGTGAATGATTTCCGGAAAATGGGGTATATTATGATAAAAACTGCAAACCCGGTATTTGATGGGATTGTATTTTACTTTGTCTGGAAGCCAAATCTGATTACTCAAGACACATTTTATGAAAAATGTCTTTGTTACTGAAATCTGACTATATATTGTGTGATAGAATAACACCCATATTCAACTCGCAGTATGCACAAGACACATTTTATGCCCGTCAGCTGGGCGCAAAGGGTTATAGTTCCGATTCATACGGAATAGGGCGAAGAAATCAGAGGTGCTAACATGAGTAGGTTCCTGGTTACAGGGGGAGCAGGTTTTATTGGTAGCCATATCACCGAATACTTGGTCTCCCAAAGTCACGATGTCGTTATTTTTGACAATCTATCAACCGGAAAGCTTGAGAACCTGGCTGCGGTAAAAGACAAGATCACCTTCGTGCAGGGAGATGTACGAGATAAACGCGTATTGTACGATGTTATGGATAATGTCGATTATGTCCTGCACAACGCCGCAGAGATATCCATCGCTAAATCGATCCATGCTCCCGATATCTGTAATTCTACTAATGTAGATGGGACAGTAAACGCATTATTGGTTGCCAGAGATTGCGGTGTGAAACGGTTTGTTCTGGCTTCGTCATCCGCTATATATGGAGACACCGACGGAGAACCTCAAAACGAAGACTGCTTGCCACATCCTTTGTCGCCGTATGGGGCCAGCAAAATCAGTGCTGAATACTACTCTGAGGTTTTTTGTCAGATATATGGTTTAGAGGCAGTCAGACTGCGTTATTTCAACGTGTTCGGGCCACGGCAGGATCCTAACTCAGAATACACTGCGGTTATTCCCAAATTTATTGATGACACGTGCAAGAATCAAGACATACATATCTTTGGGGATGGGGAGCAGACCAGAGATTTTGTCTATGTGGAAAATATAGCCCAGGCGAATTATCTGGCTTGTACTACGGACAACGTTGCAGGAAAAGTATTCAATATAGCCGGTGGTCAAGCAATGACAATCAGTGAGCTGGCTCAAAATATTTTGGAATCCACTGGCAAGAACGCAGCTATAGTTTACGATCCTCCAAAGCCGGGTGATGTAAAATACTCAGTCAGCTGCACGGATAAGGCTAAGAATGAATTAGGATTTTCTCCGAGAGTCAGTTTTGAAGACGGGTTGCACCGAACCATAGAGTATTTCAGAAGCTTGTAACAATAGATATCTTGATATAACTGACAATAAGCTTGGTCCACATGGCGAACGCGTATAGTTGTGCTATTCAGCCGTTTCCGTTCGTGCTGAGCTTGTCGAAGTATGGACGGAAGCGGCTGCAGGAAGGGGCTGATGGGCATCTTCTCGCTCATTGATTATATGATGCGTTCGCCCTGGCTTGGTCCAGTTAATTCGTTCGTGCTGAGGGTGTGAGTGTTAAAATCATTTACACTGTTTGTCGAAGTAGAACGTGTATGCGATTTGCTGGACCAGTCGGTTGTTTACTTGTCCGGACTCTTCAACGAATATACATAAGCAGCAATAACATCTCCCACAATTTTGAGTGACTCGGGTGAACATTTGTCCGGGGTGTCTGCTGTGGTGTGCCAGTAGGCGTAGTCGAAATCGATAATATCGATGCATGGCAGACCGGCGTCTATCAATGGTAAATGATCGTCAGTAATCGCATATTTTTCCGAGTTCTTAAAATGTTTGGAGTATCCCAGATCTGCAGCGGTCTTCCATATAGCGTCTACCAGTTTTGGATCTGCATCCACGGAGTTTCTTTCCTTGTAGATGTCCAGATCGCTATCTCCAATCATATCCAGTAAAATACCAGATTCTGGTTTCAGCTTACTATTCTTGTAGGCAAGAACTGTGTTCATTGTCTTAGCGAAGTATCTGGCGCCCAGGTACATTGTTCTATCAGTGCTCCCATAATCTTCGCCATCAAAAAAAACCGTGATGACTCCAACGTCCGGATTGTGTGATGCAAACACTCTTGAAAGCTCCAATAATACAGCTACTCCTGAAGCGCCATCATTAGCACCTGGTATGGGGGAATTGCGTTTTTCAGCAATGACCTCCTGGTCAGCCATTGGGCGGCTGTCCCAGTGTGCAGCAAGAAGAATCTGTCTCTTTGCTGTAGGGTTAGTTAACCCGATAACGTTAACCAATGGGATGATTTTATCCCCAACATCCTGCCGAAAACGCTGTATAAGCACCTTGTCAGCGCTTTTTGAGAGCTCGCTAGTCAGGAAAGCCAGGCAGTCTGTCTGTGCTTTTGTACCTGGAACCCTTGGGCCATAAGCAACTTGCTTTTTCAACAAAGTGTAGGCGGTATCCTTGTTGAATGAGTCCAGGGACTGAGATTTACTACATGATGATAATAGCACTACTGCAGTGATGACCGCAGCAGTGCCAATAATCGCAGTTAGTAAACTTCGCCTCACTTCGTTTGACCTGCAATAATGATGCGGTCAAGCTTGGAGTAATCCAGTGATGTGTTTTGTTTGAGGTAATTACTTACAGCATCCACAACTGTAGGAGTGTTGTCAGGAGCTTTTATATTATCTCGTGACCAGACTTTCCAGTACCCCAGGGCTCCGCGTGCTAGCGAACGAGTGACTGCTACTGTGTACTTCGTCAGAGGAGCCAGATTATCCTCACCAATTGTCACTTTGATAACTCTGCTGCCCTGAACTTTGGCAGGATCAAACGTGAAAGACAAACCTGAAACCTGTAGAAATCTCAGTGTTGGCTTGGGATAACTGGAGACCGACTGTTCAAGCGCAGCCATCAGTTGCTTTCCGGTTATCAGAATCACAGTGACTGTATCCTCAGGATAATTGACCAGTGAGGATATTTCCTCAGGGCTTTTTGTGCTGCTGATCGATACAGGAGTCTTGGATCGTATTTCACTGGAAGCAATCAGGGCGATGTCAGCTTTGACGGATTCGCGGATGGCATCAGCGAATAGATCCCCAAGTGGAGATTCCGATGTACTCATCTTGTCAGAGCTAACATCGGATGCAATGATCTTTGTCTCAGTCGTTTCAGCAGTGGCTTGCTTTTTTGCACACATTACAGGACCACTGACAACTAAAAGCGCTGCACATATTCCAATAAAAGCAACATGCAAGTTACGGATACACTGTCCAGGACCCACTATTCTCAGCATCTCGATTCCCTCCTGCGCTATTTATCTACTTGAGGTGATCTCAGCGCAGTTTCCAAGAAATCATCTATATCTCCATCCATAACCCGGGCAACATCACCGGTCTCATGTCCGGTCCGGAGGTCTTTGACCATTGTATAAGGCTGGAATACGTATGAACGCATCTGGTTGCCCCACTCAATAGCCCTCATGTCTCCCCGGAGTTCAGCCATTCTCTGGTCGTTCTCTGCAGACTGCAGTTCACCAAGCCTCGACATCAGCACTTTCATCGCCATATCTTTATTCTTGTGCTGCGATCGTTCATTCTGGCAGGTAACTACTAATCCTGTCGGGATATGAGTTATTCGTATTGCTGAGTCTGTTTTGTTAACATGCTGCCCGCCTGCTCCGCTTGATCTGTAAGTATCGATGCGGATTTCGTCAGGATTTATGTTGACTTCACAGTCATCAGCAATCTCCGGTATAACATCTACTGCCGCGAAGGAAGTATGTCTGCGTTTGTTTGCATCAAAAGGAGAGATTCGCACCAGTCTGTGCACGCCTCTCTCGGTCTTTGCATATCCGTAGGCATTTCTACCCTCTATTAATATAGTGACGTTTTTAGAACCGGCAACTTCCCCTGGAACCTGATTTAATATTTCAATTTTGAACTTACGACGCTCTGCCCACCTGGTATACATCCGTGCCAGCATGTCTACCCAGTCGCAAGCTTCAGTTCCGCCGGCTCCGGAGTTGATCTCCATTATGGCATTGGCATTGTCGTGTTCGCCTGAAAGGACAGTTTCCAGTTCAACTCTGGCATAATCTTCGAGCAAAGAGTTCAACTCGGTTCGGACATCCACAGCATCCTGGGAGTTTTCGTCCTCAACCATCTCAGCCAGTTCTTTGACATCTTCGGCACGGGACATGAGATTAAGAACCGGATCTACGGATGCCCTGAGCCTGTTGGCGTCTTTCATTATCTTTTGAGCTTGTGTGGAGTCATCCCAGAAACCTGGTTCCGAACACACCTGCTCTAATCTTGCTATTTCCTCTTGTTTACTGGCCAGGTCAAAGATGACCTCCCAGCTCTTCGAGGTCTCTCATCAACTGAGGCAATTTTTCAGAAACTTCTTTCAGCATGTATATACCACCATTTTAGAATATGGAACCAGAAGGGAGAGAAGATAGAATCCAGAAGTCAGAATTCAGAATCCAGAATATAGAGCCCCGCACTCAGTATCAGATCCTATATTATGGATGCTGACCCCCTAAATCTTTCCATGGACTAGAATCAGGAATCCTAAATATAGGTCTAACATATCGGCCTAGTTATTCTGGATTCTGACTTCTGGATTCTGGATTCTGTCTACTCTTCCTTCCCCAAACAACACTTCTTATACTTTTTCCCGCTTCCGCAGGGGCACAGGTCGTTGCGGCCTGGTTTTTGAGCTGACGCTTTCGCAGCGCCAGCCATCATTTTCAGTTCCACATCTCCACCCATACCAGCAGGACCTTCTGCGGAGCGCTCAACCAGATCATTGAATGCTATCTGTTTACGAACAGGTTTCGACTCCATCTGGATTCTATACATAATCCGGACTAAATCATCCTGCAGTGAACCGATCATCTGCTGGAACAGATCATAACCTTCTTTGCGGTATTCCACAAGCGGATCACGCTGTGCATAACCTCTGAGTCCAACACCCTCCCGCAGGAAGTCCATCGCTCCAAGGTGATCGATCCATTTTCGGTTGATCAGATCAAGAGCAATATTGCGCTCCATCTCCCGCATAAGTTCTTCGCCTATCTGCTGCTCTTTCATCTGGTAGGAGCGTTCGACGATATCTTCCAGGTAATCCTGAAGATCCTCTCGCTTTTTACCGAGAAAATCAGCTGGTTTTGCGAAGAATTCAATTGGCAGGATCTCATTCAGGTAAGCGTACAGCCCATTGTTGTCCCATTCATTGGGGGCTACAGTCAATGGCCAGTACATTGATATACCTTGTTCCATAGATTCATTGAGGTAGCCGACAATAGTCGGACGCAGGTCAGCGCCGTTCAGGATCTCACGTCTCTGTTTGTATATAGTCTCTCGCTGAACATTCATAACATCATCGTAGTCGAGGACGTGTTTTCTCATATCGAAGTGATGCATTTCCACTTTCTTCTGAGCGCGTTCAATTACCCGTGATAGCAGTCTTGCATCCAGCGCCTGATCTTCTCTCCAGCCCTGCAGCAGCATATTCTGGCTCTTGTCACCGAACAGTCTCCAGAGTTCGTCTTCCAGAGAGACAAAGAACCTTGTTGCACCGGGGTCACCCTGTCGTCCGGAACGTCCTCGGAGCTGGTTATCGATTCTTCGACTTTCGTGTCTTTCCGTTCCTACTATACAAAGACCGCCGCGTTTGATGACATCCAGGGCTTCCGGAGTAGCTCCGGTGAACTTGTCCGGGTTCTTGGTCTTCCATGAATTGAAATCCCAATCGATGTCCTTGTCATCCAATGGCTCAACTACTGGAATAGGTGCATCCTCATCAAGAGTTGTACCGCCAAGGATGATGTCAACACCTCTACCTGCCATGTTGGTAGCGATTGTCACAGCGCCTTTGCGTCCAGCCTGGGATATAATCTCAGCTTCCCGTTCGTGGTACTTGGCATTCAATACTTTGTGTTCAATGCCTTCTTTCAGACCGCTGCAAAGGTGTGCCCTGGCAGAATCCGGCAACTGTGTGTAGTACATAAACGCAGCTATATTCTCATCTGAGAGCATTTCGGTGCTCATTTCCAGTTGCTTGGCGAGTTTTGCCACTTTTGGTATCGTTAACTCGTTGAAGTTGGAGTTTAGCAACGCGTGGTGGGCCTTGAGAGTCTCCCCATCGATACCCTTAGAGTTATCCAGTTTGACACGCATTATCTCTGTGAGTGCAAGCAGCTGCAGTCGTTCACTAAGCAGTCTCTCGCTGACTCTTTCGGACACCTCGATTGATCTGGTTCCAACCAGCACCGGTTGTTGTTTTGCGTGGCACTTGATAACATCCAGCAGTATCCCACGGAATTTGGCATCTTCACTCTTGTAAATGACATCCGGCATATCTTTTCGGATAACCGCCCGGTTGGTCGGCACTTCCAGGACATCCAGACCGTAAATCTTCCGGAATTCTTCTTCTTCCGTTTTGGCGGTTCCAGTCATACCACCAAGCTTTTTATAAAGCCTGAAGTAGTTCTGGTATGTGATAGTTGCAAGGGTCTGGCTTTCTTCTTCGATGTTGCAGCCTTCTTTGGCTTCAACTGCCTGGTGCAGACCATCACTCCATCTACGACCGAACATAAGTCGACCGGTGAACTCGTCGACAATTGTTACTTGCCCGTCTTTGACCACATAGTCGATGTCCTTGCGGAAAACACCGTGGGCTTTAAGAGCAGAGTTTATATACTGGTTGAGTTCGTTGTTACTGGAATCGTTAAGGTTACCGCAGCCGGTTATTTCTTCAACGTGACGAGTGCCTTCTTCGGTCAACATTGCTGTCTTGGCTTTCTCGTCTATCGTGTAATCTACTTCCTTAACCAGTCTGCGTATTATGCGGTCAGCTTTATAGTAGTCATCACTGGATCTGAAACCGTGGCCTGAGATAATCAGAGGGGTTCTGGCTTCGTCAATGAGAATACTATCAACTTCATCGACGATTGCAAAGTTCAGCTCACGCTGGACCAGGTCCTCAACCCGAAAAGCCATGTTGTCACGCAGGTAGTCGAAACCGAACTCATGGTTGGTGCCATAAGTGATGTCGCAGTCATAGGCTTCCTTACGTGAAGAAGGACGCAGTAACGCCCACTCTTCAGGATCATCAGGAACATATTCCATATCGAAAACGAACGACCTGCCCATATCTCCGGTCTCTGCACTCTGACCGTGGATAGAACCGATGGTCAGTCCAAGAAGCTCGAATACCGGGCCATTCCAGGCCGCGTCTCTTTTTGACAGGTAGTCGTTGACGGTAACCAGATGGGCGCCGTGTCCGGAAAGCGCATTAAGATAGAGTGGGAGAGTAGCAACAAGGGTCTTGCCTTCTCCAGTTCTCATCTCTGCAATTCTTCCCTCGTGGAGCACCATGCCTCCTATCATCTGTACATCAAAATGCCTCAGACCGAGGGTTCGGATGCTGGACTCACGGACGACAGCAAAAGCCTCCGGTAAGATCTGTTCAAGGGTCTCACCATCTGCAATACGCTTTCTAAACTCAGCAGTCTTTGCCTTGAGTTGCTCATTGGAAAGCGGTTTCAGTCCGGCTTCAAATGTGTTTATAGTCTCTGCTATAGCGCGAAATCTTTTGATTTCACGTTCATTGTTGCTTAATAATTTGTGGATTGTTTCGAGGATGCTCATATCGTGTCCTGTGAATGACTGGTGATAAACACAGCCCGGCGGCGTCAAAGGCTACGGTTATGACTATTCCGGCCTCGCAGCGAGCTTCAGTCAGTTAATTTAAGCGGTACATAGGAAGACATTTGTGCCAGTCCTCCTGAAGTCAATGGGTCTCTTTCTGCTCTAAAGATATCAGATTTACACTCGGCATGTCAATTGGACACACCTGCTTATGCAGATACTTGCCCTGCATGTACCTTTCACATACATATCGATTCAATTTGACATGAAGATAGTATACACCACCCCATTTTCCAACCGAGGTATCAGACCCAATTCCCCCTTGAATCGAACCGCAACCCCAATTCCCCCTTGGAGAAGGGGGCAATGGGATTGATTCCCTTCATGACCCGAATCAACAATCTCTACCACACATTGACGTAAAGAAGTATAATATCGTTCCTAGATGCGGATAGGTTGACAATACCGGACCGGATACTCAAGATATTAAAGTGGAATACATTATTAAACAGGAGATTTTCCATTGAGAGCAATTATAAATCAGGAACCATTCGTAGATTCAAGCAAACACTGGTCAGAAAGAGCCCTCTGGCCGGCGAAGTGGATATGTCATCCGGATCATCAGCACGATATGCCGTTTGTACTCGCGTATAGATGTAGTTTTAATCTGAATGAAACCCGGACCCTTAGAATACATGTATCAGCAGATGAACGATATGAGCTCTTTTGCGATGGTGAGAGGATAGGACGGGGCCCTGAACGCGGAGATATATCCCATTGGTTCTTTCAAACCTATGATCTTGAACTAAGTGCGGGTGAACATATATTCGTAGCCAGGTGCTGGTCTCTCGGACACACGGCTCCTGCTCCTTATGCTCAGATATACCTTCGTCCAGGCTTTTTGCTGGCTGCTGAGGGCGTAGACAAATCGCTGGTCAACACCGGTGAATCCAATTGGGAGTGCAAACAGCTTGGAGGATACTCATTCTTGCAGCCCGGCATAATGTGGGGAACCGGAGCAAAAGTCTCAATAGATGGCGCTTCATTCCCCTGGGGATATGAGCGCGGAGCAGGGGATGGTTGGATAGCTGCAATAGCCACCGATAATGCAATCTCCGCCAGTTGTGCTAACGAACACTATCCGGTCTGGCTGCTCGCTCCATCAACTCTCCCTGCAATGATCGAAAATACGCTGCATGCTGGCAGTGCAGTATACATTGACCAACCCGAAACCGACGATACCGAATCCATCCGTATAGATTTGAAAAACAACATCCAGGATGAACTAGGCAATTGGAACACCCTTGTAATGCAGTCTTCCAGCCTGCAGATCCCTTCAAACACAACCCGCCGTGTGATCATAGACCTGGGTAACTACTACTGTGCATTCCCACAGATAACTCTTTCAAAAGGCACAGGCGCCAGCGTCCGGATGCACTGGTCAGAAGGGCTCTTCATTGGGACGAAATTCGTAGACTATCTTGGATGCGATAAGCCGGTGAAGGGCAATAGAAATGAGATAGACGGTAAGTGCTTCATAGGTACAGGTGATGTTTTCATCTCCGATGGTGGCGATCAGCGCACATACGATACTCTCTGGTGGGAATCAGGGAGATACATCGAAGTCCTTGTGAAAACTCTGGATGAACCTCTCATTATTAATGACCTCTGTATAAGTGAGACTCACTATCCTTATAAGTTTGATTTCGAGTTCAAGTGTGATGACTCCAGGTTCGAGTCAGTCACCCCGATTGCTGTCCGTGTACTGGAAATGTGTTCGCACGAGACCTATATGGACTGCCCTTACTATGAGCAGTTGATGTATGTCGGAGACACCAGGCTCGAAGTCCTGGCTACATATGCAATCACATCGGATGATAGACTACCGAGAAAAGCTTTGGTGACATTCGACCGATCCAGGCTGCTCTCCGGTATCACCCAGTCCAGATACCCTTGCAGAGTCCGGCAGATCATTCCTCCGTTCTCTGTCTGGTGGGTATCGATGGTTCATGACTATTCAATGTGGCGCAGCGATTCGGCGTTCGTCGCCTCATTGATGCCGGGAGTTCGAGCGGTGTTGGACTGCTATTGGAACTATGTCAATGCAGACGGACTTGTCCAGGCACCTAATGGATGGAACTTCATGGACTGGGTCCCCAACTGGGTGGCTGGAGTTCCACCGGATGGCGATCTTGGAGTCAATGCACTTATCAACTGGCAGTTTGTATATGCACTCCAGCAGGCATCCGAACTGGAAGCCGAACTTGGAGAACCCGAATTAGCTGCCAGGCATGCCCGTAGAGCAGATGAACTGGCAAAGGCATGTGAAAAAGCATTCTGGGATAGTGATGGGGGCCTGTTTGCTGATGATCTGTCAAAGACCCATTTCAGCGAACATGTGCAGTGTATTGCTCTGTTGTCCGGTAAACTATCAGCCGACAAGGCAGCTCAGTGCGCCAAAGCATTGTTTGAGCGAGATGACCTTGCACGAACAACTATATATTTCACCCACTACCTGTTTGAGACTTACAAGCAGCTTGGTAGAGTAGATAAACTGATGGAGAGAATGGAGATGTGGTTTGACCTGGAATCCCAGGGCTTCAAGACTACTCCCGAAGAACCCGAACCCAGCAGATCAGACTGCCACGCCTGGGGAGCTCATCCGCTTTATCACTATTTTGCATCAATACTTGGAATAAGACCTGCAGCTCCAGGATTTACCCGGGTAAATATAACTCCCAGCCTTGTCCATCTGAAACAAGCCTCAGGAATCCTCCCGCATCCAAACGGAGAGATCAAAGTCAGCCTGCAAAACGACAATGGCAAACTAACAGGAGAAATAGAACTCCCGGATGGAGTAACAGGCTCCTTCACAACCAACACCGGAGTAATCACCCTGAAACCAGGCAAACAAAACATCACCGGATGAAGGAACAGGCTTTAAGCTATGCCCAGATTGTGGTGCAGGCTTCTAGCCTGCCATCTATGGGTCGCAGGCTGGAAGCCTGCACCACAATCGGCTCACAAGGAAAACTAAATTGAGATTTATAAATAAATTGTTTCTTGTTACCGTATGGATAACTGCCGTTTTGGCTTGCTTGTTCATCGCATCCGCGTGTTTTGCTGAGAACCAGGCCTTACTTGGTGATTTTGAAGACGCAGATACTGTCGGCTGGTCGTTGATCGGTGACAGCCGTTTCCTTTCAAACTACTCTGTGAATGTTGTCCCGGACGGGTGCAAGAGTGAGTTCGCCTTAAGGCTGTCAATGAAAGCCAGCGGAGGCTGGAGTGGTGTCGCAGTTCCAAAATGGCGCGAGTTGCCGGTTGCAGTTCCAACTGCTATTGCTGTTGATGCACGCGGTAATGAGAACAGTGCTGAGATATGTGTAGACATCAGCCTTACAGACAACTCCCGCTGGTGGTACATAGTCAACCTGCCAAAGGATAATTCGTGGGTCCACATCGACGCCAAACCGGAACATTTCTTTGCAATAAACAATCCAGCAGGAGCAAAACTTCCTGATCTTACAAAACTTACTACTGTTGCTTTCACACTCCGCGAAGCTGCCGGGTTAGCAAAGAGCACCAGCACTCCGGCAACGATGGATATCGACAATGTCTTCCTGCTTGGAACCCCGGTCAAGCATTCTGCTACGAATAGTCAGTCTTTTTCAGCGAAAATACAGTCTCTGAAAGGTATCCAAGTATTCCTTGCAGACACTTCAAAGCTCCCTGCATTGGGTCAGGATAGAATAGCTATCCCTGAAATTGAATCAACCCTGATACAAGCTGGCGCTGTTGTTCATAAAGTAAATCCAGGTGAGCTCAAAGGCCTGTCTACTAAGACTTGCACTATACTCATCTGGGAAGGCCCGGTCTGTACGGGTGGTGACTGGAACAATGTGGAAGCTTATCTGAAATCCGGCGGTGCGCTGCTTTGGTGGGGCGGGGGATTGCCGTTTTCAAGACCAATCGTCAATGGTAAGCCGCTCGAAGAGGACCTGAATCCAGTCCACGCTCTCTGTCAGGGGGATTTCCAAACTCTACTGCCTTCTGAAGCAGAATCCCCTTTACGCTTGACCGGTAAAGGCAGTAAAATCTGGCCCGGTATACCCTCTGAACTTGAAGCATTAAAATGCCGGTTCCTTACAACCAATGATTCCACTGCTCTGAATACCCACTGGCCCTGGGTTGATTTTCAACCGCTGATGACTGTTGACTATATGGTCAATAACTGGGTCTGGCAGAACAGCCGTTTGACTGGTTCAGTGGCTTCGATATTCAAGTATCACGCAGGCAAATACGCAGGGGCACGGGTCTTTCTTGCATCTCTGAGCTCCGGGAATAATTCCCCGCTTTCCCCGAACAACCCTCTGTTTGCTCATATGCTGACCGGGATTGTTGCCGATCTTGCAAAGCCGGTAAAAATAGATCAAAACCTCACCAAACTGCCTGCTCCAGCAAAACCCCTTACCCGTTCAAACTTCTTTACACATCCGCAGAGAGTAATCGGTGGACTTGATTGGGGAGTGCCGGATTGGTCGAAGGCTGATTATGCATACGGAATCAAGCGGCTGGGTCTGAATGTGATGAATCAGGGAATTGCATGGAGATCAGAACCGGACGCGAATGGTTCAGTTATAGACTGGATCAAAATGGACAAGTTAGTTTCTGAGGCTGAAGCTGGCGGCTGGTCTCTCATATTTGATGGTTACTGCTTCGGTTATGGGAGGTTTGCCTGGGCTGTAGACGCCGGTGGAAAGACCACCCAGCCTTCTTCTATCTACAACCCCAAGTTCACCAGTCAGTTCAAAAAAGCAATGATCGAACTAGTTACCCGCTATAAAAACCGTCCGTCTGTTGTCGCTGTATACGCCACGCCTGACACCGGCACTATGGGGTTCAACGCAGTTGATGTCACAGATACCGGCAGAGAAGCCTGGGAAGCATACGCAGCGCAGCACGGTTTGCCGAAGGCACTGCCGACCGAACCTCAGGTTGGCCAACTCGATCTATCACCTGCAAGGGCAGCCTATATTGAATTTGATGCAGAAACAATCTTAGGTTTTATGCGCGATGTCATAGCTGGTATCCGCAAAGCAGCGCCGGAGATGCCGATATTGCTCCGTGGAACATATATAGATGTTGCTCTGAGTTTCCGGCTGGCTTCTGAGTTCAAAAACGTAGCCCCTTACTGCGAATGCCAGGAGACCAGTCCTGATGTTGAGGCCTACTTCCGTGGATATTCCGAACGCTACAAAGTCCCGATTGCCGGGGAAAATGGCTGGCCAAAGGAAAGAGGCGGCCCATTGCGGATGGCCTTTGCCACTACACTGCTGGGCAACTACAGCGCGTATCTTTTTTCGTTTACAGCAATACCATATGCCCGTCCGGGACTCCATGAATTCGAAGCACTGGAAAAAGTTTGGCCATATGTAAAGGGAGCAAAATACGCTGCATCAAAAGTTGGAATAATCATCCCCGATTCCACTATCTGGGCATCCAACCCTCCCAACTTCTTCTCAGCCGAGAAACGCCCCAGCATAGAGTTCTTTATGGAGCGAACTGGCATACCATTCCAGGCAGTAAGCGCACAATGGCCAAAACTTGATGGACTGAAGATACTTGTAGATGATGGACGAAATGAGATTTTCTGCGCAGCTTCTCGGCAGTCGATATGCAGTTGGGTCAAAGCCGGAGGCACATTGATCGCATTCCCAACTACCGGACGCTGCGATGCTGCCGGAGGGAAAACATCGTTAGCCAGTGAACTCGGTATCTCGCTCAATCCCGGAGTCACCAGCGTCGGTAAGGGAAGTGTAATAACACTCTCTGATGTCCCCACAGATGAAACCCATCCCCAGGCAAAGAATCTGGTCAATGCACTGAACAAATCAGGCGCCATCAGTCCAATTAAAGTAACACCATATGTGAATCAGGCAGTATTTACTAAAGGGAACAAAACCTATCTAGTCGTCTACAACAAGTCAAGAGACTATGTAGGATCCTTCTTCAACGAAATCACAGTCCCCAGCGTTGAATCCAATCTCCCAAATCTCTCGTTAACTATCACACTCCCCAAAGGCACCATGTCAGTTCGGGAGCTCCAAACAGGAACTATCCTGAAAGCATCCCAGGGCAAAATAAAACTACCTCTCCCGGCAACCCACTGGCGAGTAATTGAGTTTACACGCTAGGTTTATTTCCAAACTATGACCACGTTCATAGTTGCGTGAACTTACAACATTTTACATTAAGAAGTGTATTGCTACTCGGTATTTGCAACGCGTACAAACACCTGTTCAAAAAAACCGACGCATCAATGATACCAAATACAGTAAAACACATATGATTTGCCAATATCTTCTGGAAATTTGACCGTATTTGTCAAAATAATCGTGTTTGGCACGAATCTTGCAGGTATATTTACTAGGGGGTAATTTAACTCGCATCTGCTATTTGTTGCCGCCTCAATGAAGAGCAATCTGGCAAATAAAGTGTCCAAAAGATGACGTATGTGCAACGAAAGATAATTCTAAGATACCATTGATAGACTAAGGAGAAAAATGAAAGTGAATATAAAAGGGTTCCTCCTGACCGCTGCACTCGGATTGCTCATTGCTACCGGTGCACAGGCAGATGATCCACTGTATGCCGAGTTCCTCAATACCGGTATCGTAGGGGGCATTGCTACACACGGTGGTGCACCTGGCGACACATTTGATTTTCAGGGTTTCGTACAAAACAAAACTACAGAGAATCTGTATATCAACAAATTTGATGTGCAGAGCACGGGCGCATTAGATATGTTCGCCAACGATATATCCTTTGACAACAACGGTTCCTGGTGGAAAACGCACTTCCAGTACGGTAGTGATGTGAGTACGGATCCATCCAACCCTCTGCCTGCTTATGTGCCTCTTGCTCCAGAAGGTTCCGTTGATCCTATAACGGGTAATCCTACTGATAGCGTTTATTGGGGTGATCTGTTTGCAGCACATACTACGAGTGCAACACAGGTTGGAACTTATTTTGGAGACTTCAATATTTACGGTGGTAAGGATATTAATGCAACCGATCTGCTTTACACTCTGCAGTTCTCACTGGACGTCGTCTCTGGTTACGATTTTTCCAATACGCTGGTGAACCCAGTACAGAGCGCTGGGCCAGGAGAGACAACAGCATTTTACCAAAGTAGATATGTAAATACTGGAAGTCAAGACGTAGTTAATGGTGGCATAATAGTCTGGTGGTTCAATGACAGCCTATCAGGTATTGATCTGGGTTGGGGTTCTGGCTTGTCAGGTCCAGTCGTTGCAAATTCCTCGATAGATGCTGACATATTCAACCTGACCATTAAGCCAGGAACAGTGCCTCATTCTAGTTCTGGATATACATCACTGTACGGCGGGTATTATGCTGGAGATTCCCATCTGTTCAATTCAGACAATTGGACACTTGATATGCAACGCGGACCAACTGCAGTTCCGGAACCTGCTACCCTTCTCGGCTTCGGTTTACCGATGCTGATGATTGGACTTGGCAAACTCAGAAGAATGCGAAAGTAGTCTGTTGCAGACAAACAAATATAACAATTAGTAATCCTATCCGGAAATCCCGAAACCTTCCATCAGGCAAGTTTCGGGATTTCCGGAGCAGACAAAACAATCACAACAACCTTCAAGCCCAACCCGCTCCTCAAATCCCCGAAACACCTTACTAAGAAATACCATCCGCAGATTTCGCAGATTTACGCAGATTTTTATATTGGCATTCTTTTGTGACACAATAATCGTAATCTTTTAGTGTCACATCAACTGATCTATAATGAGCGCATTTTCCCTAATCTGTGAAAATCTGCGAAATCTGCGGATATTTAATATTGACCCTTCCCCATTCTGGATTCCAAAGTTAAAACGCAACCTTCTCAACAAGCTCCACCAACCCCTGCGCAGCCTTCTTCAACTGCATTGCTTTGCGGTCTTTTTTCTTGTGGGGTGCCTCTATCGGAGGAAGAATGCCGAAGTTGGAGTTCATTGGTTGGTAAGTCTTTGCAGGTGCTTCCGATATATGGTTCATTAGTGAGCCTGTCATTGTAGTCCTGGGTGGAATGACTGGTTCCTGGTTGAGTAGTGTGCGGGCTGCGTTGATACCTGCCAATATGCCCGATGCAGATGACTCCATGTAGCCTTCAACCCCGGTTATCTGTCCTGCAAAGAACAGCCTTTGATCGGATTTTACAGCCTGAGTAGGCAGCAGGATACCGGGAGAATTGATAAATGTGTTTCTGTGGACTGCTCCGAGTCTTGCAAACTCAGCGTTCTCAAGCCCTGGGATCATTCGGAAAACTCTGCGCTGTTCGGCATGCTTGAGCTGTGTCTGAAAGCCCACCAGTCCATATATAGTGCCTTCAGTGTTCTCCTGCCTGAGCTGCACTATGGCATAAGACCAGCGTCCGGTCTTAGGGTCTGTAAGGCCGACTGGTTTCATCATCCCGTATGACAGCGTCTCTGCTCCCCGTGAAGCCATTATCTCTACCGGCAGGCAGCCTTCATAATATGAAGCTTGTTGTTCTTCATCCAGATGAGGGATAGCTCTCTCTGCTGCTACCAATGCCTCTACAAAACTGTGATATTGTTCAGCATTCATCGGGCAGTTCAGATAAGCTGCTTCACCCTTATCATACCTGGATTGTCTGAATACAATGTCATAATCTATGCTGTCCGCCAAAACAGATGGAGCAATGGCATCATAAAAGTGCAGATACTCCAGCCCCAGTCTCTCCTGAATAGATTTACACAGGGCAGGGGATGTAAGAGGCCCGGTAGCTATAATCACCGGACGGTCATCCGGAATCGAAGTAATCTCTGCCCTGGTAATATGTATCAGAGGCTCAGATTCAATTGCGTGGGTTACTTCTTTAGCAAATGCATCTCTGTCCACACACAGAGCATCACCACCAGGAACTGCAGCTCTATCGGCACATTCCAGTACCAGTGACCCCAGTGCTCGCATCTCCAGCTTAAGAAGTCCATGCGCTGTTTCCGGAGATTGAGACTTCAATGAACTCGAGCACACTAACTCTCCAAGCATATCGGACCTATGCGCAGGAGTTGTCGCTATAGGACGCATCTCTATGAGCTCAACCGCAATCCCCCGCCTGGCAACCTGCCAAGCCGCCTCAACCCCAGCCAGTCCACCACCAACCACAACAATACTATTATTCATAACTCCCATTATAACATTAGCTCCGAAAAGGATTTGCACTTTGTCATCCTGAATGCAGTGAAGGATCTCAACCGCATAAAGCAGATCCTTCCTTGCAGTCACGATGACAAAGTCCCCCCATCTCCCCCTCCCCAAGTCTCCCACTCCCCGAGTCCCCAAGTCTCCCCGTCCTCCCGCTGCTATCCTCAAAAGGCAAGCAGTAGTATAATATACCAGTGGAAAATCGTGAAGTGTTTTTGGGGTTGGGTTCTAATTTAGGGGACAGGTTGGCGAATCTTAGTGCAGCCATCGATTTGCTTGCATCTGCACCGGGTGTTTGTGTGACTGAAGTGTCATCATTATATGTAACTTCTCCGGTAGGCATGACTGATCAGCCTGATTTTTACAATGCAGTAGTCAGCATCAAATCCAGCCTCGCTCCTCACGATATCCTGTCTCTGTGCATGGAAATTGAAACCTCTCTTGGCAGAGAACGCATCATACACTGGGGACCACGCACTTTGGATATTGATATTCTACTTATTGATAGAATTGAAGTTCAGACCGATACATTAACTGTGCCTCATCCACGGCTGATGGAGAGGGCGTTTGTTTTAGTACCATTGGCTCAGATTGCTCCGGATATTGTATTGCCGGACGGTAACACTGTTGAGCAAACAGTAAAATCCATTACGGGGCAGAGGGTTGATCTGCTCTGGGAGAGTGACTGGGAACAAAAATGGCGATGTTCAGATATGAAGCCGTAGATAATTCCGGCAAAACATTGAGAGGCGTGATGCAGGCAGCGGACCAGAATGATCTGGCCGGCAAATTGAAAGCTCGTGGATTTACTCTCAAGATAGCATATGATAACGCCAGTACAGCCGCATCAACAGCTTCATCACCAATGGCTGCGTCTGCCGGTGTTGGGTCCTCATTCGCGCATCCGGCTAGTGTGATTCCAAAAGGACTGCAGGCTGTTTCTATTCCTCCAGGAGTTCCGGTATCGATTAAATCGATTGTTCAACCAAGACTAATGGCGCTGTTCTTAAGGCAGCTTACGACTATGGTCACTGCCGGTATGCCGTTATCTCAGAGTATGCGTGAAAACCTGCAGTATGTTCGACATCCCAGGCTCAAGGCTGCAACCTCGAGTATGGCTGATAGTATCGAAGCCGGTAGCAGATTGTCTGAGAGTATGGCTAAATTTCCTGAACTCTTTCCTGCCCACCTGGTTGGCAGTGTAGTGTGCGGGGAACTGGGTGGAGACATCGATGAATACTTGACAGAAGCCGCCACAGACTATGAAAGAGAATCCAGAGATACTTATATAGGCCGGTTTGGTTGGGGCCTGACCAAGGCGACTCTTATTCAGTTTTGGTATTCATTGCCAATCTGTTTTTCTACTTTGAATATATTTATGGGATTGATGGCCGATTCACATTCCACAACTACCAGTATCATTAATGCAGTTCTACTCAACGTTAGCAGAGTTGTTGTTCCAGTAGGTACTCTGCTAACGGTATTGTATGTGGTCTTCATTTATGCGTGGGAAGCATTCAAGCGTAAACCAATTATACGATATACCTTTGATCATTATCGTACACGATTTGCGCCATGGGGTGCGATCCACAGAAATCGTGCCATTGCACGATTTCTCAGATCTATGGATAGACTTCTGACTGCAGGTGTCGATATAAGCAGAGCTTGGGAAGCTTCGGCTTTACTATGTCGTGATAACAATATAGGGCTGGCATTGAACAAAGGTTATGTGCCTCCGGGTGAGAGCACTAGTTTGGCTGAGCGTTTTTCAAGGACCGGCGTGTTGAAAATAGAAGAGGAAGGCTTGATCAGTAGTGGTGAAAAATCCGGCAGGGTTATCGAATCGCTGGCAAATCTGGCTGCATCCTATGAACATACCGATACTACACTGGTGGGCTTTGGGAGATATATGTCAATTGGAGTTTTTGTCGTTTTTAGTACAATAATAGTCGGGATATTGACTATCGCTCCTGCATATTCATATAGCAAATTTCTTAACTTTATTATGGATGTTTGGGGGAATGCAGACTAATGCCACAATACAAATTCAAGGCGAAAGACCGCAATGGCAATACGATAGAAGAAGTCCTGGAGGCTTCGGATGATCGTGTTGCCGCGTCAATACTGCGTGAGCGCGGACTGTACCCGATGGATATATCTCTTGTTAGGGGAACCGCAGAATCCAGTGCTCCCAACAGCAGCCAACCTCGTCAATCATTTGGACAGATGCTGTTAAATCCATTCTATACAGGCGTAAATATTCGATCTTTAGTGCTGTGTTTTACCCAGATGACTACGATGCTGAAAGCCGGTATGAGTCTTTCGGAAATACTGAATGGTATGGGGACACGGACTACAGGGAGACTGGGCAAGATATTGATGGAAGCTTTAGAACACGTCCGCTCAGGCGGCCGGCTTTCCGAAACTCTGGAAAGGCACCCCAGTGTCTTCAATAACCTGATTACTTCTCTGATCAAAGCCGGGGAAAGCGGTGGACTGCTTGATACGATGGTTGAAAGAATTGCACAGAACCTGGAGTTTGAAATCAGGATCAGACGTGCATATTCACGGGTATTATTCTATCCTTATGTCATTTTGTTCTTTATCATACTGACCCCTCATATACCGGTCCTGTTTCTGGGAACTGCAGCACAGTTTTTTGCCTCATTGTGGCATTCCCTCAGATACTGGGTTCCGGGATTGGCAGTAGGTTTCGTTGCTATAAAATTCTTTATGCAGTTCCACGGTGTACGTCGGGCATGGGACGCTGTAAAGGTTCTCCCGCCGATAGTTGGGACTGCAGCTGATAAAGTCGCGCAGTCCCGCTTTGCAAGAGCTATGGCTTCGCTGTACCGCGCAGGCTTGCCTATGACTGAGGTCCTCCGCGTTTCTGCTGATGCATGCGGTAATTTGGCTATGGCTGACAGGCTGAAACCCGCCGTAGCCGCGATTGCCTCCGGTAAGAACTTCACCCAGTCCGTAGCAATGACCGGAGCACTGCCTCCTATGGTTTTGGATATGTTATCTGTTGGAGAACGCACCGGCAACTATGAAGATGTGCTTGAAAAAGTTGCTGACCATCTGGAAGCTGAAGCTGAAATTTCCTTTACAAAGGCTTCGATCATTCTGTTTGTGCTGTGTATTCTTGGCGCTGCTATTGTAGTTGGTTTGATGGCTGCGAAGTTCTACGGCGGTGCAGCTATGGGTGCAATGAATGCGGGGGATATGTGAGCAAGGTTCCGAACTACTACGAGGTGTTTGGGATTCCCGAGAATTCCAACATCGCAGTCATTAAAAAGCGCTACAGGGAGTTGGTGCGTGTATATCATCCGGATGTGGCAGGCAATAAAGCCGATGCCCACCGGATGTTTTTGCGTATCTCCGAAGCTTATGAGACTCTGTCGGATGCAGATGCCAGGAGCGCATATGACAGGTCTCTATTATCAGAGCGTGAAAAAGAACGCAAGAAGCGCGATGATGCTGCTCAGCAGCGTCGTAGACGTTACCAGAGGATCGAAAATGGCGGTCTGGGAGTCACTCCGGAGCAGAAAAGCAAGGCAATGGAGCAGGTCCGGAATGCTCAATTGATGTTCATACAGCGCAGGCTTCCGACTGCAGCTGAGTTGTGTAAAGCTGCACTTGCAATTGATCCCCGTAATGTGCAGGCACATGTGATCCTTGGAGACATATACAAAATCAGAGGGAAAGCTGAGCTGGCGATCAAACACTACAGTTATGCAATGCAGTTCAATCCGTCTGACCGGGATGTTGAGCGTAAACTTACCGAAGTCCTCAGTTCGAGCATAGGTAATACCCCGGAGGAACCTGTGTATACCTCCGGGACCAGTAGATATTATAAGGCCAGAATGAATATGGCTGGTTGGACGATGGTAGCCGGGTTGTTTGTAGCGATCCGGATGCTTCCAATGCCACTTCAGCTCATTGCGGATGGCACCGGATATTATGTGTCACAGTTTAACTGGTGGCTTTTGCCTCTTTTGGGTATCATCGGTTTTCTAGTAGGTTTTATGTTATCAGTCAATGGCTGGCTGGGATCTCCCTCGCGCGAATTATTTACAACCGGTAGATTGGTCAAGGGTGGGGGAATCCCATTGGGGCATATTGCCCTTGTGGTGTCATTGTTTTTATTCTGGGTTACAGTCGGAATCTATATTTGTGTAGCACTGCTGAGAGGCGATACTTCCCGGTCTGTGACTAGATTATTACTGGCCACAGCAGGAGTATTGCTGATGACGGCGGTTGTCTATAATTCCGGGTACCAGGATACAATAATATTGCTGGGTGGAAACCTGGTATTTCCATGTTCTGTGTTTGGCTGGTATTGTGGTCATGCATTGAACCCAATGAAAAGGTATGGGTGGTCAAAATGAGCAAAAGAGTAAAAGCACCGGATCTTGCGAAGATGAAAGCCGAAGGTAGTAAAATATCAATGGCTACTGCTTACGACTATATCATGGGCAGACTGGTCGATGAATCCGGGATAGATATAGCGCTGGTTGGTGATAGTCTGGGAATGGTTGTGTTGGGATATGATACCACCCTTCAAGTTACGATGGATGACATGATAAGGCACTGCGGGGCAGTCTCGCGCGGCTGCAAGCGTGCTTTACTGGTAGTCGATATGCCTTTTATGTCATATCAAGTCAACGAAGATGAGGCTGTAAGGAATGCAGGCAGGCTGGTACAAGAAGGGTTTGCTGAAGTTGTAAAACTTGAGGGAGGCAAACCAGTAAGCAATATCATCAGCAGAATCACGGATATAGGTATACCGGTTATGGGGCACCTTGGAATGACCCCGCAGTCTGTGAACCAGTTTGGCGGGTACAGAACTCAGGGAGCTACCGATAACAGTGCTCAGAGGCTGAAGGATGATGCACTGATTATCCAAGACTCGGGTGTATGCGGAATTGTGCTGGAGAAGATTCCTGCTGATCTGGCAGGTGAGATATCAGAAAGCCTGGTAGTGCCAACCTTTGGAATAGGGGCAGGACCGGAATGTGATGGGCAGGTGCTGGTCAGCTATGACCTGCTGGGTTTCTATGACAAATTTACGCCCCCATTCGTTAAGAAGTATGCCGATCTATGGGGCACTGCACTCGGAGCTCTCATGGAATACAGCAAAGAGGTCAAGTCCGGAGCATTCCCGGAGCGCAAACTTTAATATAGTCCAATCAATCGGGCAGGTGTAAAATAGAATCACCGCATAAAGCTCACTGTTATGAGAATTACGTCATCATGAACCTGATTCAGGATAAAGTCCGTTCGTGCTGAGTAGCGCAAAGCGCGTATCGAAGTATGAATGGACTTTAAATTCTCACAAAACTGAATTGTTACCAATGCACTCTTTACTGCTGTGGTAATCTAACAACTTCCGTTCGTGCTGAGGGTGTAATTGCTAAAGTCATTTACACTGCTGGTCGAAGTGCGAACGGAAGTGGACTGCTCCGGATCTATTCCTGATTCAACGCTCTAGCAAGCCTGACGGATAACACTGCCAATCCCGCAGCAAGGTCTTCATCCTGCACAAACACACTCTCGGGAACCTGCAGGTAGGTCTGGGTGAAGTTCCAGATTCCCCTTATACCGGCTAACACCATAACATCAGCAGTCACCTGAGCATATTCCCCGGGTACTGTTAGTATACCCAGGTGTATGTTCATCCGCTCAGCAAGGTCCGGAAGCTTGTCCAGGGACAATACTTCAACTCCACGGATTATTTTGCCAACCTTATCCGGGTCATTGTCGAAAGCTGCTATTATATTCAGTCCACGCTTTTCAAATCCCGCATATCCAAGCAGGGCGCTTCCAAGGCTTCCAACCCCAATCAGAAAAGCGTCTTTGCTGTTGTCCCATCCAAGATAACTCTCTATTGCCCCGATCAATGCCGGAACATAGAACCCGATCTTGGGTTTACCTACTATACCAGTAGATGCTAGGTCTTTGCGCACCTGCACAGAGTCCAGACCAAGCTTTTCCCCTATATGGGTGCTGGAGACGAACTCGCGTCCCTGGGAGTTGAGTTCCTTCAGTAGATGCAGATACATTGGCAATCTACGGACCGTCGGCAGACCGGATAAGGAGTTTTTATCTTCAATCATAATGCTTTCGGACCTCTAATATATCTGTCATATATGTTATCCTGATAATTAATATCATCCCGATAATTCTGTCGTCCTGAACGTAGTGAAGAATCTGCTTTTCTGTACACTCCAATCCAGAAAAACGAAATAGTTCAGTCTACTGTGAAATAACCTAAAGTCCGTTCGTGCTGAGTGGCGCGAAACGCGTATCGAAGTATGAATGGACTTTAAATTCTCACAAAACTGAACTATTACCAGAAAAACTGTTAAATCCTATTCATTCCCACCATGTGCTCTAATAATCTGAGCAGAATACACTGCATCTCTTTCCATAGCTACTGCGAGCGGTGTCTTGCCATCCGTATTCCTGGCGTTTGGATCAGCCATTGATACAAGCAGCATTTCTACTACTCTGTCGTTGCCGTTTGATGCCGCAACGTGCAGAGCAGTATTGCCAAGGTTGTCCACCAGGTCTGGGTTTGATCCTCTGGCAATCAGGATTTTGGCTATATCCAGTTGGTTTCTGAGTGCTGCACCGTGCAGGGGTGACCAACCGTTCCTGTCCTGAGCATCCGGATTAGCTCCTGAGGCTATCAGCCGTTCTACAATCTTGGTATGACCACGGAGTGTTGCATAATGCAAAGGCGTATATCCAGGACCATTTGTATCATTCGGTGAGGAACCATCCCGGAGCAGTGCAATAACCTTGTCCACATCCCCCTTCTGGGCAGCATAATGCAGTGGGGTTGGATTGGGAGAAGACTCAGTCGTCATGCCAGGGGCAATTTCGTGAACGAGTGCTTTCGCTGCCTGCGCTGTAGATATCTTATCATGTCCCTGTTCGCTTCTACCCGAGGTAAATGCTGTTTGTATCTGCAGGATAACACTCTCAAGGCGGAAGATTGATTGCTCATGTCTTTCGTTCGAGTGCCGGAGTTCCTCTATTAGTTCGTCCTTACCCTGGATCAAAGCCTGCAGCCTGACTATTTCCGTGTCTTTCTCCTGCAAAGCCTCAGCAGCTGCTTTCATTTCATTCATTGCTTTTGGGGTTTTAAGAATAGGTTCCTGGGTGATCGGTTCAAAACTGGTTACAGCAGTATATTTGTTGATCTCATCCAAATTGACAAGCATCTGTCCGTTAGCTAAACGAGTTTCTATGCTGATCTCTTTAGTCCTGCCCGTAGCCCACCGGCGTAAAGTCCTTTCGGACTTCCCCGTAACTTTCGCAGCATCACTGATCTTTACCCAGTTCTGAGAATCGGTCTTCTGTATAACCACAACCTCACCTTATTCCAGCTATAAACACAATGAATACGTATGAGTTTAATTACGTCATCCTGAGTATCCAACTGCGCTGTTAGCGCGGTAATTTCATAAAGCAACCCACCCAGGTGTTTCGGGACTTGAGGGTTGGACATGCTAGTATTGGAGTAAACCAACAAATCTAACATCCAACCCGGAAGTCCCGAAACAAAGAGCACTATTTCTTAGGAGGAACGTAGGATCTGCATTTAATCTCGAATCCTCAGTAAACCTCAGATCCTTCACTGCGTTCAGGGTGACAATATGCGCATTCAGGATGACCGCACTACTTGCTTGCGCATCTGATAATTTCACCCAGATACATCCGGTGATAATCTTTGTCCGGATAATTGGAATCTATCGCAGGATCAAGAAAATGTGCAGGATCAATATCATGTGTATACAGCTTCCGGCACTCCATAATGATCCTGGCTTCAGAGAATACAGTAGTTCCAGGAGTAAATCCAGCAACCGGGGTCAGACCTGCTTCAGCCACCTTGTCACAATCCCTGCCTGATTTTGTTCCGCACTCGAATAGTGCATCCCTGAACTCCTCCGGTAGGAAAGAGAGGGTGAAATTTTCAGCGGCCTCCATGAACTCAAATGTATATCTCTGAGGTCGGATTACGCACCAGATCACCGGTTTATTCCAGATAACCCCAAATCCACCCCAGCTGGCTGTCATTGTATTGAAATGGTCGATAGGTCCAGCAGTTATCAGCATCCAATCCGAACCAACCAGCTTGAATGCGCTTTCCTGAATCTGTTCGGGTGTGGTATCTTTCCAACTCATGTCGTTGCCTCCAATGATTCTATGTTTTTCAACTTAGTTGTGTACAGCCATGCAGATGATATCATTGCGCAAGCTGCTACTCCGGCTAATATGAAATAGGGTGATCGCAGGCCGAGTTGCTGTGCAGCTATCCCACCAATAATACTCCCGGATATCTGTCCCGCTGCAACCAGGGCTTCGTGGATCCCCATATTCCTGCCCATTTTGCTCCGTGCTGCCAGTCCGTGGTAGATAGCAGTCGTATAGCAAATCGCCATACACGTTCCGAACACCAGGAAGGATGCTCCCAGCAGTATCTTATCTTGAAATATACCCATTCCCACTGCAGATGCAGCCATTCCTGCATGTGCAGCCAGTTGAGGCCATATCTTTCCTCTCCACCAGGGAGATATTCCTGTGATGAATATTCCAGTTCCCAGACCCCAAAGCAGAAATCCTGTGATAGACGCCTTTTCAGGATCAGTCCAATGCAGCGCTTTTCCTAATTCAGGAAAGATGATACGTATTGCTGCATATCCGAAGAAACCTGTAAAGTGTCCGAAACGTCCGATCAGCAGCCATATGTCATTGCCGGGAATTACCTTTGGTGGAGCAACGTTTTCAACTTCAGCTGCAGTAAGTTCCTTTGGTTTTTTCCAAAGCACAAGGACTAACATGGCAATTATTATAAACACAGCGGAACAAAGGAATGTCTGTGCAAAACCAAGCTTCAGGAGTCTTGCTGCTATCTGTGCAGCAACTGCACTCCCGACGCACCACCCAACATTGAAAGCTCCCAGGTTTTTCGCCAGCCTGCCAGGACCTGAAACATCCCCTATGAAAGCCTGTAAAGGGGGATAGAAAGCTCCCATGGATGCTACGCAGAGCGCGAAAAACAGGCAGGTGGTCCAGGCCGATTGCGACGTTGCCAGGCCAATACAGCCAATCAGTGTAAGAATCGCTGCGGTAATTGATACCTGTTTACGTCCCAGTCGCTCAGAGAGCTTGCCGGCTATAAGGCATAACGGCAACCTGACAGTCTGTGCTATCACGCTCATACTACTTAGGAATATAACACCAACACCTTGATGTTGGGCCAGTAATGGAGCTGCAGCAAACACCATAGACAGTGCTCCATCGGCAAACCAAGGAGCAAGCATTGAATTAAGTCTATTGCGATTATCGGAGTTACTCATTTGAGTTAAGTTAGCCGTAAGCCAACAGATATCCTTCAGAAATCAATTGCAAGTGTGAATCCTGTGTCATTCTGAACGCAGTAAAGAATCCCGTTCGTGCTGAGCCAGTCGAAGCACGTGCAGAGAGCGACCTGCATCCGTTCATATTGAGCCCCCAAGTTGGTGCTGCCAACCAATTTCGATTTGAAGCCCTATGATTTTTGCAAGGCAAAATTGTGGTGCAGGCTTTCAGCCTGCCTTTAGCCCGGGTTTCTTAGGAGCTAGTCGAAGCATGAACGTAGACCATTCCTCTATCCCCAAACCTCGTCAATAACCTCTCGGGCTATCTCAACCCATCTGCCCAGTCTCCATGGCTGGTCGCAGACTGTGTGGACATCTTTCAATGAGAACTCCACATTCATTCCCTTGGTGATTGTAAGGGTCTTGCGGAGGTCATTGCGGATGAGTTTTTCATCCCATGTATCGACACTGACCAGAGTAGGATTCGGTTTTCTGCAGTAGACGTAGTCCTTGCCCATATGTCCAGCGATCAGTTCTTCGTTGCACCAGGGGGAGACCGAGATTTTACGCAGATTGGTGAAGCGCTTGATTACATCCCATCTCTCATGCACGGGTTCGCAGCACCCGTAGTAACTCAAGCCGAAGCGCTCAACCAAAGTCTGCTGGTAGGGGAATACAAACTCCTCAAACATTGGAGTAGATACTCCCACAGTTTCCTGAGACTCAGAAAGTACCCACATATCTTTGAGTCTTGCTGGCTGTCCGGGAACATAGTCTTTCTGTGGCAATTCATCCGTATAACCGACCGATCCGGAACCTATATAGTCATCCTCATTATTGACTGTAAGCAGTCCATTGCTCTCAAACCAGTCGAGGCCGTTCATATGTTCATCTCTAAGGAATGACATCAGAGCATGCAATCCCTCAGGCTGATCATACATAGCCATCATAAACTCCTGCAGTCCCATCAGGCATATCGCGTGCCAGGTCATACCCATTGTCCACCAGTAGCCATTTTTATTGACTACCGGCATTATATCCCCGACGGTCTCTTCTAAAAGCTGCTTCTGCAGATTGGTTGCTTCTTCGTCAAAGGTGTATTCGCGGAAACGGAGCTTTTTGACGTCCTCAGCCAGGTCTTTGAGAGGAGCATCCCAAACATAGCTGCCAAGATGCTCAGCGTTATCTCCTCTATGCAACACTACAGGCAGGCCAAAATCCGTGGCATTGACCACACGGCCATAGCTGAAACGGGGTTCCATCACATGGTCATCTTTGACTACTTCATTGCAGAATATCGTATTCCGAAGCCCTCGCTCCATCCCACGCGCCCAGTCAGCTTCACAGACAAGTGTTGATATAGGGATAACTTCATCAATACATCCCCCAGTCTCCACCAGAAGCATAGGACGTTCACCCTTGAGGGAGTTGATCTTCTTCCACTGGTCCCTTCTTTCATTATTTACCGGATCAGCAGTAAATGCAGCAACCTTATCAGCCAGCTCTCGTATTATCTCAATATCTTTAGCTGTAGCATAATCACCAATATTAGGCATAGATATCACCTCAAATAGTTCTCATATAATCCCCAATAAGCTACCACCCAACAAGCCGGATAGTCAAGAGAAAATATATTGCTGTTGAAAGACTCGGTGGTAGCTTAGAGCAAGGGATTATTTTGCTATTACGAGGTATAGTTTGTGGTGAAATAGGCATAATTAATGTGAGAAAATGGGTTCCTGACGGTTTGGGTAATCAGTGATCCAGGCCATCAGTCCATCTCAATCGATACTAATTAGATATAGATAGCAACGAAATACCGCTTGGATCATAGATCACCCGAGCGACCAATAGTGTCCTATGCCGCTATTTGCTGCTGGAATCCACCGGTATTCTCTATAAAGGCATCAACTATATCAGGATCGAACTGAGTGCCTGCATTGGCCTTTAGTTCTAACATTGCTGCTTCAACAGTCATTGCTTTGCGATATGGGCGATCCGATGTCATCGCATCAAATGAGTCCGCAACAGCCATGATTCTGGCTATAAGTGGTATTTCTATTCCTGCCAGTCCGTTAGGATATCCTGTCCCATCCCATCTTTCATGATGGAACAGAATAGCAGGCAATAACGCATCCAGCTGAGGAGCCCTACGTAGAATACTCTCACCCACCGACGGATGTTGTTGAATTGACGCCCTTTCTTCTTTGCTTAGTGCTCCAGGTTTATTGAGTACGTTATCAGGAACTCCTATCTTTCCTAAATCATGAAGCATTCCCGCCACCTTTAGGAGATTGATGTTGTCGGAATCAAATCCCATTGATCGCGCTATTTCCACGGCATATGTAGCAACACGTTCTGAATGACCACAGGTGTACTTATCCTTGGCATCAACAGCTGCAGCCAGTGACTTTATTGCTGCAGTGTTTGGGTTGTGCAGGATTTGATAAAGCTCCTGTGGATCCAGTTGATGCTCCCCGGCGTCTGATGTGCTGTATGCTCCCACACTATTTCTTGATAAATGTTTTGCTCTACAAAGCGCTATATCTGCTGCCATTAGCAGTCCATCTTTGGTAGTATGATGGAGTGGATATACTGCAATTCCAATGGTAATGGTCGCACTGATGACTTTGTTTTTTATGCTTACTGTATTCGCATCATTTTCGTTTTCAGTATTGGCAATAAATCCGTGTGATTCTACCGCGCCACGCAATCGTTCTGAAACATCCAGCGCTTCTTCAAGTGTGGTGTTTGGCAGAATAGCAGCAAACTCATCCCCACCATATCTAGCTATAATATCGGTGCTGCGCATATTCTGTGTTATGACATTTGCCAATTGACGGAGTATACTGTCTCCCACAGGATGCCCAAGTGTATCATTGATTGATTTGAACCGGTCCAAGTCAAATATAACGACAACCATTTCATTGTTGTTTCGCTTACTGTGTTCAATTTCACGCTCAAGGTTCTCATGAAAATACCGGTGGTTATAAAGTCCGGTCAGCATATCTCTAACGGTCGCTTTAATGAGTGTATCACGTGCTTCCCGGAGATTTTGGATCATGGAGTTGAATGTTGCTGCAAATCTTCCGATCTCGTCATTTCGATGAATCTCTAGAGAAAGATCAAGATCACCGTTTGAAACCGCTGTGGCAGCTTCAGAAAAAGCGCCAACTATATTCATAAACTTTCGGGTCAACAGCAGACTCAGAGTGCAAGCCATTATAAAAGCAATTGATAAGCAGATTATTGCAATATTCTTTAATATTTGTTGCTCGTGAATGAGATTATTGGCTGACATGTCTACGCCAAGTAATGCTATCTTATTCCCATATCCATCTTTTATGGGAGCATATCCTGAGAGCCAATTCCCCCATTTGTCAGGGGTTAGCTGTTTATCGGCTGAGGTTCGGATAAATCCCACCTTTAACTCGGGCATGCTGCTAACATCCAGGTTTTCTCCCGTGAGCGAAATGTCCTCATCATCAAGTGGGGCATCGACAATGAAAGTTGTCGTATTTGGATCTTTTGATTTTCTTAGTAGATACACGTCTTCCAGTAGTGGGTTAATATCTCTGATTTTAACTAACATTGATTTGATGGATTTGTAATCGTTCCCATTCATATCGTTGGAATTGCGTATGCGATTGAGTTTTTCTGCATCGACTATTAATGAACCCGTGGTCGCAATTGCCTGTATACGCGATCTGACTTCTTCAAAGATGTAGTCTGAAGCACGAGTGTAAAGAAAAATCCCGCTAAATGCCGATATTAGCATCATTAGGGAAATCAATGTCAGCGCTAGCTTATACCTGAGAGGAAACTCGGTTTTGAGTGTCTTTGTTACATTTATGTCATCTGCAATATTCTTAATCATTTACTTCCTCGAAAGGTATTGTTTTAGTCATCAGACGTTTATTCGATATATATGGTTTGGCTGATTATGCTTTCCATAATACAAGAGATAATTACTGAAATATCTACATCCTCGATGAATAATTAACAAATATATATGCGGTTCATATTATGTTCCGCATTATTCGCAATCTTACTGAAAAGTCACGCACTGATTGTAAGGATGAACTATGACTACCCCAAGTATCTTGAGCGTTTACGTCCAATCTAACCAATCAAACAAGATATCTTCGAAATTGCACTCACACAATTATTCTAGTATTTTCCAGCCATTGTGCGCTAGACTATGGCAGATATCAGCAGACAGGGAGGCAAAATATGACGCATGTAAGAGCAGCATCGGCATCTATTAAGTTGACTGACGATAATATTGTGGAACTTAATGGCACAACAAAGGCTTTCGATACACATTGGGAAGGTGAATTCCGGGCCAATGCGCTGGTTATCGAAGCAGATCAGCGTATTTTAATCATATCAGTAGACTCCCTGATAATCCCGTTGCATGTAGTCAAAGCCGCAGCTGTGCGCATTACTGCAGCTACTGGCATCCCTGAGGACAACATCCTGATCTGTGCAACCCACACTCACCGCGGTCCCTGTCCCATTGACTTCCTTGGATGCACACCGAATATTGAATACTTGCGCAGACTGGAAGAAGGCTGCGTGCTGGCTTCAGTCAAGGCTGTAAAGACACTCGAAAACAATCAGTCCGACACAGAGTTACTGTTCGGTAAGAGCCAGGAAGCCACTGTCGGCCGCAACAGCCGACTGCTGCTAAAGGATGGTTCCATAGGCTGGTATGGTTATGAAGAGAGCGATGTAGTTCGTCCTACCGGTCCCTATGATCCCGATCTTTATGTATTGGCGACACGAAATTCAGATGGTGAGTATACAAGCCTTGCCTTCAACCATTCAGTCCACAACATCGGCCGTTTGAGCGAAGAGCATATGTCACCTGGTTTCTATGGACTTGCTGCTCTGGAGATCGAACGCAGGCATAACGCCACAACTCTATTCCTGCCGGGTGCTTTCGGCTCAACCCACAATTGCACATCCAACAACAGCGGAGTATCATCACCTGAACTGGTATACCGTGTTGTCGATGCAATCGAAGATGCCCTTAACCATTTGCAGCCTGCACTCCCCGGACCAGTCGAAGTCCTCAACCGTCCATTTACCTACCACCTGCGCCACTTCGATGATGCCAAAGAATCTGTTGCTGTGAAGTATTACATGGAGAAATACGTCCCAGAAGAAGCCCCTGCACATATAGAAGTTTTCAAGCAGATGCGCGAAGAAATGGCGTCGCTTCAAGGTGAAGCACGCCAAACACGTTTACAGATTATAAGACTGGGCGACATAGTCTTCGTAGGTATCCCGGGTGAGATGTATGGCAGACTCGGACTAGACCTCCGCCGCAGATCTCCGTTCCGCCACACCTGCATTATAGGATTAACCAACGAAGAAATAGGCTACATCCCAGACCGCCAGGCCTACACCGATGGAGGCTACCAAACCTGGGTAGGCTGGCACAGTGCCCTGGAACCAGGCACCGGAGAAGCAATGGTAGACCAGGCAATAGACATGCTAAACGAACTATATAATGCAAACCCACCAGTCTTGTGAGCCAAATTGTGATGCAGGCTTCCAGCCTGCCATTATAATAAATGCATCAGTAACAGAGCGGAGGGATACAAGCTTTCGTCAAGATACAACCAATCGCCCCGTAGCGCCGATGCCCTTCCGCTGCCGAAGAGCACACCCCAATTCCCCCTTGGCGAAGGGGGCCAGGGGGATTGATTCCGAGACCGCCAATCTCCTGGTTGGCAATTCTTGTATGCATTGGTATCAGAGCGTAGGGAGACTTCCCGGAGCGCCGATGCCGATGCACTACCTATGTCGAAGCATCCACCCAATTCCCCCTTGGCGAAGGGGGCCGGGGGGATGTGAACTCAGTTTTGAGTTTAAGACCAGCAATTATGTTTCATGAATACGAATGAGAATCCCCTTATCTTGTCAGCCCAAGCCATTGTGCGGTAGACTATGGCAGTGAATAATTCCCCCGGAGGCTCTGTTTGAGGACCAATATATTACGCATTACTCTCATTTTCATAATCATTATCTTATTATCAAGCACTGCTTACAGTGAACCAGGCAGGTTGCTGAAAGCTTTTCCTTCCAGTGGAACATCCCCATTAGGCGTTGCCTGGGCCAGCATAAATGGCAAAAGCCAGCTCTACGTAATGGACTACAGCAAAGAGGGTTACCAGGTCTACGATACCAAAACCTGCAAGCCGATCGGTGAGCCTGTCCGCACAGGTCAAGGACCAAGACATGGCATAGTAATAATCGGTGACAGCTATTATGCTCCTTATTTTAATCCTGCTACCGGTGGTATGGTCATTACTTCGGCTAAACTGGGAGTTCCATACCCGCAGGGTATCTTCCAACTCAGTGCCTCCTGGGCATTCGCACTGACTCACGATGGCACAGATTTCTGGGCAGCCGGAGCACGGAACACACGCAAGTTATACAGATTCGACAACACTGGTAAGGTCCTGCAGACGATCGATATGCCTGAGAATCTGCTCTCGGTCGCCTGGGGAGAAGGTTCGCTATGGGTCTTGACCGATACCCGCAAAGTTATCCGTATGGACCGCTCTGGTAAACGCCTGTCGGAACTGACTCTGCCGGAGATAATGAAAGTCGGAGGCGATGGTCAGGGGATTGCATGGGACAATGACACCAAAACACTCTGGATCACTTCCGGGAATTCAATATGGAACGTGCAGGCACTGACCGGTTACCCGTCGCTCCCATCAATAAATGCCAGTAAACTAACGAAAGCTCCGATAATTGATGGTAAACCCGATGACCGCTGCTGGGCCAACCAGCCTGCCAGTTCTCCCTTTACACCGCTTCAGGGATTCGGTTCACCTACTAATTCAACAGTGTTGCGCACAGCATATGACAGCCGCAATCTTTATATGCTGGTTGAGTGCTCACTACCAGGTGGAAAACAACCCAAGGCCAGAAAGCTCCCGCTGGATGGCGATCCCTGGAACGATGAGTCCGTTGAGATAATGCTGACCCCGGTTGTTGACTCTAGCACCTACTATCAGATAGTAGTCAATGCTGTTGGGTCTATATTCGACCGCACATGGGGCAGGGGAGTAGTTGATGGTGCTAAGTGGAACAGCAGAGCTACTGCAAAGACCACGCTTAATACAAAAGGCTGGGTCCTTGAGCTTGCAATCCCGCTTTCATCATTCCCTGCAGGCACTGTCCAGCCCGGTACAATCTGGCGTTTCCAGACACTCAGAAACGATTTCACAGACAAACTGGAAAGCAGTGCATTTGCCCCCACTGTTACAGGCAAATACCACGAACCTGCACAGTTCGGAACCCTCACATTCGGACAGGGGAAAGTGCATATAACCGACTGGAGAGTAGGGGAGCCCTTCTACGACGGATGGCCGGTTGAGGCTTCAATAGAAAACTCATCCACTAAGCCTGTCAAAGTGAATTTTGTATCTGATATCGAATCCGCTCTGGGGCAGCATTCCAAAACCATCACATCTGCAAGTATAGGTGCTGGAATTATTGGAACCATTGGAGTATCAGGCAAAATCAAACGTGACGGACTTCAAGCGCTTCACCTGCAGCTGCAGAACGCCGGGAATGGCTCAGCGCTCTCTTCAATGAGGACAAGTTCGACTGAGTTTGATCCTCTCAATATGGGAAGTCTTCGAATTATATCCGGGGCAGCAGATAAAGATATCAGGTCTCTTGCAGCAGTAAAACAAAAAGCATTCCAGCCGGCATTGAATAAAATCAATCTGGACCTGAATACTTTAAGTAACAGCCTTACCAGTGGAAAAGTAAAGCTGGCAGACAGAGCTTCCGCAGCCATCACTGTTACCTCTCTCCGGAACCGTTTCAGCAAGCTGCAAATTGCAGCAAGGGCATCAAGAGTTGGCTGGAGTAACCCGGACATGGTTGTCTGCAGCGCTCAACCCACTGACCAGCTGTTCCCGGAATCAACCTACAGTGCCGATCCTGTCCGTGAGGTCAAGGTATCACTGGCAGGACGAGAATCCGAGTGTGCTCAGCTGGTAGTGCTTCCTATTCGAAGCAATCTCACTGATATCCAAATATCCTCCGAGCCTCCAGTTGGTCCTAAGGGTTCCAAACTTAGCCTGGAAATATCCAGAGTAGGTTTCGTAAACACAGTAAAACCTCCGACAGATATGGACAGGATCGGTCTATGGCCGGACCCGCTGTTGAAGCCTACACCATTCGATGTTCCCGCAGATGAACTCCGCTGCGTGTGGATCCGTGTAAATGCCCCTGCCGGTGCTCCTGCAGGAGATTACACTGGCAGTGTAACCCTGACACCTGCCGGTTCTCAACCGGTCAGTGTTGCGGTCAAAGCTCACGTGTGGGGTTTCGATCTGCCGCTCAAACCATATCTCAGGACAGCATTTGCCTTACATCTATCGATGTTGAATGACGTATATGGCAGCCAGGCCTATGATGCCTTTATGAATTACACTGCAGAGATGCTGCGCAACCGGATAGCTCCCAGCTATAACTCCATAAAAGCCTGGTATCCGGACATCAACTTCTCATATAGAAACAAACCGGAGGACCTGCAGAAACCCGGACTCTGGGATAAGGCAGAAGACTACATGAAATTCTGCAATGCCAACGGATTCAGCGGCTTCTACGATATCGCATATCTGGACAAGTGCTATGACGGTTATCCGGATGACTACATCCAGGCCAACATGCGCTTCCTGCGTTCCTTCATTCCTGACCTGAAAAAGAAAGGTCTTATGGACCAGGTAGGCATATACGCCTGGGATGAAATAGAGGTAGAAAACTATCCAAAGCACGCTCAAATAGCTAAAGCTATCAAGAGCGAGTTCCCGGATATTCCGATACTTATGGTCCAGAACTACGGTTCCGCAGCTGAAATCCTTAAGGGGACAGTCGATATCTGGGTCCCTTACATCACTACATATTGGAACTCAAGACAGACATACCTGAAAGAGCAGGCAGAGGGCAGGCAGGTCTGGTGGTATATCTGCATGTATCCATACCCCGGCAAGCTCCCTTGCCCCAATGTCTATATAGATGAACCCGCAATCGACCTGCGCATCGTCCACTGGATGGAATACAAGTTCGGTGTCACCGGTTACCTCTACTGGGGAGTCAACTACTGGGAACCTGCCCAAAAGCACGTAGTCAATGAGATCGGCAAGTCCGGTATACTCGACTGGAAAACCACTGAAGGCACCATTATGGGCAATGGAGAAGGATACTTCTTCTACCCCGGCCCCGACCTCAAACCGATGCTCTCAGTTAGGAGTGAAAACTTCAGGGATGGAATAGATGACTACGACATAATGATGATGCTCAAGCAGGCAGTAACCAATCCACCCGCAGGCACAGATCCCAAACTCATCACCAAAGCCAAATCCCTGCTGGCCATCCCGGATGACATCATAAAAAGCGTAGGAGTCTACACCGGAGAAAACCGAAAACTCCAATCCATAAGAAACCAAATGGCCGAAACACTAGAAAAAATCATCAGCCCCATGTGAAGAATATGGCATATGGACAGACAAAATAATTGTGAAATGCACAACCATGGAAGAAATGCACAACCATTAAGAAATGCACGGCCATTATAGAATGGCACTACCATTGAAGAATGGCACTACCATTGAAGAATGGCACGACCATTGAAGAATGGCACGACCTAATTCCCCCTTGGAGAAGGGGGCCAGGGGGATTGATTCCCTTCCGCACAATTGAATTTCGAAGCAACAACCCAATTCCCCCATTGAAGGGGGGCAGGGGGGATGTGAATGCTGCTTATAATGTCAATATCAACTGATTTGTATATAGAGCAGGTCGACACATCCCCCTCGTTCGCAAGCTCACGAGCCCCCTTCATAAGGGGGAATTGGGCTGGATGTTTACAGAAACTACTTACAACGGTAATTCGAGCCGTAATAACTAATCTCGGTTTCTAATCGGAACAAGTAGGCACCCCCAACTTGGGGGTTCAGGAGACATACTAAATGCTCAAAATCATATTCCTAATAATAATCTCAACCCTCATCCTGTCAGAAGGATTAGCAGGGGCAGCCCAGCGTATCAACCTGGCTATCGATTCAAAACCACTGTTTTCAGTCGTCATCCCCACCAACCCTTCCCCTCAAGAGTCAAACGCAGCCAATGAACTCAAGCACTACATGGACCGCATAACCGGTGGAGACTTCAGCATAATAAAAGAAAGCGCTGCTGCCAGGTCCAACAAATCCATCTATGTAGGACAGACTAATGCCCTGGCGAAATCATTCCCTGACTTTAAGCCTGACTCATTAGGCAAAGACGGCATATTCCTGAAGACTTCCAATACCGGTGATATTTTCATAACCGGAAAAGGTTCAAGGGGAACCCTGTATGCAGCGTGTTCATTCCTGGAGGATTACTGCAAAATCCGCTGGTGGACACCGGGCGTTGAGACCGTTCCGGCTGATCCAAACCTGAAGATTTCTACCCCAAACCAGGTCTATTCACCACAAATGGACTATCGCGATTCCTGGTTTCTGGGGTTCAACAATTTCGGTGGAATTGGTCCGGTTGATGATGAAGCGCGTATCAAGTTCTGTGTCCATCTGAAGAACAATGGCTTTTTCAATGGGATTCCTGCCCAGTGGGGTGGCGCTACAGTGTGTCTGCCCGGCGCCTGGCCGGTGTTTTCACGCCTGATGCCATATGACAAGTATTTCAATGAGCACCCCGAATGGTTCAGCGAAATCGATGGTAAACGGGTCCCGGCGCAGCTCTGCCTCAGTAATGAAGAGATGCGCAAAGAAATGGCAAGGAATCTGCTGGATATGATAAGAGCTACCCCCGGGGTAGATATGATAACCATCACCCAGAACGACAGCGGAAAGGACGATTATTGCCACTGTGCCAAATGTAGAGCTATCGACGCCAAAGAAGGAGCTCCTGCCGGAATTCTGCTGCAGTGTGTCAATGCAATCGCGGAAATTGTCGAAAAGGAATACCCTGACCTCTACATCAACACTCTGGCATACTCTTATACTATGAATCCACCGCTGGTAACCAAACCAAGGGCCAATGTGAGCCTGCAAGTCTGCTGTCCCAGTGATGCAAACCGTTTCGACAGTCTTGATAGCCAAAAGTTCCTGGATGGTTTGCGGGCATGGAGTCGTATGTCAGGGAGGATGATGGCCTGGACATATCTGGTAGACTACGGCGATATCCTGAACCCGATCCCTAACACCTTCAATATAGGCCATGACATCAAGATTCTAGCTAAATACAAAGTAAAGGGTGTCTTTGCTCAGGGGAACTCATTTGCTCCCATCGGAGACTTCCCGGAGCTCAAAGCCTGGCTGATTGCAAAACTGCTTTGGAATCCGTCACTAAATGACAAAGCACTGATCAAGGAGTTCATGTCTGCCTACTACAAAGACTCAGCCAAACCTTTATACAAATATCTTGAACTGGTAACCAATGAATACGCCAGCCTGACTCCTGAAGCTAAAGCCAAAGCCTTCTCGCACAACGCCTACGCCTCCCCTCCGATACTCTCACCATGGATGGGCCTGGACGCAATGAACAAAGCGACCAACCTGTTCGATGAAGCAGAAAAACTGGCAGCAAACAATCCGCAGCAACTCGAACGGGTAAAGTGCGCACGCCAGAGCCTGGAGTTCCAATGGATCATCGGTTGGAAAGAGTATAAAAGCCTTGCAGACAAAGCTGCAAAACCGTTCCTCGGCCCAAAAGACCAATTGGAAGCATTCAACACCTTTATCGAAAACAGCAAAAAAAGATACGTCTGGCGCCTGTGCGAAGGCAACGGTAGCCTGAACATCCTCTACGGAGCAATATTCAACAAGTAGGGAATACATTAAGTGATGCAACGATGCGCAACTCCAATCTCCCTTGTCAAAGCGCATATCCAATTCCCCCTGGAGACACGCACACCCCAATTCCCCCTTGGCGAAGGGGGGCAGGGGGATTGATTCCCGGGACCGCCAATCTCCTGATTGGCGATTCGACGTGTCTGAACGATGCTCGAGCGCGATTTGCAATCGCGCTCGTGTCCCCTGTATTTACTCCTAACCCTTCTTCTCAATCACCAGCAACCGCATCGACAGCCCCGGCACGTTCATTTTTACAGTGCTATTCGAGATCCCAAACTCCGTGTCTGACCAGATATCCTTACTTGTTTCCTTGAGGTTTTTGAATGCACTCAGGTCCAGAGTTACGTTCTGGTTGTCGTTCTGCCAGTAGTTCGATACTACCAGCACCAACACCTTTGAAGTCTCGTAGTAGCTGACCAGGACCTTCGAGTTATCTTTGATGACCTGGTTTTTCTTGCTGAAGTAGGTAGTAAATGTATCCGTAGTCAGACCGTATTTGTCATAAAGTCCCCATACCCTCGCGTGATATGTTGTGTTTCCGAGTGCTACGGATCGTGGATAAGCGTCCACCAGCATCCCCTGTGCCCACGCTGTAGTCAATGGAGTTTCAGGTCTGAGCAGGAAGTCACACGGTATTCCGTAGAGCTTGGCGTTCATCATACTGCGGAGAGATTCCGGGTTGGTCCTGGCATTGGGTTCGAAAAATATAGAACACTCACCCGTCCAGTAAGCTGACACGAGTCCAAGAGTAGCAGGGCAGGGCCAGCCGACGTGGTTGTCTATTATGAACGCAGGATCTATCTTGTTCCCCTCGCTGTAGAAATACTCCATAAGCCTGCGATAGTTGCGGACAGGAAAAGTTGGAATTAGACGGCCATATGGATCAACCGTCCCGCAGCCGTGTTTTACATTCGTACAGGCTGGAACCTGCCCCAGTCCTCCATCAAAAAACACCCCGTTCCAGCCATAGTGTGTTACAGCCTCAATCATACCCTTTGCATAAAAGTCTCCAAATACACTTCCATAACAGACCCCAAAAGCAGCCTGCTCAGGATCACCAACCCCCTGATAGACATAAGGAGTGAACCCGTTCTCTGGATAAGAATTCGGTTTAGTCAGGAACAAGTCATGATACAGCGGAAACTCGGGGATCATATTCGATATCAGGAACCCGAAATATGCGATTGTTTTGAGGTTGTTCTTCTTCGCATCCGCCACATATTTTGGCATGAAATCATCAGTCGGATTTGTTTTCCAGTAGCTTTCATAATCAGTCCAGGCTTCATGGGCCATTGTGATCTTAATCCCGCTCCATGCCAAATTGTCCAGGTAACTGCTCAGCTGCCCGTTGCCGATCGGGATCCTGGGTTCAAAAGCTGCCCGGTTGTTGTTGCAGTCCACACGGTAGAATGCATGGAAGTCCTTAGTCTCATTTCTAATAGGCAGCGGCATCAATGCAAATCCGAACTTAATGGACTTCCGCTTCCAGCGTGTCTTTCCGTCGCTGATTTTAACACTCAGAGTTGCCAGATCGCTCCCAGAGCGTTTGATCTTATATGTCTGGTCATAGTTTTTGATATTCCAGCCCCTGGGGCCTTCGGTAGAGAATACCAGGCCGCGGTATGCTTCATCTGTATCGGTTGACACTGTTACATATGAAGCCAGAGGCAATACAGCAGTCTCATCAGGCTTCATCAACCAGCCATAAGGCATGACCTCAGAGGTTGTGTCAGCAATCTTTGGGAAGAGTGGAGACTTCTGGAATAAAGAGTCCCGCTGTTCGCTGTCACGGCTGAGCAGTATATCCTCATCCAGCTTCAAAGGCACAACGACTTCCAGAGGACCGTACTCGAACGCTTTAGCCGAAGATATCTCTACGTCATACCATGTATACCCATCATACCTGCAGTCAGCAGTGATCTTTATTGTCTTACCATTACTGCTGTAAGTAGAACTCAAAACAACCTGGTTCTTGTTCGATGAGACCAGTTTGACTGAGTTCCCTGTAAGCAGTTGCTTGCCGTCGAACATCAAATGGACCGGTTTATCCAGAATCTCGCGTGAATCCACTTCGATCTGGCCGGGGAAGATCCCTTTGGAAAAATCAATCATACTCCGGGTCAACTGCAGATGTCCCGAATTAAAGCTGACAGGCTTGTAATACCGGCTGAAATCCAGTTTAGAGATATCCGCTGGCACCTTCGCCGGATCATAGACTGTAATGGACTTACTCTGGCTGGCGAATACACCCCCAGCTCTGCTCATGAATTTCCAACTAATATTGTGAGGACCAAGTTTCAAATCCTTAAGGTTCATCGGCTGTGACATGAGTTTTGCCAGCGGACATGTTAGGAGTGTCTTATTGTCCACAGAAACTGCCACATCTTTTACAAATGGTGCCAGGTCCTTCTCATTTAATACCTGGATCACGAAATGATACCAGTCCTGTGCGACGATATCTACCTGAGGAATAACAGTGTTCCTTATAGCAAGGGGAACACTCAGGATATCCTTGACTGCCAATGTCAAATTGCTGGTCTTCCCATTCCCAAGAGAGAACTTATCTTTCAATTGCCGTACTGAACCATCTGGATTCTTAATGCTGTATTCAACCGGCAGCGACCCTGATGCCACTGAAGTATATGAAGCTTTCCCGATCTTCAGCTTTTCAAGGTATGGCAGCTTATCGGACAATACCAGGTCCTCAAACTCAGCATCCTTAAATGCAACCGCCACACTCACAGATGACAGATAAAAACTGTTCCCGGGTTCTCTGCTGTAAGCAGCAACCAGTGCTTTTACTGTTTTGCTGGATGGATCAACATCGATATCCGAATATGGAATCTTTATCTGAGCTTGCCATGAGTCTTTGCCGACATGCACCGAATGCGTAAACTTCCCGTTCCAGGCCCGGTCATGAATCTTCTCATCAGCAAAAGTTCCCAGCACATTCACCGCGTAATGAATATAGGAATCTCCCTTATCGTTCTTGATATAGAGCTCAACCCGGTCATCAGCAAAGATATTCCCGTCCTGCTCCCTGGACCCAACAGGCTTATACCCGGGCTTAACCGGCACCGTGAACAAGAAATTCAACCCGTCCGGTTCATAATTCACCCTACACGTAGGTACCCTGTCAAGGAATACAAATGCCTTATAATTCAAATCATAAACCAGCGGAATCTCCGCAGCTCCCAATGCCTTGGAAGGTACAACCAGATTCCCCCCGGAAGTAACTGCCTCCTGAGCCTGAACCGACAGGCCCGATGTCAGAATAATAAAAAGTAATATAATGATTCTCAAAGGCATTATTCGATCTCCTTACATTGCAATATAACCATGGATTCTGTATGCATCGGTATCAGAGCGGAGGGGAACTCCCCGGAGCGCCGATGCCGATGCAGCAGTCATGTCGAAGCGCACACCCCATTCCCCCTTTGAAGGGGGGTAGGGGGGATGTGATCCAAGTTTGAAGTCCCAATCAGAGCACGTGATTCAACTGCAGGTTTTTCACATCCCCCTCGTTCGTAAACTCACGAGCCCCCTTCATAAGGGGGAATAATGGCTAGAGAATTTCTGACAGACCTATCTCCCCCATGGCGAAACGCACAACCCAATTCCCCCTTGGAGAACTGATCCTTATACGGATCTCGGGTGTTGCCGGGAACAGTAAAATATATGTGATGTTAGCGAATATTTACAGTTTGAGAACCGTCTAATATTCGACAGTAATAGTTATTCTGCTAGATGA
>Ga0118677_10000759_pt1 | contig 70097 bp, 61 predicted proteins | sample AliMusrvi5mmetaG_FD_86154 | JGI IMG/M metagenome (GOLD analysis project Ga0118677, IMG submission 86154) | reverse complement strand
TAGTGTAGCGAGGGGGAATGCTGGTGATTGATCCATCGGTAATCCTCCATTGGTTATAAGAAGGGTACCGATTGTAGCAGATCACTTTTATGGTGTCATGGCAGGCTTGCCGAAAAGACACGTTGCTTTGGGGCTCATACGACCAAAGAAAAAAATATTGGGCGGATATTTTGCGGGTGAAGTGGAATCCGTCGGCAAAGACGTTTCCAAGTTCAAGAAGGGAGATCAGGTTTTTGGGACCACCAAATTGCGGTTGGGGGCATATGGCGAATACGTGAGCCTGCCGGCCAGCTACACTATTGTGCCGAAACCGTACAACCTGAGCTTTGAAGCAGCGGCAGCGGTACCTCTGGGAGGGCTGAATGCCCTTCACTTTTTAAAAATAGCGAATATCCAACATGGGGAAAAGGTATTGATAAACGGTGCGGGTGGAAGTATCGGCACTTTTGGGGTGCAGATTGGTAAAGCTATGGGAGCCGAGGTGACGGCAGTTGACAGCACCATCAAGGAGGGAATGCTGCGGCGGATTGGGGCTGATCATTTCTTCGATTATACCAAAGAAGACTTCACAAAAAGCGGCCAGACCTATGACGTAATTTTCAACATGGTTGCCCAACGTTCCTATTCCGATTGCCTGAAAGCACTCAAGCACCAGGGACGCTATCTGATGGCAAATCCGCGCATTTCCGACATGCTGAAGTCTTTCTTGACGTCTAAGTTTACTGACAAGACAGCGATTTTTACTTTTGCCGGTGAAAAGGAGGAAGAACTACTGGAACTTAAAGAAATGATTGAGGAGGGTAAAATTAAATCAATCGTCGATAAGATCTATTCGTTTGAGCAAGCTGCCGATGCTCATCGAAGAGTAGAGACCGAACAAAGATTGGGGATTGTAGTGATCTCTGCGGAACATAATAACAAAGTCTCATAATCCGCCTAAGGTAAGCCTAGCATTTTCTCCACACCTGCAAGTGAGAAATGCGACAAACAACCCATCTAACTGAAGGAGTAAACCCATGCTTAACGCCGTCATCGACATTTCGCACCACAACTCCATCGCGAATATTGCCCAAGTCCAACAGGCTGGAATTCTCGCCGTGATTCACAAGGCAACACAGGGAACACTCTACATGGACCCCACATTCTCCAATAATCGCCGACAAATCCAGGAGGCGGAACTCCTGTTCGGGGCATATCATTTCGGCACATCCGGTGATCCAAGCGCGCAAGCCGACCACTTCTTGTCGGTCGCTGGAACAGACACCGTTCTTGTGCTTGACTTCGAACCAAACCCACAAGGTCACGACATGAGCCTTTTGGAGGCAGAACAGTTTGTGCACCACATCTTCACTGTGACGGGGCGTTACCCAGGGCTGTATTCAGGTCACACAATCAAAGAAGCCCTTGTGACCGCAGGGATCACAGGTCTTGCTCAGACAGAGCTGTCGAAATGCTGGCTTTGGATCGCGCAATATGGACCGGCACCGTTAATCCCAAAATTATGGGATAAATGGACCCTCTGGCAGTACACGGATGGCGCCGCAGGAAATCCACCGCACACCGTGGATGGCATCGGCCGCTGCGACCGCAACCAATTCAACGGAACTTCAGATGAATTACGTGCCTTCTGGTTAGCCGGCGGGGCCTCGCCCTCGTTCAACTCGGACCAACCGGCCACCGGCAATGAGTGAAACAATGATTTCCAGGAGACTTGAACATGAACCAGATACGATCTTTATTCATGTTAAATAGGCGCTCATTTGTCTTTTCGATGCTGGCTTTTCTTGGAACTGAATTTTTCGGGTTGCAGTCCTGTAAGCAACATAAAGAGGAGAATTCAAGAGGAGGAGGTCATGTAATTATGCCAAGAAGAGAAGTTCTTAGTTCTTTGGATTGGTCATCATTCCTGAAAAAGTGGAGTGATGATATTCTTGCTTTGTTGCAAAGCGATATTCTTTTGCAAGCATCCCCTTTAAGAAAAGAGGTCATAAAAACAGGCTACTTAGGCTTCCATGCTGCCTCTGAACAGGAGATAGATGCGACAGAGAAACGATTGGGATTAAACTTGCCGCCGTCATATAAGAAATTTTTGCGCGTTACTAACGGGTGGCGACAAATTGCTATGGATGCCGAAGACGGCAGCATTTATCCTGTTAGCCAGATTGGATGGTTTAAAGATATGCACCCGCAATCATTAAATAATTGGCTAACGGGGTCAGGCGGTCTGGATGCTTCCGATCAACAATATTTTATTTATGGCGAAAGACAAGACCCGGTGCATCTGCGGGACAGCTATTTAAAAGGGACCTTAGCTATCAGCACCGAAATAGATTCTGCCATATACCTTCTCAATCCAAATGTCATGGATACAAATGGCGAATGGGAAGCATGGTTCTTCGGATATAAGTTGCCAGGCGCCAACCGATACCAATCTTTCCAGGAAATGATGCAAGCTGAATATAAAAATATGTTGAGTAATCTAAAAAATGAAATTGTATTTAGACGCAATCTAAATACAAAGTAGCAGAACCAGCCGGCACCACTATAAATATTGGAATATAATAACTGAACAATAGAAATTTTTACTCCCCGTACATATCAGTTATAAGCTTTCGTAATTGTGCGGCTTCAGTATCAGATAAATTGTCAATTTTATTTTTCAGCCTTTGCTTGCTGATGGTTCGGATTTGATCAACAGCAATTTCGGCATCTTTGTTGGCACATTTTATTTGTATTCGAGTTCTCCAAAGTGGATGCAAGATTGAGGTTAATGGGCAGACAACGACAGTATCCAAATATTTATTCATTTCATCTTGGCTGATTATAACGACAGGGCGGACTTTGATAATTTCGCTGCCAGTGGTGGGGTTAAGATCGGCAAAATAAACTTCATACCTTCTAATATTCAAAGTCTTCATCCTCCAAGCCATCAAGGAGCGTAGTATCAAAATCGTTCCAACCTTCCTTTTCTTTTGCCATGGTTTTGTAGGTATCTTCCCAAGAAAGCTTGATCTCTTCCTTGCTGCGAAGAAGCAGTCCTTTTTCGGTTTCTTCTATTAAAAGAGAGTCTTTTATGCCATATTTTTGAAGAAGAGCTTTGGGTATGCGGATTCCTTTGGAATTCCCAATCGGAACGAGCTTAGCATCCCTTGACCGTATTTGATTTTCCATGAATTTTACTCCTTTGCGTTGCAGTGGCTTCATGTACCTACCGTAATTACATTCGTGGATAATGTCAACCTTTGGATAGTGAGAGACAGTTCATCCACTTCATAATCGCAAAAGAAAACTCTCTTGAGAGTCGTCCTCTGAAGCCTGCTTTGCAAGAAACTACAGCACACTCACCAGCATTTTCGTAGCCACAACGAGGAGTAGCAGGGCAAAAATCCTCTTCAGTTTATCAACAGGCAAACTGTGCGCCAGCTTGACCCCCAGGGGCGCAGTCAGCACACTTGCCACGGCGATACCGAAAAGCGCCGGCAGATAGACGTAGCCGACGGAATAGGGCGGCAGAGCGGCGACCTTCCAGCCGCCGAAGATATAGCCGACGGTCCCGGCCACCGCTATCGGCAGGCCGATCGCCGCCGAAGTACCGATGGCATTATGGACCCGGATGTTGCACCACAGCATGAACGGCACCGACAGTGTCCCGCCGCCAATGCCGACAAAGCTCGACACCGCGCCGATGATGTTGCCGACGGCAAACATCCCCGCGGTCCCCGGCAAATCACGCCCGCCTTTAGGTTTCTTGTTGAAGAGCAGTTGGGCGGCGACAAAATAGAGAAAGATAACAAAAAATATTTTCAGGAAATTGCCGGACAAGGACGAGGCAAAGCAGGAACCGAGAAAGGTACCAGTGAGGATGCCGACAACAATTTTCCGCACCACCTCCCAGTGCACCGCGCCGCGTCGGTGATGGGCCATAAAGCTGGAAATGGAGGTAAACATAATGCTGGCCATGGAGGTCGCCAGCGCCAGATGCATGATCACTTCTTGCGGGACACCTTCTTTTTCAAAGGCATAGATCAGCATCGGCACAATCACCAAGCCGCCGCCAATACCCAACAAGCCTGCAAGAATCCCCGCTACCGCTCCTACCAGGCAATATATAACCAGTGTTGTCAGCATCTCTTTCTCTCTGTTCAAATTTTTTAAAAGCCCCGGAGGGTGGAAAGCGGGATACTTTAATCCCGACTTTGGCGATTTGCAAGATCAGGAATGCGTCTCTTGATTCCTGAAAACTTCCAAGTCCCCGTCCGCCGACACGACCGCGCCGAGAGGAATGGGACAGCGGTTTTTCCGTTTTTCAAGTGACTTTCCGATCAACGGTCATTATTGTCTGCGATGGTCTCGTTTTCCCCTTTATTAATAAAATTTCTGCAATTTCTTTGCCTACTATAACCGAGCCGCACATTTGAACATACATACTTCCACGCCGGATTCGAGCGACACACCCAGGCGGATTCCCTTTGCCCAGCTTCGCGACCTCCTGCTGCCCTCGTTTCGCCGCCATCGCTTGCAGGTCCTTGGTGGGCTTACCGCCCTGATCCTCGTCGATTTTCTCCAGCTCATCATACCAAGAGTTATCAAACGCGGCGTCGATGCGCTGGAGTCCCTGACCGTCACGCCATCCGACCTTCTGCGCCTTGCCGGAATCATTATCTTTATCGCCGTCTTCGTCGTTCTTCTCCGCTTTATCTGGCGCTATATGATCATCGGTTTTTCCCGACTCCTTGAACAGGCGGTGAGAAACCGGATCTTCAGCCACATCCTCAAAATGGATGCACCGTTTTTTGAGAAACGGACCGCCGGCGACCTCATGGCCCATTCCAGCAACGATCTCGCAGCCGTGCAGATGGCCTGCGGCATGGGGCTGGTGGCGGCGGTCGATGCCCTGGTGATGTCGCTTGCGGCCATCGGTTTCATGATCGCTATCCACCCGCTGCTCACCCTTCTGGCTCTCTTGCCGATGCCTTTTCTGGCGGTCGCCACCCGGGTCCTCTCGGCCAAACTGCACCGCCGCTTTGCCACGGTGCAGGAAGAGTTTTCCGAACTCACCGAATTTTCCCGTTCCAACCTCATTTCCATAGGTCTTATCAAGGCTTATACCATGGAGAACTTTCAGACCGAAAGGTTTGACCGGATAGGCAAAAAATATGTGAGAAGCAACCTGCGGGTTGCCGTCATCCAGGGTTTGGTCACTCCTCTCGCGACTCTCGTGGGCAGCGCCGGCATGCTGGTGGTCCTCTATTTCGGCGGCCGCCTGGTGATTGAGACGACCATCACCCTCGGCGATTTCGTCGCTTTCATCACCTATCTGTATATGTTGATCTGGCCGATGATGGCCATCGGTTGGGTGGCAAATCTGGTGCAACGCGGCCTTACCTCCCTTGACCGTATTCACGGCCTGGTCACCACAGAGGCGATGCTGCCGGACCCGGTCCCCGAGAAGGAACTAGAGAAGCTGGTGCAACCCGGGTACCGGTTGACCCATTTGACCTTTACTTACCCTTTGGGCAGCGGTCCGGTCCTCCGCGATCTCAGCCTCAATCTCGGCCCCGGCATTCACGGGGTGACCGGGCGTACCGGCTCCGGCAAATCAACCCTTTGCCGACTGCTCGCAAGGCTCTATCCCCTGGCCGACGGCATGCTGCTCTTTGGTGGCCTTGAGGTGAACCGGCTGCCTTTAGCCTTCATCCGTTCGCATATCGGTTACGTCGGCCAGGAGCCGGTCCTTTTCTCCGATACCATTGCTGCCAATATCGCCCTTGGCCGGCCTGATGCCCGGCGCGAGGAAATTGTCGAGGCAGCTGTCAATGCGGCGATCCACGAAGATATTCTGGCACAAAAAGACGGCTATGACACCCTGATCGGCGAGCGCGGCGTAAAACTCTCCGGCGGCCAGCGTCAGCGTCTGGCCCTCGCTCGCGCCCTTCTCTGCGACCACCCGGTGCTGATCATCGACGACGGCCTGTCGGCGGTCGATGTAGCCACCGAGCACGAGGTGTTTGCCGGGCTCAAACGACATTTCCAGGGGAAAACGGTAGTTATCGTCTCCAATCGCATCAAACTGCTGTCGATGACCGATCATATTATCATCCTCGGCGAAGGCGCGGTGCAGAGCGAAGGCGACCATGATCACTTGCTCGCCACCAACTCCCTGTACCGGACGATGTTTGAAAAACAGATGCAACAAGACAGCCAGGGGGAGGTAGCCCTGCCATGATGGACTACGGCTACAGTGAAGAGGGCCGCCAGGCCTCTCTCGGAGACCTACAGCTCTGGCGCCGCATACTAAGATTTGCCGAACCCTATAAGCTCGGGCTGCTTGGTGCCGTGGTTATTTCTCTTCTCATCACCTGGGCGACCCTTACCCTGCCCTATCTGGTGCAGACCGCCATCGACCATTCCATTACTGCAAGCCGGCTGGCCACCGCCGAAAGGGTAGCCGGACTGGCCGGAAATGCATTCTGGTATGGTGCCATTATCATCGGCGTGTTTTTTGCCACCTTCTGTCAGATCTATATCCTCGAATGGGTGGGACAGTGGGTCATGCACGGGGTTAGGCAAAGTCTTTTCAACCACCTTCTCCATCTCGATCTGCCGTTTTTCAACACCCGGCGCACCGGCCAGCTGGTAACCAGATTGACCAACGATATCCAGAACATGAACGAGATGTTCACTTCGGTCATCGTCACCCTCTTCAACGAGATGCTGCGACTCCTGGGTATCCTCGTGCTGCTGTTCTGGATGAACCCGCGGCTGGCGGCTTTGATGTCGATTTTCGTTCCGACCGCCCTGCTCTTTACCATCTTTTTTGCCAAGCTGGCGCGGGAACGCTTCCGCGCCATCCGCAGCCAACTGGCAAAACTCAACAGTTTTCTGTCGGAAACCCTTTCCGGCATCGCTATCCTGCAACTCTTCGGGCGGCAGGAGACATCGCGTCGCACCTTTGAAGGCCTCAGTGCCGGTTACCTGGATCGAACCCTCAGTCAGATTCGGCTCTTCGGCCTGTTTATGCCCCTCACCGAATTTCTCGGTTCGGCGGCGGTGGCCCTGATCCTGTGGTACGGCGGCGGTGAGGTATTGCAGAAGAGATTGACCCTCGGCGAGCTGGTGGCCTTTATTTCTTATATGCGCCTTTTTTTCCAGCCTCTTCGCGAACTTGCCCAGAAATATTCGGTCGTTCAATCGGCCATGGCCTCGGCGGAACGGATTTTTCAACTCCTCGATACAAAAAGCAGCATCCCGCAGGCGCTCGTCCCCGCGACCATCACAAACCTTGAGGGCAGACTCGAATTTCGCAAGTTGCGTTTTGGTTACGACCCGAACAATCCGGTCCTGCACGACATCTCCCTCACCCTGCGGCCCGGACAAACAGTGGCCCTGGTCGGAACAACCGGTTCCGGCAAGACCACCCTTGTCAGCCTCCTCCTCAGGTTCTATGACCCGCAGGAAGGGCAAATCCTCATTGACGGCAGAGATATCGCCACCCTGGGACTGCAAGAGCTGCGCACCCTGGTAGGGGTCATCCTCCAGGATGTCTTCATTCTCCAGGACAGCCTGTTGGCCAACATCGTCATGGATACCGGTTGCGGCCGACAGCAGGTGGAGGAGATCCTCACCCGGACCGGGATGAACCGCTTTGTCCAGAAACTGCCGCAGGGCCTGGATACCCTCATCGGCGAGGGTGGCACCGAGCTGTCGACCGGCGAAAAACAGCTACTCTCTTTCGCCAGGGTGCTCTGCCGCAATCCGGCCATCCTCGTCCTCGACGAGGCAACGGCGGCAATCGACAGCGAGTCGGAAAATATCCTCGAACAGGCCATTGCCGACAGCTTCCGAGGGCGCACCTCGCTGGTCATCGCCCACCGCCTATCGACTGTCAGGCGTGCCGATCACATAATTGTCATGGCGCACGGCAGAATTGTCGAACAGGGCAGCCATGAAGAACTCCTCGAACGGGGCGGCCACTACGCCCTGCTGGTCGCCATGGATCTGCAAAACGGTCATTGAGAGGACTCCCGAACCGACAGCACAATGAATCGGTATTTTGGGCCATTCCCGAATCCTTTTGATAACCTCAATGCCGCCCATATCCGGCAGACCAAGATCAATGTCAGTCAAATGTTCTCGTACAAATGATTACATAATGATGGAGTCAATTTTGAGGCAATATGCCTCAAAATATCATCAAGATCGGATCAATAATGGGTAATGCCTAGTAAATATACTAAGAAGCAATTTATATTTTAGTATTGCCTAGTACTATGTAATTATTTCTAATTTTTCCAAACTCTCTTACTTACCGAAAAAATATGTTGGCAATAAGTTTGGAATCCGGTTATTTTATCCGTACTTGTAGCCGAGATCCGTTTCCACAACGGATGCGGGGGACCCATTTTTGGGGCGTATTCCTGAGCATTATAGGATAGGGCACTTCCAAGCCCGAGCCCGTCAGCTAACCTCGTAGGCATTTGGAAGGGCAATGGTCCGAGCCGAAGTTTTCGGCAGGCTATGCCCTTAATGTATAACCACATTAGCGAGGTAAGCCTCATGCAGCCTACCAACTTTTTCCCCTCAATTTTTCCTCCACCGTACCCGATAAATTGTAAATCCAGTAACACCGACCAACCCAGAAACTGTTTTGGGATTGCTCTTTCCTCATTCTTCAGCCTAACTCTCCTTAAGGTATTTCACATTGCTCTCAGTTAAGCAGGAAATGGTATAAATACCTTAAGAAATGCTGTCAACCCCACGTTACATGTTTCATTTTGTGGAAGTCTAAATTTCCATTACCTAACTTATTGTTACCAATTATACTCCTGGTTTTATACAGCCCGGAGTTATTTAAAATAACTTGATGCACTATCAAGATTCCAACAAAGGATTTTTTTATGCTATTAAAAAAAATACTTACAGCTTTGTTATTTATAGTTATTTTCCCGACAATGGCCTTGGCCAACGAAAGCCTGGCTGCAGAACAAACCATTCTGCCCTACGACAAACTCATGCGCATCTCTTATCAGTTAGGGAAAGAAATTGGCTACCCGGAGACCATTCAGGGTCTCCTTTTGCAAGAGACTAATGGCGGCCGATATCGTGGGCAAGCTAAGGCCGCCAAAAACGACCCGTGCTATGGGGTCATGCAAATCAAACTTGATACCGCCAAATTTGTTCTGGCAAAGATATGGGGCTTCCCGAAATCCGATCTTCTCCCGGACAACCAATTACGCCGAAAAATACGCGATGATGATGTTTTCAATATCAAAATTGCCACTTCCTATTTCAAATACCTGCTCTCCTGCTATTCGGGCCCGGCACAATGGGATCAGGCGGTGTTAAGTTATAATATCGGTTCCTATCGTCTGGGGAAGGATGGCAAGGCCTATGATCCGAACGACTACGTCAAATCGGTGCGGATGATGATTAAAACCGCCGTCCGTAAATTTAATTCCAAAAGCAACATTTGATCGTTCAGCGGGGCTATATCACCTCTAAAAAAAGCTCGTACGTTCAGGAGAAGAATCTGGTACAGCTTTTCCTTGAATGCGATCCTTCTCGGGATAATGCCCTCTCTCTACCTTGTCGCCTTGAAGGTTCTGTCGTGGGCAATATTTTGAAAAGTAGAAAGGATTTCATCGCATTGTGCCGCTGTTTTCCGTTTTCTGCCAAGCGAGAGTTCGAGTGATTTGACGTTGCTGTTTTGTCTGGACAAGATGATCACCTTGGCTGTTACTTCCAAAAAATCAGAAAAAGCCGTGTTCGCTCGCAACAAGGCTTCCCCACTTTCTTTTCCAACAATTCCGGAAAGTTCAGCAAGGGATTTTAAAGCCTCATTCAGATCTTGCTCTACTGCTGCCGAAGAAACGAACGATTGGTTGGCAAAATCCTGGGATTCCTCATCCGTTTGAGCCATAACTGCGTTCTTCTCCATTTCTATAGATTGAAGAAGATGAGTGCGCATTTCCTCCATTTGTTTGAATTTGCTGGACTGTTATTCGAAAAGCAATTTAACAAATAGGTTCACTGCTGTCAAAAATAAGAAAAAAGTCCCATCACCCATAATATCTTGTCTACGCGCTTCAAGGTATTCTCTTTGGTTGTGAAATGATGTGATCAACAGTAGAAATAACGAATCATCGCCAAACGAAGAAAACTTCGATTAGGAGGAGAAACCTTCATGCCGTACCAATCTGTATTGGGGCTGGTCGTCTTTATCGGCATTGCCTGGATATTGAGTGATAACCGCAAGGCGGTTAATTTCAGATGGACTGCCGCAGGTCTTCTCCTGCAGTTCATTATCGCCGCCTTGTTTCTGGGCGTCCCGCTGTTCGCCGGGCTGTTCCTGCAACTGAACCGCGCGGTCATGGCCCTCGACGAGGCCACCCGGGCCGGGACCTCCTTCGTCTTCGGCTACGTCGGCGGCGGTAACGCCCCCTTTGCCGTCACAGAGCCGGCAAACAGCTTCGTCTTCGCCTTTCAGGCCCTGCCCCTGGTCCTGGTCATCGGCGCCCTGGCTGGTCTACTTTTTTACTGGCGGATTCTTCCAATGATCGTAAGGGCTCTGTCGATGTTACTGGAAAAGACCCTGCATATCGGTGGAGCGCTCGGTCTCGGCACTGCCACCACCCTCTTTCTCGGGATGGTCGAGGCCCCTCTTTTCATCAAACCCTACCTGCGGGAGATGACAAGGAGCGAACTCTTCTCGCTCATGGCCTGCGGCATGGCCTCGATCGCCGGGACGGTGATGATCCTCTACTCCACCCTGCTTAAAGGGATCATCCCCGACCCGCTCGGCCATATACTCACCGCCTCCCTCATCCATATCCCGGCGGCGCTTACCGTCGCCCGGATAATGTGCCCCGAGGTCGATCGACAAACCGCCGGAAGGCTTGTCCCCGAGAGCACGGCGGCCAACTCCATGGATGCGCTCACCAAGGGCACCATCGACGCCCTGCACCTGTTGCTGAATATCATCGCCATGCTCTTGGTCGCCGTTGCCCTGGTCAATTTGGTCAATCAGCTCCTCGGTCTCCTGCCACTGGTCGGCGGCCGGACGGTAACCCTGCAGCTACTGCTCGGCCAAATCATGGCCCCAGTCGTCTGGCTGTTCGGCATCCCCTGGGCCGACTCCCACACCGCAGGCGCCCTGATGGGAACGAAGACCGTCCTCAACGAATTACTGGCCTTCATCGATCTTGCCCAGCTGCCGGCCGATGCCCTCGGCCTGCGGAGCAGACTCATCATGACCTACGCCCTCTGCAGTTTTGCCAACTTCGGCAGCCTCGGCATCATGATTGGCGGCCTCGGCAGCATGGTTCCCGAACGGCGGTCAGAGATAGCCGCCATGGGAATGCGAGCCATCATCGCCGGCACCCTGGCCACCTGCATGACCGGGGCGGTGGTCAGTTTTCTCCTCCCCTGATCGAAAACCTTATCTTACGACATGCCAAGATAAGCCTTCTGCACCGCCTTGTTATTTCTGAGCTGCGCGGCCGAATCGGTAACGGTGATCTCGCCGGTCTGGAGAACATAGCCGCGGTGAGCGATGGACAGGGCCATGAGGGCGTTCTGTTCCACGAGGAGGATGGTGGTGCCCTGCTCGTTCAGTTTTTTGATGATATCAAAAATCAGTTCAACAAGGATCGGTGCCAGGCCCATCGACGGTTCATCGAGCATGAGAAGACGCGGGCTGAGCATCAGGCCGCGGGCGATGGCCAGCATCTGCTGCTCCCCGCCGGAAAGCGTGCCGCCGAACTGATCGATCCGTTCCTTTAAGCGGGGAAAGAGGGCAAAGCCATTGGCCATCCGCTCTTCGATCAGATCCGCGTCGCCGACCGTAAAGGCGCCCATCTCCAGGTTCTCCTTGACCGTCAGTGTCGGGAAGATGCCCCGGCCCTCGGGTACGTGCACCATGCCCTGGTAGACGATCTCATGCGGCTCCATTTTGGAAATATCTTTGCCGTCAAAGACAATCCGTCCCTTCTTCGGATGCATCATGCCGGAAATGGTTCTGAGCGCCGTGCTCTTGCCGGCACCGTTCGAGCCGATCAGGGTCACTATCTCCCCCTCGTTGACCGTAACGGATATCCCCTTCAATGCATGAATATGGCCGTAATAACTATGGATATTGTCAATCGTCAGAAGGCTCATTGCATTTTCTCCTCATGCTGTCCGGCAACCGCCCCACGACCAAGGTAGGCCTCGATAACCCGGGTGTTGTTGCGTATTTCCGCAGGCGTCCCCTGGGCGATTTTCACCCCGTAATCCATGACGCAGATATCCTCGGAGATGTTCATGACCACCCGCATATCGTGTTCGATCAGGAGGATGGTAATACCCATTTTGTCCCGGATATTCCGAAACAGCTGGATGATATCCTCGGTTTCCTGGGGATTCATGCCGGCAGCCGGTTCGTCAAGGAGGAGCAATTGCGGGTCGGCGGCCAGAGCCCGGGCAATTTCCAAGCGCCGCTGCGCCCCATAAGGGAGATTCTTGGCCAGTTCATTTTCACCGGTTTGCAGACCGACATACTTCATCAACCGTAAGGCCTTCTGCTCCGCTGCCTTTTCCTCTTTCTTGAAAGATTCCAATCTGAACAAGATTGCCAGGGCGGATTGTTTATAATGAATATGCATCCCTACCATGATATTCTCAATGACCGTCATGTCGGGGAAAAGACGAATGTTCTGGAAGGTGCGGGCAATTCCACGGGCAGCTATCTGATCCGGCCTGAGCCCGAGAAGTGATTTGCCGCCAAAGGTGATTGAGCCGCTATCCGGTTTGTAGATCCCGGTGAGGGTATTGAAAAATGACGTTTTACCGGCGCCGTTCGGGCCGATGATCGAAACTATCCGGCCCTTTTCCAGAGAAAAGGTGACGTCGCTGATCGCCTTCAGGCCACCAAAGGTCTTGGTGATATTTGCAATTTCAAGTAATGCCATTGGCAGGTCTCCTTATTTACCGTCTTCCGGGGCCACTTCGCGTTTACGCCGTTTGGCGGGAATGAGACCACCGGGCCGGAAGATCATCATGAGAATCAGAATGAGACCGAAAAGCAGTTTCTGATATTTCGCCGGATCGAGTTGGGTAGACAGATTCTTCCAGGCAAAATTGATGACCGGAATCACCGCATCACTCTGGCGCAGGTCATTGAGGTACAGGGAAAAACCCTGAAGCACCTGAAGGTTGAGGATGGTCACCGTCGCCGCCCCGAGAATAACCCCGGGAATACTGCCGGAACCGCCGAGAATAACCATCGACAAAACCCCGATCGACTGCATGAAGGAAAAGGATTCCGGGCTGATAAAGGTCCGGCTGGCGGCCAGCAGCACGCCCATGACCCCGGCAAAAGAGGCGCCGACGGCAAAGGCGGTCAGTTTCATGCGCACCAAGGGGATGCCCTGGGCGATGGCCGCGGTTTCATCCTCGCGCACCGCTGTCCAGGCGCGGCCCAATTTCGAGTCGTCGAGGCGTCTGGTGACAAAGACGATGACGATGATCACCATCAGGGCGAAGAGATAAAACATCAGGTTATACATATCCGCTCGACTCACCGGATGGCCTATCAAGGGGCTGAAAACAGTATTGAACCAATCGACCGCAAACTCCGGCATGGTGGGTCGCTGGATCGGGGTGATGCCCTGCGGGCCGTTGGTGATATTGAGAGGTTTGTCGAGGTTGTTGGCAAGAACCCGGATAACCTCTCCGAAACCCAAGGTGACGATGGCCAGGTAATCGCCCTTCAGTCTGAGTACCGGCATACCGAGGAGAATCCCAACCATGGCGGCGATGATGACGCCGACCAGAAGAAACATATAAAAGGCATCACCCGGCAGAAGAAACGGCAGGCCAGACGGCTGGGTGCCGGGTGCATAGTGCAGCACGTAGAATTGCTGCGAGCCGAAAAAGGCCCAGAGATAGGCGCCCACCGCATAAAAGGCGACATAGCCGAGATCGAGCAGGCCGGCAAAGCCGACGACGATATTGAGACCAAGGGCCAGGGCGGCAAAGACGCTGATCTGGAAGATTACCTCCAGATAAAAGATATTCCGGACACCGATTATCGGGATGATGACAAGCGCCAGCAGCGCCCCGATAAACAGCTTGAAGCGCGCATCGGCCCGGAAAAAGTAGAGTGACAGAAACGAAGTGATAAGTACCAGAAAGGCCAGATTCGAGCGCGGCTGGGTATAGACCAGGAAGGTCCCGGCCATGATGTGGCCGACGATGAAAAGATACGCCAAGGGCCCCTGGTTTACTTTATCGAGCAATTCCTTAAAATACGACGAAACCATGAGAATCTCCTATGCTTTCTGGCCGACATTTTTACCCATCAACCCTTGTGGCCTAAAAATCAGCACAAGGATGAGGATACTGAAGGCGAAGATATCCTTGTATTCCGAACCTGCCGCACCCGCCGTGAAGATGCCCATATAGGAGCCGGCAAAGGTCTCCAGCATGCCAAGGATAATCCCGCCGAGGAGTGCCCCGGTCATATTGCCGATGCCGCCGAGAACCGCGGCGGTAAACGCCTTCAACCCCGGGAAAAAGCCGACAAAGGGATCGATCCTGGTGAACTTCAGGGCATAGAGCACGCCTGCCGCTCCGCCGAGCAATCCGCCGACGAGAAAGGTCAGGGAGATGATTCGGTTGACGTTGATCCCCATGAGGCTGGCGGTCGGCATATCCTGCGCAACCGCCCGGATCGCCTTGCCTACTCGCGTGGCGTTCACCAGGTAATTGAGGCAAACCAGCATCAAAACGGCAACGACAATAACGACAATCGATTTGATGGAGATCCCCAGGACCAGTTTTGAGGCGCCCATCGACAGCTTACCGAAAATTACCCGTTCATCGAAGTTACCGAATGTCGGCATAATCCGGTTGAACTGGCCGGTGGTCAAGCCTTCCACCAGACGAATGACGTCCTGGAGCAAAAAGGAAACGCCGATGGCCGAGATCAACGGCACCAGACGGGATGCCCCGCGCAGGGGCCGGTAGGCGATGCGTTCCACCGCCACCGCCAGGCCGCCAGCGGCGAGCATGCCGAGGAGGATTGCCAAAAGCAGATAGGCATAGGCCATAAAGAGCGAGGCACCGGCGAGAACACCTGCCGACTGCAGGAAGATAAGCAACTCCACGCCGACAAAGGCCCCGACCGCAAAGATTTCACTGTGGGCAAAGTTAATGAACTGGAGCACCCCGTACACCATGGTATAGCCGAGAGCGATGGCGGCGTAGACGAAGCCGATGGTCAGGCCGTCGATCACCACCTGCGGCAAATTCGACAGGGTATAGGTGAACACGGTGACATGCAGCTTGTCCATGAGATGCACACCCACCGCCGTCCTATCGAGAACCAAGGCCAATAGTACAACAATGGCTGACATGGCCGCTGCGCTGCCGACGGAAAACTTCAACAACTGGCCGATCGGCCGAATTAATTCATATACATTTAAAGATCTCAGGAATCGTTTCATAATCACTCCCCAGAGTTGATAAAGAACCGGCCCTTTATACTGCAAAGGGCCGGGCAGAGAACCTAGGAAGTCTTACTTGGGAGGGGCAATCTCAAGCGTCTGAACGATCGGATTGGTAGCCCATGCGGCCGGATCTGCAGATTTGACCTGCTGGATGAAATACAGTGCTTTCTCAGGATCACCAATAGCATTAAAAGTATAGGTACCGGTAATTCCCTTGAAGGCCTGCAGCGCACGAACGGCCTTAGCAACAGCCTCGCGGGTCGGAACTTCATTTTTACCCGCAACAGCTGCATTCTCAATGGCTTTCAGAACAATAGACATGGAATCATAACCCTGGGCAGCAAATGGCTGGGGTGCAGCCTTGTATTTCGCCTGGAAATCCTCAATGAACTTAGCTGTTCCGGGGTATACGGAGGCCGGGCCGGAGACGGTTGAATAGAAGGTGCCGCCACCGGAAACGAGGGTTTTCCCGCCGATTTTCACGGCATCGGCGGAATCAAAACCGTCATCGCTCAGGAACATACCCTCGTATCCTTTCTCACGGGCCTGTTTAAAGAGAACGGCAGCCTGGAAAGCCATACCACCGAAGTAGACCATATCAGGGTTACCAGCTATAACCGGGGACAGGATAGCGTCAAAATTGGCTTTTTCTTCAGTTCCTTCAAAACCGAGCACCTTGATTTTGTTCTCTTCAGCCTTCTTCTTGAAGAACTCGGCAATACCTTGGCCATAGGCCGATTTGTCGTGAACAACAAAGGCGGTCTTCACACCCTTGGCGGCGGCAAAGTCGGCACCGACCACACCCTGCACGTCGTCACGTCCAACGATACGATTTACTTCCAGATAGCCACGGGTGGTTACCTTCGGATTGGTGTTTGCCGGAGAAACGTTGACGAGACCGGAGGTATGATACACTTCCGAAGAAGGAATCTGCACCCCTGAGTTATAATGGCCGACAACGGCGAGAATTGCCGGGTCGGAAACGATTTGCTTAGCATTGGCAACGCCGTTATCGGGATTAGCCTGATCGTCAAATGGAGACAATGTGACTTTAAAACCCAAAGCAGTCAAGGGTCCGCCCAACTGCTCAAGGGCCATTTCGGCGCCACGCTTGATGTCCACGCCGGTGAGACTTTGGTCACCCGACAACGGTGATTGGGTGGCAACCTTGATGGCTTTGTCCGCGGCTCCCGCAGAACCGATCAGCGCAAGTGTCAAACCTGCGGCAACCATCATCCCAAATACTGTATTCCTTCGCTTCGACATTGTTCTCCTCCTGGGTTGTATAACAGCTTTTTTTCGGTTCACCTTGTTGTCTGGCAGGGGTCATTCAGCTTCCGCCGCGCCACTGCCGATGTCAATGGGACTCTCTAGCTAGATCACTTCCACAACCGGGGTATACGCAAGACCAAAAGCCTCGGCGACACCCTTGCAGGTCACCTTGCCCTTGACGATATTCAGGCCTGTTCTGATCCCCTGGTTGTCGAGCGCAGCCTGTCTCCAACCCTTGTTGGCGAGCAGCAGTGCATAAGGAAGGGTAGCGTTGGTCAGGGCCATGGTGGAGGTTACGGGTACGGCGCCCGGCATATTGGCAACACAATAGTGGATCACGCCATCGATTTCAAAGACCGGATCGGTATGGGTTGTCGGTTTTGAGGTTGCAAAGCAGCCTCCCTGGTCGATGGCCACATCGACGATCACCGAGCCTTTTTTCATGGTTTTCAACATGTCCTGGGTCAGCAATTTCGGAGCCTTCGCTCCGGCAACCAGGACCGCACCGATAACCACATCGGCCTCCATCACCAACTCACGCAGGAGGGTCTTACTGCTCATCATCGGAAAACAATTCTTCGGCATAACCTCCGAGAGGTAGCGAAGTCGATCCAGATTCATGTCCAAAAGATATACCTTGGCCCCCAGCCCGCAGGCCATTTGCGCGGCATTGGTGCCAACTACTCCGCCACCGATTATCACTACGCTTGCCGGTGCCACGCCGGTAACTCCACCCAAAAGTATTCCCCGGCCGCCATAGAAGCGCTCCAGGTATTTGGCCGCCTCCTGCATGGACATCCGTCCCGCAACTTCACTCATCGGCGTCAAGAGCGGCAGATCTCCCTTTGCTCCCTCCACGGTTTCGTAGGCAACGGCAATCGATTTATTGCCGATAAAGGCGCGGGTAAGCTGCTCGTCTGGGGCAAAGTGAAAATAGGTGAAAACAATCTGCCCTTCCCGGACCATCCCATATTCTGAGAGTTGAGGCTCTTTGACATGCATGACCATTTCGGCCCGCATATATATTTCGGCAGGGCTTTCAACAATCTCGGCCCCAGCGGCAACATAGGCATCATCGGTAAAGCCGCTGCCGGCACCCGCCGATCTTTCCACCATCACCTGATGACCATTGGCCCGCATGGTTTCCACTCCGGCAGGAGTCATGGCAACTCTGTTTTCCGCCTCTTTTATTTCCTTTAAGATTCCGACCTGCATATTCCTCAACCTCCTCTCGTTAAGATGCTTACTTCTGCTGCCTGTCCCCTTGAGGTTACGATGAAGAAATGCACCTCTCGCAGCTGATAGCGGTTTTGTAAAAAGCCCCGCGCCGATGGAGAGTACATTGCAAAGTGCTTGCCAACGACGGCAAGAGATCAAATAAATACCTGGCGGGTTTGCAATTATCGAAAAATAATTCTATGAAATCAAAGAGAAAGGAGTGGAACGAGGGAATTTCGGAAAAAGCTGAAGAGGACAATCGTTGAGACTAACTATAGTAGCGGACGGCGGGGAATTGGTATCCTTTACTACCAGACACCATAAGAACAAGACAAAATATGAATTATTAAAGAATGTTATTCGACTGGTCCGTTTTTGTGCCATTGGTTACTTTTACTACCGATGGCCAGTTTGTATTTTTCTACTTTTTTCAGCAATGCGGTGTGCGACAGCCCGAGCCGTCTGGCAGCCTCCCGGATACTTGCGGCGACATTGAGAGTGTCAAGCAGTATATCCGTTTCATAGCGGCCAACCAGCTCCTTCAAAGGTCTGCCGCCACCGCCTCCATACAAGAGACCGACGCTGCTGCGGTTCCCGTGGCCGACCGTTTCATGGCCGAGCAGTATCGCTTCAACAGCGATTACTTCGGTATCGCTCAAAACCGCTGCCCGTTCAATTACATTCTTTAATTCCCTGACATTGCCCGGCCATGCATAATCATACAGCCTGGCCATGGCCTCGCGACTGATGGTCTGCTCCGCCTTCCCGAGCTTCTGGTTGAACTGGCGGAGAAAACTCCCAGCGAGAAGAGGGATATCCATTAACCGTTCTTTGAGCGGCGGGATAAGAATGGTCAATACATTGATACGATAGAAGAGATCCTCGCGGAATTTTTTCGCCTGCACCATTTCATGGAGATTCTTATTGGTCGCGGTAATGACCCTGGCGTTTACCGGAATCTCTTCAAAGCCGCCAATCCGCCGGATATGCCCGTCCTGCAGCACCCGGAGGATTTTTGCCTGGGTGCCCGGCGGCATATCGCCGATCTCATCAAGAAAAATGGTGCCGTCCTGAGCTGCCTCAAAGAGCCCCGGTTTGCCGGTTTTCCGGGCACCGGTAAATGCCCCATCGACATAGCCGAAGAGTTCGCTTTCAATGAGCGCTTCGGGAAGCGCCGCACAGTTGATGGGGATAATCGGTCCACTTCTGCCGCTCTCAAAATGAATAGCCCTGGCAAAGACCTCCTTGCCGGTCCCGCTCTCACCGGTGAGCGATACGATGGTGCCGGTTTCAGCAACTTTTCGGGCAAAGGTAATAAGATTTTTGATGGCCGGACTCTGGCCGATGAAATCATCGAAGGTGACGTTCAAGGGGGTCGAGATGGCATCGACCATCTCCTTGACCTCTTTGAGATTTTTCATGAGAAGAACGGCGCCGACAAAGTTCTCCTGGGAGTCGTAGATCGGTTTTGCCGAACCGTAGAACTCTATCCTGCCGGTAGTGGTGAGCGCCGACTTCCTTCTGCTCACCGGTATTTTCTTTTCGACGCATTCTAAAAGAATCGAATCCTTGGGGCTTATCTCGCTGATATGCTGCCCGATGACATCCTCGTACACCTCACCGAGGGTGCGGCAGGCGACGGTGTTGATGGTGCTGATTATTCCCCGCGCATCGACGGAGATAATCCCTTCGCTCATCCCGTCGAACAGGGTACGAAACCATTCCTGGCGCTTTTCCTGCGGCAGACTGAGCAGTTCTGCCTGACTCTCAAGTCCCGGCAGGGTGGAAAACAAGGCAAAGAGCGATTCTTTATCGATGCCGAAACCATATTTTTCTATTTCAATGGAGATCTTGGCCTTCCCATCCCTCTGCTCCACCTCCATATTGACGATATTCAGGCCCTGCCCGGTCATTAACCGGGCAATGTCAAAGACGATGCCGATGCGATCCTCGAAAATAAGCTGATGTTTCAGATTTCCGGTCAAGAGTTCCCCCTCGGGTTCATTGCCGATCAAAGAGCAAGAAAGGAAGTTTAAGGCTTATGGTTCGCCAGAACCATCTTTTTACAAAACCTTATCTTACGACATGCCAAGATAAGCCTTCTGCACCGCCTTGTTATTTCTGAGCTGCGCGGCCGAATCGGTAACGGTGATCTCGCCGGTCTGGAGAACATAGCCGCGGTGAGCGATGGACAGGGCCATGAGGGCGTTCTGTTCCACGAGGAGGATGGTGGTGCCCTGCTCGTTCAGTTTTTTGATGATATCAAAAATCAGTTCAACAAGGATCGGTGCCAGGCCCATCGACGGTTCATCGAGCATGAGAAGACGCGGGCTGAGCATCAGGCCGCGGGCGATGGCCAGCATCTGCTGCTCCCCGCCGGAAAGCGTGCCGCCGAACTGATCGATCCGTTCCTTTAAGCGGGGAAAGAGGGCAAAGCCATTGGCCATCCGCTCTTCGATCAGATCCGCGTCGCCGACCGTAAAGGCGCCCATCTCCAGGTTCTCCTTGACCGTCAGTGTCGGGAAGATGCCCCGGCCCTCGGGTACGTGCACCATGCCCTGGTAGACGATCTCATGCGGCTCCATTTTGGAAATATCTTTGCCGTCAAAGACAATCCGTCCCTTCTTCGGATGCATCATGCCGGAAATGGTTCTGAGCGCCGTGCTCTTGCCGGCACCGTTCGAGCCGATCAGGGTCACTATCTCCCCCTCGTTGACCGTAACGGATATCCCCTTCAATGCATGAATATGGCCGTAATAACTATGGATATTGTCAATCGTCAGAAGGCTCATTGCATTTTCTCCTCATGCTGTCCGGCAACCGCCCCACGACCAAGGTAGGCCTCGATAACCCGGGTGTTGTTGCGTATTTCCGCAGGCGTCCCCTGGGCGATTTTCACCCCGTAATCCATGACGCAGATATCCTCGGAGATGTTCATGACCACCCGCATATCGTGTTCGATCAGGAGGATGGTAATACCCATTTTGTCCCGGATATTCCGAAACAGCTGGATGATATCCTCGGTTTCCTGGGGATTCATGCCGGCAGCCGGTTCGTCAAGGAGGAGCAATTGCGGGTCGGCGGCCAGAGCCCGGGCAATTTCCAAGCGCCGCTGCGCCCCATAAGGGAGATTCTTGGCCAGTTCATTTTCACCGGTTTGCAGACCGACATACTTCATCAACCGTAAGGCCTTCTGCTCCGCTGCCTTTTCCTCTTTCTTGAAAGATTCCAATCTGAACAAGATTGCCAGGGCGGATTGTTTATAATGAATATGCATCCCTACCATGATATTCTCAATGACCGTCATGTCGGGGAAAAGACGAATGTTCTGGAAGGTGCGGGCAATTCCACGGGCAGCTATCTGATCCGGCCTGAGCCCGAGAAGTGATTTGCCGCCAAAGGTGATTGAGCCGCTATCCGGTTTGTAGATCCCGGTGAGGGTATTGAAAAATGACGTTTTACCGGCGCCGTTCGGGCCGATGATCGAAACTATCCGGCCCTTTTCCAGAGAAAAGGTGACGTCGCTGATCGCCTTCAGGCCACCAAAGGTCTTGGTGATATTTGCAATTTCAAGTAATGCCATTGGCAGGTCTCCTTATTTACCGTCTTCCGGGGCCACTTCGCGTTTACGCCGTTTGGCGGGAATGAGACCACCGGGCCGGAAGATCATCATGAGAATCAGAATGAGACCGAAAAGCAGTTTCTGATATTTCGCCGGATCGAGTTGGGTAGACAGATTCTTCCAGGCAAAATTGATGACCGGAATCACCGCATCACTCTGGCGCAGGTCATTGAGGTACAGGGAAAAACCCTGAAGCACCTGAAGGTTGAGGATGGTCACCGTCGCCGCCCCGAGAATAACCCCGGGAATACTGCCGGAACCGCCGAGAATAACCATCGACAAAACCCCGATCGACTGCATGAAGGAAAAGGATTCCGGGCTGATAAAGGTCCGGCTGGCGGCCAGCAGCACGCCCATGACCCCGGCAAAAGAGGCGCCGACGGCAAAGGCGGTCAGTTTCATGCGCACCAAGGGGATGCCCTGGGCGATGGCCGCGGTTTCATCCTCGCGCACCGCTGTCCAGGCGCGGCCCAATTTCGAGTCGTCGAGGCGTCTGGTGACAAAGACGATGACGATGATCACCATCAGGGCGAAGAGATAAAACATCAGGTTATACATATCCGCTCGACTCACCGGATGGCCTATCAAGGGGCTGAAAACAGTATTGAACCAATCGACCGCAAACTCCGGCATGGTGGGTCGCTGGATCGGGGTGATGCCCTGCGGGCCGTTGGTGATATTGAGAGGTTTGTCGAGGTTGTTGGCAAGAACCCGGATAACCTCTCCGAAACCCAAGGTGACGATGGCCAGGTAATCGCCCTTCAGTCTGAGTACCGGCATACCGAGGAGAATCCCAACCATGGCGGCGATGATGACGCCGACCAGAAGAAACATATAAAAGGCATCACCCGGCAGAAGAAACGGCAGGCCAGACGGCTGGGTGCCGGGTGCATAGTGCAGCACGTAGAATTGCTGCGAGCCGAAAAAGGCCCAGAGATAGGCGCCCACCGCATAAAAGGCGACATAGCCGAGATCGAGCAGGCCGGCAAAGCCGACGACGATATTGAGACCAAGGGCCAGGGCGGCAAAGACGCTGATCTGGAAGATTACCTCCAGATAAAAGATATTCCGGACACCGATTATCGGGATGATGACAAGCGCCAGCAGCGCCCCGATAAACAGCTTGAAGCGCGCATCGGCCCGGAAAAAGTAGAGTGACAGAAACGAAGTGATAAGTACCAGAAAGGCCAGATTCGAGCGCGGCTGGGTATAGACCAGGAAGGTCCCGGCCATGATGTGGCCGACGATGAAAAGATACGCCAAGGGCCCCTGGTTTACTTTATCGAGCAATTCCTTAAAATACGACGAAACCATGAGAATCTCCTATGCTTTCTGGCCGACATTTTTACCCATCAACCCTTGTGGCCTAAAAATCAGCACAAGGATGAGGATACTGAAGGCGAAGATATCCTTGTATTCCGAACCTGCCGCACCCGCCGTGAAGATGCCCATATAGGAGCCGGCAAAGGTCTCCAGCATGCCAAGGATAATCCCGCCGAGGAGTGCCCCGGTCATATTGCCGATGCCGCCGAGAACCGCGGCGGTAAACGCCTTCAACCCCGGGAAAAAGCCGACAAAGGGATCGATCCTGGTGAACTTCAGGGCATAGAGCACGCCTGCCGCTCCGCCGAGCAATCCGCCGACGAGAAAGGTCAGGGAGATGATTCGGTTGACGTTGATTCCCATGAGACTGGCGGTTGGCATATCTTGGGCAACCGCCCGAATTGCTTTGCCTACCCTGGTGGCGTTCACCAGGTAATTGAGGCAGACCAGCATGAGGACGGCGGCAACGATGACGATAATCGATTTAATCGAGATCCCCAGGACCAGTTTTGAGGCACCCATCGACAGCTTACCGAAAATCACCCGCTGGTCGAAGTTGCCGAATGTCGGCATAATCCGGTTAAACTGGCCGGTGGTCAAGCCTTCCACCAGACGAATAACGTCCTGAAGGAGAAAGGAGACACCGATGGCCGAAATCAAGGGCACCAGACGCGATGCCCCGCGCAGAGGCCGGTAGGCGATGCGTTCCACCGCCACAGCCAGCCCGCCGGCGGCGAGCATGCCGAGAACAATTGCCAGAATCAGATAGGCGTAAGCCATAAAGAGCGATGCCCCGGCCAGAACGCCTGTCGATTGCAGGAAGATGAGGAATTCGACTCCGACAAAGGCCCCGACCGCAAAGATTTCACTGTGGGCAAAGTTAATGAACTGGAGTACCCCGTACACCATGGTATAGCCAAGGGCGATGGCCGCATAGACGAAGCCGATGGTCAGGCCGTCGATTACCACCTGCGGCAAATTCGACAGGGTATAGGTGAAAACAGAAACATTAAGCTTGTCCATGAGACTTGCGCCAATCGATGTCCGATCGAGGACCAGGGCAAGTACCATTACAATAACCGACATTACCACCGCAGTGCCGACGGAAAATGCCAGGAGTTGGCCGATAGGCCGTATTACTTCGTAAACATTAAAGTATCTCAGGAATCGTTTCATAATCACTCCCCAGAGTTGATAAAAAACCGGCCCTTTATACTGCAAAGGGCCGGGTGGAAAACCTAGGAAGTCTTATTTGGGAGGGGCAATTTCAAGAGTCTGGAAGATAGGATTTTGACTCCATACGGCAGGATCGGCAGATTTAACCTGCTGTACAAAATACAAGGATTTCTCCGGGTCACCTATTGCATTGAAAGTATAGGTACCGGTTATACCTTTGAAGCCCTGCAAGGCGCGAACGGCCTTGGTTACAGCTTCACGGGTCGGAACTGCCCCTTTACCCGCAGCAACCGCATTCTCAATGGCCTTCAGGCAGATAGCCATACAATCATAGCTCTGAGCGGCAAATGGCTGGGGTGCAGCATTGTATTTTGCGGTAAAATCTTTAATAAATTGTGCGGTTCCAGGGTACACGGAGGCCGGGCCGGCAACAGTTGAATAGAAAGTGCCACCACCGGTGATAAGGGTTTGTCCGCCGATTTTAGCTGCATCCGCGGAGTCAAAACCGTCATCGCTCAGGAAGGTACCTTCATATCCTTTTTCACGGGCTTGTTTAAAGAGAACGGCAGCCTGGGCAGCCATCCCACCAAAATAAACCAGATCAGGGTTACCAGCTATAACAGGAGACAGAATAGCATCGAAATTGGCTTTTTCTTCAGTTCCTTCAAAGCCCAGTACCTTGATCTTATTTTCTTCGGCCTTCTTCTTGAAGAACTCGGCAATACCCTGACCATATGCCGATTTGTCATGAACAACAAACGCAGTCTTCACGCCTTTGGCGGCGGCAAAGTCGGCACCAACCACACCCTGCACGTCATCACGTCCAACGATACGGTTTACTTCCATGTAACCGCGGGTGGTTACCTTTGGATTGGTGTTTGCCGGGGAAACGTTGACGAGACCGGAGGTATGATACACTTCCGAAGAAGGAATCTGTACCCCTGAGTTATAATGGCCGACAACTGCGAGAATTGCCGGGTCGGAAACGATTTGTTTGGCATTGGCGACGCCGTTATCGGGATTGGCCTGATCGTCAAATGGGGCCAGGGAGACTTTAATTCCCAGAGCGGTCAAGGGTCCACCCAATTGCTCAAGGGCCATCTCGGCGCCGCGCTTGATGTCCACTCCGGTCAGTGATTGATCTCCCGACAACGGTGACTGGGTGGCAATTTTGATGGCTTTATCCGCGGCTCCTGCAGAACCGATCAGCGCAAGCGTCAATCCTGCGGCAACCATCATCCCAAATACTGAATTCCTTCGCTTCGACATACTTTTCTCCTCCTGGGTTGTAACAGCTTTTTGGTTCGGTTCACCTTGTCGGTTGGTGCGGGATCTTTCACTTGCGCCCGCCACCAGCGACATTGGTATCCTCAACGACCCTCTGTCCTGGTCAAAATCCGGGAGGGCAAATCGGTATACTGAAATTGAATACATTTTAAGTATGCACCGATCATCCTCCTGTGCTCAAGCGACTTCATGCTAGCTGATTGCCTCAGCTGACGCAACAAATTTTGCGGTTTTTGGCGCTGAACCGCACTTTTTTTTCAATCCTACAAAACCGTATCCGGCACCTGCAAATTTTACAATTTTCGCACGCCTTCCACCTTCTTTTTCACTCCGCAAATAACCGAAGAATCGTTAGGCGTGGCGCATTGCCGGTGGCTGATATCTCCGACCCCGGCCTGTTGCAGCATGGCGAAAATCTCGGCCCGTGAATAGCTGCGACCGCCGTCGGTGCCGACCAGCATATTCAGGGAAAAGAGCGCCGCAAATTCCGGCCCGTCCTTGTCATCACTCAGGATGAAATCGTGGATGAGGAGGAGACCGCCCGGTGCCAATGCGGCGACGGTCTTCTCGATACACTCTTGACACTCCTCCGGGGAATTGCTGTGCAGGATATGCGACAACCAGGCGACATCATAAGGCCCGCCGCTTATCGGATCGATATTGAAATCGCCGCCGATGAATCCGATACGCTCGGCCAACCCGAAACGGGCCACGGTCTGCCTGGCGAAGGGTTCGGTGGTCGGTCGATCGAGAATGACCGCTGTGAGGTCCGGATTGGCCAGGCAAAAATGGATGGCATAGGTGCCGGGACCGCCGCCCAGATCGAGCAGCCTTTTGCGACCGGCCAAATCGAACTGCCCTACCAGCTGCGGGGCGATTCCCATCGCCAGATTGAACATCCCGAGGAGAAAGCTTTCTCTTTCATTTTCCCCGCCGTAGGAACGCCGAGTCACCTTTTTCCCGGTCATCACCGCGCGGTCGAGCTGCGCCCACCCGTCCAAGATGTGGTGATGGTGCAAAATGATATGCCCCATGTAGCCGGGTAAGCCGGCGACCAGAAATTTCCCCGAGAACAGGGAATTGCCATAGAGGCCATCTGTTTTCACAAGCAGGCCCATGGCCGCCAGGGCGTCAAGGAGCAAGCCGGTGGCCCTGACCTCGCTGCCGACAGCCCCAGCCACCTCAGCCGCATCCCCTGGGCCACTTCCAAGCACCGAAAAAATCTTCAGTCGCACCCCCGCCTGGAGAGCGCAGCCTCGCCAGTAGCCGCCGGAGACCCCCAACATCATCCCAACACTCCATTCTGTTGTCATGGCAAATTCCCTTATTGCAGGTTTTTATTATTTCACTTTTTCAGCTCGAAATGCAGGCTCTCAGGGAAGACAAAGACCGTGCCATTGTCCTGGGGCAGGAATTCCTTTAACACAGTCTGCCCTTTCTGAAAGCCTTCCTTCACCGCCACAAAGTCAAAAACCCGGGGATTGCCGATCCTCTCCCGCACGGTCGTGGTAAATGGCGTCTCACCGATCGCTTCCCCATTCAATGTGATGATCGCTCCGCTCGGCTCGGAGGTTATGTAAATCTGATATTTCTTCCGTTCTTCAAGCACGAAGTGCAAGGCTGACGGGATCAGATCGGATACCGTCTCATGGTACAGCTGCTCTTTGAATATTTTTCTCTGCGGCACATAATTTTCCTTAAGCACCCGAAAAGTATAGATGTTATAATCGCCACTGCGCTGCTCGATCAGAGTGTTCAGAGGTGTTTCACCTATCACTTTGTCGTTGTAGAAAACCATCGCCCCGGAAGGATCGGAACTAATATGCACCACATGGGGACTCTGCCCGCCGCATCCGCCAAGCATTATCCCCACCGCAAACAGCATCGCCGCAATACACAAGCCTTTGGTTTTTGCCACAGCAAGCCTCCTATTCGTTCAATATTAAGAGTATTCCCGCACACAACCGGCAGGCAAACCGGCTGCAATAAATATCTTGCCTTTCACTGCAAAGAGAAGCACTGTTATCGCATATTTTTTCTCATTGTAGTCACTTTTCAGGTAAAAAAACAACCCTTCGTCACAAACTATGACGCAATCACGCAACTCAGTAAGTGACCAGGAACTGAAACGGGTCATTGCCGACTTCCTCGACCAAGGTCATGTCGAAAACATTGTCGCCATGTTCCGTCGCGAACCCAGCTACTACGCCTGGACCGGCGATATCCTGAGAGATGAACGTTTCAGCGTGCGCCTCGGCATTTCCGTTCTTTTTGAAGAGCTGTTGCAAATTCAACCGGAGAAACTTGCACTTGCCGTCCCTTCCCTGGCCGAACTTCTCACCGCCGACGAACCGCTGCTGCGCGGTGAGGCCGTCTCCCTCCTGGGTATTATCGGCAACGAGGCGGCCATGGAGCTTGTCTGTTCTAAAACCGATGATCCCGACCCCCAGGTACGAGAGATGGTGCAACTGGTCCTCGGGGAATACACATGAAGGGAAAAGGCAATACCTGGTTGTCGCTGCCGCTTCGCTTGCCCTGGTGCCATCGTTTCATTTAAGGGTTTTGATCGGGGGCAGGCAGGTTAGCACTAATATCTTGTCCTTTTTTTGTATACGATATAAAATCTAATACAATTCTGCTAGGATTTGAAGGAAAAGCAGCAACAGTTCAATCTTCAAAAACAACCATCAATCTGCGAAGACTCATCCCTGCTCCGCTAGCCCTTGCTCGTTAGTTTGATCTCGAAGGAGTAAAAAGTGATACATTTTGTCTGCGACAGGTACAGCTGTTCTTGCAAGATTACATCCATCCTGCCACTGCTTTTTCTTACCTTACTATTTTCCATCTCCTGTGAGAGGCAGAATAACGTCGCCGGCCCACGCGAATCAATCACCATTGCCTATACTACAGCTCCTAACGCTTTCCTTGTCGATATAGCTTTTGCCAAGGGGTACTTTGGTGAAGATGGCCTGGATGTAAAACCACAGCCCCATGCCCTTGGTAAACTCGCTCTTGCCTCCGTTCTCGGAGGAATGGCCGACTTGGCGACAACAGCCGATACACCAATTGTTCTTGCGGTCATGAACGACAAACCGATTACGACGATTGCCGCTGTTCAAACATCTAACAAAGACATTGCCATTGTCGCGCTAAAGAGCCGTGGCATAGCATCCCCAGCCGATCTGAAAGGTAAAAAGATCGGTGTTACCCTGGGTACTTCAGTCGAGTTTTTTGTAGACGCATACCTGGCTGCCCATGATATCCAGAAGGAAGCGGTCAACATAATCGATATGAAACCGGATGAGATGGCCGAGGCACTGGCAACCGAGAAAGTTGATGCAGTCTCCACCTTCGCCCCCACCCTAACGAGTTTAGAGAAAGTTCTGGGAGATTCGGGAACATTTCTCTATGACGAATCGATCTTCACCGAGAGCTTTTGTGTTGTTTCCATGCAGAGGTATGCAAAACAACATCCCGAAGCCATAAAAAAATTCCTGAAGGCCCTCATCAAAGCTGAAACCTTGATCAAACAAAACCCTGAGGAAGCACAGCTGCAAGTGGCTCATTTTTTAAAAGTGGACAAGGCTATGATTGCCCAAATATGGCCTGCCTTTATAGCCAGGGTGACTCTTGACCAGGCTCTGCTGGTGGACCTTGAGGACCAGACTCGCTGGGCAGCTAAAAAGGGTTTGAGTGCCCGCAAGGATATGCCCAACTATCTCGACTTTATTTATACTGATGGACTTCTGGCGGTCAAGCCGGAGGCTGTCACCATACTGCATTAGAGGGAGACTATTTTTGAAGATCAAGACAAGGCTGAGAATCAATGCCTTAATCTCCTTAGGTGTTCTCGTCCTCATATTGGCATCCCTTGCCTGGTCGTATTTTGAAATGTCCAGTGCAACACGAAAGATGGACCTCGTAGCCGAAATGCGGAAGGTTGCTTTCGAGAGAATCATTCTAAGAGACGATTATATCTTGAACCACGAGGAACGTGGCCGGATCCAGTGGAATGCAAAATCCGAGACTTTGAAAGGCTTGATGGAATCAGCCTTTGAAACCTTCACAAACACTGAAGACCTGGCCCTGCTGAAAGAGGTGCAAGCAAACTATATAGCCACCTTTATATTATTTTCAAGATTCATGAAAAAAACAGGGAAAAAGGAGGATAACTTTATTGAAGAAATAAAATTTACTGAGGCAGATTCGCGGCTTATCGGGCAGGTTTTCCTGAGGGCCTACTCCCTCACCGACAACATCAATAAGTTATATGAATCGGCCTTGCGGGCAAGGACAAGCGCCCGAGACAATGAAGTTATCATAATTCTCGTATCCCTTATTAGTGGGGTTATTGCTCTAATCATAAATTCTGCCTTAATCGGCAAGATATTAACCAACCGGTTGACAGCACTCGGCAAAGGTGTTGCGCTCATTGGGGCCGGCAACTTTGATTACCGCATTGCAACCGAAGGCAATGATGAACTTACCGCTTTGGCCTTGGCAAGCAATGAGATGGCCATGAAACTCGGCCTGTCCTACACTTCCATTCGCTCCCTTGAGTCAGAAATTGAACAACGCAAACGTACCGAATCGGCACTGCGGGAAACCACTGAGCATCTCAACAATCTCATCGATCAGGCAAACGCTCCCATCATGGTATGGGATCCTCAGTTTCGTATTACCCGTTTTAATCATGCCTTTGAAAATTTGACAGGAAGGCAAGCCACGGATGTCATAGGAAATTCTCTTCAGATTCTCTTTCCTAGTGATCAGGTCGAGGTTTCAATGGAGACCATCCGCAAAACTCAGACTGGCGAGCGGTGGGAAGCTGTTGAAATCCACATTCTCCACATTGATGAAACAATTAGCATCGTTCTCTGGAACTCTGCTACTATCTTTGCGATGGATGGCATAACACCGATTGCCACTATAGCTCAAGGACAGGATATCACCAACCGCAAGGTTGCGGAGGAGCAACTTCAACGCACTCTCGCTGATCTTGAGCGTTCCAACAAAGAACTGGAACAGTTTGCCTATGTTGCATCGCATGACCTGCAGGAACCGCTGAGGATGGTATCGAGTTACACCCAGCTCCTTGCCCAGCGATATGAGGGGCAGCTCGACGAAAAGGCCAAAAAGTATATCGACTACGCAGTCGACGGCGCAGTGCGCATGCAGGGGCTCATCAACGATCTGTTGGCATACTCGCGGGTGAACATGCAGGGAGGAACCTTCGAGTCAGTTGACTCGCACTTGGCTCTAGGAGCGGCATTAAGAAACCTGTCTGCTGCCATGCAGGAGAACGGGGCTCTGGTAATCAACGACGACTTGCCTACTGTGCAAGCTGATACAAGCCAGCTAACGCAAGTATTCCAGAACCTGATCGGTAATGCCATAAAATTCCGTGGCACCGACCCACCGCGTATCCAGGTTTCTGCCGGCGATCTCGGCCATGAGTGGTGTTTTTCGGTGAAGGACAACGGCATCGGCATCGATGCGAAATACGCGGATAAGATATTCGTTATCTTCCAGCGCCTGCACACCAGGCAGGAATATCCGGGAACCGGCATCGGGCTGGCAATCTGCAAACGGATTGTCGAGCGCCATCGTGGCAGGATTTGGTTCGAATCCGAATTCGGCCAAGGTTCCATTTTTTATTTTACTTTACCAAAATGCTAGGAGACAGCGAAATGGGTAAAAAACAACCGATCAAACCTATCGAAATTCTGCTGGTAGAGGACAACCTGGGTGATGCGGACCTGGCCCGTGAAGCGTTGGAGGGCAGCAAATTTCACAACGAGCTGCATGTGGTTGACGATGGCGAGAAGGCCATGGCGTTTCTCCGCAAAGAGGGTCCATATGCCGGAGAGAGCACACCCGGCCTGATTCTTCTCGACTTGAACCTACCTAAGAAGGACGGCAAGCAGGTTCTTGCAGAAATAAAGGCGGATCACAACCTCAGACGAATACCGGTGGTAATCCTCACCACCTCAAAGGCAGAGGAAGACATCATCAAAAGTTATGATCTGCACGCTAACTGCTTTATAACCAAACCCATTGACCTGAACCAGTTTCTGTGTGTGGTTCGATCGATCGAGGAGTTCTGGATGAGCATTGTCGTTCTCCCACCTAATGGAACGAGAAATGAGTGATCTGCTGCGAATTCTGTTGATAGAGGATAATCCGGGCGACATGGACCTGATTTTGGAGCTGCTGGGAGACTCCTCGCAATTCAAGGTTGCGTGTATTTCGCGGCTTTCAGAAGCGCTCGAACGTATCGGCACCGACCAATTCGACATCATTCTCCTTGACCTGGGACTCCCCGACAGCGACGGGCTGGCCACGCTCCAGGCCATCCGGCAGAAGACACACCACGTACCCATAGTCGTGCTGACTGGAAACACCGACGAGCGGGTGGCGATGGCCGCAATCCAGGAAGAAGCTCAGGATTTTCTTATCAAAGGAGCGATAGATAAGAACCAGCTGACACGGTCAATTAAATATGCGGTTGAGCGAAAACGGGTGGAAGAAAGACTGCTTACCTCGGAGAGAAAATTTCAAAGACTCTCTCAGGAGTACCATGCCCTTCTCAATAATCTTCCGGACGGAGTTGTGCATCTCGACTCTAACCAACGAGTTATTTGGAGCAACCGGGCTATGATGGAAATGGTAGAAGTTGATGCGGTTCAACTCCAAGGTAACTGCTGTTATCAGGCATTCTGGGACTTTAAAAAACTCTGCGATCTCTGCCCTGTCACCAAGTGTTTTCACACTGGTAAACTCGAAGCAGGAAATATCTCTACACCCAACGGCAGGCTCCTGGAGTTGAGGGCAGTGCCGATTTTTAGTGAGTCGGGAAAGATCGAAAGTGTTATTGAGGTCATTCGTGATATTTCCGAGCACCGAATGCTCGAGGACCAACTGATTCAGGCCCAGAAGATGGAATCCGTCGGCCGGTTAGCTGGCGGGGTGGCGCATGATTACAACAATATGCTCAGCGTCATTCTCGGCTACTCGGAGCTGGCCCTGGAAAAGCTCGATCCCACAGATTCACTCTACGAAGACCTCCAAGAAATCCACAAGGCCGCTGTTCGGTCCACTGATATCACCCGGCAACTTCTCGCCTTTGCCAGAAAGCAGACCATCGCACCTGTTCTTCTCGACCTGAACGAGGCCGTGGAGGGCATGCTCAAAATGCTTCGCAGGCTTATCGGCGAAGATATCAACCTGGTCTGGCTGCCCGAAACCGGCCTGCAACCTGTGAAGATGGATCCCTCGCAGGTTGATCAGCTTCTGGCCAACCTTTGTGTCAATTCCCGCGATGCCATCGACGGGGTTGGCCGGATCGCCATCGAGACCGGCACGGCAACCTTCGATGCAGCCTTTTGCGCCGATCACCCCGGATTCGTTCCCGGCGAATACGTGCTCCTGGCTGTAAGTGACAATGGCAGCGGCATGGACCGCGACACTATTGCTAACATTTTTGAACCCTTTTTCACAACGAAGGAGGTTGGTCAGGGCACGGGCCTTGGACTGGCCATGGTCTACGGCATCGTCAAGCAGAATAACGGCTTTATCAACGTCTACAGTGAACCGGGCAAGGGAACCACCTTCAAAATCTACCTCGCCCGCCAAACCGACCTGGCTCTTGAGCCCCAGAGAGAAAACCCACCGGGTGTTCCCATCGGTCATGGTGAAATCATCCTTGTCGTCGAAGACGAGGCTTCGATCCTGAGGCTTGCTCAAAGAATCCTTGAAGGGCTTGGGTACACGGTACTGACCGCCGAAATTCCGAACCAGGCTCTGCGTCTTGTCGAAAAACACCAGCAGCAAATCAATTTGCTCATCGCCGACGTGGTCATGCCGGAGATGAATGGTCAGGAGTTGTCGCGCCGCCTGCTGGCACTCTGCCCCGGGCTGAAAACACTGTTTATGTCAGGTTACACGGCTAATGTTATTGCCCACCGTGGAGTTCTGGATGAGGGCGTCAACTTCATCCAGAAACCGTTCTCCTTAGAGAGCATGGCCCTCAAGGTCAGAGAGGCTCTGGACTTGTAATCTGCTCCTGCTATTCTTTTTTAGTACCCTTTGCGGGGCCTGAAGCCTTCACTTCTCCGCCACGCCGACACTCTGTCCCAACAGCCTGGCCTTCATCCCTCGGTACCAGGAAAAGCGGGTCATGACCATCGAGTAGAGTATCCGAATGACGATATAGAGAAGAAGAAAGGAGGAAAAATAGTTGAGGGAGCTGCCAACAAAGGGAATGTGCACCGGCAGATCCAAAGGGGCATCAGCAAAACGCAGGTGCATCCAGGCAAGAACAAAAGGCATCGGCCAGATGGAAACGCAAAAGATAGCCGCACCGAGGGAAAAAGAATAGCCGAAGGCATCAAGGGCCTGACGATTGACCGCCTTGTAGCTCTCTTTGTCACCCATTCTCAGGGCCTGCTCGGACAGATCGCGATGCCTGTCCATTTCCTTTTGAAATTTTCTCAGATACTTACGGTTGGAGTAGGTCACCGCGGTCGCCGAAAGATCGCCGCAGATAACGCATTGCAGACCGAGGAAAGCCGTCCCCAGCAAGTAGCCGAAAACCGGCGACGACAACCATCTGAAGGGAGCAATGAACCAGGGATCGAAAAACAGCAGGTAAGGGGTGAGTAAATCCATCAATTAAGGCTCCGTCAATAGCGGCGGAGCCTTGATTGCGCTCAACGCCAGTGAGTGTTACCCGGTAATTTTAATATTAAAGAACCCTGCCAACACATAATCGATACCAACATACAAAGCCAGCACAATAAAAAGACGCTTCAGCCAGAGATCGGAGAAGTACTTCGAGGTTCTCGGACCGATTACCGAACCGACAGCGATACCCACCAGCTCCAGACCGATCAGCGCCCAATCGAAGGTGACACCTTTGGAAATGAGGGTGATAATACTGGTAATCATGCTGATAAGAACGGCCAAAGCCGAGGTACCGGCTGCCAGATACATGGGCAGTTCGGCAACGCTCGTTAAGAAAGGAACGAGAAGAAAACCACCACCCACGCCGAGAAATGCGGCAACCGCTGAAATTACCACCCCGCCGAGGAGGGGGATTAAGGGATTGAACTTGAACTCGACAGCATAAAAGGTGAAGCAGATCTGGGTGAACGACATCTTGGTCACTTTCACCCCGAGGGCGGCGGTGTCGACCACTTCGCCGCTCTTTTGCTTTTTCACCGAGGCCTCAAAGGCCGAGGCGGCTGCCTTGGCCTTCTTCTTGCTGGCTTGGCCTGAGGAAGAGGTCTCGTAGAACAAGTAACATCCGAGCGCCAAAACAAAAAGGCCGAACCACCCCTGGTACTGAGAAAAAGTGACTTTGCCCGCGGTCAGAGTAACGGAACCCCATGCACCGAGCATGGAACCTATTCCCAGCGCTATGGCGAGCGGCACAACCAGGCGGCCCATGCGGTAGTAGTTAAATGAGGAAATGAGCGCCGACAGGCCGACCAGATACTGGTTGGAGCCGCGAATCGAATCGGTGATGGTCTTGTTCAAACCCGGCGAGGTTTGCTTGAAACTCTTGGCGTAATTGCCAAGACCAAAAACCGTCATATGGCCGACACCGGCCATAACCCCGCCGAAGGCGCCGACGGTGGAAAAGATCCAACCACACCAAACCGCCCAGGCAAAGGCGAGGATCGGGTTCACCTGCGGGCCACCGGGGATACCAAGAAACCCTGCGGGTTTGGCGGCGTCAATCTGCCCCTTGTCAACCCCTTGGGGTGTTGCGCCAATAGCATCCTGCAGTTTATCGGCCCAGGCGGGCTCCAGCCACAGGCCAAGGGCCAGTATGGCAAACATGGCAAAAAAGAGCATTCTAAAATTCTTCGTCACAGTAGACCTCCATTTTAAAAAGGTGAACAACATTTCTATTACTTATCAAAACACTCCGTGGATATGAAGAAGCAAGCTCTGTGCCAATGCTATCGCCCGTTTCATTAAAATCAGCAGTAACGATTCTTCCGCCATCTGCCATGCCCGAGAGAAACAATAACCTACCGCAGGATTCCAGGTAATACCTCAGTATTAAAGAAAATTTCGTGTTTGCCGAAGGAGGGAATGGGAGAGGAGGCTTGGGTAAATGGCAAAGGCTCCGAGGCTGCATGAGTCGGAGCGAATCGCCACCCTGCAACATAACATGTGCAGTTGTCGGAAGAATCGCCGCCAATTCAACCCTCAAAAGAGACGTTCGGGCCATGGCAACACTTTTTTTGCAGTGCAACGAGAAACATGCACCTGTTTCTCGTAGACAAAAACTTGCGTCCGGCGAATCCGCTGATGATATTTTCCCCCACAGCGAGTATATGAGGGAAAATATAAAAAACATTCACTTCAGCAAATCGGAAAAACAGCCAACGACCATGAAAAACCAGGACGAGCTTCTTGCCCAGCTGGCGGCAATCTTAATGAACGGTGAAAAAGTAATTGCCACCGAGACCGGAGAAAGCCAGCAAAAAAGTCTTGTGAATGAAGAAAAATTTCACGATTTCAGGATCTCCGCCCTGTCCTACCTTGGCCGGGTCTTTGGCCAGGACAGCACCTATCACCAAAGTTTCAAATCCGAGGTCACTCACCCTACCGCTAGTCGAGCCCGCCGCGGCATCGGCATCCTCACTGCAGCCGAGAAGGATCTTCAAGGCGATTGGCTGGAAACCACCAGTGGAGCGATTAACCGCGACGTATTGACGGATATGCTGCACCTGGCCAAAGTGCAGCTTGACTTAAATAATCTCCGAGCGGCAGCGATTATCGCCGGTGCGGTGCTGGAGAAACAACTGCGCAATCTCTGCCTCGCCAAAGGGATAAAAATCTTCAATGAAATCCAAAACAAAGCGGTTGCCAAGAAGGGCTTGCAATTGACCGGCGAGGCCTATAAAAGACAGATTTACGCCCGGCAGGAAAATAAAGAAATAGTTGCATGGCTGGAACTCTACGACAAGGCCGCCGCGTCGAAGAGCGACGATATCCCCGCCGAGCAGGTGAAAACCATGGTCACCGGCGTCCTGAGCTTTCTCACCAAAATCAGATATTAAGCGACCCGCCGCCATGCCGGAACCACGTCCGCTTCTCCGCCCCGACACCCTCCTTTATATTTATTACATAGAGGGGGTTATTCCTGCCCATCAACCGATTGCCGCCGACCATTATCTCGGCAACTGGGTCGAGGACGACTTCAGCTTTCTCTTTTTTACCCGGCCGGCGCATGAAAAGGTAGTACAGCTTCTTGCCCATTTTCCCGGCCGAAGGTTACTCGACGAATATCAAATGACCTATGCCCAGTGGCAGGGCGGCACCGTTGAACCGGTGCGCATCGGCCGGTTTCTCCTCAACCCCACCTGGATCAAGGCCTCGCCCGGAGAAAACGAGGTGGCGATCACCATCGATTCGGGAGTGGTCTTCGGCAACGGTATGCACACGACGACCCAGGCCTGCCTTGAGGCCATCGATATCGCCTGTGCCGGCAACAAGGTGCAGAGCATGCTCGATCTGGGCTCGGGCACCGGCATCCTCGCCCTGGCGGCGGCAAAGCTCGGCTGCCCGCGGATCATCGCCGTCGACTATAACTACCTGGCGGCCAGGACCGCGCGGCAGAACGTCGCCCTCAACCAGCTGGACGACCGCATCCTGGTTGTCAACGGCCGAGCGGAAGAACACACCGCCATTGCCACCGACCTCCTGGTTGCCAATATCCATTTCGATGTCATGAAGGAGCTGGTGCGCACCGAGGGCTTTCTCCGCCAGAAATGGTTTATCCTCTCCGGCCTTCTGGGGAGCGAGGCCGAGAAAATCCTCGAGTTTCTCGTGACCCAGCCGGTTCTTATCCTTAAACGCTGGAATCAGGACGATATCTGGCACACCATACTGGGGATTACCCGGTCATAATGGGGCTCAGGCAAAACTCAGGAGGATTTTCTTCACCACATTGCCGTCGGCGGCGCTGCCAAAATGATTCATGATCGGCCGCATCGCCTGCATCCGGTTGGCAAAGGCGGAGAAATCGATATTCTCTTCGATCCAGGCGCGGATCTCTGCTTCAGTGGCCGCCGTCGGCAGATACTCTTCCATGATGGTGAGAAAGGGGCTGCTGTCCCGGCCCTGCGCCACCAGCAGCTCTCGCTCCGATTTGATCAGTTTTTTAATGATGGCGACAACCTGCTCGTCGCTCAGCTCCTTTTCCGCCTGACGACCGAATTCCCCGATGAGAACGCGGATCGCCCACGTCCGGTCGCTGTCCTTGGCCTTCATGGCCACCTTCAAATCGCCTTTGAGGCTTTCTTGTAACTTCATGCTTTCACCCCGAGAATATTGAAATATGCCGGCCGACAATGACCTTGCCGCCTGCGAAGGAATAAACGATACCACCTTCCGGTCGAAAAATCAGCAATTTCAGCTCCCAACAGAGGAAGCCGGGAGGTTCGACGCGCCCTCTTTCTCCCTAGCCATTTTCGTTGCAAGCTTCTAAAAGATGGCGAATCGAGCCCCAATTATGCTACCATGGAATGTCTCTTTCAGCCCAGCCGTGCGACAATAACTCGCAGCCCAATTACCAAGAGGAAGACCATGACACTTTTGCCGGCCATTGAACTGGAAACCCGCCCCACACCCGACAGCACAGTCATCTGGTTGCACGGCCTGGGAGCGGACGGCAACGATTTTGCCCCCATCGTCGAACAGATGCGGTTGCCGAGTGCCATGGCCATACGCTTTATCTTTCCCCATGCTCCCTCGATGCCGGTGACGGTCAATGGCGGCTTTGTCATGCCCGCCTGGTACGACATTCTCGAAATGCAGATCGACCGGAAGATCGATGTGCCCGGACTGCTCGCCTCAGTGGTGGCCATCGGTGCTTTTGTCGACCGGGAACTTGCCCGGGGAATCGCCGGTAAGCGGCTGGTCATCGCCGGATTTTCCCAGGGCGGAGCGGTTGCCTATCATCTGGCACTCAGCCATCCCACCCCCCTCGGCGGTCTGCTGGCCATGTCCACCTACCTGGCGACCGCCGATATCCTCGATTATAATCCGGCTAACAAAAAAATCCCCATCAAGATCCAGCACGGCACCCACGATCCGGTCGTCCCCGAGGCCCTTGGGCGCAAGGCGGCTGCCCGTTTGACCTCCGAGGGGTACCAGGTCAGCTACCAAAACTACCCGATGGAGCATTCGGTCTGCCCGCAACAGATAAGCGACATTTCCGAGTGGCTGCAGAGTGTCTTAGATTAATATCATCGCAGAAAACCAGTAACCGGAGGTACCATGGACCCGCTTTCCTTTATCGCGGAACAAAAAATCGCCCAGGCCATGCAGGAGAGGGACCTCAACTCACCGAAATGGAAGAACAAGCCCCTGCCCTTGGACGATGACCGTTTTGTTCCCGATGACCTGAAAATGGCCTATAAAATCCTCAAGAACAGCGGCTATCTGCCGCCGGAAATCGAGGAACGCAAGGAAGTAAAAAAACTCGAAGATCTCATTGCCTGCACGGAGGATGAACACGAACGGCTGAAGCAGATGAAAAAGCTGAACGTCCTCCTCATGAAAATTGACGCTCAGCGTTCTTCGCCGGTCAATATTGCCGGTCAGCAGGACTATTACCAAAAAGTGGTGGAACGGATTACCCTGCACTCCAAGTCTAAAAAATAGATACTTCAGGAGAGAAATGAAACCCCTTGGGTTGAACAAGAATGTGATCATGGCGGGACTGGTCAGTTTCTTGATGGATGTCAGTTCGGAAATGATCTATCCCCTGGTCCCTCTGTTTCTCGCCAACGTGCTCGGCGTCAACAAATCAGTCATCGGACTGATAGAGGGCATTGCCGAATCGACTGCAAGTCTCCTGAAGGTTTTCTCCGGCATGTACTCCGACCGTATCGGCAGCCGCAAGTGGCTGATGGCCCTCGGTTACGGCATTTCCACACTCAGCAGGCCCTTTGTGGCACTGGCGTCGGCCTGGCCCCAGGTTTTCGCCTTTCGCTTCGTCGATCGCCTTGGCAAGGGCATCCGCACCGCACCGCGCGATGCCCTCATCGATGAATCCGTCGACCGAGGCTCTTTGGGCAAAGCCTTCGGTTTTCACCGTTCCATGGACACCTTCGGTGCAGTCATTGGGCCATCGCTGGCAATTCTCCTCCTGGGTCTTTTTGCCGATAATTATCGCCTTGTCTTTTGGCTCTCGATGATCCCGGCGGTGCTGGCCGTGCTGTTTATCGTCTTCTTCATTAGCGAAACCGCCAAGAGCACCCCTGCCGATCACCCAAAACCAAAACTATCTCTCAGCCATTTTGATTGGCGGTTCAAGTTTTTTATGGGCATCGCCACGCTCTTTGCAATCGGCAATTCAAGCGATGTCTTTCTCATTCTCAGGGCCGAACAACTCGGGGTGCCTTCCGTCATGATACCGGCGGTCTACCTGGTTTTCAATCTTGTCTATTCGCTATCTGCCATGCCGGCCGGTATGGTAGCCGACCGATTCGGCAAGAAACGGCTTCTTCTTCTGGGCTTTGCTTTTTTCGCCATCGTCTATTTTGGCTTTGCAGCTGCTACAACCACCTTGCAGGTCTGGGTGCTGTTCAGCCTCTATGGACTTTTTATGGGCATCACCGAGGGAGTGCAAAAGGCATATCTGGCGACTATAATCCCTCCGACATTCAAGGCCACGGCCTTCGGCATCTACAATATGTGCATCGGCCTTGCCCTCTTACCCGCAAGTATTGTCGCCGGTCTGCTCTGGGATCGCATTGGTCCGGCCACACCGTTTTATTTCGGGGGAATTATGGCCTTGCTCTCGGCAGCCCTTTTTCTTGTATATATTGGAAAGGTACACAGAACTCCTTGCTGATAATTCTTCGCAACCCAAGCGATTGAAGGCAAGTCTTAGATTTTAACAAACCTTGACCTTGACAGGCTCCTGCTATCACCTGCGACAATACGCACTTTAGCGGCCGAAGCAATCTGCAGCCCGGCGAAATTGCCGAGGGTTTGGAAAACGACGAGGAGAGGAAAACAATGGACCGGAAACTTCTTTTCACAAGTGAACCCGTCAAGGCACGGTTTATCGCGCCTGATGGCTGCGAGGCGGAACGGACTATCGAGATCCGAACCAATCCAATAACCTTTCGTACCAGCCGAGTTACCCTCAGTCGTATCGGCGAGAAGGAAAAGGGAACGGAACCTCTACCCCCGCCCCCGCCCGATGCCGACCTGAAAGCCGAGTGCCCGTTCTGCCGACCGCAAGTGGCGGTAAAAACGCCGCAGTGCATGGAAAAGCTGACGCCTTCCGGAAGGCTTGTCCGCGGCGAATCCCTGCTCTTTCCCAATCTTTTTCCTTATGGTGCTTATTCCGCAGTCAGTCTCTTTGACGATAAGCATTTCGTTGAGATCGGTACGGCATCCGTTCGTTCCTACCGGGACAGTTTCTTGAATTGTGCCGAATATCTCCGCAGAATCCGGGCGACCGATCCGCAGGCACTGTACATGGCTATTACCCAGAATCATCTGCCTTCAGCGGGCGGCTCACTTCTCCACCCGCACCTGCAGATCAATGCCGACACGGTTGCCGCAAACCATCATCGCTTTTTACGCCTTCGGGCAACGGAGTATTACAAGGCAAGGGGTTCACGCCTTTTTACCGACTATCTTCGCCATGAGCGAGAGGACGGCCGGCGCTATCTCGGCAATACCGGAGAGTGGCAATGGATGGCCGCCTTCGCCCCGGAAGGTTTCTATGAAATATGGGGCATTCTTCCGGATTGCACTTCGTTTCAGCACTTGCAGGAAAATGATTGGGAAAACCTGGCCCTTGGGATTATTAAAACCCAGAAATTCTATCGGAACCTGTGCCGGAACGGTTACAACTTCGGCCTGCTCTTAATTGAAGATGGCAATGATTGCTTCGAGATGCGGGCGATTATCCTAGCCCGATCGAATCACGCGCCCTGGGTGCGTAACGACCATACCGGTTTTGAGGTCATGCTCGGAGATATGGCGACCTTCGTCCAACCGGAAGAGACGGCTCGTCTCGCAAGGCATTTTTGGGCATGAGTCTGATAGCAACCCTTATACATAGCCCAAGCCATACTCTGAAGGTGCTTTATGCAAACCATCCTCCCTGATAAAAACCAGCAACATCTTCCCCGGGCGGCGGCAAGATTCGTGACCGCAAAAAAGGCGGTCGCCCTAACCGGTGCCGGTATCTCGGTCGGCAGCGGCATTGCCGATTTTCGCAGCCCGGGCGGGCTCTGGTCGGTGTTCTCGCCGGATGAATATGCGACGCTCGATGTCTTCCTCAGTAACCCGCAAAAAGCCTGGCAACTCTACCGGGAGATGGGCCGCAGCCTGCTTGGCAAAAAGCCGAACCGTGCCCACCAGGTTCTTGCCGACTTTGAAAACGACGGCTTACTGCAGGGACTGGTCACCCAAAATGTCGATAATCTGCACCAGGCGGCGGGCAGTCGCAAGGTTCTGGAAATTCATGGCGATCACCAGCACCTCCATTGCCTGCAATGCGGCCATGTGACACCGGTGACCGAGGATCATTACCACCTGGAGGAAGTGCCGCATTGCCACTCCTGCAGCTATCCCTACAAACCGAATGTTGTCCTGTTCGGCGAATCGGTGCGCAGCCTGCACCACATTGAAGAGCTGTTGACAAACTGCGACCTCCTGCTGGTCATAGGCACTTCCGCCCAAGTCTATCCAGCCGCCGGCCTGCCCGAACTGGTCAAGCAGCAGGGCGGTTTGATCTACGAATTCAACCAGGAACAGGCGCTCTCGGTGCCAGGCTCACGGGGCAGTCTCCCGCTCCCGGACTTCTTTTTCCAGGGCGATCTGGCCATTACCCTGCCGATGTTCGGCGAGGCGGTCCGGAACGCGACCAAGCGGTAGACACCCCCACCGAATTCTAAGGTAAATATTCCCGCCACTGCTGCCGACAAGAAACAAGATGTCGGCGAAGAACACCGCCCGACTTCACAGCTTTTTTGCCGAAAAAGTGACGAAGCAATTTTTCTTTGATACACTTTACAGAAAGAATCCGATCGGCAGAGGCAAAACCTGCCAACCACTCCCGTCGGCGAGGACAATGCATGCAATTTTGTAAAGACTGCGGAGGAGTGCTCAATCTCTTTGGTAAAGACGACAGAGAGTTCTGCCCTGCCTGTATCCAAAACCGGAAGACGGTAGCGCCTCCGGTTCCGGTTCGTCGCGAGGAGGAGAAGGAGGATCTCCTCGGGGATACCCTGCTATCTTTTGAAAACGGCAAAATTGTTCTGCGCTCGAAAGAGGGTTGGGAACTGTGGAGCGCGCCGCCGGGGAGCAGCACCGATCTGAAGACCGTATGTGCCAGGGCTCGGCATATTTATGCAATCCGCCTGCGAAGGCAGAAAAATTAACGGGAACATACCAAGACCATGGCGGTTTCTATTTCAATAGGATCGGGAAAAGGCGGGACCGGCAAAACCATGGTCATCGTCAATCTCGCCCTTTTGCTTGCAAAAATGGGCAAGAAGGTATGCCTGGTCGATCTCGATCTCGGTGGTGCCGATGCCCATGTCCTGCTTGGCCTCTTGGAACCGAAACGGACCTTAACCGACTTTCTCACCCGGCGGGTAGGCTCGGTATCCGACGTCATTCACACCTTCTACTCCTTTCATGGCTTGCAGTTCATTCCCGGTACCGGCCACACCCTGCAAACCGCCAATATCGGCTATCAGGAGAAACATCGCCTGCTGCGCAGCCTGGCGGCGGTCAAGACGGATGTCATGCTCATTGATGTCGGTGCCGGTACCAACTATCATGCCCTTGATTTTTTTATGTTTTCCGACCTGCAGATGTGCATCACCCTGCCGGACCCGGCGTCGATCATGGATATGTACACCTTCCTGCAACTGGCGACCATCAGGAAGATGCTCGGATCTTTCCTGTCGCAAAGCGACGTCGGTATCGCCCTGAAAAGTCACCGCTTCGCCACCCTCAGCGAGGTGTTCGAACTGGCGGAAAAAACCCGGGAGGGCGCAAGGGAAAAGGCGCAGGAGAGCCTGCGTTTTTTCCACCCCCTGCTCCTTGTCAACCGGGACAGCGCCGGCGGGCGAGTCAACAAATTCAAGCTGCGAAAGATGGTGACGAAGTATTTGGGGATCGATATCCCGGAACTCGGAGACATTCCCGAGGACGGCAAAATCGACGATGCCCTTAAAGCATTTATACCGATCTGCGAGCTGCATCCGCATGCTCCGGCAGCACTTGCCCTGGCGGCAATAGCTGAAAAACTGGAAAAGGTTATCGCCCTGTTCTCCCCAAAAACTTAAAAGTTGTTGACGGCTAGCCGCAGGCAGAAGAAGTGTATTCGGAGAAACGCTCACATCACCTGCGAATCTCGGGTTGTCAGCAACAAAAAGAGACCGACTGGAATGTAGGAGGATAGGGCCAGTGCCGCCAGGTTGGGGAAAATCACCCCGGTCTCCGGAGAATAGATGAGCAGGTAGGCGACGAGAAGCGGCATCTTGTCGAGCTGGAAAACGGCAAAGAGGCCGAGTACGAACCGTCGCATGAGATCGGGATGCCGCTCCGAACAGCCTTTTGAGGCCCGGTAAAAAAGACCGCAGGAGATGGTGACGCCGACGAGAAATAGACAGGTGCCGAAAAGTACCTCGGAAGCCAAAGCCTGGGTATCGGCTGACCGGCGTACCACATCGGACGGGAACCAGTAGACCGACGAAGCAAACAGGCTGACGAGGTAGCCGCCAACTGCTCCGAACAAGTATTTGAAGTGGACGGCTGCGACCTCCTCGACTATCGCGGGTTTTGGTTTCAGCAGGAAGAGTGCCGGAATCATCCCGGCAAGGGCGGCTCCAACCAAAAAATACGGCCAGGCGGGGACCTTTTCGTAAATCGGAAAAAACAGGCGATTGGCGTTAACCGGCAAGACAAAGAGAACTCCCAGCAAAAACGAACAGACCGCACCAAATCCGAGGAGAAAGGCGGTCATCAGCCTTGTCAGGCCGGTCAGATAACAGAGCCCGCCGGCCAAGGAGGTGAAAATCGCTACGCAAATTCGAACTATCATCAGTCACTCAACTCCTTTTTCATCGCAAGTCTCTCTTTACGTCCGGCATTTTGATAAACAAATAACCCTTGTTACCGATTGTAGCAACTCTTTCCGACGAAACCGCCACCTTCTGTCTTTAACGATAGCTTCCAGGAACTCCACTCGCCCCTTGCCGCCACATTGTGGTATGCTTAGAGTCTCTTGCGAATGATTGCCGAAATGGTTCCACGCGCCTTAACCCAAGGCTTTCTTCAGTTAGAGAGTTGCATAAATGAATATGCCGATTCACCATAGGACCCTTGCATCGCTGGTCTTTGACAACCGCTTTACCGGTGATCTGCCGGCCGACCCGCAAACCGACAATCACCGCCGCCAGGTGCACGGCGCCTGCTATTCACGGGTCATGCCGACCAGGGTGTCGGCCCCGCGACTGGTCGCCTACAGCCGCGAGGTCGCGGAATTGCTGGATCTCGCCGAGCCCGCCTGTTTGTCGCCGGAATTCACCGAAATATTTGTCGGCAACAAGGTGCTGCCCGGCATGGACCCGATGGCCATGTGTTACGGCGGCCATCAGTTCGGCAGCTGGGCCGGGCAATTGGGCGACGGACGGGCGATAAATTTGGGGGAAATTGTCAACCACCGCCGGGAACATTGGACCCTTCAGCTGAAGGGCGCGGGGCCTACCCCCTATTCGCGACGGGCCGACGGTCTGGCCGTTCTCCGTTCGTCGATCCGGGAATTTCTCTGCAGCGAGGCGATGTTCCATCTCGGCATTCCCACCACCCGCGCCTTAAGTGTCATCGCAACCGGGGAGTTGGTCGAGCGGGATATGTTTTACGACGGCCATCCGAAAGACGAGCCGGGGGCGGTGGTTTGCCGGGTCGCCCCATCCTTTCTTAGATTCGGCAATTTCGAGATTCTTGCCGCAAGGGGCGAAACGGCCCTGCTGCAACGGCTGGTCGCTTTTACCCTTCGCAGCGATTTTCCAGACCTTGGCCCCCCGTCGCCGGCAAGCTATGCCGAGTGGTTTGCCGAGATTTGCCGCAGCACTGCCGCTATGGTCATCCACTGGATGCGGGTCGGCTTCGTGCACGGGGTGATGAATACCGACAATATGTCGATTCTCGGCCTCACCATCGATTACGGCCCGTACGGCTGGCTGGAGGATTTTGCCCCCGACTGGACCCCCAACACCACCGATGCTGAGAGTCGCCGCTACAGCTTCAACAACCAGCCGCATATCGGCCAATGGAATCTGCTGCAACTGGCAAACGCCATCTATCCCCTGATAGGCAGGGTCGAACCCTTGCAAGAGGCCCTCGCCGAATACAATGCGCAGTTTCTCGCCGGTTGGAACGAGATGATGGCGAAAAAGCTCGGGTTTAAGGCCTTCGAAAGGAGCACGGATGACCCTCTCATAAAGGAGCTGGTGACCATCCTGCCGCAGGTCGAGACCGACATGACCATCTTCTTCCGAAACCTGGCGACGTTGCCGGTCGGCCGACAAATCCCCGAGGGAACCGTCCTCCCGGAGCCTCTCCTCGACGCCTATTACCGACCGGAACAGCTCTCCGATGCCTACCGGATCAACATGAACGGATGGCTCAGAAGCTATCTTCACCGGGCACAACAAGACAAGGGGGCGGAAGAAGAAAGGAGGCAGCGAATGAACAGCACCAACCCCAAGTATGTGCTGCGCAACTACCTTGCCCAACTGGCCATCGACCGGGCGGAAGCCGGGGATTTTGCCCTGGTGGGGGAACTCCTTGAGCTTCTCCGCAATCCCTACGACGAGCAGCCGGAGAAGGCGCATTTTGCCGCAAAACGCCCGGACTGGGCACGCAACCGGGCGGGTTGTTCCATGCTTTCCTGCAGTTCATAATATTCCAAAGCCGCCCACTAACAAAAAAGGGCCTTACCCCGATCCAACCGGGGTAAGGCCCTTTTTATATTTAACTTTACCGGCAGTCAATTCCAGATTACCCGACTTTGCAGGTATTCCTGCTTTTCCCGGTAGCTCAGCTGGTCAAAATTGATTTGACCTTTTTTCGGCCGATTCAAAGCACAGACATATTGCCAACCGCCCTTCACCTTTACCAGGATGTATGCTTCGTATGTGCCTCTCATGCTCTACTCCTTTCATGGTGGTTGAATTTTTTTGGTTTTTCTAGAAGCCCTCCCTTGTAGGCAGACGAAACAGCAGATCAATTATCAGTGCTAAAAATCCTTTTCCCACACATCACCCTGCCATCACCCATTATATATTCCAATAGAGGGAAGAGCCAGCCCCGGAACGAAAATAATTACCCGTTTGCCGCCATAAGTTACGATAATCACCGCAAGCCAAAGATCCGATTGAAAAGACCCCTTGCTGCGGTGTAACATGGCCTATGTTTCTTCATGTTCGGATCTCGAACCTAGAGGAGGAGGACCACCGACAGGGAAAGGAAGGACAGCAATGTGGAAACGACGATCGCCGCCGAGGCCAGATTGATATCGCTGTTCATCTGCGAGGAAAGTATGTAAATGGCTGTAGATGCCGGCAGGGCAAGAAAGATCATGCCGACCTTGAAGGGCAGTCCGGTGACATGAAAGAGAGCAAAAAACAGCCAGCCGAACGCCGGCAGAACCGCCAGTTTCAAGAATGCCGAGAGCAAGGCCGGGGCCAAATTGCCCCGAACCCCGGTAAAGGTCAAGGCCCCGCCAATCGAAATCAGGGCCAGAGGCAGGGCCACCGATGAGATCAAGGCCATGGAATTATTTATAAACACCGGAAAACTGCCGAACGTCCGGGAATAGAAGATACCCGCCAGGCAGCCGAGAATCAAAGGATTGGCAACAAGTGCGCGACCGACAATACCAAGCCGTCGCTTAAAACCGACATCCTGCCCGGAAAACCAGATACAGGTCGAGACGGCAAAAAGATTGATGAAGGGAATGGTGAAACCGATCATGATGCCGAAATATTTCACTCCCTCGGTGCCAAGGCTGTTGACAATTACGGCAACCCCGATATAGGTGTTGAAGCGGTAGCAGCTCTGGGAAAAAGAACCGGCCTGATAGTCGGCAACGGGCAGCAGCTTGATGACCAGGGTACTGAGGAAAAACATGGCCAAAAGAACCGAGAAACAGGCCAGGCAAAAATTCCAATCAATACCTTTGTCGAGGGACGCCCCACCGATTTCCCTGAACAGCATGAGCGGAAAAAAGAAATAGTAGATAAGCCGGTCGGAGATCTTAAGGAAATGAGCATCCGTCAGCCCCATGCGTTTCAAGACAGCACCGAGGAGAAGCAGGGCAAAAATGGGAAACAGCGAGTTGAGGATGATCACGGCAGACTCCGGCGAGAGAGGGAGGGTGGGTAAATTGGCAATCCCTCCCTTACACCTTTTTCAGAGATTTCTCAACCGGCTGTTGCTTTGCCGGCGACTTGCCGGGCAACCAATGGTCAAATACATACCCAGGGAGAGCAGTTGTGGCACAGAAGACCGTAGTGCATAAAGGATACCACGGAACTATCGAGGTAAATACCAGCGACTATTCCTTGTATGGCAGAATTCTCTTTCTCGATGAGGCGATCGCCTACCACGGAAACAGCTTTGAGGAGCTTGAGACAAGCTTCCGGCAAGCGGTTGAAAAACATATTGAAAACTGCAAGGCAAAGGGGCAAGAACCGCCCTTTACTGAATGAAAGGATACAACCATGAATATTTATTACGTCGACGGTCAATTCGTCGAAGAGCACCAGGCGGTAATCCCCGTGGACGATCTTTCCGTACTCCGGGGTTACGGAATTTTTGATTTTCTCCGGACCTATAACGGCGTGCCGTTTCACTTGGAGGATCACCTCCTGCGCCTGCAGCGCTCGGCACGACTGATCGGCCTGCAACTGCCGCACTCGCAGGCCGCTCTGGCCGAGATCGTCAGAGAGACCCTGGCCCGGAACAACCACCTTGAGAGCAATATCCGCATTGTCGTAACCGGCGGCCTAAGCCCGGACGGTATTACGCCGGGCACTTCCCCTAGGCTTCTGGTAATGGTCGGCGCCGTCAAACCCATGCCGGCAGAGTGGTATACCGCTGGGGCCAAAATCGTCACCTGCCATGTGGAACGTTTCATGCCGGGCGCCAAATCGATTAACTACATCCCGGCCATTCTCTGTCAGGCTGAGGCTCGCAGCAGACAGGCCATCGAGGCGGTGTACGTCGATCGGGACGGCTATCTGCTGGAGGGGACCACCTCCAATCTTTTTGCCCTGCGTGGCAACACCTTCATCACCCCGCCCTGCGACCGGATCCTGCCCGGCATTACGCGCCAGGTGGTCCTTGAGCTGGCGCGCAGGGAATTCACCGTCGAAGAACGGCACCTGCACAGGGATGAGGTTCGCCTCCTTGACGAGGCCTTCCTGACCTCTTCGACAAAAGAGGTGGCACCGGTGATAAGCATCGATTCGCTAAGTATCGGCAGTGGACAACCTGGCAGTCGGACTTTGAGAATCATGGAATTGTTCAGGGAGTATACCGCCGCTTATCGGGGCTGATGGCTTCGAACAGACCGAGCCTCGTCCTTGCCAATCATAACTGTTGCAATTTGGCATAGCCGGCGAGGAGAATGGTCTGGCCATGCTCGTCGAATTCGACCTTCAGCCGCCCCTGTTTTCGGTCCATAACCTGGGTCACCGTGCCTGCACCAAAAATCGCATGCCAAACCCGCAGCCCTTCGGCGATGTCGGCGATGTCGAGGATCTTGCCGACGGTCCTCTCGGGCGGTGCCTGCTCTTGCCCGGACGCGGTGAGTTCCACACTGCCCCCGACCGCCTTGAGATAGGCCTCGATAATCCCTCTATCTCCTCCACCCAGGGCTTGTTTTTTCATCGGCGCCTGCCCGTGGAGCAGTGCGCCAAGATTCGCCGAAGGTCCGGGGTTGGCCTCATAGAGAAAGCGGCTGGCGCGGGCCGGATGCCCCGGATACTTGGTGCAGCCTCTGGCCATACTGCGCCGGAAACGGGCATCGGCCGGATGGATGAACACCACCCGTTCGATCGCCCTGGTCATCGCCACGTAGAACAGGCGGCGTTCGTCCTCAAGCTCCACCATCTCGCCCCCCTGCTCGCGATAAAAGGGGAAGGAGCCTTCCTCCAGACCCGGCAGGATTACCAGCGGCCATTCCAGGCCTTTGGCCCGGTGCACCGAGGTGATCAACAGGCTGCCCGGAGTGCGGGTCCGACCGGCCTCTTTAAAGCCGGCGATCTTGGTTAGCAACTCCGGGACCGATAATTGCTGCCCGGCGGCGAAATCGATAAAGGCCTGACAGGTCTTTACCCTGTTTTCGGCGGTGGCCGTGCGTGCCGAAAAGGTGTCGTAGAAATCGTAGAGTTTTAGCTTTTCGACAATGGTTTTCAAAAGGCCGGCGGCGCTGCCGGGGTGCGGCAGCTTGGCCAGCTGACGCCAGTTTTCCGCGGTATCGGCAAAGCGTTTTTGCAGGAAGGGGGGCAGCTCCCTGCCGCCCCAACGGTTCAATACCTCCGGGGCGGCAGAAGGTCTTTCGGCAATTGCCCGGGCCAGCGCCTCCAGCTCCTCGCGTTTCAGACCCATATGCGGCTGGGAAAGCATGGCAAGAAGCGTTCCCGTTCGGGTCGGCAGATCTTCACTTTCAAGCGTGCCGATCACAAGCTGCAGGTATCCGGTGAGCGCCAGTATCTCCGGACAGTCGAAAACCTGATTGTTGCCCTCCAACCGATAGGCAATACCCGCTTCAAGGAGCGCCAGTTCAACCGGCACACTCTGGGCAAAGAGCCGCACCAGCACCACCGCCTCGGCAAGGATGCGGCCTTCCCCCAGCCAATCGCCGAGAACCGTGAGCACCGGGTGCTGCAGTTTATTTTGCTGCTTACCGGCAAACTTGTCCTGCTCCTCAAGGCAGAAAATCCCGGTATTTGGCGTCACCGCGTGGGAGATGCAAAATTTCCGGTCGCGTTTGCGGTTGTTGGCAATGAGGTGGTTGGCGGCAAGCGATAGCCCGTGGCCATAGCGAAAGGTGTAGGAAAGAAGATAGTTGACCGGACTGGGAAAATCCTTTTGAAACCGGCTGGTAATATATTCCGGCTGGGCGCCCCGCCATTCGTAGATGCACTGATCGACATCGCCGACCACCATGACCTTTGCCCGCCGCCCGGCGAGAAGCTTCAACAACTGCTGCTGCGCCTCGTTGATATCCTGATATTCATCGACGATGATATGCTCGACCCGGTCGGCGACCCAGGCGGCAAGGCCCGGATCGGCGCGCATGGCCATGAGCGGTTCGTGGATGAGATCGGCGTAGAAACGGATCTTCTGCTCGCGCCGCACCTTCTCAAAAAGATCGAAGGCCTGGACGAAATAGCCGTAGCGGGCGGGCATCCCCGAGCCCGCGAGAACCTCCCCGGCACCGAGCACCGTCCCCTTCACCCGGTCAAGAAAGGTGAGGAATTCCTCAACCTCCTCGCCCGACGGCCAGCCCTCAAACTCCTCCTTATAGATCTCGTTGACCACCTGCCGAGCCAAACGTTCGAGAGAATATTCCTCGGTCACCAGGCGAAAGGCCGGCAGCGCCCCGCGTTTGGTGAAACTGCCCACCAACCGCAGGCCGAGGGAATGAAAGGTGCGCACCTCGGGCAGGCGGCAACCGAGGTCGCCGAGGTTTTTCGCCATCGAATCGGCAAAGGAATTTCGCGCCGATTTGTTGAACATCAAAACCAGCAAGTGTTCGGCGACGGCCCCCTGGCGCAGCAGATGGCCGATCCGCTCGACCATGGTCGTGGTCTTGCCGGACCCGGCCACCGCACTGACCCGGGCATGGCCGCCACTATGGTTGATGATGCGCTGTTGCTCTTCGGTCAGGTTCATCGGCGGATAAAAAAGGGTGGCCGGGCGAGGAGGCTATTTCTGCTTTGGCGGCAGGACATCGGTGATCGAGCCATCGACAATCTCGGCGGCAAAGGCAAAGGTTTCGGCAAGCGTCGGATGGGCATGGACGGTCCGGCTGATATCCTCGGCGTTGGCGCCCATCTCAAGGGCCAGTACCGCTTCGTGGATCAACTCACCGGCATTGGCTCCGCAGATGCCGGCACCGATTATCCGTCCGCTCTCTTTATCGAAAAGAACTTTGGTCACCCCGGTCTGTGCCCCAGCGCTGAGGGCCCTGCCGCTTGCGCCCCAGGGGAATTTGCCCTTATCGAACTCGATGTTTTTCGCCTTGGCCTCCTTCTCGGTCAGCCCCATCCAGGCGACCTCCGGGTTGGTGTAGGCGACGGAGGGGATGGTCATCGGAGCAAAGGCCGCCTTATGCCCGGCGATGACCTCGGCGGCGACCTTGCCCTGATGGGTGGCCTTGTGGGCAAGCATCGGTTCACCGACCACGTCGCCGATGCCGTAGATATGGGGGATGTTTGTCTCCTGCCGTTCGTTGACCTGGAGAAAGCCGCGGTCGGTGAGTTGCAGGCCCATGCCCTCAAAGCCCATGTCGGCGGTGTTGGGGCGCCGCCCGACCGCCACCAGCACCGCGTCGAACTGGCCGCCTTCCGGAACGTTTGCGCCTTCAAGTTTCACTTCGACGCAGTCCGCGGTCGGGCGAACCTCCGTCACCTTGGTCTTGGTGAGAATGGTATACTGCTTTTTCAACTTCAAAAAGAGCGGTTGGATGAGGTCCTTATCGGCCGGCGGGATGATCTGCTCCAGCATTTCGACGATGGTGATCTGCGAGCCGAGGGCGCTGTAGATCTGGGCCATTTCCAGACCAATGATGCCGCCGCCGATGATCAGCAGCCGTTTCGGCACCGTGGTCAGCTGCAGGGCGGCGGTCGAATCCCAGATGCGCGGATCATCAGGAATATTGGTCAGGACGAAGGGCCGCGAGCCGGTGGCGATGATGGCGTTGACAAACTGCACCTCCTGCTCCCCGACCGCACCGGACACCACCAAGGTGGAGCGGTCCTTGAAGGCCCCCTTACCGGTCAGACGGGTGATTTTTCGCGCCAAGCAGAGACCGTCAAGACCCGCGGTGAGTTGGCCGATGACTGCGTTCTTCTTCGCCCGGAGTCTTTCCAGGTCAACCTGCGGCGCGGCAAAATCGACGCCGAATTCGGCGGCGGCAGCCGCCTCCTCGATAACCGCTGCGGCATGCAACAGGGTCTTTGAGGGAATGCAGCCGACGTTCAGGCAAACCCCGCCGAGCCGCTCCTCTTTTTCGACGAGGCAGACAGCAAGACCAAGGTCGGCGGCACGAAAGGCGGCGGTATAGCCACCGGGACCACCCCCCAGGACCAGGACATCGTATTTTTTTATTTCGCTCATTCTTTGCTCCTTATAGCATGATTCTTTTCAAATCTTCGAGATTTTGTCGCAGGACCCGGCAGAACCGCGCCGCCTCCGCCCCGTCGATCACCCGGTGATCGTAGGAGAGCGAGAAGGGCAAAAGCAGCCGCGGCACAAACTGCTGTCCGTCCCAGACCGGTCGCATGGCGCTCCGCGAAAGCCCGAGAATCGCCACCTGCGGAAGGCTGACAAGCGGGGTGAAACCGCTGCCGCCGATGCCGCCCAGGCTGGAAATGGTGAAGGTCGCGCCCTGCATATCGGGGATCGCCGATTTTCCGGACCGGGCATTAGCAGAGAGCCTCTTCAGCTCACCGGCAATATCGCGAAAGCCCTTTTTATCGGCATCTCGCAGCACCGGCACCACCAGGCCGCCCGGCGTATCGACGGCGATGCCGAGGTGATAGTATTTTTTCAGGACAATTTTTTCACCGCCTGGCAGAAGCGAGCTGTTGAAGGACGGGAAGGCCTTGAGGGTCGCGGCCACCGCCTTGATGACAAAGACCAGAGGGCTGTAAGCGGCCTCGCCCTCGCCCAGACTGTCGTTCAATTCTTTTCTAAACCTCTCCAGCTCGGTGATATCCGCCTCATCGAAATGGGTCACATGGGGAATAGTGATCCAGCTGTGATGTAGATGCGGCCCGGCGATTTTTTGCATACGCCCCAGGGCGACCTCTTCAACAGGCCCGTATTTGCTGAAATCTTCGAGGGGGGCTTGGGTCGGTGCGGCCGTCCTGCTATCGCTGCTTGGCTGGGCTTCAGCCTGCGGTGCAAGCATCGCCAAAACGTCTTCTCGCAAAATCCGCCCCCCCGGCCCCGTGCCGATGATCCCGGCAAGCTCCACCTGCTGCTCCCTAGCGAAGGCCCGCACCGAGGGGGTCGCATGCGCCGAGGAAGGGTGATCGGACTGCCCGGCTGTTGCCGCAATCGGCTCCTCTACGACCACAGCCTGTTCCACCGGTGCTTCTGTTGCCGCGGCCTCCGTTTCGATAAGGGCGATGATATCGCCGCTACCGACCACATCGTTCTCGTGCACCAGTACCTCCTTGACAACTCCGGCAAAGGGCGAAGGGATATCCATGACCGCCTTCTCACTCTCAAGAGTCAGGAGCGGGGCCTCCAGAGCTATTTGGTCGCCGGGGGCAATAAAGACCTCGACCACGGTAATCTTCTGCACATCGCCGAAATCGGGAATGCGTATCTTTTCTATGGTCATTATCCCTTCTCCTTAGCTGCAGACCGCGCTCGGCGTATCCGGGTTAATTGCATATTTTTGCAGAGCCTCAACCACTGTTGTCTGCGCCACTTTGCCTTCGCCGGCAAGACTTGTAAGAGCAGCGATGACGATATGATGCCGGTCGACCCGGAAAAAGCGGCGCAGCACCGCCCGGCTATCGCTCCGGCCGTAGCCGTCGGTGCCGAGAATGGTCAGCGGTCGGTGGATAAACCGCCGCAGCTGTTCGGGATAGGCGCGCACATAATCGGTGCTGATGACCACCGGCCCCTCGCTGCCGTCGAGCATCTCTTCGACGTAGCTCCGCCGCTTCGGTCCCTGCGGATGGGCGCGATTCCAGTCGTCGAGGATCATCCCTTCCCGGTGCAGTTGATTGACCCCGAGAATGGACCAGACATCGGCCCGCACTCCGAAATCCTCAGCCAGCAGATCGGCGGCGGCAATGACTTCGCGGAGGATGGTGCCAGAGCCCATGAGTTGCACGACCGGCCCCGCCACCTGCCCCTGGCGAAAAAGATACATGCCGCGGCCAATCCCCTCCTCCACCCCTTCCGGCATCTGCGGATGATGGTAGTTCTCGTTTTGCAGGGTGATATAATAAAAGATATCCTGCCCCTCTGTAAACATCCGCTCGATACCCTGGCGAACGAGAACCGCGACCTCGTAGCTGAAGGTCGGGTCGTAGGCCTGACAGGTGGGCAAGGTCGAGGCAGAAAGCAGGGCCTGGCCGTCCTGATGCTGCAGGCCCTCGCCGTTCAAGGTGGTGCGGCCGGCGGTCGCACCCATGAGAAAGCCCCTGGCCCGGCTGTCGCCGGCGGCCCACAGCTGATCGCCGATCCGCTGAAAGCCGAACATCGAGTAGAAGGTATAAAAGGGGATCATCGGCACGCCGTAGCCCGTATGGGCGGTGGCCGCCGCCAGCCACGAGGAGATGGCCCCGGCCTCGGTGATCCCCTCTTCGAGAATCTGGCCCTGACTATCCTCCCGGTACCAGGAGACGGTCTCGGAATCCTGCGGTTCGTACAACTGGCCGCCGGGGGCGTAGATGCCCAGCTGGCGGAACAGGCCTTCCATGCCGAAGGTTCGCGCCTCGTCGGGGATGATGGGGACGATATGTCTGCCAATGTCCTTATCCTTTACCAGGATGCCGAGGAGCCGGACGAAGGCCATGGTGGTCGACAGTTCGCGGTCGCCCGAGTCGGCAAGGAGCGCCTTGAAAGCCGCAAGGGGCGGGGCGGGAAGCAGCGGAGAGGTGGTTTCCCGGAAGGGCACCGGACCGCCAAGGGCGGCGCGGCGCTCCTCCAGGAAGCGCGCCTCCGGACTGCCCGCCGGCGGCCGGATAAAGGGCAGGTCGGCCAGCTGGTCGTCGGCCAGCGGCACATGGAAACGGTCGCGAAATTCCTTCAGCGACTCGACGTCCATCTTCTTCACATTATGGGCGACCATCACCGATTCGCCGGCCTGGCCCATGCCGAAACCCTTGATGGTCTTGATCAACAGGACGGTGGGCTTGCCCTTATAACGCATGGCCGCCGAATAGGCGGCGTAGACCTTGCGCGGATCATGACCGCCTCGGCTCATTTGCCACAACTGCTGGTCACTGATATCCTCGACCAGGGCCATGAGCCGGGGATCGTCGCCGAAGACCTTGTGGCGCAGATACTCCGGCCCCCGGGCGCGAATGGTCTGAAAATCGCCGTCGACCATGGTGCCGAATTTTTTCAGCAAGAGGCCCTCCTTATCGCGCTGCCAGATGATGTCCCATTCGCTGCCCCAGATGAGTTTGATGACATGCCAGCCGGCACCGCGAAAACGCCCCTCCAACTCCTGGATGATCTTGCCGTTGCCGCGCACCGGCCCGTCGAGGCGCTGCAGGTTGCAGTTGACGACAACGATGAGATTGTCGAGGTTCTCGCGGGCGGCAAGCGACAGGGCGCCAAGGGCTTCCGGTTCATCCGACTCGCCGTCGCCCATGAATACCCAGACCTTACGATCCCAGGCCGCCTTCAGGCCGCGGCTGTCCATATAGCGCATGAACCGGGCCTGGTAGATGGCGGCCATCGGGCCAAGGCCCATGGAGACCGTCGGGAACTGCCAGAAGTCCGGCATCAGCCAGGGGTGGGGATAGGAAGACAGGCCGTGACCGCCGACCTCCTGGCGAAAATTGGCCAGATGTTCCTCGTCCAGCCGACCTTCAACGAAGGCGCGGGCATACACGCCCGGCGAACTGTGGCCTTGGAAGTAGATCATGTCGGCGCCGGACCCCGCCTTCGGCCCACGAAAAAACCAGTTGAAGCCGACCTCGTACATCGCCGAAACCGAGGTATAGGTGGCAATATGGCCACCTAAGCCCCTGCCCTCTTTATTGGCCCGCGCCACCATGGCCATGGCGTTCCAGCGCACATAGGCGGCAACGTTTCTGGCAAGGAGCGAATCGCCGGGGATACGCTCCTCCTGCGGCGGCAAAATGGTATTGCAGTAGGGCGTGAGAAGGCCGGGAGAGGTCGAGACGCCCAGTTCCCGCGCCCTTGCGGTCAACCGCCCGAGCAGATAGTCGGCCTTTTCGCCGCCTTCCCTGGCAATCAACGCCGCCAGAGAGTCGAGCCAGTCCTCGGTTTCCTGCGGATCGGGATCGTGGAAATATGTCATACCCCACCTCCAAAAATCACCACCAATATTACCCCTCACCCCTAACGCCTAACCCCTAACCTCTCTACAAATACCGCACCTTATCAAAAGGCAAAGAGGCCAGCGCATGCCCAAGTTTCTCCTCCTTCGGGTAGCCGATGGCGATGATCGCCTCGACCGTCAGGTTTTCCCTCAGGCCCAGGAGCTTTTTCACATACTCCTCGGCGGTGATCTTGCCGTCATGATCCCGCATACGGATCTGAATCCAGCAGCTGCCGAGGCCTAAATCGGTTGCCGCCAAATGGATGATCAGGGCGGCGATCGAACAGTCCTCCACCCACACATCGCCTCTTGCGGGATCGCCGCAAACGACAATCGCCAATGGCCCGTTTTTCATAAAGGACGAGCCATGCGCCTTGGCTTTGGCAAGATCGTCGACAAGCAGGCGATCGGTAACCACCACAAACTCCCAGGGGTTGAGGCCGCGGGATGAGGGCGACCGCAGCATGGCCTCGACCAGCAGGTCGATTTTTTCCTTTTCTACCGGCTGCTCGGTGAATTGCCGGATACTCCTGCGTTTTTTTAAGAGATCTAAAAACATGGCTTGCTCCTTGAAAATAAATAATCTTAACTCTAATGGAAAAGATTGTATAATACCTCGAATAAATTATCCACCAATGGCCAATCAAGGAAAAATTTGAAAACAACACAGATCGCCGATACAAGTGAGGCAGGACTTATCGTCGCCCACTATGGGGTAGCGGTTGAGGTCTTTTTTGCGGCAGTGGGTGAGCGCCGAATGATCCGGGTAAAACGCAGCTCCGGGCACGTAGTCGGCGACCGGGTAATGATTCGGGATGAAATCCTCACCCGGCTGGAGAGAAAATCGGAACTGTCGCGCATGGATGCCCGCGGCGGCGTGCACCTGGTCGGTGCCAATCTCGACCTCCTCGGTATCGTCGTCTCCTGCGAGCCGCTGCCGCCGCCGGGTTTCATCGATCGGGCGATTGTTGCCGCAAGGGCCGCAGGGCTCAGACCGATCCTTATCATCAACAAGGAAGATCTGCCCTGCACCGCCGCCTATCGCGCGGAAATCCTGTCAATATACGACGAGTCGCTGACGACGATTTCCCTCAGCGCCATCACTGGTGCCGGTTTGTCGCAACTCGGGGGGCTGTTCGGCAAAGGGCTCCGCGGCATTTTTGTCGGCACGACCGGCGTCGGCAAAAGTTCCATCCTCAACGGCCTCCTACCCGATCTTGGCCTCCAGACCGGGGAAATCAATGAGACCTCAAAGCGCGGTCGACACACCACCACCGTCTCCACCCTGCATACCCTGCCGGGCGGGGGGGAACTGGTCGATTCCCCGGGCTTCAACGATTTCGGCCTGGTAGCGATCACCGCTCGGCAGCTCGCTTTGTTTTTTCCAGGATTTGAACAGGCACGGGAAAGAGGTTGCCGCTTTCGCGATTGCCGGCACCGCGACGAACCGGGCTGCGCCGTTAGTGAACTCCTTGCTGCAGGAGCGATCAACAACGACCGCTATTCTGCCTACCTGCAGATTCTTGGCGAAGTGGATGGCCTGACGGTCGAACCGAAATACCGGGTCATGCGCCATCGCCGGAAAAAATCCGGATAAATTTGCAATCGGCAAGGCTTTGGTTTATTGTCAGCGCCGGGCTTGCTCCTGACAAGCATGCACCATTGATATTCAACAACAAGAGACTAACCATGCATAGCAACAAGCGGATAGCAGTAACCGGCGGCGCCGGCTTTCTCGGCTCGCATTTATGCGAAAGGCTTTTAAACGATGGCCATGAGGTACTGTGCATCGACAATTTTTTCACCGGCGCCAAGCCGAATATCCGCCATCTCCTGGGCAATTCCCGATTTGAGCTGATCCGCCACGACGTCACCTTTCCGCTCTATATCGAGGTCGATGAAATCTATAATCTCGCCTGCCCGGCCTCGCCGATTCACTACCAGCATGATCCGGTGCAGACCACCAAGACCTCGGTCCACGGCGCCATCAACATGCTCGGCCTCGCCAAACGGATCAAGGCCAAGATCTTCCAGGCCTCGACCAGTGAGGTCTACGGCGACCCGGAGATCCACCCGCAACCGGAAAGCTATTGGGGCAATGTCAATCCGACAGGCATCCGTTCCTGTTACGATGAAGGGAAGCGCTGCGCCGAGACGCTTTTTTTCGACTACCACCGGCAGCATCGCCTGCGCATAAAAGTCGCCAGGATCTTCAACACCTACGGCCCGCGCATGCACCCAAACGATGGTCGGGTTGTCTCCAATTTCATCGTCCAAGCCCTGCAGAATAAGCCGATCACCATCTACGGCGAGGGCAACCAGACCAGATCCTTCTGCTACGTCGATGACCTCATTGAGGTTTTCGTTCGCCTCATGGACTCCCCCGACGACTTCACCGGCCCTGTAAATACCGGCAATCCCGGGGAATTTACCATCCTCGAACTGGCCCAAAAGATCATTGGCATGACCCAATCACAATCGAAAATTTCCTTTGTGACTCTGCCGGCGGATGACCCGAAACAACGGCAACCGGACATTACTCTCGCGAGAGAAAAACTTGGCTGGGAACCGAAGATTACGCTTGAGCAGGGCCTGCGACCGACGATCGACTATTTTGCCGAGGTTCTCAAGCCATTACTGTGAAAACTTTTCAACAGTCTTCTTTATGAATAACCACTGCTCAGCCAACCATTCATAAAGAATCCGCCTCGACAAATCGAGATTTGCGGTGCTTGGAAACAACCTCCCCGGCGGCTCGACGACCTCCTGCTTCATGAGATAATCGGTAGGTGCGGCGATGGGGTGCATGCCGTGGTCCTGAAAAATCTGCATGGCCCGTGGCATATGCATTGCCGAGGTAACCAGGATAAATTCTTCTTTCCCAAGGAGCGGGAAAAGCATTTCCGCTTCCTGCCGGGTGTCCCGTGGTCGATTCTCGACAATTATCCTTTCTTTGGGAACCCCGATACTTTCCGCTGCCCGACCGACCACCAGGGCATTCGCCACCGGGTCATAACCGACTCCTCCGGTAACAACCAGTTTGGCGTCGGGTTGCAGTTGCAAAAGTCGCACTCCTTCAATCAAGCGGTACAAGGAGGCGACACCTAACTGACTCACCGCCGACAACCGACTGTCCGAGACATGGGCGCTGCCAAGCACCACGATATAGTTGAACTGTTTGCCCTTGAACTCCTGCGGACCCGCCTCGGTTACCGCGGGATATATGGCCTCCATATCGACAACCCGCTGTTGCACCAGGAAGCCGTAACCGAAGAAGATTTGGAGAAAGAGGGCCAGCGCAAGAAAAAGTGTCCCAAGCCTAACTTTACGAAACACAAGTAAAAAGAAGGCGAGGATGAGCAGGATAAGGCTGAATGAAAACGGTGCAAGCAACTCAACGACAGCCCTTGAAAGATAGAACATTGCAACCTCCCCCTAGTGCTTATCCACCCCACCCAGGGCGGCGAGCGAAACGATGCCCAGATGCCAAGCATACCGAACTGGAAATAGAAGCGCTTTATTGGCTTTCATCCGGCTCTTGGTTATGCGTAATCTGAATCTGCTCCGGAAGATGACTTAAAGCCTCCTTCCTGGTCAACTCGGAGATGTTTTGTTCGATTTTTTCAATGGCCGAAAGGAGTTTGAAAATAAGCAGGAAAACCAAGAGAAAGCCGGTGAGAATGACCGCATTGATATTACCCTCTATGCCGATCATCTTTGCAAAAAACATGGTTGAGTTGGGATACACGGCAACTACTCCCATCCCGCCCCAAACGATGAGCCGCACGGCGAACTTCAGGAAGGTCTGTCCTGTCTCTCTCTTCAGAAACTCTTTCACTCCCTGAAAAAGCATCACCGAGGAAATAAAGATCATAATAATTTGATAGAGATGAATTTTCATTGTTGCAACTGTTCCATTTTTTTATACGAGCATGCCCCAGATCATGCGGACGAGGGTCTTGATCCCATTGATAAACCCTTGTTTCTGCGGCTTGCCCATTGAATAGTCGGTATATCGTACCTTGATCGGCACCTCGGTAAATCGCAGTCGATTGTTGTTGATTTCCCGAATAACCTTGCTGTCGTATTCATACTTGTCGGCCTTGGTGTCGATGATCGTGGCGGCAAAATGCGAATAGGCCCTGAACCCCGACTGGCTGTCGGAAACGTGTATTCCGTAAAGCAGCCACGTTACAATATTGCCAATCTTATTGGCAATAATTTTGATCAGCGGCATCTCACCTCTCACCCTCGGACGTGTCCCGAGAACCACATCGCACTCACCAAGACGAATTGGCCAGGTCAAGGCCTCAATATCGCCGGGATCATGTTGCCCGTCACCATCCATGGTGACAATAATATCGGCCCCCAGTCTGTTGGCAGCGACAATCCCGGTTTTAGTCGCCGCTCCTTTGCCCCGATTTATCCGGTGGCGAAGGGCAACGACACCGGTCATAGATCCAGCAGTCGTAAACGTTGCATCCCGGCTGCCATCGTCAACGACAATGATCGTATAATCCCCGGCGGCTTGCACTTCACGAACGACATCGGCGATTACCGTCTCTTCATTATAAACCGGTATAACAACGTGCACCGAACTTTCCATCAAGAAGTCAATCCTTATCCATTGTTATTGAATCGATCAGTTTGCCTTCAACCACTCGCATCTCTATATTCGTCAATTCGAAAATTCCAGGACACTCACTGGGATCAAAGCGCAAACTTCCACCCGAATATTTCTTTGGCAAAATAAAGAAAAGTGCATTCTTACCAGTGGTAATACTCGCCGGAACAGTATCATGTTCTGAAAATAACGTATCATTTTTCTGAGAAAAATAGAGCTTAGTAGTTGCATCAACGGTGCTGTCGACTACCACCTTGACCATCAGTCTATCTTCTCTATTTTTTATGATTTTGGGTACTAATGGTAAAAGCAATGCAGGATCATTACCGATTGACTCAACAACAAGGGTTGATTCTGATTTTTTTACGATTACATCGCTGAGTGGCAAGAACTTGCTTAAACCAAAATTATTTTCCATTCCAGGAATTTCTTTTCCTGTTGCAAACAAATGTGAAAGCATTTTATCTTGGCGCTGCTGGGCTTCAAGCATAATCGCTTCAATAGATAATTGAATTTGGGAACGATAGAATCCCACCCCTTCATGGTTGAGATGAACTTCATCGCGAAAGTATTCTCCGGGGAGAATACTATATTCCGCACTCATCACATGAAAATTGCTGAATCTTTCCTTTAATGACTGTGCTTGCACAATAGAAGATGAAACACGCCTATGGTTGTCCTCGTTATCAATTCTCGATGGCGGCGGCAAATAATAAAGAGGTACATCGATTTGATCTAATGTTGTCAATATTTTCTTGAAAAAGAACTGCGCAATTGTCTCTCTTCGACTTTTTTCATTGAGTTTTGCTATTATACTGACCAAACCCAAATTCGAATGAACGAGATTATTACTTTGATTTATTCCTGAATAAATATCGCTATTGGTAAATCCAAGAATTTTTTTCTGCAAATGAAGCCGATATTTAAACGTTGCAAATAATTTATATGCGACCATCTTGGCTGTAAAGACCGGATCAAATTTGACGATCATCAAGTCAAATATTTCCGACCAATGCGTAAAACAACGTTGGACGTAATTTTCGGTGAGATTCTGATTTAAATTGCCACGGAATGGTGTCCTATCGCAGATGATAACTGCACCAGGTGCCATGTTTTTTTCTAGAAATCGTTTGAGAAAAAAATATTGCCCGGCGACTTCTGTCGCTTGGTTGCAAGCCAGAGAAACCAAGTTACCATTTTTCAAAGACCAATCATCAAATATTCCACGTCCAACGCTATCGCCAAGCAAGACAACCTTTCCATTCTCCTGGGGTTGCTCAAGACTCCTCAGGGTCCAGTCTACCTCATGGCTTGCAAAACTATCCGGTAAATATGATTGCAGGGTACATTCAATAAGAGCGATCAAAATAATTGAAAGAAAGACTGCGTTTATTTTGCAGTTTGCAACAATTTTCTCAAATATTCTTCTTAAGGTAGTAACCTGCATTGCATTCAAAATTGAAAATAAATAAAGGATTGTGCTTCATTCGACCCGAAAATAACAATCATGTAAAACAAAACTACATAACACATACTACGACATACAAGATGCCAATCAAATATCGGATAATTTTTCTCCGTTGTATATTGGAGGTACTGGTATATAAATGGAACAGAAGAATACATAACAATTTTTTCCACTAAAAGTATCTGGTCACCTGCGAAAGTAAGATGAAAATTAAAAAGCATCCGGCTTGTAAGGTGCGTAAACTGTTCAATGCTTTGGGATTTGAACAGCAACCAACCAAAACAAATGAGGTGGAAAAATAAGATACGCTTTAATACACCTGGCATCTTAACCAATCTGTCTTTGAGTGGAAGATACAAAACAAGGAGAAGTCCATGAAACCCTCCCCAAAAGACGAACATCCAACTCGCTCCGTGCCACAATCCCCCCAGCAACATTGTAACAAAAAGATTTCTCGCTGTTTTGACAATACCACCACGATTTCCACCAAGTGGAATATACAGATAATCTCGTAACCAACTCGACAGGCTTATATGCCATCTGCTCCAAAACTCACTGGGCGTTTCTGAAAAATAAGGCGCTTTAAAGTTACTGACCAAACGAAAACCCATCAAGCCGGCCAAACCTTTTGCCATATTTGAATAGCCGTCAAAATCTGCAAAAATCTGAAAAGCAAATCCATATGTTGCAATTAATACATTAAAACCATCGCTATTGCTTCCAGTGTACACATTGTCGACCAACACCGACAAATTATCGGCAACCACCACTTTTTCAAACAAGCCATAGAGAACAAGAAAGGCACTTTTCCTGACAAGTTCCGACGAAATATCTCTTTTTGAGCATATTTGTGGAAGTAAACTGGTAGCACGTTCGATTGGTCCGGCGAGCAATTGGGGGAAAAATGAAACATACAGTGCAAAATCAAAAAAAGAGGGCACCAATGTCAATTTTTTCTTAAATATATCGGCAACATAACTTATAGTTAGAAAGGTATAAAATGAAATTCCGACAGGTAAAATTATTTTTAGAGAAAAAGTATGGTCTCCCCAGCCAAATAAGCCTAGCAGATCAGTTAAACCATCGGCAAAAAAATTAAAATATTTAAAGAAACCAAGAAAACTGAGGCTGCTGGCGACACTGATAATTAGCCAACATTTCTGTATTTTCCTTGAAGGAGAATTATGTATTCTTCGGCCGGCAACAAAAGCAATTGTAGTCGAGAAAAAAATTAATGCGGTAAAACGATAATCCCAGGCCGCATAAAAAAAATAGCTTGCTGCGAGTAAAATGCGATTCTGCCATCGGTAATTAAAACACAAATATATGGAGTATGTAATTGTGAAAAATACAAAAAATAAAAAACTGTTAAATTGCATTAAAATCTTCCCCTACAAAATACAAATGAACCTTACTTTCCTAACATTTAAGACAAGACCAAATCCTCAACCAATCGCCGCCAAACACCGCAGTGATAAAGCAAGCGACAGATAAAAATCATTGGCAAATGCAGACATTTCTTTAAATCGGTTTGTGCCAGCTCGATTCCCTGCATCAGGGTCAGGGCCAGGGCGTACGGCAAAACCAAAGAGCAATACCACCAAGCAGTCCCCATGCGCACCGAGATCTTCGCAAGCCAGGATATATGTGCATAATGCTTTTTCTGGACAATGAGACCGCTTCGAAATCCAGAGCGATAGGCATTTTTAGCTATGGAAACGAACGATTCCCTGCCATGGAAATGAAGGACCTCTGCTTCCGGGGTGAACAGGCATCTCCAACCCGCTTGCCGTAACCTGAGGCTGAAGTCCCAGTCTTCAGAAGCCAACAGCGTTTCATCAAAGCCTTGCACGTCCATAAATGCTTGCTTTTTAACTACAATAGCGGCAGAGCCCAAATCGACAAACTGTTTCTTTTGATATTGGTATGCAGCGAATAACGAATAATCGGCACTTTCAGCCCAGAACCCCTTATTACCCGAGACAACCCGACAACCGATCATGCCGACCTTATGGGAGAACGAAATCTCTTCAAAAAGTTTCTCCAACCACCTCGTTTCCGGGATGCAGTCATCGTCAATAAAGGCGAAATAGTCGCCGGTCGCCAACTTTGCACCAATATTTCTCATCCTGCCGGGGGGATAGAGTTCCTCAACAGTTGCCACCTTGACTTTGGGAAACCATGCATTCTCGCTATCTTGGCGTGCCGACTTGGGAGTTACAACAATAATCTCAATTATATGCGAGGCGAATGTTTGCGTGGACAGACCATTCAGCGTGTCAATAACTTTGTCCGGCCTGGCAGAGGGAATTATGACACTTACTGTCATGGTGTTATATGATCAAGACCTGTTCAACAACAGGCTATTATTGCGCCAGCGTAAAATGCCAAACAACCATCCGAAGACATAAAAAATATAAATTCTCGCATGAATCGTTTTCCTGGCAGAAAAACTCAGCCCGGTTGCCCGCAGAATATTACCGAAAAGACGAGACATCCGCACTTTTAGTGAGTCCATTGGCAACTCCACCACATCTCCCGTTGAACTCTTGCTGGCAAGTGTTTTTTGCAAATAGCAATCAGTAACTCCACCCCAGAAATAGCGACGATAAAACCAGGAGGGGACAGCTCTTGCGGCAGGGACAAAGTGCCGCACCGTGACACCGGGGTGATAGTAAAGCATCCCCCCGGCCGACTCTATTTTCTTTTTAAGTTGTGTTTCCTCTCCGGAGAGCAAACATGCACCAATACGCCCCAACCTTTCATCGAAACCACCATGCCTTTCAAGGCATTTTCTACTAAAACAGCTATTTGCCCCAATCAGCCACTCGGTATTTTGCAATGGACGAGGCGAATCCCCCCAATGCACCCAGCCCAAAGGAACGCTCAGTTCTTCATTTATCCAATCCGGTTTCAGAACTTCCCATTCGAGTGTCACCGGCCCACCAACCCAATCCGGTTCAGGACGGTAATTCTGGAAGGACCAGAGAGCATCTTCAAGCCATCTCTCGCCGGCGACGGCATCATCATCGATATAGCCGATATAGGGAGCCCGAGATTCTTGCCAACCGCGGTTTCTAGCACGGGAAAGTCCGGCTATCGGCTCGTAAATGATGCGAACGAGAGGATTATCGGCAAATTGCTCAAGAACATCTTTGGTATTATCGGTTGAGCCATTGTCTACTACCACGATTTCATAACGCTCTGGAGAGAGTGTTTGACGTAATAAGCCCTTGAGGCATTTTTGCAAAAAAGGCGCCCGATTCCTCGTACAGACAATTGCAGAAATTTCAATAACCATGCAAATTACAACCGTAAATCCGACTTTTCGGCCTCGGACCAATCAAGAATATGATGCTTTTCATTGCAAGGCCCACCCCAACATATCGCGCCACCGCAGCAAAGACACTCGGGTACTACCTCTAATCGATCTTTCCCTGCATTTGTCCGTCGCAGCTCCTGCCAAAAACGATTATTCCAAAATTCTTTATAGTGCTGCCGCAAAACATTGCCGCTTTGATATTGCCCCGCATCAATTTTGGGACGAAAAAGAATTTCACTGGCCGGGCAAGGATAGACATCGCCATTAAAATTAATAAAGAGAGATCGCCAAGGTTCAGTACAATCACGCTTGCGAACCTGATGTTTATCCCCAAAAAGCGGCACCTGGTCGAAACGCATCCTCCGGTGTTTCGCTCTGGTTTGCGCTATCCTAACAATTCTGTCGCTTTCTGCCTGATGAAAAAACAGCGAATCATCGTCAACTATCGTTTGCTGTCTTCCCTGCTTATCCCGGTGCGTTTGCGGGTATATCCTCGAATACATGGCCTTTACCGAATCAGCACCAAGATCGGCCGCCATATCGATAAAAGCAGGAAGGTCTTCGATATTGCGCCGCATCAAAATCATCGACAGATGGATGGTCGAGGCACGCTTTCCACGCCGGCGAAACAGACGGCGCAGGTTGCCTATGACGTGATCAAAGCCATCGACACCGGATACATCTTTATATGCGGCAGCGGTTGCAGCATTCACCGATATCAAAAAATGTGCGCCGCTTTCGAGCAAAGCATCGGTGGTATCTTCCCTGAGATCTATTGCGTTGGAAATTACCGTGTGTTGCACGAAGGGATATTTTTTCCGGGTAAACCGAGCAATTCGCCCTAGATCCGGATTCAGATACGGCTCGCCGCCACCACCATAGATAACATCAACCAGATATCCCATATCCAGATGATTATATATCGATTCTATATTATCTAGCGTGAGATATTGGTTAGTTCCACAAGCCCGGTAATCCTTGCCGCACATGACACATTGTGAATTACAGGTGTCCGCCATCATCAGATTCAAGGAAGATGGTGCAAACGCAATCTCCAGTTCTCCATTGCCGGCAGCGGATTTAATATTCCGCTCGGCACGCCATAATCGCAAACGTGAGACTGCTCGTCTTGGGAGATCACGAAATTGAGGAATCATTATACCAATCCATTATTGAATATATAGCCTTAAACAACCGTGCGACGACAACGATGCCAAATAATACTTGCAATAAAACGAGCTATCCCTATTAAAGGCTGCGAACCGGCAGATGCTAAAGAGGAATCATACCATTTTTTGAAAATCCACGGCCCGAGTGGGCCAGAATTAGCACATACCCTAAACCAAACCACCGCAACAGCCTGCCGAAACGATCTATCATTAATTTCTTTTGATACCGCGTTCACATCACAAAGCCTCTGCAACCAAGCTTCTGCTTTTTCAATCTCCTGCCGACAACTCATTCTGTAACCACGACCAACTCTATGATGAAAGACAATTTCATCATCAGTTACCGAATTCCCCAATCTCTCCAGCAATCTACGTTGGATGGTTTCCGTTTGGGTTGTCATTTCGTCCCAATTTGCACGCGTGGCACTCCCACCATGTTCACGAACCCGAACCAAAACCTCGCCAAGATTAGCCACGGAAAAGTATTGAATAGCCCTTGTCCACAAATCATAATCCTCGGAACGAGAGAAAGCTGGATTGTAATATAAATTGAATTTTATTAACAATTCTCTTCTCATAATCACCGTCACATGCCAAAGGGGTGTTTCGAAAAGCATATAGGCAGACACTTCTTGAGGAGCAAGGGGAACACGAGCAATCGATGAAAGACCAAGACCAAAAAGCTTTACCCATCCTCCTGAAATACCTACTTCAGGATTGTTATCCATAAAATCTACTTGTCTTTCCAATCTTCCAGCTATGCTGATATCATCAGCATCCATTCTTACGATATAGCGACCTTTGGCTACGCCAATTCCTTTGTTTAGAGACTGGGCAACCCCAATGTTGTGTTGGTTCTGAATGAATACGATTCTGTTATCAGAATAATTTTTAATTAAAAAAACACTATTGTCGCTTGAGGCATCATCAATGATAATAAATTCAAAATCTGTAAAGCTTTGATTCAATATACTTTTTATTGATTCAGAGAGGAATTGACCGGCATTGTAAACCGGCATTATGATGCTAATTACAGGCATACAATCAACGACAGCAGAAGTACAAAGAAATTAAAGAATCGTTTTGTATTCAGATCCATACAATTGCCCCTAACAAATTCAATTTGCCTGCAAAGAGCCCTTTATAAATAGTACCACAAACAACTCCGTACTCCATTGACAGATGAAGTGCGCCTTACTCCCATTTCCGGAGAAGGGCTGCGGGATGATTGATAAAACGTTATTGAACTGAACCGCGGGCCTGAAAAGGAGGGATCCCACCCAGCTTGTATGGAGTTAGTTTGTAACATCTCGGATACACGGTGTAAACCACTTTTGTCCCAAATGGGTTGTTTGCAGGGGTTTAGCAGGATACCCCTCCAGACGAAGTGTGGTGTAAGTTTTTGCATCAACAAAAGCCACATCACAATCAAAGGTAAAACGTCTCTTTTCTCCACCACCCGCAAGGTTACACGAAGATGGGATTCACAAGGGTTGCTTTGATTGTTTCTCAAAAGTTAAATTATCCTAGCAATCCTCCTTGCTTGGGCTGGTAGGACCGGTTACTATAACCGGTGATCTTTTTATCTTTATACAGCACCATATTACACTCTTGTATGTTATTTTAGACACAGACAAGGAATTATCATGAGTAATGTCGAGAAATTTTCAAAAAAGAAAATACTGCTATTTTCTTTTTTGCCTTTATTTTTTCTGCTCTTTGTAGTGGAAATCCTCCTTCGGTGTTTTTATTTTCAGATAAATTCACCCTCCTCTTTTGCAATTGCTGGTGCGCTTCGTGTTGTTTCGGCAAATTTTGCAGACTATTCAACTCGGAGAAAAGCGAAAGAGATATTCGACTCTAAAAGAAAATACAAAGGGTTGTGGGAAGCTCTTTATGGAGAAAACGGGAGAGAATTACTTGATGAATTTAAAGTAAAGTATGAAGAATATTATAAAACACTAGTGGAGGAAAGCGAGAAGGTTGGAACAAAACTCATCGTCTTATACCTTCCTTCAACCAACGCTTCAAGTAGCAAGTTCATCTCTCAAGAAGTTTGCAGGAAATTTTTTAGTGAGATATCGGAAAAATATAAAGTCTCTTACCTGGATTTAAATGATAAATTACGGGAATATTCTTGGGATGAAGTAACATTACAGCCCGAAAATAGTCATTTATCTAGATTCGGCAATCGAATCGTGGCAAAGCGTTTGAATGATTATCTGAAACATTTCAAAGGCCTAAAGTCAAAAATGGAATTTTCCAAAAACGATATCTTATATGGAGATCTGGCTCCGTCAAAAAGTGAGATTTGGAATGAGTCTCCGGACATGCCCTATAAAGTAATTACTAATAAAGCTGGTTTTCGGAATATCAATGAACTTGCTGTGCCAAAAGAAAAACAAAGAGTGCTCATACTTGGGGATTCTTTTACTTTTGGCCCTTATCTCCCTAATCATGATACCTATCCAGCATTGTTGGGAAAATACAATACCGATTTGGAAGTTATTAATGGGGGTGTTAGCGGATATACGGTGTCCTTTCGGCAAGCCTGCCTATCTTGCCAGAACAATAGCTGGTAAAGTCCGGTGGGGGAGTAGGTGCTGGATCTCGTTCAACAAGCGGGAGATGTGAAGTTTTCCTTATAATTCCAGGGCAACCAACCTCGCGGATTGGCAAACAGTGCTGAGGTGTTTTTCTGCAGAGCCGTGAGATAATCGAAGGGATTGATCTTGGCGAGAGCACAGGTGTGGATGATACTCATGAACAGGTCACCGATATAGGCACCG
>Ga0118677_10000758_pt1 | contig 70134 bp, 63 predicted proteins | sample AliMusrvi5mmetaG_FD_86154 | JGI IMG/M metagenome (GOLD analysis project Ga0118677, IMG submission 86154) | reverse complement strand
ATCAAGTACGGCGCGGACGTGATCAAAGTCTGCGCCACCGGTGGCGTGCTCTCGCTGACCGACGACGTGGATACGCCGCAGTTGTCGCAGGAGGAGTTGAACGCCATGGTCGAGGAAGCGCACGCACTGCGCCGCAAGACCGCCGCGCACGCGCACGGCAACGAAGGGGCGCGGCGCGCGGTTCTGGCGGGCATCGACTCCATCGAGCACGGCAGCTTCCTGAAGGACGAAACACTCGACCTGATGAAGCAGAAAGGCACCTTCCTCGTCCCGACTTTGATCGCGCCGACCTTCCTGGTCGAGAGTTTTGAGGGCGGCATGAAGATCCCGGAACGCATCAAGCAAAAGGCCAACACTGCTGCGAAGAGCGTGAATACGACCTTCCTCCACGCCGTCGAGAAGGGTGTCAAAATCGGCTTCGGCACCGATGCCGGCGTCTATCCGCACGGCCAGAATGCGCGCGAGTTCGAGCTGATGGTGAAGGCCGGCGCGTCACCCGCGCTGGCACTGCGATCGGCCACCAGTGGCGACGCGGAGTTGCTCGGAATTGCGGACAGGGTTGGTTCGCTCGAGACCGGCAAATTCGCCGACATCGTGGCCGTGCCAGGCGATCCGCTGGCCGACATCAGCTCAATGCGCAAGGTTTTTTTCGTGATGAAGGACGGCAAGATCTACCGCAACGACGCGAAGCATTAGGCCTTGGGCGGCGAAGGCCCGCACAGCAAAACCGTAAGCTAGTTACGGTTTTATACCTGGAATCAACAAGTTACAGCCAATAAACCGTAAGATATTTCGGTTTTCAATTTCTCATCACGCGTTGCCCGGGGCTAGAATCGCGCGGAGTTCGCGATAAAGTCCGCGGGATTCGGCCGCTTCGGATTGCGTGGCTTCGCGTGACTCGGACTTGCCGATGAACCAGTCGCGCCCATCGCGCTGGACTAACGCCGAGAAGCCTTTCCGCAACATCCGGCCGGGCGAGCCGACGGCTCCGAATCCGTCCTCACGGCGCTCCACCAGGGCGACACAGCCGTTGCGTTCCAGGACGAAATGAGAACCAATCTCGGGGACAGGCAGGATCTGAATGCCTGCTGCCGCGAGGCGTTCGAGTTGGGCGAGTAGCTTAGGATTCACGGCGTGTGGGATGGGGCGGCGCTCCAGAGCCGCGCGGGGCCTCCCGGCCCCGCTAAGTAACTTAAAGCTAAAGCAACTGGCGGGCTCTGGAGCGCCCGCGCGATCCTGGAGGACCGCCCCGCGTCACATCTTGTAGCGGCCGAGGTCTTCGTCGTTCAGGCCTTCCAGCCAGCGGCGCAGTTCTTCGTTCGTGACTTTCTCGCTGATATTCGTCGCCGCCCGCGAAGACGCCAGCACCTGCTCCTCAACATAGATCGGGCAGTCGAGACGCAGGGCCAGTGCCAGGGCATCGCTGGGACGCGAGTCCACACTGATCACCTGACCGTCTTTTTCAAGCCAGATGACGGCGTAGAACGTCTCGTCTTTTAATTCGCTCACCACGACCTTGCTGACTGTCGCTTCCACGCCCGTCAGCAGGTTTCGGATCAGGTCGTGCGTCATCGGCCGGGGCGTCGAAACCTTCTCGATCTCCAGGGCAATCGCGTTGGCTTCGTATACTCCGACCCAGATGGGAAGAATCGAGTTGCCGCTCGAATCGCGCAGGATAACGATGGGCGTATTGGTGACAGGGTCCACCATGAGCCCCCGAATCTTCATTTCAATTTCCATCGCACCCCCCCCTCCTCAGACTACTAGACCCAGCCGGGAAAAAACGTCATCTTCTCGTCGTCGATCTTGGCCCGTACCTGCACCGGGCTTACAGAGCCGCCCGGCATTCGCCCGCCAGGGAGTTCGGTCCGGCACGCAGCACCCGCACCGGAACATACCGGCCAATCACGCTCTTGCGCTCCGGCACAATCCCATCTTCGCGCGGCGGCGCGGTGAAGTTCAGGACCCGGTTTTGGGACGTTCGACCGATCCACTGTCCAGTCGAGGAATTGAAGCCCTCAACCAGCGCTTCCTGCTCGCTGCCAATCAACTTCGTGTTGCGGCGCAACTGGATGGCGCGCTGGTGCTCCTGCAGAACGGTCAGGCGCCGGCTCTTCTCTTCTTCCGGAATGTGGTCCCCCAGCGCGAGCGCCGGTGTGTTGGGCCGCACCGAATACTTGAAGCTGAAGATCGAATCGTATTCAACTTCGTCCAGCAGGCTCATCGTCTGGGCGAAATCCTCTTCGGTCTCGCCCGGGAAGCCCACGATGATGTCGGTGGAGATCGCAATTTCGCGCCTGGCGTTTTTCATCCACGCGATGCGCTGCATGTACTGGTCGCGGGTGTACTGGCGGTCCATCGCCGCGAGCACGCGCGTCGAGCCCGACTGTACCGGCAGGTGCACCATGTTGCAGAGCGTGCCGGTGCGGTCGATCGCGTCGATAATCTCTTTTACAAAATCCCGCGGGTGCGAGGTGGTGAAGCGGACGCGCCGCACGCCGGGAACGTGTCCCACCGCTTCGAGCAACCGCGAGAAGTCCCAGCCTTCGGGCGATGGGTCGCGATAGGAATTCACGTTTTGCCCGAGCAATTGGATCTCGCTGTAGCCCGCCGCGGCGAGTTGATGCGCCTCCTCGATCACGCTGGCCGAGGCCCGGCTGCGTTCCGGACCGCGTGTGAACGGGACCACGCAATACGAGCAGCTCTTGTCGCAGCCTTCGATGATCGTGATGAAAGCGCGGTGCGGATTGTCGCGGCGCGTCAAAGGCGTTTCGAAAGTCTCGTCCGTATCGAGGCTCAGTCCGGTGACGTGGCGGCTACCTGTCTCGAGCTGCACCAGCAGTTCCGGTAGCTTCGAATAGCTGGCCGAACCGACGACGAGGCTGACGTGCGGGGCTTTGTCGAAGATCTTCTCGCCCTCTTGCTGAGCCACGCAGCCGAGCACGCCGAACAGCTTGTCTTTCCCGCTGCGCTTGAACTGGTCCAGGCGGTGAAAGACCTTCTGCTCCGCTTTATCGCGAATGCTGCACGTGTTGTACAGCACCAGATCGGCGGCCTCCACCGTCTCCACTTGCTCGTAGCCGCGGCTCTCCAGCGTGCCGACGACTTTTTCCGAGTCGTGCACGTTCATCTGACAGCCAAACGTCTCGAGGTAGAACTTCTTCATCTTTGAAAACCAAGGCGGGACTGCTTTCAGTATAAGAGTTTCTAGAATCGTCGCGCCGCCATACGACAGCGAAAGCCAGCTGCGGCGAGAGGCGCCTGTGCGCCCGCCAATGCGGCGGCCATGCCGAGGTGCGGGAGATGTACACCTTGCCCAGGGGGCTGGAGATGAGTTGGTGAAGGGGCGAGCACGCCTTCGAGACCTGCCTGCACTGGTATGATGCTGCGGGGGTTATTCGCATGCATCTTCGTACCGCTCTTTGTTCGGCGGCCATGGCCCGTGGGATGGCACTGTTGCTCTTCGCCTCTTTCGCGATCCCGCAACTCACGGCCGGCGAAGCTCCTCGTTTGGTGAAGCAGGACGGACGGCACGCGCTGTTCGTCGATGGGCGTCCCTACCTCATACTCGGAGGTCAGATTCACAACTCGAGCGCATGGCCCAGCGAACTCCCGCAGGTGTGGCAGTCGATGGCCGCGATGCACGCCAACACCCTGGCTGCGCCGGTCTATTGGGAGCAGTTCGAGCCACAGCCGGGCCACTTCGACTACAGCATCGTCGACCAGCTGGTGGAGGGCGCGCGGGCCCACAACCTGCACCTGATCGTGCTGTGGTTCGGGACGTGGAAGAACGGCAACATGCACTACGTGCCGGCGTGGGTGAAGAGCGATCCCAAGCGCTTTCCGCTGCTGATTCGCGGTGACGGCGAGCCGATTGACGTGCTGTCCGCCCTGTCGCGCAACACGCTCGAGGCCGACAAGGCGGCGTTGGTGGCCCTCGCGCGCCACCTCAAGCAGATCGACGGTGAGCAGCACACGGTTCTGCTGTTGCAGGTCGAAAACGAACCGGGCACCATGGGCAGCGTTCGGGATTGGTCGCCTGAGGCGAACCGGCTGTTTGCCGGCCCGGTCCCGGCCGATCTGCTCGCGGCGATGCACAAGCAGCCGGGCACTTGGATCCAGGTGTTCGGCGGCGATGCCGACGAGAATTTCCAGGCTTACTACCAGGCCAGGTTCGTGAACGAGATTGCCGCGGCGGGCAAGGCAGAGTTCGCCATTCCCTATTACGTCAATGTGTGGGTCAACGAACCGCCGCCCGAGTTGCCGCAGAGGCAGTTGGATTCGCCGGGGAAGGACTACCCCAGCGGAGGCGCGGTGCAAAGACTCGTCGGCCTGTGGCGCGCGATGGCGCCAGCCATCGACATGATCGGCCCCGATATCTACTCCGACGACTCGGACTACTACAGGGCGACGATGAAGGCCTATGAGCGCCCGGATAATCCGTTGTGGATTGCAGAGACCGGGCGCGGCGACAGCTATGCGAAGTTCTTCTTCTATGCACTCGGCGACGGGGCGATCGGCTTCTCACCCTTCGGCGTGGACCAGACGGGGTGGAACGTGCTGGGCGACCTGCCCTGGAAGGCACATGCCGACAACTTCGCGCTGATCGGGCCGATCAGCCGCGAAATTGCCCAGTTGGAATTTGAGGGCAAGTTGAAGACCGCCGTCGAGGAGCCGGGCCATACCTCGCAGGAACTGGATTTTGGGGAATGGCAGGCCACCGTCGCCTACGGATTCCCTCAATCCGATGGGAAGCGGGCTCCGGGGACCAAGGATGCGCACGCCGTGGCGTTGGTGGCGCAACTGGGTCCGAGCGAGTTCCTCGTCACCGGCATCGACTCGAGCGTCATCTTCCATCTCCCGGGCAAGTTGCCGTGGATTCACAGCCAGATCATATCCGCCGAGCAGGGCAATTATGAGAATGGCGTATGGAAGCCGCTCCGGCTGTGGAATGGCGACGAAACCGATCACGCCCTGAGCTTCAATGAGAAGCCGGCCGTGTTGCGGGTAAAGATGCAACGTTTTTAGACCGTTGCTTCTGAGCTGAGGCCGCACCTCCACGCCTAAGTCAGCCAGATGCGTGCGCGGGCTGAACGCCGCAAGCCCGGATTGCCATTCGAAGGCTCGCTAGCCGATTGAGTGGATGCGGAGCAAGGGAGTGCAATGGCATCGCCGAATATGGAGTTCCCTGATTCCTCACGTCCGTGTCCAGCCCCGGCTGGTACTTCTGCAGGGCTTCAAGTTATCCTTCGGCCAGCACCAACCCAGGGCGGAGGCCGGTAGGCGGAGTGAATTACTCGTATCCGCCGGCAACGGCGGGGCGCAGGGCGGGCTGGTCGTTGCGAGTGGCCAGGGCGATCAACAAACCCGAGCCGATAATCAATGAGCCGCCAACCAGCATGGGCAGGCCGGGCTTCTCGTGCCATACGAGATAGGAGACCAGGGCGCCGGTGAGCAATTGGGTGTAGTGGTACTGCGAAACGTTGCTGGCGGAGGTGTGCTTCACGGCGAAGTAGAAGCTGAGCGTGCCGGCAGCACAGAAAACACCCATCATGCCCAGTGTCAGCCAGAGGGTAGGCGTGAGCGGTCTGGGATGCAGGCTGGTGAACAACAGGCCAGCCACGGCCGTGACCAGACCCGAGCAGAAGGCAAGGCTCTCGGGCGGTTCGGTGCGCGTGAGCACGCGGGACCAGACCATGTTCACCGAAAAACAGACGACGCACACCATGCAACTGGCGAGACCGATGAGGTCGATGCGCTGGGCGTGGCTGGAGGGGGCTACCGCGATCACCACGCCGCCGAAGCCGACGAGCAGGGCCACTGCCTTCCTGGGGGTGACGCGCTCGCCCAGAAAGCCGGCCGAAAGCAGCGAGATGAGTATCGGCGAGGTGAAGATCAGGATGTAGAACGTGGTGAGCGAGAGATGTCGCAGGGCGATGACGACGCTGATGTTGCAGGTCATGTCCAGCAGGGCGCGCAGCGCCTGGCGGACCACCGAGCGCGGGCGCAGATTGCCGAAGTTGCGGCGGACTGCGGCTTGCAGGATCAGCGTGAGCGCCATGAAGCAGCCCATAAAGGCGACGATCTCTTGCGGCGGCGGGCCGGATTGCCCCATCCACTTGATGCAACTATCGCCAAGCACCCAGCAGGTGAAACCGAAGATCGCAAAGAGGATGGCAGTCAGGTCGGAGACGGGGGCCTTCATCGTAGCCCGTCGCGTCGAGAGGCGCGAGATCGGGAGAAAATCCAAGCAAACATGTGTAGTTTTAGGGTACCGGATAACACGCCACTCTGAAAACACGGCGGCCGTCGGAGTGGTTGAAAAATGGAATCCCCGTCACCCCCTGATGCGCCAGTGGATAGTAGGAAACTGGGAGGAAACGCTGACGTTTTGCCGCTTGCGGTGCGGGCCTGCAGTGCCTGCCCAACCTCTCACTTGTGGAAGCGAGTACTCCCCGGGGCATGACAATCTCCCAGCCGGCTCGAGTCACACAGGCATCGTCCGGAACCGGGTCTCACTGCTGGCGACCGTGCTTCGGTGCCTTCCTGCGCTTGTGCGGCTGGGGCCTGGAGGGCTTGCGGTGTCTCTTGACGTGGTTGGCGACTTGATTGACGCCCGCATCAGCGCGCGTCGTGGATGCCGCCTGGGCCGTCCCGCTGCCCGCACTCCCACACAGCATCAACACGCCAATCAACAGGCCGCAGCCACGGATTCTCAGCATCGTGGTATCCAGTCTGCGGGATCAGCAGCTTGGAAGCAAGCACCCGCGTGCGACCCGATAGTCCCGCCGCAGCGCGCCGTACCAGGGCATTTCACTCCGCGGCGGAGTCGTCTAAAATGGGTGCCTCTATGCCGGAATTACGCCGACTCACCGATCTGCGTGGCGTTGGGCCGTCCATCGCCGCCGACCTGCAACAACTCGGTATTCACACAGTCGAGCAACTCGCTTCCAGCGACGGCCGGAATCTGTACGACCGGCTCTGCGCCCTCACCGGCGTGCGCCAGGACCCGTGTGTCGAAGATACCTTCGTCTGCGCGGTCGCCCAGGCACGCGATGCCGGCCTGCCAGTTGAACAGCGCAACTGGTGGTATTGGTCGCGCATCCGGAAGCGCGGCGCCCTCCAAGTTGAGAAGAAATCGACCGCAAATAAGGAGAAATCGCTGCGGCAAGCGGTCGGTTAACCGGAGGCGGTCGATGCCCCACGCGGCGCCGTCCACGGCAGGGAGCGGTCAAGCCCGCTAACGCGCTTAGTGTCTTCGCGGTGGCCGGCTCGCCAGGCGTGTTCTCGAGGCGTCTGCGAATACCCGCTCCCCTACGCCCTGCCACCCAGCGACTCTTCCAGCACCGCCGCGATCCGGTCGGGATCATTAGGCACCACCTGCGGCGCATTGCCGTAGGTCGAGGCGATCGCGGCGCCGGAGGGCGTCTTCAACTGGCCGGTGTGATAGCGATAGATGTAGTCGGGGTCCTTCAGGACGTGGCCGGTCAATACGGCGACGACATCCTGGCCGGGCTGGATCGTGCCGGCCGCCACCAGCTTCTTCAGCCCGGCCAGGGTCGCGGCGGAAGCCGGTTCGCAACCGATGCCGCAGCGGCCGATGATGGCCTTGGCATCGGCAATCTCCTGCTCGGTGACTCGCTCCACCGTCCCGCCGGAGTTCTCGATTTCAAACAGCGCCTTGGGCCAGGACACGGGGTCACCGATCCGGATCGCAGTCGCCAGAGTCTCGGGATTGGTGACCGGCCGGAACTCGCCGCGCTCTTTCGAGTGGAAATAGTCGTGCAGCGGGGCGGAACCGTCCGCCTGTACGACGGCCAGCTTCGGTAGACGGTCGATGCAGCCCAGGGCGAGCAACTCCCGCAGTCCCTTGCCGAACGCCGAGACGTTGCCGAGATTGCCGCCCGGGACGACCACCCAATCCGGCACGTGCCAGTCGCGCTGGTCGAGCATTTCCACCATGATCGTCTTCTGCCCTTCCAGCCGGAACGGGTTCATGGAATTCAGCAGATAGATCCCGGTGCGCTCCGCCAACACGCGCACCAGTGCCAGAATCTGGTCGAAGTTCGCCTCCACCTGCAGCGTCAAAGCGCCGTATTCCAGCGCCTGCGCCAGTTTGCCAAAGCTGATGTTGCCGTGCGGCAGGAAGATGATCGGGGTCATCCCGGCGACGGCGGCATAGGCGGCCATCGAGGCCGACGTGTTGCCCGTCGAAACACAGGCCACGCGTCCCATCTTGAGGTGCAGCCCCTGACTGGCGCCGCAGGTCATCCCGTTGTCTTTGAACGAGCCCGTCGGATTGTAGCCCTGGTGCTTGAAGACCAGCGACTGCATGCCGGCATAGTGCGCTGCCTGCGGAGCCGGCAGCAGCGGCGTATTGCCCTCGCGCAGAGTCGCGACGCAATCCCGCTCAAAGTCGAGAAATGGCAGCAGTTCCCGGTAGCGCCACACGCCCGACTGATCGAGCGCCAGGTTCGACATCCGGCGCTCCCGCCACAGCCGCTTCACGCTGGGAGGGTCCAGGCTCAGACCCGGATAGCTGGCCTCCAGCAGTCCACCGCAGCGGGGACAAGTGTATAAAACATCGTCGATCGAATACGTCGCGCCACAGGCGCCTTGGATGCATTTGAGTTGTGCTTGCACGAAACTGTAATTCTATCAATAGGCTCCCGGGACACCGCCCGTCCGGACGCCTTGGAGCGCATATGATCTCTGTCCATATCGAGAATAGGGCCGTTCGACTCCGCCGTGCCGCCGTACCAAAGCCGAAACCGGGTGCGGCGCTGATCCGCCTGCGAGTCGGCGGGATCTGCAACACGGATATAGAACTTCTGCGCGGCTACTACGGCTTTCTCGGGAGGCCGGGCCACGAGTTCGTGGGCGAGGTGGTCGGACCCGCCGGTTCCGCCTGGCTGGGCAAGCGCGTGGTCGGCGAGATCAATCTGCCCTGCGGCAAGTGCGAATGGTGCTCGCGCGGCCTGGGCCGTCATTGCCCGGCCCGCACGGTGCTGGGCATCGTCCGGCATCCCGGGGCATTCGCGCAGTTTCTCACGCTGCCCGAAGCGAACCTGCACGCAGTGCCGCGGAACGTGCCCGACGAGCACGCGGTCTTCACCGAGCCGATTGCCGCTGCCTGCGAGATTCTCGATCAGACTCGGATCGGCAAGGGTTCTGAGGTCGCCGTTCTGGGCGACGGGAAGTTGGGGTTGCTGGTCGCCCAGGTGCTCGCCTGCCGCGGCGCGCAGGTACATCTGTTTGGCCACCACGCGGAGAAGCTGCGCATCGCCGCACGGGCCGGCTGCGAGACGAGTTCCAGCGGTAAACTGCCGGTGAATCGCTTCGATTTCACGGTGGAAGCGACCGGTTCCGCCGGTGGATTGACCGCCGCCATCGCCATGACCCGTCCACGCGGCGCCGTCGTTATGAAGACCACCGTGCACGAGGCCGTTGCGCTGAACACGGCTCCAGCCGTGGTCAACGAGATCACGCTGATCGGGTCGCGCTGCGGCCGCTTCGAGCCTGCCCTGCGGCTGTTGAAATCCAAACGCTTGTTGCTCGATGAAATGATCTCGGCCGAGTACGCGCTGGAGCAGGCGCCGGATGCGTTTGCCAAGGCGCAGGCAAAGGGCGCGTTGAAAGTGCTAATTCGTCCCGGCGCTTGAGTCGACTGCGGCGACCGTTGTTGGCGCACTCGCGGCGGGCTTGACTGCGGACTCCCGTACGTTCTTCCAGTACAGCCCGATCACCTTCTCCACGTAGCCCTGGGTCTCCCGGTACGGCGGGACGCCGCCGTAGCGCGCCACCGCGCCCTCGCCCGCGTTATACGCCGCCAGAGCGCGGCGAACGCCGTGTTCGTCGCCCTCGTAGCGCAGCAGCAACTCGCGCAGCAGGCGCGTTCCGGCATCGATATTCTGGACAGGAATGGTCGGGTCCGCGTCCAGCTTTCGCGCCGTCTCGGGCATCAACTGCATCACGCCGATGGCACCCTTGGGGGAGACGGCGGACACACGGTAGGCCGACTCGGCTTGCGCCACGCCGTGGACGAGTTCGGGAGGCAGGCCGTAGCGCAGGGCGGCGTCGGTCACCAGTTCTCGGACGGACTTCTCAACCGGCGGCGGGACGGGCAGCGAAGCAGGGACGACTACCGGAGGCGGGTCCTCGACGTGCTCGACCGAGGACAATCGCGCGGCCGCGATCTCGATCCGGCCCCCGCCCGGCGTGTGCAGCACCACTCGATCGCCATCGCGCTCGATCCGCTGGGCCTGCAGGCGCATGCCGTTGTCGAGCACCGCGATTTCCGAGGCGTGCGCAGACAGTGCGAGCGTCCAACACAGGAGCAGGGCAAAGTGAGGAGCAAATCGCATCAGCTATAAGGGTCAGACGCCGTGGCGCGCCGTCGCGTGCAGGGTATCTACTTCGGGTCTGGCCCGAGCAGCATGTAGAACCCGGTCGGAGCCCCCTCCGGATTGCCCTTGACGCTGCCGTCGGTCACCGGGAAACTCGTCGCCGTGGTGTACCCGCCGACCAGGATCTTGCCCGCCGTATCGCGCACAAGACAGGTCACCCAATTCTGGCCGAGCCCGCCGAAGGTCGTGGAGAACACCACCCCCGCATTGCCGCTCAGAGTGGGATCGAAGGTCACCAGGAAGGCGGGCATCACGCCCGTCGTCGTGGAAATGGGAAGCGGCGAAACGGAAGGGAGGTCCAGGCTGTTGGTGTAACCGCCGATCATGGGGCGGCCCTTGGCATCGAGCACGATCGCGCTGGCGATCGTGAAAGTGTAGGGTCCGAACGAGGGGACGGAACCGTTGTACAAAGTGGAGTAGGTCAGCTCTTCGGCGCCGCTCTTGGTGAGGTCCAGATGCGACAGCCAGGCGTCGGCCAGGCCCGTGAAGGCGGGCTGGTAGGCGTTCTGCGAAACGGGGAAATTGTCCGACATCGTATAGCCCGTCAGCCACACGCCGCCTTTGCCGTCCAGGACGAAGTTCGTCGCCGCATCCAGACCGTCGCCTCCGATGTAGGTGGTGTACACGAGTTGCGAGGCCGGGCTCTGCGAGGGGTCGAGTACCGCGAACATGCCGTCCATCGGTCCGCGCAGAAATGAGCCGAGCGCGTTTCCGGTCGCGGGCAGATTGGCGGATGTCGTGTAGCCGCTGAAGTAAATCAGCCCCTTGGCATCCACTGTGAGTGCGGTTGGGATATCCGTCAGGTTGCCGCCGTAGAACGAGGAGTACAGCAGCGTGTCGGTCGTGGTCGTACCGGCCGGATTCGCGATCAGGACGAAAGTGTCGATACCGCCCGCGTTGGTCGTTTGGTAGCCGGGGTTGATGCCGGTGTCGGGCAGCGTAGCGGAATCCGTCGAACCGACCACCACGATGTTACCGTTGGGATCGAATGCCACCGCCGCGCCGCGGTCAAAGGTGGAAGCGCCAAAAAAGGAAGAGAAAATCATCGCGGCCGTGCCGCCCTGAAGCGGATCGAACTCGATCACGAAAGCGTCGGCATTGCCGCCGATGGTGAGTTGGAACGCGTTCGTGGTCGTCGGAAACGCGGTCGAGTAAGTCGTGCCCGTGATCGCGATCAGGCCTGCGGGCGAGATCGCGATCCCTCCGGGGTAATCGTTGCTCGCGCCGCCGATGTAGCTGAAATAGGTCAGGGCCGGCGTGCCGTCCCCGTTCACCCGGATCTGCGCCAGGAAGATGTCGTTGTAGCCCGCACGCTTGGCCAGGTAGGCGGTCGTCCCGCTGACCTGAGGGATCGTCGATCCCGTGGTGCCGGCAATCCAGTAACTGCCGTCCTTGCCAACCGCGACGGCGTTCACCTGATCGTTGGTTTGGCCACCGAAGAAACCCGAAAAGCCGAGCACGGGATCAATCACCAACTCGGTTGCCGGATCATAAGCGCCGATTTCGAAGCCGACCGAACCGTCGCCCACCAGGCGGAAACGCGACGCGACTTCGACGCGCTGCCCATTCCGCTCCTGCCACGCCACCGGCTTTTCCTGGCGGACCGAAGCCACGCCATCGCTGATCTCAAGATCGCCGCCGGCCTGGACACGGACCTGCCAGCCTTTGCCGAAGTGCATCCGGATCTTTCGGGAATCGGCTCCCGGCGCGACGATAAAGTCATATTCCAGGCGTTTCTGGCGGCCGTAAACCAGCAGATCCACGCCTTTCCAGACGGAGGCCGCTTTCACACTCGAGAATTGAGGCACATCGCCGCGCCACTGGCTGCGCTCGGAGCCGACGAAGTAGCTCGTCTTGCCCGGCAAACGGCTTTCGCCATTCCACCGCAAGCGATTGGCGCCCGGCAGCGAAACCGGCAGCACGCGTGCAGCTTTGTCGCTCCCTGCCAGCACGTTCATGTTCATTCCATGGGGCGTCAGATCGACTTCGCCCGCGTGGCCGCGAGAAATGTAGGCACCGCGCGACGTCGGCTCAAACCATGCGGGAATAGCTGAAAAAGCCTTCTCAGCCTGTGCTTTCTGATCGCTGTTACTGCTTCCGGAGGTAGGCAATGCCGCTCCCGAGAGGCAGGTTCCGGCGCAAAAAAAGGCCGGCAGCACGATTCCCATGATTGCGAAGTTATGTTTTGAGAGCATCAGGTTACAGTCCGGGCACAGGCCCGAATCATCCATTATACGTGCGCGAGTGGCCCCGCGTTTCCTGCTTAACCGGAATGAACCCAACCCGCTGCAAAACCAGCTCTTTAGCGGCAAGCGGGTGGCGAGCGAGCCCGTCCCGGGTTCCCCCCAGCACATCCCGGCAAAACAGCACAGATCCGCGAAATAGCACCGAGCCGTGAACGACAGAGAGCGGTCAAGTCCGGTATCGGGCTTTCCATCGCGGTCGCTTCCGGTGTTCGGGGCACTCTCCCGGCGCTCGTTGCCGCTCCAAAGGCCAGTAGTGGAACAGCGAACTTGAAGGTATTGTGCGTCTTAGCGGCTTTGACCGCTCTCTGTCGTTCGCGGCTCTGTGCTACTCCGCCTCGCCGGGTGCTCATGCCGCCCCAGCACGCTTGCCAGCCAGAGCAAGCCCGCGCCGAATAGTGCGTCCGCGGCCACGAATCGCAGCGCCGCCGACAAGCCTTCCAGAACGGCCGACTCGAAGGGCACCACCCACCAGACCAGATGCAGCGGCAGCCAGGCCCCCAGCAGCGCCCACAGTACGACGCTGGTGTAGCCCGGGGCCGTGACCAGAGCGCGCCAGTCGATGCCGTGGAAGACCAGCCACAAGGCGGCGGCGGGCAGCGCGAGCAGCACCAATCCGGTCAGCGCGACCACCCCCAGCTGCCACGGCTTGCCCAGCGGCAGCGCTGCCCAGTTGTACAGCGAGATCAGCCAGCCGGGCGTGAACAGCAGCAGCGCCAGCCACACCAGCTTACGCCGCCAAACCCCGCCCAGGCCCGCGCGCCAGTCGCTCAGCAGGTAGCGGAGACGCTCGGCTGGCTCGTGCCGGCCGGATTCAGTCGGATTCGACAGGCTCATGGCTCAACCACCTCCAGCGTCATCTGTCCGGTCGCCCGGAAGCGTCCCGGTTCGTACATCGCCTCAACGCGAGCCGCGCCCAACCGGTACACCCCCGGGTTGGTGAACCGGATCAGCGCACTGTACACCACAGGCCCGTCCGGCAGCGACCAGGGGAACCACAGGGCGTGGCTGTCCCGGAGTTCGCGGCGCGACCAGCTCAGTTTCCACCACGGCGGCTGCGGAACGATCTCGTAGACTTCGTCCTTCGCCACCGGTTCGGCCCCCGCGGGCAGCGGCGCATCGACCAACAGGTAGCGCTGGTCGCGCAGGGCCGAAACCGTCAAGCGCAGCATCACGGTCTCGCCGACGTGCAGCGGCCCCTGCAGCGGAGCCAGGCTCTGCACGATGCGCCCGCCTGCCTGTGTTGGCACCAGGCGGTAAAGCTCACGCTCGATCCCGAATCCGCTGCCGCTTTCGGGCATTTCCAAATTGTCTCCGGCCAGTCGCGCAGAGCCGTCGAGAGAAACGTAGGCCGTGCCCGCGCCCGTCTTGCGGACCTCAACCGCCACGCCGGCCGGCACTTCAATCCGCACGGGCGGCGCGAACACGTCGGCCGAGGAGAACGACTTCTCGAACACCTTCCGGCCAGCCGCGAGCACCGTCAGGTTGAACGACGGTTGCAATTCCTTCGAGACTCGGAGGTATTCCGTCAAGCCGTAGAGCGCGAAGGCGGTCCGCTTGGTGGTGTTCCAGGCGGGACCGGAGTCGCGGCTGCCGGCCAACCAGCGGGCGACTTCGGGCAGCAGCGGGTCGGACGGGTTCTGTTGCGCTAAGAAGCGTAGGGCAAAGGCCGTCGCCTCGACACCCGCATCGCGCGACCACGGCTCGAACAGGTCGTGTTCGGCAGTCCAGGCCGCTCCGCGATGGTCCTTGTGAACCAAGTCCCGCAGCAGCGCGGCGAGCTCGCCCGCTCGCTTGTCTTTTCGCTGCACCAGAACCGATCCCAACAGCGCCAGGCCTTGCGGCGACAGCTTGCGCCGCTCGTCCCAGAGCCGATCGAGCAGCGCTTTTGGCAGCGTCCCCGCCTGTGAGATGGCATGGATCTCCCAGGCCAGCAAGTCGGGCTCGATTGCGCTGTCCCGGCCGAGCGACTGGGCCAGAAGCTCCGCACCGCGCGTGGCCGCATACGGCGGCTGCTCGCCGCGCAGCTGCGCCTCCAGCGCCAGTCCCCAGACGGCGTAGGCCGTCATGAACGGGTCGGTGGGGTCGCCGCTCCAGAAACCCCAACCACCCTCGCTATTCTGGAAGTCCACCAGGCGCTTCGTGCCGGCCCGAATCATGTTCTCGAGCGCGGCGTCGTTCGCGCCGGCCACGCCCAGGTCCTGCATGGCGCTGCGTACGACGAGATTGGGCAGGAAGCTGGACAGCGTCTGCTCCGTGCAGCCGTATGGGTAGTTGGCTAGGAATTCAAGCGAACCCAGCATCTCCGCGGCCAGCGACGGGGCGACGCTCAATACGCTGTGCAAGCTGGTGGGCCGCAGGGACTCAGGCACGCTGAGCGTCAGCGTGCGGGTCTCCTGCCGGCCCGGCAGCGTAGCGGAGACGCCGGAGTGCCAGGGCAGCCCCCACGGCTCGACGGGGAATGCGATTTCGAGGGCGTCGCTCTCGTCCTGCGCCTCGGCTTTGCCCGTCAACCGGATCCCGGCGGCGGCCTGCGCGCGCAGCTTCCACTCGTAGCGGGCCTCGCCGTTGGGCTGAATCTCGAAGCTGGAGGCGGGAGTCGATTCCACGTCGGCCCCGGACGCCTTCAACGTCAGCTTCACGCTCTGGGCCCGGTTCAGGTAGTTGCGCACCAGGACCGGCACGGTCACCTGGTCGCCTTCCACTGCGAAGCGCGGCGTGGCCAGCGACAGGACGAGGCGCTTGCGCACCAGCACCTTTTCGACCGCGCTGCCCAGCAAAGTGTCCCGTGTGACCGCCCGCGCCGTGGCGCGCCACGTGGTGAGCGAGTCAGGAAAGGCGAACTCCACCCGCGCGTGACCGTCGGCGGCGGTGTGAATGTCGGCAACCCAGAACGCGGTGTCGGGGAAGTTCTTGCGGATCCTGGGCGCGGTGGGACGCTCGGGCTTGAGCTGACCGAACGTGCCGTGCGGCCGCAGCCCGGCGAGTTTCAGGCTTCTGCGCCCAGCCTGCGCGTAAAAGTACCACTGCAGCGAACTAGCGGTCGTGACCTGGTTCCAGACCCGGTCGTAGAAGGCCTTCACCAGGTTCGGCAGGGGGTCCCGTTCCAGCGCGTAGATCGGTTCATCGACCACGCCCAGGCTCACTTCGGCCTGCACCGGACGTCCTGCGGGGTCGCGCGCTTCAATGTCATACCGGGCCGGCTCACCGGGACGGAACTCGCGTTTGGCCGGTGTCACTTTCACCGCCAGCGTCTTGTGCGCGGGCGGGACGCTCAGCATTTTGTTGCCGCGCCAGAACCGGCCGTCGCGCACCATGTAGGCCTCGGCGAAGACGTTCGGCGTCCACTCGGCCTGGATCGGCACCTCGACCGTCTCGGCCGCCTCGCGGATGTGAACCCACTTATCCCAGCGCACTGCGCGGGACTCGATGGAGACCCACACCCAGCAGCCGGGCGCACCCGTCACCACCAGCAGGCGAGCCGTGTCGCCCGGCTTGTAGCTGCGTTTGTCCGCCAGGATGCGGATGACGCCCTCTTCCCCGCCCCAGCTCTCGCCGCTGCCGCTGACCGAGAAGAATGTGCGGCCCTCCACGGCCCGCCCGCCGGGCGCCGCGGCGCGGATCGTGACGGAGTAAGACCCGGGTTCGCGCGGTGTAAACACGGTCTCGCCACGGCCATCGGCCCCGGTCTGACCGCGCAGGGTCTCCAGCATCTGCGTCGTCTCGGTGAGCTTGCCCGAGCCTAGCAAGCCCGGCTGCTTGTGCCATTTGTGGAGCGACACCTCGGCGGTGAACGGGACGTTGGGGGCGGGATTGCCGTCGTAGTCAACGGTCGAAACGCGCAGTGCGGCGTTCTCCCCACGCGCGAAGACGTAGCGCGCCGGCTCGGCGTTCACGTAGAACGGACCCGCCGTGGCCAGAAAACTGGTCCAGCCGCTGACGGTGCGCCCGGAGGAGTCCATCACCTCGGCCTGAACACTGTAGGTCTGGTCGTAGGCTTCGAGCGGCGGCTGGAAATCGAGCACGGCCTTGCCGTCGGCCCCCAGTTGGGACTTGCTCGACTTCAACTCCTCGCCCTGGTAGCCTGCGCCGCCATCCGTTTGATCGTCGTCGAGGTCCGTGGACCACGGTGGATACCAGCGAGTGCGGAAGATGTGCCACTCCACGGTACCCGTGCGCACCGGTTCGCCGTAGTAGTAGCGTGCCTCGAGCGTGATGCGCTGCGGCGCGGCTTGCAGAATCCGGGCGTTCGCGGCGGCCAGCCGCAACTCGTACTCCGGCTTGCGGTACTCCTCCACGGCAAAAGTACCGTAAACAGACCGGCTATCCTCCTCGCTCCCGGCCTGTTTCACCTCGACGCCGTAGGTGCCGACGGGCGCGCCGTCCGGCAATCTCAAGTCCGTCGAAACGGTCCCGAAGTCCGACAGCTTCGCGCTGCGGGTCAGAACCTGTTTGCTCTCGGAGTTGGTCACGACGATCTGCACGCCGCGGTCGGGCGGGAGCTGGTAGCCGTCGTCGGCGCTGGTCCTCAGAATGGCCTTCAGATGAACGTCGTGGCCCGGTCTGTAGATGGGCCGGTCGGTGTAGAGCGCTCCCTGCAGCGCGGCTTTATCCGGCTGGACAGGCCAACCCGCGACGCTGATGGCGGCGAAGTCGCCTGAACTGCCCGCCAGCGCCAGGAAGCCGTTTTCCGGCGCATTCGCCAGAGTGAAAGATGCCAGTCCCTCCGGGCTGGTTGTGCGGAGGCCGAGTTCAGCTTTGCTCTTCGGGTCGAACAGGCGCACTGCGACGCCGGGACGCGGCGCGCCGCTGGTGGCATCCACCGCGCGGAGGTCCAGCTTGCCGTGCTCGCCGCGCGCCAGCAGGACCATGCGCGAAGCGAACAGAATCAACTGCGCACGCTTCTTGGCGTCGGTGGCTTCCAGCAGGTACACGCCCGCGTCCGCCAGCGTGACCGGGACCGTGTCGGACTGCCACTGCTCTTTGGTCTTCGGTGCGTTGTACGGCCACACGGCTACCAGCCGCTGCGGGTTCACGAGGGTCACGTTGGCGTAGTAATCGCCGGTGAACTTGCGCGAGCGGCGGATCGCCTCGACGCGCTCCTGGGCCTTTTTCTTCTGCTCGCCTGCGAGCCGCGAGGCGCGGATCACCGCGCGGTGTTCGGCGGTGAATTGCAGGCGCAGCATGTCAAGCAAACTCGCGCGGACACCCCGGCGGAGCGCGTTGAACTGCTCGAGAAACGTCTTCGGTTTCACGGGCGGCTTGAACCAGGCCCCGAAGGAGTTGGGGTCGTCCAGTTGCGAGAACAACGCGATCGGATCCGCCACGCGGTACAGGCGGAACTGAAGCTGGCGGATGTTGGTGCCGTTGAATTGCACCTGCACCGTCTCGCCCGGCCGCACAGACTGGTTCACCGAAAGCTGAAACGAGGTGGACGCGGGGGCGCTGTCCGCGACCGGCTCCATCTGGCCGGGCAGGACAGCCGCCCCCGCGAGCAAGAACACGAGTCTGAGAATTGCGGAGCAGGGTGGGCGCAACATACGACTTAGCCGCCTCCAAGCAACAGATTCCAGCGGTAAACACCGAGAAAATGCGGGTTCCCGCGGACCGGATGCCAGCGCGGCTCCGGGTGGTCCAGCAGTTCGCGGATCGATGGGCGGCGGACTTCCCCGGCCCACTTGCCCTCAGGCCCGGTGTGGTAGACGACGAACGGGCCGGGACTGTTTTCAAGGCGGCTGCGGCCCAGCCAGACCATGCAATGATCGGCGCCCAGCGGCGGCTTCTGGCTCCAGAACAAGACGTCGCCGGGTTGCGCGGCCCGCCACTCGCCTGCGATACGACGGAAGCTGCAGCGCAGCAGGTGCGCCGCGTCTGCAAAGTGCGCCGTCTGGCCGAGGCCCGTCCGCAGCAGCGGGGCGAAGCCCGGGCGCAAGATTTCGGGCAGCGGTGGCAGCGGAGTGGAGAGCCCCAGGGAGCGCGCCCAGTCCGCGGTGTGCGGTGTCAAAGCGTTGCGGTAGGCGAAGCGCACCAGCGCCGAACAATCGCCGACCTCCGTGGGCAAGCCGCCGGGCGGAACGAAGAACAGGGCCTCGGCCAGCCAGGTGAACCAGTCGCAGAAGGCGCGCTGATCCCCCGCCTCGCGCAGGACGGGGAGGGTCGGACCGGCAAGGGCCGCGACGGGCAGCGGCAGCAGGACGGCGAGAGCGCTCCGGCGGCTCAGCATGACAATGCAACGGGACGTCTCGTTATCATAATGCCCCGGGCTCTCCGCGGTATAACGCGTTGCGGGATCGGGCCGCAAGCCGGCACCTGGCAGCAGTTCCCAGAGTGCAGATCACTCGTCCTGAGCATGCGTCCCGCCCTGGAACGGCCGGAAGGGACACCGTCCGTGCAGGCGTTTCGCCGCGGCGACGAAATGAGCCGGACAGCCGGCGTGGCTCAATGGTCGATTTCCCGTGCGAATCAGAGCGCAGTCCGTTAACTTATCTTTAAGAGTGCCAACTGGAGAAGACAACGTCACACTGCGCCGTCTGCTACTCCGCGAGTTAGGAAAGCGGCTTGCGTGGAGCAGCCTCGCCTATGCGCTGATTGCCGCGCTCTCTTCGCTGAAGCTCGAATATCCTGCGCGGGAACTCGGGTTGTGCATGGCGGGCATGCTTTTCATCGTCGGAGTCGCCCGAACTCTGTACTCCCGCCGATTGATCGGCCAGTTGGACATCGACAACAACGGCAAGAAGCTGATTCAGGTCACCGCAACCCAAAGTCTGCTCTTCTGCTTATTCGTCTCCTTCGCAGTGTTCCACGTATGGGGCCGCGTGATTCCGGAGTGCCTGCTGATCGTGGCGGTTACCGGCATATCCAGCGCCAGCGCCACGCTGTTCGCTCCGATTCCCAACCTGGACCGGCTGTGCGTTTCCCTTCAGGTTCTGCCGGCCTACGTGTGGGCCATGTTTGCCATTCCCCGCTACGGTTGGCTGCTGCCATGCCTGATCCTGATCCACGCGGTGGCAATGGCGAAGCTGATCTCGATGAACAGCGAGCATATCCGCGAGATGTTCGTTGCGCAGCTGACTCTGGAGGCGCAGAGCGAGGACTTGCGACTGGCCCGCGACGCCGCGGAAGAGGCCGGATCCGCGAAGATGCGCTTCCTGGCCAATATGAGCCACGAGATTCGGACGCCATTGAACGGCATATTGGGTCTGGTCCAGGTTCTGCGCAACCTTCCCGTCTCAGCCGAACAACGCGAACTGCTGGAGGATATAGCCCTCAGCGGACAGCACCTCACGTCCATCGTGAACGACGTGCTGGACATGGCCAAGGTGTCCTCCGGCAAGCTCTTACCGGAAGAGGTGGAGTTCAATCTGCACGGCCTGATTCACGAACTTGAGTCCCCGGCCGCGGCGCTGGCCGAAGTCCGCCGCCTGCGCTTTGCCGTTGAACTGCCTCCCGATCTACCCAGGCGGGTAAAAGGCGATCCACTGCGAACGCGTCAGGTGGTCTCGAATCTGCTAAGCAACGCAGTGAAGTTCACGCCTGCCGGAGAGGTTCGACTGACAGTGACGTTACCGCAGGCGGGCTGGGTTCGCTTCGAGGTATCCGACACCGGCATCGGCCTGTCTGAGGAGCAGATGGCGAGCCTATTCAAGGAGTTCCACCAGGTGGATTCCTCGACGACCCGGAAGTTCGGCGGAAGCGGGCTAGGGTTGGCGATTTCCCGCCGGCTGGCGGAATTGATGGGTGGACGGTTGTGGGTTGATAGCCATCTGGGGAATGGTTCGAGGTTCTATTTCGAACTGCCGCTGATGGCAGCATCAGCCGAGCGCGAAACGCAGCCGGCCCTGACGCCGCCGCCGTGCCTTCGGGCCGGCCTGCGGGTGCTGGTGGTGGAGGACAACCACATCAACCAGAAAGTGATGTTGAAGCTGATCTCGCAAGCGGGCGCGCGCGTGGAACTCGCCGAGAACGGACAGGTGGCGATCGATCTGCACCAGGCTGATCCCTATGACGTGATTCTGATGGACTGCCAGATGCCCGTTCTGGACGGGTACGCAGCGACGTCGCTGATCCGCGCCCTTCCCGGAAAGCCGTCCCAAGTACCGATCATCGGGGTGACGGCCAACGCGTTCGCGGAGGATCGGGAGCGTTGTCTGCATGCCGGAATGAACGGCTACGTGGCCAAGCCGTTGAGCCGCGACGCATTGCTGGCGGCATTGTCGCAGGCGCTGCTGACAGGGCGGACTTGAACTGAACATCAAAAAGGCGGGCTCTGGAGAGCCCACGCGGCGCTGGAGCGCCGCCCCACGCCGGACGGCGACTTGCGCCATAGCCCCATTCCCGATAAGTTTATAGGTAAATACGGATTCTCATGAAAGCCAGCAACAGCTTGTGGAATGCTCGGATCGCAGGCGCGATCGAGCCCGGCCTGGCCTCGGAAATCGACGCTTTTGAAAACGAGATTGCCCTCAAAAAGCAGGGTAAGATCGAGGACAAGATCTTCGCCGAGACACGCCTGCGGCGCGGCGCATACGGCCAGCGATACGACAACGGACAACGCCACGACGGCATCGAGAGCCGCAAGCTCGCCTACCCCCAGCCCGGCCTGACCAAAGGGCCGAACACGCTGTGGGACGCGCCGGGGATGCAGCGCATCAAGATCCCCTTCGGCGGCATGAACGCGGCGCAACTCGAAGTGATGGCGGAACTCGCCGAGGAGTATTCGGACGGCATCGCGCACGTCACCACGCGCCAGGATTTCCAGCTGCATTACGTCCACATCGAGGACGCCCCCAGCCTGATGCGGCGTCTGGCAGCCGTGGGCATCACCACGCGCGAAGCCTGCGGCAACACCGTTCGCAACGTGACCGCCTGCCCGCTGGCCGGCGTTTGCCGGGGTCAGGCGTTCGATGTCACCCCATATGCCAGGGCGTTCGCCAGCTTCATGCTCGGGCACCCCGACGCGCAGGACTTCGGGCGCAAGTTCAAGGCGGCCTTCTCGGGCTGCGCGGACGAGCCGTGCTCGCTGGTTCGCATCCACGACCTGGGCTGCGTCGCGCAGACCCGCGTGGTGGACGGCAAGACCGAGCGCGGCTTCAGCGTCTATGTCGGAGGCGGGCTCGGCACGGTGCCGTATCAGGCCAAACTGTTCGACGAGTTCCTGCCGGAAGCCGAATTGCTGCCGCTGGGCCAGGCCATGGCGCGCGTATTCGCCCGACTGGGCGAGAAGAAGAACCGCAACACGGCGCGCATGAAGTTCCTGGTGGTGAAACTGGGGCTGGAAGAGTTCAAACGGCTGGTGCTGGAGGAGCGCGCCAGGCTGCCTTTCGACCCGCGCTGGACGGCGTATCTGGCGGAAATCGAGAAGGAACAGGAGACGCCCAGCCGGCCGCCCGGCCTGCTGCAGATCACCGCACCGGAGCCGGCGGACCAGCGCGAGTGGCGCGGCAGCAACGTGTACCCGCAGCGCCAGGCCGGCTACGCGACGGTGACGGTGGCCCTGCCGCTGGGCGACATCACGGCCGACCAATTGCGCGCGCTGGCGGACATGGCCCGCAAGTACGTCAACGAGACCGTGCGGACGACGGTGGAACAGAACATCGTTTTGCGCTGGGTGAGCGAATCCGATCTGCCGGCGCTGTACGCCGACCTGCAGCGCGCCGGGTTGAATCAGGCGGGCGCGGGGACCATTCTCGACCCGACCTCCTGCCCCGGCACGGACACGTGCAAGCTGGGGATTTCGTCCTCGCGCGGACTGGCCGGGGAGCTGCGGATGAGACTCGCGGAGAGTGCCATTTCGCGCGACGATGCCACCCGCGGGCTGCGGATCAAGGTCAGCGGCTGCTTCAACTCCTGCGGGCAACACCACGTGGCGGACATCGGTTTCTACGGCGTCAGCCGCAACAAAGGCGGGTTCGCCGCGCCGCACTTCCAGGTATTGCTGGGCGGGCAGTGGAACGAAAATGGCGGTGCCTACGGACTGGCCATTGGCGCAGTCCCGTCCAAGCGCGTTCCCGAGACCGTGGAGCGCATCACCAGCCGCTATCGGGAGGGACGCCAGGCAGGCGAGACGTTCCAGGGCTTCATCCGACGCATAGGCAAGGCCGCCTGCAAGCAGATGCTCGAGGATCTGATGACGCTGCCCACGCACGCCGAGGACGCCTCGTTCTACACCGACTGGCACGACGTGCGGGAGTACACGCTGGGCGATCTGGGGATCGGAGAGTGCGCCGGGGAGGTGGTCTCCCCGCTGGAATTCCAGCTGACGGCGAGCGAGCGTGAGGCGTTCGAGGCGCAGTTGGCGCTGGAGAAGGGCGACGTTGCGAAGGCGTCGAAACTGGCCTACGAAGCGATGCTGCGCGGGGCCACCGCGTTGCTCACGTGGCGGCAAGTGTTTTTCGTGAACTCGCCCGACGGCGTGGTGGAAACGTTCCGCAAGGAGTTCTACGACACGCAACTGTTCTTCGACCCGTTTGCCGGAGGCAAGTTCGCGCAATACTTCTTCCGGGCGCACGAGTTGGTGGCTGAGGAACGCACGGCGGATTCGGCCACGCGGTTGATCGAAGAGGCGCAGTTGTTCATCGAGGCCTGCCACAGTTGCACGATCCGGGAAGCGGCGCGGCTGCAGGCGGCGAAGGCATAGCATGGAACACGTAAGCATCAAGATCTTCGCCACGGCGGATAGTTCGCCCGTGGCGATCGCCGACGCGATCCCGGTGTTCCACCGCTGGATTCAGGCCCGCGATCTGCCGGAACTGGCGATCGACGTCGCCGACTATTCGCACGTGCCGGCCGGGCCGGGCGTGCTTTTAATCGGGCACGAGGCGAATTATGCGTTAGACAATGCGCACGACCGTCCCGGTTTCCTGTATAGCCGCAAAGCGGCGGACGGGGTAAGCCTGCAGTACGTCTACGACTCGGCACTCCGCGGCAGCCGACGCCTGGAAGCCGAGCCCGAATACCAAGGCAAACTCAAATTCGATCCCAAGGAATTGGAGATCACGCTGAATGACCGGCTGCTCTATCCAAACACGGAAGCGGGCTGGCTGAGCGTCGAACCGGCGTTGAGGGCGTTTCTCGATGGACTTTACGGCACTGGAGCGTACAACATCACGCGCGCGGCCGATCCTCGCGAACGGCTGAGCGTGGTGGTCTCCGCAGCCTGACCGCATTGAACTTGGGACGGCGCTCAAGCGCCCCGTGGGCTCTCCATAGCCCGCATTAACTGTTTTCCAGAACGGGCGCCGGAGTGCCCACGCGGCTCGGGAGAGCCGCCCCACCCACCTGAATCTTGAATCTATATTACGTTGAGCGACATTGATATAATTAGGAACAAAGACATGCAAGGAGTTCGCGCCCATGCTGGCCGCCTGGTCAACACCTGAACCGCAGGACGGCGATTCACTGCTGGATCAAATAGGCAATACGCCCCTGGTTCGGCTGAGCCGGTCGGTCGCCGACCTGCCCGGCATCGAGATCTGGTTGAAACTGGAGTTCTTCAATCCCGGCGGCTCCGTGAAAGACCGGGCGGCGCGGGGCATCATCCTGGACGCCGAGCGCAGCGGACGCCTCTCCCAAGACAAGATCATCCTAGACGCGACGAGTGGGAACACGGGCATCGCGTATGCGACCATAGCCGCCGCACGCGGTTACAAGGTCAAGTTGTACCTGCCCGCCAATGCGAGCCGCGAGCGCAAGCAGATTCTGAAGGCGCTCGGAGCGGAGTTGGTGCTGACCGATCCTGGCGAGGGCTCCGACGGCGCGTTCCGGCGTGTACGCGAGATCAACGCCTCCGACCCGGATCTCTATTTCTACGCCGACCAGTACAACAATCCGGCCAACTGGCAAGCGCATTTCCACACCACCGCACCCGAGATCCTGGACCAGACCGAGGGCCGCCTGACGCACTTCGTCGCTCTGATGGGTACCACGGGTACGTTCACCGGCACCAGCCGGCGGCTGAAGCGGGACCTGCCACGCGTCGAATGCTGGTCGGCTCAACCCGCCACGGCGTTCCACGGCATTGAGGGAACCAAGCACCTGCCCACGGCAATCATCCCGGGCATCTACGACGAGTCGGTGAGCGACGGGAACCTGTGGATCGAGACCGAAGACTGCCACGCAATGGCCCGCAAACTGGCCCGCGAGGAGGGCTTGCTGGTGGGCATTTCGGCCGCCGGCAACGTCGTGGCAGCGCGACGACTGGGCGAGCGCCTGGTGCGCGAAGGGCGCAGCGGCGTAGTCGTCACCATCGCCTGCGACAGCGCGGCCAAGTATATGAGCGAGGAGTTTTGGCATGATCCGGATTGAAGCGGGTGCCTGGGCCGTCATGCTCGAGCACGCCTACAGCGCCTACCCGCGCGAGTGCTGCGGGATTTTGTTGGGCGCAGAAAACCCGGGCGGCGAGCGCGTGGTCTCGGCGGCATTTCCGTGCCGCAACGCCTATGAGGGCGACCAGAGCGACCGCTTCCAGATCGACCCCCGCGATCAAGTGAGAGCCAACCTGAAGTGTCGCGCAGAAGATATTGATATTATTGGTTTTTTTCATTCTCATCCAGACTGCGACGCGTACTTCTCGGCCACCGACTTGAAGAACTCCTGGCCCTGGTATTCGAACATAGTCCTGTCGATCCGGCAGGGTGCATTCGCCGGCGCAGGGTCCTTTCGTGCGAACGACGACCAGTCGCAGTCTGAAACTGAAGAGCTAACCTACCCATCCGCATTGCCCGCCCCGGCCGCCGACGTGGCTGAAACCGCCCCTGGCGTCGAGTCTCCTTCCTGAAGGAGCCAGCGCGGCCCACTTGAATTCCGATTTGGAGTAACCGAACACAATGGCAAAAGTCCTGATCCCCACCCCGCTCCGGCAGTATGCCGGCAACCAGAAAGAAGTCGATATCGCCGGAGCGACGGTGGGTGAAATCCTCACCTCACTCACGTCCGAGTTCGCCGACCTACGCAAACATCTCTATACGGATGAAGGCAAACTGAGGAGTTTCGTCAACGTTTACCTGAACGACGAAGACGTGCGCTACCTGGACAAAGACAAGACGGCTGCGGCCCCCGGCGACACCCTCTCCATCGTCCCCAGCATTGCGGGAGGCGGGCGTTGAGTACAGTCACGACAGCGCCGGCCACACTCACGAGCGAGGAACTGCAGCGCTACAGCCGCCACCTGATCCTGCCCGAAGTCGGGCCGGAAGGGCAACTCAAGCTGAAGCAAGCCAAAGTGCTGCTGGTCGGGACGGGCGGCCTGGGCGCACCCATGGCTTTGTACCTATCCGCCGCGGGCGTAGGCACACTCGGGCTGGTGGATTTCGACGTCGTAGATCGCTCGAACTTACAGCGGCAAGTGATTCACGGCACAAGCGATATCGGTCGCAAGAAGATCGATTCCGCCGCTGCCTCCATCGCCGAAATCAACCCGAACGTGAAGGTCGTCAAGCACGAAGTCGCGCTCAGTAGCGAGAACGCGCTGGACATTCTGAAGGACTACGACATCGTCGCCGACGGCACCGACAACTTCCCGACCCGTTATCTGGTGAACGACGCTTGCGTACTGCTGCGCAAGCCGAACGTCTACGGCAGCATCTTCCGCTTTGAGGGGCAGGCTTCGGTCTTCGCCACGGAGGACGCACCTTGCTACCGTTGCCTTTACCCCGAGCCGCCACCGCCGGGGTTGGTGCCGAGTTGCGCCGAAGGCGGCGTGCTGGGCATCCTACCGGGCGTCGTAGGACTGATCCAGGCGACTGAAGTGGTGAAACTGATCCTCGGACAGGGCGAGCCGCTCAAGGGCCGCCTGCTGCTGTACGACGCGCTAGCCATGCGCTTCCGCGAGTTGAAACTACGCAAGAACCCGGAGTGCCCGGTTTGCGGCGAACATCCGACTGTCACCAAACTGATCGATTATCATCAGTTCTGCGGAGTACCCAAATCCACGGAGGTTCCCCAGGTGGCATCAGGCGATATCAGCCCGGTTGAAGTGAAGGCGCGGCTCGACCGCGGTGAAGATTTTCAGTTGATTGACGTGCGCGAAGTGTTCGAACACCAGATCTGCAACATCCCGCAAGCCAAGCTGATCCCGCTGGGCGAGTTGCCGAAGCGGCTGAGCGAGATCGACCCCGCGCGCGAGGTCGTGGTCCACTGCAAGATGGGTGGGCGTAGCGCCAAGGCGGCCGATCTGCTGCGCGCGAACGGCTACACCAAGGTGCTCAACATGACGGGCGGCATCCTCGCCTGGAGCGACAAGGTGGACCCCAAAGTCCCCAAGTATTAGGCGGACAGGCGGGGCAGCGGGACCGCGGCCAAGAGCGTTCCCGCGCCCGTATGCGGGGTCTGGAGGCTCCGCGCGGCTCTGGAGAGCCGCCCCACCTACGGCAATTGCTTGACGCGGATATTGCGGAACTCGACGAGGCTGCCGTGGCCCAGGAAGCCGATGTGGCCGCTGCGGCGTGCCAGACCGGGGTGGTGCTCAAGGACGGCCGGTTCTTTCACCATGTCGAGATCGGCGTCCAGGATAATCACGCCGTTGAGCGTCACTTTAATGCGGCGGCCGTTCGCGACGATCTCTTCCTCATTCCACTCGCCTAGCGGCTTGCGGAAGCCGGTACGGGCGGGAATCGCGTCGTAGACGGAGCCGTGATACTGCTCCGGCCGGATCTGACCTTTGTACATCTTGTCGCCGTCGTCGAGGATCTGGACCTCCATGCCTTGATAGGCGGCATCCCCCTCAAACGGCGCACGAATCCCCACGCCGTTGTTGGCGCCTGCCGTCAACAGGAACTCGAAGCGAAACGCAAAATTGGCGTATTCTCTTTCCGTAAAGAGGTTGCCGCCGCCATCGGCCGGGCAGACGATCTTGCCGTCCTGCACGACGTAGCCGGGGCCGTGACCGCCGACGAGTTTCCATCCGTTCAGAGTCTTGCCGTCGAATAGGGGTTTGAAGCCGGCCTCGTCAGCCCCGGAAACGAACTGGAGGGTGAGAGCCAGCGCAGCGATGAGCTTGTACATATGATCGAGTCTACCTCGGCACGGAAGTCGCGACGCCACTCGACCGACCGCTGCTAGAATTGCCTGAACGGAGGGTGCAATGGGAACCCGGATTTCGCCCATGCTGGCGGTCGGCGACGGTCGCGCCGCCATCGAGTTCTACAAAACCGCGTTTGGGGCGACGCTGCTGTGGGACCTGGAGGGACAGGTCGCCGGACTCGAAATCGACGGCGAGCCGTTCTTCCTGGCGCAGGAATCGCCTGAATTTGGCACACGCGGGCCAGCCTCGGTGGGCTTCACCACCGTCAGGATCGAACTGTTCGTGGACGACCCCGTCGAGGTGCACCGGCGCGCCGTGGCAGCGGGAGCCACCGTGAAGGACCCAGTCGTCGAACATACGCACCCGACCGTCGGCCCGCGTCCAATCAAGCGCATGCTGCAGGGTGCGGTAATCGACCCGTTCGGCCACATGTGGCTGGTGGGGAAGTTCCTGGAGTAGGCCGGGCAAGAGGGCCGCGCAGTACGGCTGCGCTACCCGACTGGGGCAGTGTAAGCCGAGGTCGTAGTCCGTGTGTGGTTGGCTGGCCGCAGCTTGCAATCCAGGAATTCTTCCGGGTCGATTGAAATATTTGATTGGACCGAACAGTCAGGTTACCGCTAAACTTCAACCTTCAGTCAAGTAAAGCCGTTCCCTGCCCGGTCTGCAGGAGCCCCGCTTCTATTTCCAACTTCTGGAGTTTGGCAAAGATGCAGAGTGCCCCGAGCAGCGAGACCCCACAGAATTGCATTCCCACCGGGAGTCGGCAGCCCACGTTGTCGAATTGGGCAAGGCGGAAAACTGTGGTGGTGCTTCGATATTCATGCCTGCCCGGGCGCTCGCAGTGCCGAAAGCCCAGCGTGTGAATGAATGCAACCCACGGAAGCCCCAAACACTTATGACAAAATACAAACTCGAATACATCTGGCTGGACGGCAAACATCCCGTTCCCGACCTGCGCGGCAAGAGCCTGCTCAAGGAATTCAAGACTCCTCCGACACTTGCCGATCTACCCAATTGGGGTTTTGACGGCAGTTCCACCATGCAGGCCGAAGGCAAGAGTTCCGACTGCGTGCTAAAACCCGTCGCTCTGTATCCAGATGGAAGCCGCAAAGACGCCTATATCGTCCTGAGCGAAGTGATGCACGCCGATGGCACTCCGCATTCCACCAACGCACGCGCCACCATCGAGAACGACCCCGACCTGTGGATTGGTCTTGAACAGGAATACTTTTTGTATCAAGGCGGGCGACCGCTCGGCTTCCCGGAAAACGGCTATCCAAGCACTCCGCAAGGCCCGTACTACTGTGGCGTCGGCTACAAGAACATGGGCAGCCTGGCCCGTAAGATCGTGGAAGAACACTGGGACTTGTGTCTGACCGCGGGTATCAATCACGAAGGCATCAACGCGGAAGTCGCTAAAGGCCAGTGGGAATTCCAGATCTTCGCCAAAGGCTCTACCAAAGCCGCCGACGACACGTGGGCCGCTCGTTATTTGCTTTTGCGACTCTGCGAGAAATACGAAGTGGACGTCGTGTTGCACTGCAAACCCATCAAGGGCGACTGGAATGGATCCGGCATGCACTGCAACTTCTCGTATAAGTACTTGCGTGAAGTGGGCGGCAAGGAGTACTTCGAAGCTCTCATGGCGGCATTCTCCGCGAACGTCGCCGAACACATCGCCGTGTATGGCCCGGACAACCATTTGCGCCTGACGGGCCTGCACGAGACGCAAGCCATCGACAAGTTCAGCTACGGTCTTTCCGATCGCGGCGCTTCGATCCGGATGCCCGTTAACTTCATCAAGAACGGGTATAGGGGCTATCTGGAAGATCGACGTCCGAACTCCGAAGGCGATCCTTACCAGATCGTCTCGCGCATCCTGAAGACGATCAACAGCGTCCCGCAGCCCGGAACCAGCGACGCGCCACTGACAAAATCGGCGGCGGCATAGCCCCCGCTACCAAGCCGCCGTGCGGCGCGGAAGGCGGATAAGAGCCCTCCACGCCGCTATGCCTTTTACAACAGCGGCGCTTTATTCCCCGGCAACAGCGCTTCCCGCATCAGCTTCAGCGGCAGCGGCCCCTGCCGCAGGAACTCGTCGTGGAAGCCGCGCAGCGAGTAGCTCGACTTATTCGCCAATTGGTAATCGGCGCGCAGTTTGTAGATCATCAGCTTGCCGAGCGTGTAGTACAGATAGGTCGGGTTATACGCGCCGCGGCGCGATTCTTCAAACGCGTTAGCAGGCTCCTGGAAGCCTTTCTCTACGAAAAGCTTCTGCCCCTGCTCCACCGTCCAACCCTGAGTGTGCAGCATGATGCCGTTGACGTAGCGGCAGTCTCGTAGCAGTGCCTCGGACAGCTGCGCCAGATGGATCTTGGGGTCGCCGCCCCCATAGCCTTCCTCCAGCAGCATCTGCTCGGTGTAATGCGCCCAACCTTCCACGTTGGAGCCCGGACCGCTGAGCTTGCGCACCTTGGACGGGAACTCCTTGGCCCACAGGAACTGCGTGTAGTGGCCGGGGAAGGCCTCGTGAATGGTGATCATCTGCATCACGAACTTGTTGTACAGGCGCAGGTGTTCTTCTTTGTGCTTGGCATCCCACTCGTGCTCGGGCGGGGTGATGTAGTAGAACGCTTCGGTCGCCTTGGTCTCGTAAGCACCGGGCGTATCCATGGAGGCGAAGCTGCCGACGCGCGCGTAGGGCGGGGTCTCTTCGATCTTCGGGCGCACCTCGGAGGGGATGGTCACGATGCGGTGTTCCAGCAGGAAGGCACGGATGCCCTCGACAGTGCGGCGGGCGGCGGGCAGCAGGTCGGCTTCCGTCGGATGCTCGTTCTCCAGCGACTTCATGACGTCGGCCGGCGCAAGTTTCGGGTTGATCTGCTTCGCAGTCTCGACGAAGGCCCGGTAGTCCTTGTCGAGGTTGGCCTGACCGACCGCGAGCAACTTGTCCAAGGGCAGATCGACCATCTCCTCGTACAGCATTTTCTTCGCGAAATTCTCCGCGCCGATGGCGTAAGCGCCCTTGGAACGCGGCAGCAGATCGGCCTTCAACCACTGGGCGGCATCCTGCATGGCGAGCGTGGCGGCGTCATCCGCCTTCTGGAAATCCGCCAGCGCCTGAGCATCGCCGGCGGCTGCGTCCTTGGCCCACCTGGCGACGTCGCCTTTCAGGAATCCGACCGAGCCGCTGGCCACGCGAATCGCGAGGTCGGTGAACTCCTTAGGCGGGTTCTGCACATTGGCTTGCATCGCCGCGACCAGAGCGGGTGCGCCGGCCAGACGCGCGGTCACGGCCTGCAAACGTTCCTTCGCGGGGGCGAACTCGCGTTTCATGATCAGATCGACGGCGTTGCCGGAGGATCCGACGTAGTCGATCGGATTGCGTTTCCAGGTCTCCAGCGTTTTGAGGTCGAGCAATTCGGCATCAATCGAGTTACGGAGGACTTGCAGGTCGGTTGCTTCCTGGGGTTTCAACACGGCGGGTTGAAATGCTTCGACTCTCAACTTCTGAGCTTCGAGCGTGGCGATCCGCTTCTGATAAGCAGCGGCGGAGCGATCTTCGCTCTGCTTGTCATACTGGTGGAACCCCGCAGCCGTGCCGGCCGAAGGGCTCCAGGCAAAGGCGGAATCGTAGTATTCGTCCACGAAGGCCGATAGATTCGGTAGCTCTGTTTTCTTCATACAGCCCGTAAGGCCCAAGGCCAGCAGGAGGCCCGAAGCGAGCCTCGGCGAAGGATTGCGCATATTCAAGAGCGTAGCAGGAGCGGCCAACGCTCTCGACCTGTGGGCGGTGCGATGCTGGTGGGAGAGAGCTATCGATGACTTGCCGCAAGTGCAAGCTCCCGATGGAGGAGCTGAAGGGCCACCTGTTCCACAAGCAGCGGAAGTGGCGCTGTGCCGAGTGCTCCGCGATCCGTATGCAGAAGCCGCGGAAGCCTCGGGGCCGGCGGCGCGCACCTCTGCCCGCCGCGTCGGTTTGAGTCGAATTCGCCGGGAAGGCGGACTGGGACTGAAGGGCGCAGCCGGAGTCTTTGACCGCCCATTCATGCAAGTGGCTGAATCGTAAAGAGGATCTGTCCAAAGAGCCGCAGGCCGGACTGTTATTGAATTTCGGCGAAGGAGTCGCGGCGACTGCTATTCTTTCCTTTTCATCCTCTTACTGCATGCCTCATCTTGAACTCTGGCAGTGGGCACTAGGGCTCCTGGTTGCGCTGCTGACCGGCATCGCGAAGACCGGAGTCCCGGGGCTCGGCATCCTGATCGTCCCGCTCATGGTTCTGGCTGTCGGCGACGCGCGCCTGTCGGCGGGTTGGCTGCTGCCCATGCTGTGCACGGCCGACATCTTCGCGGTGATTTACTGGCGCCGCCATGCCGCCGCGTGGCGCCTGTTCCGGCTCGCTCCCTGGGTGGTGGTGGGCATGGTTGGCGGCTCCTTCGCGCTTAGGCTCGACGAGCACACCATCCGTCCGCTGGTCGGTGCCATCGTGCTGATCATGCTGGGCGTGCACCTCTGGCGCCGGTACGCCGCACGGTTGAACACAGAGGTCGGCCAGCCCGCCCTTTACGGCGCTACGGCCGGCTTCGCCACCACGGTCGCCAATGCGGCCGGCCCGGTGATGAGTCTGTACCTGCTCGGCAAGCGACTGCCTAAAGAGGAGTTTGTAGCGACGGGCGCATGGTTCTTCTTCGTCATCAACCTAGTGAAACTTCCGATCTACGGCTGGAATGGCTTATTGACGCGGCATGGACTGGCCTTCGACCTGGCGATGGTCCCCGCAGTCGTGATTGGAGCGGTGGCTGGCCGCAAGATTGTCGATATCCTTTCCCCCCGCCTCTTTGAAACTTTAGTCCTAGTACTTACCGCCCTTTCAACACTCCTGTTGTTCAGGTGACCGCGCCAAAAGGTCACAAAATGCGCCGAAATCTCGTGAAACTGAGGTGCGAGTGCGCGCATACTGTATATTCAGGACTGATTACCCGACACCTATGAATATTCTGGATGGACTTATGGGCGAGCACGCGGCCATGCTCACGCTCTTCGAGCATCTGGAACAGGGCATGGCGCACATGGACCTGCGGAGACTGCACGAGTCGGGGGCGACCGCGGAACGTTTGGTGATGGTCCATTCGATCGCGGAAGACAGGCACTTGTTCGACGCCCTGCCTAGCGCCGAGGGCGGTCTCCAGGAGTCGCTTTCGGCGATGCAGTCTGAGCATAAACACCTGGCGCACGAATTCGACCAACTTCGCGCGACCACCAACGAAGCGGCGGCGCGCGGATGCCTGCAGAGGATCTTCGATAACGTGCGCGAGCATTTTGGAGTTGAGGAGCGTGTGCTGTTCCCCGTCCTCGCGCGCCAGGTCGACAGGGAGAGGCTCGAAGAATTGGGCTCCGCCTGGAAGCGGCGCCGCATGCGGGAGAGCCTGCCTTAGCCGAACGCCGGAGGGATAAATGCCGAAGATCCCTAACTCTTTTCGTTCCGCGAAGCATTCAAAGCTGAATTCAGGGCCGTCCTGTGACAGGATGATATGGACCAATCCGCCCCCGTTCGCCGGCATCAGTGTGCCAGCGGTCCGATTCAAACCGGTACTGCGGGTGGCCAGACTCCGGTGGGGGTAGAATCTCATCGGGGACGATCCCGGGGCGCCAGGGGTCAGGTGTGCAGGAATTATAAATTCGGTCGGTGTAAGGAGACGTTTTACATGACAACGTTTGCAGCGGTTCTCCGGAGTGCCAGCTTGATTCTGCTTTTGGGCGGACTGGCCCTCGCACAGGATGCGATGGCAATTCTTAAGAGTGTGGGCGAGACATATTCAGCCTTGAAGAGTTACGAATTCCAGGGCGTGACCACGACCGCGACTCAGACCGGAAAGAATCTCTCCAACACGGAGGAGAGTTTCACCGTGGTCTTCTCCGCGCCCGACCAGTTTATGGTTGAGATGCGCTACCCCGGGCAAGGGAGTTGGACGCGGGCGTCTAACGGCAAGCTGACCACCGAAGTCAGAACCGCATCCAAAGAATTCTCTCAGCAAGCGACCACGCCCTATGACATCCGCATGCTCGACAGTTCCCCCATCGGCCACTTTTACTCGATGGATACGGGCAACAAGGTGGCCACTGTCGAAGGCTCCGAGAAGGTCAGCCTGGACGGGCAGGAAGCGGACTGCTGGATTGTTCAGACCGACAGGGAAATGGGCATGCTGCCCGAAGGCGTGAAGCGCCTGCCTACGAAGTTGTGGGTGGACAAAGCGCGCTTCCTGGTGCTGAAACAGATCTCGGGAACCGAGTCTGTCGCCACGGGCCCCAAGGCGACTAAGAACGTGCGGACCATGCTCATCACGCACGCTCAACTGAGCCCGGCCATCCAGCCGGACACATTTGTCCCCGCCAAGTCGTCGAAGAAGAAGTAGGCTCGGCACCCGCAGCGAGGACGTCTCCCTGCCAGACGGACCGATTCGTCTGCACGGATCGGCGCTCGGTTCACGGCGTAGGAGCGTCCAGGGTTGTCTAGTCGGCGCTCAACGCGACCTTCAGCGCGTCCTCCAACTCGTACACCTTGTCATCAAGATCGCGCGTCGGCACACCGGCCGCTTTGGCCGCCTCCAATTTGCGCCTGGCCGTTAGAAGGCGCTTCTGCAGCCCCGCCGTCTTGCGGTCCGTCTTCGCCGGGACCACCAACTTCTTGTCCGGCACTGCGGGCGCTGCCGCTTTCTTACTCTCGGCAACCGCCGGCTTAGCCGCAGGTTTCGCCGCGCCGGCAGCTTGTTTCCTGGCCTTCCCGGGCTTGTAACGGAAAGAGGTGACCAGCGGTGGCGGCTTGAGCACACCGCCGAAATCCGAGTGGTACTCTTCGGCCACTTTCACGGCGTCCAGGAGCAGGTCGCGGAACCTGGTCTCCATTGCGACTTTCGCTTTGGTTCGCAGGTCTTCACCCTGCAATTTCCACTTCTGGTACTCAGTGATGACATCTGGCATGGGGCTGTTGATCCTGCTGAGGAGACGCTACCACATCGCACCCCTCTGCAGCGATATGATGCTCGTGCGGCAAGACGATCGATGGAACGCACTCTCATCGCGGCGCAGCGAGCCGGCGGAGTTCAAACCCTGAATTCCAACCAAGGAGTCCGACGTGATCACTGACAGAAGGCTCTTCCTGAAGGCCGGCGCGGCGGTGCTTCCATCCCGGTTCGCGTTCGCCACTCCCTCGGACAAGAAGGTGAGAATCGGGATCGTGGGTGGCGGTTTCGGCTCCGACTTCCACTTCCACGAACATCCCAACTGCGTCGTCGCGGCAGTGAGCGACCTGCGGCCGGACCGGCGCAATCACCTGATGCAGGTCTACCGCTGTTCGCAGTCCTATGACTCGCTGGAAAAGCTACTCCTCGACAAGAGCATCGACGCCGTCTTCTGCGCAACGCCCGCGCCGCTGCACCTGGACCACGTCAGCAAGACGCTCCAGGCCGGCAAGCACGTGATGAGCGCCGTTCCGGCCGTCGTGGGCACCCTCGACGACTGCCGGAAACTGCTGGAAGTAGTCAAAGCATCGGGGCTGAACTACATGATGGCGGAGACCAGCTACTACCACCAGGGCGTCATCACGGCCCGCCGTTTTCAGCAAGAGCAGAAGTTCGGCCGCATTTTCAGCGCCGAGGCGGAGTACCACCACCCGGGCCTCGAGAGCCTGTACTTCGACGCGGCGGGCAATCGGACCTGGCGCTACGGGCTCGCTCCCATGCACTACCCGACCCATTGCACGGCCATGCTGCTGGGTGTCACCGGCGAGCGGCTCACGCAGGTAAGTTGCATCGGCTGGGGCGACGACGATCCGATTCTAAGAGACAACGTCTACAAAAACCCGTTCTGGGGAGAGACCGCGCTTTTCAAGACGAACCGTGGGACCGCGTTCCGGGTGCAAGTCTACTGGCGCGGAGCCGTGCGCGGCACCGAGCGCGGTCAATGGCTCGGGACGCGCATGAGCATGTTCCTGCCGCACCCCAACGGCCTGGGTCCTATCCTCATTCGGGAGACCGCGACGCAGGAAAAAGACAACGGCGGCTTTGTTCGCCGGGCCTCGGAACTGGAGAACTACAAGCAGCCTCGCTGGTGGGCGACGCCGCTACTGCCCGAGGCCATGCGGCACGACAGCGGTCACGAAGGCTCGCATACCTTCCTGGCCGACGAGTTCATTCAATCCATTCTGGAGCACCGCCGCCCGGCCGTGGACGTGAACGAGGCTGTGGCCTATACCGCGCCCGGCATCGTCGCCCACGACTCCGCCCTGCGCGGCGGCGAGTTGCTTAGAGTGCCGCAATTCGCGAAGGTTTGAACTCCGCTTCCAGGCGTCTGCCGGGATGCGATAGGATCGTCGGGGCTGGCGGTTTCGCCGGCGGAATGCGCACCGAGGTACTGATTATGCAATCATCCGTTCGACGTCCACTCAGTGGCGGATTCGCCATCCTATGCGCGACACTGCTGGGCATGCACGCCCAGACGGCTGAGCCGCTGCGCAGTCCCCAGGTGAAAACGCCGGACGGTATTCTGGAAGGCGTCATCAGCGCCGATGGCAAGGTCCGCACCTTCAAGGGCGTTCCGTACGCCGCGCCGCCCGTGGGCGGCCTGCGCTGGAAAGCGCCTCAGCCCGTCCAGCCCTGGACCGGAGTCCGCCAAGCGGCCGGGTACGGGCCGCGCTGCATGCAGGCCCGCATCTACGACGACATGGTGTTCCACGACGCCGGCCCGAGCGAGGACTGCCTCTACCTGAACTTGTGGATGCCGGCGGAACCTGATAAGAAGAAACTGCCGGTGATGGTCTGGATCCACGGCGGAGGATTCATCGCGGGTGCCACATCCGAACCTCGCCAGGACGGCGGGAACCTCTCCAAGCGCGGGGTGCTGGTGGTCAGCATGAACTACCGCATGGGCATCTTCGGCTTCTTCTCGCACGAGGAACTGGACAAGGAATCGGGGCGCAACGCCTCGGGCAATTACGGACTGCTCGATCAGGTCGCAGCGCTCCAGTGGGTGCAGCGGAACATAGCGCTGTTTGGCGGCGATCCGGCGAACGTGACGATTTTTGGCGAATCGGCGGGTTCCTTCTCAGTCAGCGCGCTGATGGCATCGCCGCTCGCGCGAGGCCTTTTCCAGCGCGCCATTGGCGAGAGCGGGGCGTACTTCGGGACCACGCTCGAATTAGTGCCTAGAGAGCAGTCGGAGAAAATCCAGCTTGACTTCGCCAGGACGGCGCTCGGCGTGACCTCACTCGAAGCCCTCCGCTCGAAGCCTGCCTCGGAGCTTCTGGAAACCTCGACCAAACAGCAGAAGGTCTCGTTCGAGCCGAACATCGACGGCTACTTCCTGGTGGAAGACGTTTACACGACCTTCGCCAAAGGACGTCAGCACAAGGTGCCGCTGCTGGCCGGGTGGAACGCCAATGAAGGCGATTTCCATGCGTTTTTCGAGAAGGATGAAGCGACCGCGAAGAACTACGTGGCCCGCGCCAAGACCACGTTCGGGGACAAGGCCGGAGCCTTCTTGAAGGTCTATCCCGGCGGGACAGACGCGGAGGCCAAGAGTTCGGCGCAGGACCTCACGGGCGACCAGTTCATCGCCTACTCGACGTGGAAGTGGATTGAGATGCACCAGGCAACAGGGCAATTGCCAATCTACCGCTACCAGTTCGATCAGGCTCCGCCCGCGGCCGGTGGGGGCCCTGGTCCGGGAGGGGCCTACCATTCAGCCGAGATTGAGTTCGTCTTCAACGTGCTACCTTCCAAGCCGCTCCCGTGGAGCCAGGACGACAAGAAACTGTCAGACCTCATGTCCGTCTACTGGTCGAACTTCGCCAAGCATGGCGATCCGAACGGCCCCGGCCTGCCGCAATGGCCGGTATTTGGCAAGTCAGGCGGCTATCCCGTGATGCACCTGAGCACAAATTCGCACGTCGAACCCGAGCAGCATCGTAACCGTTACGAGTTTCTAGACACCCTGCGGAAGTAGCCGGCAGGCAGGGAAGCTCCGTGCCGGAGCGCATGGGGGCACGCTTTGGTTTCGGCTGGCGCCGTCAAGAATCAGGAACTATCCGGTCCGTACCTGCGTACACCGAATTGAGTAAGCCGCCATGACTCTGAATCCGCGCCCGCCATTTTTCGATCGGCTGTTCGGTCCCGGTACCACGGAAGCCTGTTGCCAGAAGGCCGCCTGGGACGCCCAAAAGGTGGCCTGGAAGGCGCAGCGCCACGCTCAACGTATCGCCTGGAAAGCCGAACGCGATGCACGGCGGGCCGCCTGGAAGGCACAAGCGCACACTGCCCGCTGGCAGTACCACGGCCCATTTGCCGAGCTATGGGGACTGATGTGGGCTATATTCTGGGTCGGCTTCGCGCTGCTACTCATCATTTCGCCCGAGTTTCGCTCGCGCGTCTTTCATTTCGTCATTACGCTGCCCCAGCTTGTAGTGCACGTGCTGTACTCGATAGCCGGTCGCTCGGAAATCTGAGCGTCCTGGAACTCGCCGGAGCCGCGTGTTTTCCGCATTTTCCCCGCTTGCAATACCTTGAACCGCGATGTATGCTGGGCCTTCGATGCCAGCTCGCGAAACGAATCCGAGTTTCATGAATGGAGTGCCTGAACTCCTGATCCTCAAGCTGCTTCAGCAGGAGGAGATGTACGGCTACGAAATCGTGCAGGCGATCAGCAGCCGCACGGGTGCGGTGATCGCCGTCGGTGAGGGCGTAGTGTATCCGGTGCTGCACGGATTAGAGCGCGATGGCGCGCTGACTTCGCGGCGCAAGACCATCAATGGACGCAGCCGCATTTACTACTCGGTAACTCCGGCCGGGTCGCATCGTCTGGCCGACCTTTCGGAGTCGTGGAGCAGTTTGACAGCCGCAATCCAGAATCTGCTGACGGGAGAGCCACATGGCGAAGTTGTTCAATGAACTTCGTGAGAGATTGCTGCGGGCCGGCGTGGCGCCGCGGCATGTCCGGCGCTATCTCAGCGAACTCGCCGACCACGTGGCCGACCTGAAGGCGGAAGAGGAGCGCTCGGGTCGTAGTCCTGCGGATGCGGAGGCTGCGGCGCTGCTCCGGCTCGGCGGGACGAACGAGCTATTGAAGGCCATGACCGGCCAACGCCAATTTCAAGCCTGGTGCACAAGGGCGCCGTGGGCCATGTTCGGGCTCGTCCCGCTAGGTGTTCTTGCGGCGGCTTACGCTTTCGCCTGTCTGATCTTGTGGACAGGCTGGAGGATGTTCCTGCCTGGAACCGAGACGCCGTTTGTACGGGTGGACGGACTTGCGATGGTCTACTTCACACTCGGCCGGTTAACCTATTACGGCGCGCCGATCTTGATTGGCTGGGGCATCGGACTGCTGGCCGCCCGCCAGCGATTCAGTTCGCTATGGCCCGCCGCCGGATGGGTTCTGATCGCACTGGCCGGTGCTTCGGCCCAAGTCCACGCCAGCCGCCAGGGCATCCCCGGTGGCACGGAACACGTCGGAATGGGTTTCACCTTGGGGACATCGGCTCAGGCCATCTCGAGCGGTTTGTCTCAAGCCCTGGTGATTTTCGCGTTGATGGCCGTGCCCTACCTGATTTGGCGACTGGGGCAGGCCCGGTCGCTTTCAGCCTGATCGCTGCTATTCGTCGAAGCCCGGCAGGTCCACGCGCTTGGCGATGTGGTCCTTTATCCAATGGGCGTCCCACCATTCCTTGGGATCGATCTGAACGCCGTCGAGTTGCATGCTGAAGTGGATGTGGTCGCCACCGGCCATGCCGGTCATCCCGCTCTTGCCCAACACCTGGCCACGCTTCACTGCGTCACCCTCACGTACGGCGATCTCGCTCATGTGCCCGTAAATGGTCTGCAGGCCGTACCCGTGGTCCACCACGACGCAGTTGCCATAAATCCCCAAGGGCGCGGCGTACACGACTTTTCCGTCGTTCGACGCTTCGACGCCGACGTGTTGAGTGATGGAGAGATCGTAGCCCAGATGGACCTGCTGATCGACCTTCTTGTCCTGGTAAATGTAGTTGCGCACGTCAGCAAAATGGGCCTCCACCTTGGAGTTGCGCTGCTGCCGGAACGGTTGCGACCAGAGGAATCGCGGCTCCGTCTTCAACCGCAGATCGCGCAGTGTCTGGTTGTTGCTGCGGCGCATTTCGCCGTTGACCTTCAGGAAGCGGGCCAGTGGGTCGCCGGAACCCGCCGGATCGAGTTCGTTGATCACCTTTTGCAGGAATTGCTCGTTGATTTCCAGGTCGCGCGTGCGATAGACGGGCTGCTCCTTCTTGGGGAAGCGAATCACCATCTGGCCCGTCACCTGATTCCCCGCCCCATTGGTCGCGTACACCAGCGGCTCGGTTCCCGGCGGAGTGTTCCAGGGAAAAGCGTACAGCGCGAACAGGCCGGGCTTGCCGCCGGGCAGCGGCCAGGAGCGGAACTTCTCGTTCCCCACGCGCACACCCGACTCGGTGGAGCTGCCGGATACGTTGAAGGTCACCAGATCGGCCATGCCCAGGTAGAGGTAATGCTGGTCGGAGTCGATGCTCAAAGAGGGCGGGCGAAGGACGACGGTGACTTCACGCTCCACGCGCGCTGTGGCAGCGCGAAAGTCGTTGGAGACGGCTTCGATGACCAGGGTCGCCTTGCCTTCCTTGAGCTGCGGGATGGCCTGGGAGCCGGTTACGAAGTGAAGCGTGGAATCCGCGACGTGGCGTTGCCAGAGGATGCGGCGTGCGGATTGTGACGTTTCCCAAGCCTTATAACGCGTGCCGGCCTGTTCAACGTAGGCGCTGGCGGAACGCAAGCCGTGGGGAGCCTTCACCGCAACCGAAATCGGCGTCTGTGCGCCAAGAGTCGTTATGCCGGCGGGCAAATCTAGCGCCGGCGCCGCGGAGTACAGCATCAGCAAGGCCAGAGGAGCGGCGACTAAAAGAACGAGAATGGCAATTATTGTTTTCACGGTGTCCGACTCCAGGATACCGCGCCATCTGACTTCCATCGGTCCATGGGAACATAGCGCGGCCTCTCCGCTGGCCAGCGTCCTGGGCGACGAGCGTTCCCGGCGGAGTCTATCCAGACGTCAGTCCCAGCTTCAAGCGAAGTTCAAGCGAGGTGGAAGACTTCCTGCAGCGGGACCATCTCTTCGTCAGGACGCTTACCGTCGAGAGCCTCGAAGAACTCGCCCATCTCCTTCTGCCAGCGCGCATTGACTTCGCGCCCGGCCATCCCGCTCAGTGCCGCGTTGAAGTCGGGCGTCTCGACGTAACCGACCAGGAGTCCATCGGGACGCAGGAAAAGCGAATAATTCGTCCAGCCCGTTTCGCTCAGTGCGTTGAGCATTTCGGGCCACACAGACTCGTGTCGGGCTTTGTATTCGTCGAGGCGATCCGCCTTGACTTTGAGGAGGAAACAAACGCGCTGCATGGGGATACGACATCGCAACTGGAACCTCATGTCAACTGGCAAGGCGTGAGCAGGCTGTGGTAGCCCGCGACAGGCGCTGCCCCAATGCCCGCAGCGTGATGCATAGAGCCGCGCAAAACGCAAACCCATCCATGCTCTCTCGAAGGATCGCCGAGGCGTTTATCTTCCGTTTACTTGTCGCAGGATATCCTCAGGAACAGGGTTGTGTTGTCTGGCAGGACCTGGATCTAGGATCTGCGGGGAGACTACTGTATGGCTGGACCCGCTCAGGTTCTCTCAGCGCTTGGGAGGGCGAAGACTCCGGTCACAAATCCCCCAGGATGTCGGGCGACTCGAGAATTGCTAAGCGCGCCTTGTTTCACGGTGCCTGCATGCGAGATCAACCAGGTTCGTGGAAGCCTTTTGAAATTGGCGAAGAGGTTGTGCGGATGACGCCGTTGACGGCCAATGCGAGTGTAGTGCTGAGGTGCCCGGGCTGCGGATCAGGGCACATTAACCGGTCCAGAATCAGAAGGCTCCTCGACTACTTACTGCTATTGCTTTCCTTCCGCCCTTACCGCTGCATTTGCGATCACCGCTTCTACGCCAGCAAATTCTTCCCTTCCCTACGCCCGCCGGCCTGAGTCTGGCCTGCCGCCGGCTGACAACGTGAGAGCGGGAAGGGCCGGATTCAGACTCCTCCGAACTTGTGTTTGAACGCGTAGATCATCTCGAATCGAAGGAAATAGCCCGGATCGCCGACGCGGTAGAAACTGCCCGGGAGCATCACTTCGTACAAAGCGTGGCCCTTCAGTTGCGGAGTGAGTAAAAAGTCCAACCGGCTCTGGAACATGTTGCCGCGCGACGTTCCGGGACCGAAGATAGCCTGACTTCCCGGGAAGCGCTGGAAGGCGTCCATGCGGTAGTAGGTGAAGCGCCAGTTAGCCCCTTTCCAGGGACTGAAGCCGGACTCGGCTTGCCACATACTGAGGTTGGTCCAGTATCCAACCCCTTTTTCTTTCAACTGACTATAGATATACAGTTCGCTCCAGGCAGGCCAGCGGCTGAACAGGGGGTCCCAGCCCTCGTTGGTGCCCCTCGTGGCCGGATCGTCGCCCGAAAAACCATACCAACCGGCCTGAAGGTATGGTTTACCTGCCGATTTCAGACTCTTCCTGAGGTTGCTGTACGCGCCCCATCCGCGGAGTTGCGCGCCCGCGTGATCGCTGCCCCACTGGTCGTCGGCCTCCGATACCCATTTCCAGTCATGCTGGAAACGGCGCACGAAACGCCCGCCGGCGGTGTGCACGTGGCGGTCTGGTTGAAACTGCGGATTCGAGTGCGCCCGGCGGTCGTGATACTCCTTCTTGAGGAAGTAATAGGCTTCAAGATCGGTGTCCTTGCGCGGAGAGTGAGTGAAGGTGCCGCCGACGGCTTGCTCGTCCCACTCCACCAACTGGCGGTTTACATTATGGATGCGCGGCAGGAAACGGTCATGCGAAGGGTTCCAAACGCCGATCGACTCGATCTTCGACTTGCCCCAGGAGTAGGTCAAGTCATAGGCGTTTGAATACACGGAGCGCGAACCGTCCCAGGGATTGCCCTCGATGAACAGCCACCCGTCATCCTTCATCAGATTCTGCCGTCCCACCTTGAGGGCCAACCCCTTGGTCAGGAAGTCGTGCAACTCGACGTTGAAGCTCTCGAAGATGATCTCGTCAAATTTGAAGGGCGTCCGCGGCAGCACGATCTCGTTTGTTTCCTGATCCAACCCCACGTTGAAATCGATCTTCGGCGAAAGGTGGAAACTGGACCACAGCCGGGTTCGATAGCGAATCTGATTCCGCTGGTCGTCAGTCTTGTCGCTGTAGTCGAGAATGTTGTTCCAATTCTCGTTTCGCACCCTTTGTTCGAATCCGACCTCGACCGAGGGAGTTGGCTTTTCCTGGCCCAGCGCGACGGCGTGGCACAGCACGAACATGGCGGCCGTAAGCACGCCTATACATGCAATAGAGACCCTTTTATCTTTTTTCATCTCAGCCAAAACTCCTGACTCGAAAAGAGCTTCCCCTCAAAGCACCGCTTAGGCCGCGGGACCGGGAACCGAGAGTACTCAAACAAGAATGCCGCCGAAGATAATACTCACCGGACTCTGCTCTGGCGCGAACTCGATCGTGGAGCGCGGCCAATCAGCCAGACCTGCTTTTGGGCAAAAGCCAGGGTGGCATCCGGTGCCGGGCGAGGCGTGAAATTGGATGCCTGAAGAAAACTCGTTTCGGGCGGCCGTCAAGACGAGCGTATCATTGATGCGCACCAATGCCAATACTTCCCACAAGGGTACGGGTAACGCCCTGGCTCGTTTTGGGCCCAGACTGACTTCAAGTTAACTTGGGGCCGCTGTAAGAAAGTCCGATCCGATGCGACTACCTGTTTGGAATCGAAAACGGATGACCACGAAGCGAATCGAAGCAGACAGGATGGACACGGGTGAAGCTGCCCGCGGGGACCGGTTCTCCCGGCTCTTCGAGTCCTACCAGGCGGCGTTGCGGCGTCTGGTAGGGGCATACGCCAGCAACCCGGCGGACCGCGAGGATCTGCTGCAGGAGATAGCGGTGGGCATCTGGCAATCGCTGCCCGGCTTTCGAGGCGACTCCAGCGAGCGCACATGGATTTACCGGATTGCGCACAATATCGCCATCCGCAGCAGCCTGCGCAACAGGGTGCGAAACGCTCGGGAACCGCTGCTGGCGACTCCTTTTGATGCCGCTTCAGGCGGCGTGAGCGCGGAGGATGCGCTGGTGGACGACGAAAGACGGCGAGCGCTGATGAGTGCTATCCGAAACTTGCCGGTGCTTGACAGGCAGGTCGTCACGCTGCATCTCGAAGGTCTGAGTGCAGCAGAGATCGAAGCGATTACAGGCGTGTCACAGGGGGCAGTTGCCACCCGGCTGACACGAATCCGGCAGAAACTGGCTGAACAAATACAAGCCGAGGGAGCAGACAGATGAGCCAACCTGAAGAACTGGAAGACCTCTGGAAGTCACAACCTCTCGACAAATCACTAAAGGGGGATGAAATGCGTAGTGTCGTACTCAAGAAGATCAGCGCGTTCGATCGCACGATTCGGATGCGTAACCTCAGGGAAACCGTGACGGCGGTAGCGGTGGCCGCCTTCTTTCTCTACCTCGCCTGGTTGCAGCGGAACGGGATTGCCCGGCTCGGCAGCGGCATCGTTGCGGCGGGAGCGGTGTGGATCGTCTACTACCTCCGCCGCTTCGGAACAGGTCCTGCAGAGCCGTCCCCTGACCAGCCGGCAGAGAGCTTCCGTCGCGCTTTGGTTATGAAATACGAGCACCAGATCCGGCTGCTGCGGAAGGTCAAGCTCTGGTATCTGCTGCCGATGTACGTCGGGCTGATCACCAACACCGCAGGGCTTTTACAGCAAGAGGCGCAGACTCGCCGGCTTACGTTGCTGGACGCCATCGCCCCTCTGATCTACACCCTCATCTTCGCGGGAGTGTGGTGGTTGAACGAGGTGTACGCGGTTAGAAAGCTGGAGCATACGCGGTCTCAGATTCTTGCCGGGTTCGATGATGCCGCCTAGGGCAGCCATCCCCGGGGTGTACGCATTCAACCGCAGGGATTTCCGTTTCCTAGACTGGATTCAGAGGGTTCCAGCGCCGTAGGATTCACGGCGGCCCTCCTTCCATTGCCCGTGCTTCCCCGGCGCTACTGAGTACTCAAGCGGCGCACAAGTGAAGGGGGCCTTGCCCGCCCGGGCTTCAGCTACTTCAAGAGGGCATCAATCGCGGCCTGCGCGATCGCTTCGTCGATCTCGGAGGCCGCGCCGCTCGCCGCGATTCCACCCAGCAGCTGCCCGTTCACCTTGATCGGCAAACCACCCTGATTCGGGAAGAACTCAGGGAACGCCAGCGCCTCGACGTTGCCCTTCTGCACCTGGTCAGCTCCGCTCTTGGAGGGACTTCCCAGGAATGCCGCGTGGCGGGCTTTCTTCTGCGCGAATTGCAGGGTGACCAGGGAAGCTCCGTCGCCCTTCTGCAGGAACAGCAGATTGCCGCTCTCGTCCACGATCACGATGGTCACCTGGACGTTTCGCTTGAGCGCCTCGGCCTCCGCGGCGGCCACCATCGTCTTGATGGCTTTCAGGTCGAGGTATTGCTTGGAGGGGAGATTGGCGGCGGTGGCAAGCGTCATGAGACCTAATATACACGCGAGGATTCGGGACATGCGGATTAGCCTATCATTGCCCTGCCCTGCTCGTATGCGATTATTGGCTACGGTGCACGGCAGAGGTGGGCCCGGACCGCCTCCGGAGCGTGCCATGGAAGGGAATTGCTAAGCTACAGGCGGCATCAGGCTCATGCGAATTCGCCTTCTCCCGGCTGCGATCTGTTTGCTCTGCGCCTTCCGTGCCGCGCCGGGAAGCAGTCGCGACCAGTTGGAGCTGGGTCTGCGCACCCGCGCGGAGCGCTTCTACCGGTTGCACGTCGCCGGCGATTTCCGCGAGGCGGAGAAGTTGGTATGCCGTGATTCGCGCGATGCCTTCTACGCGCTCGAAAAGCGGCAATACCGCAGTGCATCGGTCTCGAGCGTTGTCGTTTCCCCGGATTCAAAGCACGCGGACGTAGTGACCTTGCTCGAGGGCGAGTTCGCTGTTGGAACCGGGCACCAGGTCATCACCGCGCCAGTACCCTCGCACTGGCGGCGCGAGAAACAGGGCTGGTGCGTCGAACTCGTTCCGCCCGGCTCGCAGCATGGAGCTCAGGTCGTCGTGGAGTCGCCGATGGGACCGATGACCCTGGAACCACCGCAGGCGGGCTCGGTTGCGCAGCCCGTCGTTGGCCTGAAGCCCGAATCCGTGGCCGGCATCTCTTCCGGTGTTGCGTTTTCCAAGGACACGCTGCGCTTGAAACGCCAGTCCAGAGCCGAAGATTCGATTGAGATCCGCAACGGGCTGCCTGGCACCGTAAGGGTCGAATTCGACTGCCCGCGGCTCGCGGGCTTCAGTTGCACCATCGACCACTCCGAGATTCAGGCTGGCGCTACGGCGCGGTTCAGGGCCGCCTACGACCCTACGAAATCCGGGCAGGTCCCCGGACGCAGCCTGTACCTGATCGTCCAGCCATTCGGCCGGACGAAAGAGATCGCGATCCTGCTCGAATAAGCCGCCCCTGTCGTCTTGGCGGGGCGGCTCTCCAGAGCCCGCGAGTTGGCATCCTTTACGCGGTGCCCGCCCTTAGTTCGTCAGGCGTTCTCCGGGGTTCCTGTTGCGCGGCGTTACCGGCATGCTCCCCCCGTCTAGAACCAGAGCCAGATAGGACTGGGCGACAAAGCTGGTCGAGATCGCGCCCGCCACGAAGGCATACCCATGCGCATAGCGGAAATCGCACTGCGCGATGGCATAGCCCTGGAAGGTGACCGCGCCCATATTGCTGGCCACGCTGGCCCAGGTGCTGCCCGCCGGAATCGTGGGCGTCTTGAACGCCGGGATGGTCGCTGGCGTCGGAATCGGATTCGTGCTCGACGGTGTACCGCCGTAGAAGTAGAACGTGCAGCTGTTGGCCTGCCCCAGCGTGCCGAACGGGTCGGCACCCGTGTTGGAAACGGCTACGCCCGTGTTCCACCCGGCCGCAGTCTGAATATAGGGGAAGAGCAGCGAAGTCTGGCACGGCGCGATGGTAAAGACGCCCGTGGTCAACTGCGGCACCATCGTGAAGCGTGGGATCGGGCCAGCCGATGCGCCCGGTGCTGTGGAAACCGGAGCGTAGGAGCCGGCAACGGATACCGGCGATGCCACACTCGTCAGTGCGGCCAGTTGCCCGCTCGCGTACCCGACCCAAACCGGTACGTCGATGATCTCGGTCAAGGGGCCCGAAGCAGCCGTAATCTCGTAAACCACGGTCCCGCCGCTCGCCGCTGTGAGCGCCACTTGCGTGTAGCCGTCCGTGGCTGTCAGAACGCCGCCGGAGCCGGTCGCACTCGCGCCGGTAACCAAGGAGGCCGCCGCAGTTGGCGAGGTGCCTTCCGAAACCACCCTGTTTGGAACGTAGAGTTGGACGTTGTCCGGAATATTGCCAAAGGTGACCATGAGGCGAGTCCCGTTGGTCGGTATGGCCGGATTGGCCGCTTCCTGCGCCTGGGGACGGAACCCGTTGCTGAAGATCTCCTGGAACGTCACATAGAAGCTGGCTGGTCCCGGCGAGTCCGCCGACCACGCCCGCACGTCGCACTGGGCCAGACTCAAGGTGCCGGGGACCAATCCCGTCCCACCGGCGCCTGTCACCCTGGTCTGTACGTTGAGCGAGGGAATCGCATAGGCCAGATTCTGTACGCTCGACACCAGGCTAGTGCCGCCGAAGAGCGGTGTTGCGGTTCCAACCGGCGTCGCGATGATCTGAACCGAGACTCCATTCGCAATTCCCGCGCTTTGCGCCATGGTGGAGACGTTTACGCGAATTCCGCTCAACGTGAGGGTGAACCCAGGCGCGGGAGCGGACGGAGCAAATGTGACATTCAGGAAATTGAGCGTGGTATTCCCTGTCACTACGCCGACCGCTGACCCGGTCGCGGTCCCGCTCCAGTGGAACGCCGCCTCGGTATTAACCGAGCCATCCGTTTTGGAAGTGATTGGTGCATTGACAAAGACAGTGAAGTTGAATCCCGCCGACCCTCCGGGAGGTACACCCAGGCAGCTGAAGCTGACGTCAGGCAGTAACTCGGTAACACCCTCAGAACGCAGAATCGTAGTCGTGACGGGGTTCAGAGTGCACGACAGGTCGGCTCGCGCCACGCCGCCGCAGACAGTCAATAGCGAGGTAACCGCTAAGATCGCTCGAAGAGTTCGCATATATCCTCAGTCCGCCACGGCCGTTGGCCACAGCTGTAGTTATCATATAGCGGCGGTGAAAGACTTCGCGCTCCGGGAAGGTTCGCCGCGTGCGGTTCAGAGCATTTCGCCCGCTTCTGCCCTCAATTTGCGGATGGAATCCTCAATCTTAGGGCGATTGGGAACGTCCGGATGATAGTGCAGGTACTCTTCAAGTTCTCGCGCTGCCCCCAGTTTGTCGCCTCCTCTCAGACAGATCTCCGCGAGCAGCAATTGCGGTCGCGAGAAATGGCCCGGTTCAATGCGCCGGGCTTGATGCAGGTACTTGCGAGCCAGATCCATCCGCCCCAAAGCAAAGTAGTTCATCCCCATCTGCGAGTTTGCGAGGGCATCCTCGGGCCGTTCCAGCACGGAATACAGGTTGAACGTGTACGCGTCAGAGGGACGATTGAGCGTCAGCAGAACTCCACCCAGGTTCACCAGCGGTTCGAAACTGCCGGGCGAGGCACTTAAGGCCGCCCGAAATGACTCCTCGGCCTTCTCATACTGGGCAGACTTGTAGAACAACGTCCCCAGGTTGTTCCAGGCTCCGCTGAACTCCGGCGCCAGCCGCACAGCGGTCTCCAGGCTCTCGATCGCCCGTTTCTGGTTGCGCTGCGCCAAATGCCGCTGCGCCTCCTCGTAGGCCTTCTTGGCCTTCTCCGGGATCGCCAATTCGCGCATCGAGATCGTAGCCTGACGCCGTCCCGGTTCGCGGCTGAACAACGATTCCTCAAGAATCAGGGTTAGGGGAACACAGTTCTTCGAGTCGGCCGTGCCTGGGCCGATTTCCACGGTGCGCCGGATCTCCCCACGATTGGGCACGCCCAGGATCAGCGTGTACGTCCCGGCGCGGAGCTTTTTGAACTCAAACTCGCCGTTCGGCGACACCAACACCGAACCGCTGAACGTCGTACTGAATCCGTCGAGCGTGATCACCGCCTTGGCCGGAGGCTGCAGCACCCCCCTCAACCGGTACTCCGTATCGGCGGCGAAGCAGGTTGCCGCACATAGCACGAGTGCCATTGACAATCGCCGCAAATGGTCGGAGATCTTCATGCCACACCTGTTCTGGACCTCATTATGCGCCCAAAGTAGCCCGTTTTGGAGCCCCGCACAGCCCTGGACAGCAAGCGTGCGGCTTTTCAGCTACGGGAACAAAGTCGCACTGCCGCACGGGATTTTGAGGCCTAAGCAACAAATGACATAAAATTAGTTGACTAGTTCTTCAATGAGAGATAACCTAAGTGCGTGGCCAGAACTCAGAGCAGACTCCAAGTGGAGCTGAAACAAGGCAAGCCGTTCGCCTCACCCGCGGAGGAAGCGATTGTCGCGGTAGTCAAGACCGCGGATCTGCTGCTCCGGTCACTGGACCGCAAACTGACGGGGCAGGGTTTGAGCCACCAGCAATACAACGTGCTGCGGATCGTCCGCGGAGCTGGTGCGGCAGGCATTCCGACATTGGCGATTGGCGAGAGGCTGATCGAGTGTGCGCCAGGCATGACGCGCCTGCTCGATCGTATCGAAGAAAAAGGGATGGTTCGCCGGGAGCGCTGCAAGCACGATCGCCGGCAGGTGCTGTGCTACATCACGGTAAAAGGCGAGCAGCTCCTCGACGAGCTGCAGCCTCTGGTTGACGACTTGGCACGCCGTTCGTTCGAGACGATCCCGTCCGGTGAACTCGAGTCGTTCATCGAAACACTAGAGCGTATACGGGAGCAGGTTGAACGGATATAGGCATCCGCCTGAATGTTTAGTTAATCTATAGGGAACAGAGGGTAAGAATGAAAATGGTTCGAAACATCGCATTCGTTTTGGCGGCACTGGCCCTACCGGCCTTAGCTGCAGACTACAGTATCGACTCCGCCCACAGCGCTGCGCAGTTCTCGGTGCGGCACCTGATGGTGAGCAACGTCCGGGGCGAGTTCAGCAAGGTAACCGGCAAGGTCACCTACGACGACGCTAAGCCTACCGCGACCACGGTGGAAGCCTCCGTCGATGTCTCCACGGTGAGCACCCGCGAGCCGCAGCGCGACGGTCACTTGAAGAGCCCCGACTTCTTCGACGTCGCCAAGTTCCCGGAATTCACCTTCAAGAGCACCGGCGTAACGAAGACGGCGCAAGGACTAGACGTGGCCGGCACCCTGACCATTCATGGCGTTTCGAAGCCCGTGGTCCTGCACGTTTCCGGCATCACCAAGGAAATCAAGGATCCGTTCGGGCTGCTGCGCCGCGGTGCGACCGCCACCACGGTGATCAACCGTAAGGACTTCGGCATCAGCTGGAACAAGGACCTGGACGGCGGCGGCGTCGTTCTGGGTGAGGACGTCACCATCACGCTGGATATCGAAGTTACGCGCAAACCCGCGTAAGCACCGCTTTATCCAAGCCATCCGTTGACTCCCGCCGCCGCAAGGTGGCGGGATTTTTCGTTTACTCACGCGGGTTCCCGTGCCATTCCCGGCCCCTGGTATTCCCCCGACCGGCGGCAGAATCATTCCTGCCTTGGGGCGCACCATTCATGCTGCAGCGTGGACGCGCCCGTACCCGTCAAGTCGCTTTCAGGATGCCGACAGGATCGACGGCGCTGCACACCGAGGGGGACGCCACACGCCAGATGCCAAAACGCTATCCTGCGGTCACGGCCATGCGGAAACTTCAACTCACGCTTTCTGCCGCAGCACTCGTACTTTCGGGCTGCCGTGCGCCGGAACCTCGCCCCCAGGCTCCCGAGCCGCCCGCCCTGGTCTGCGAGATGCGCACGTTTGAGACCTCCCAAACCGGCTGCGGCGATCACGGCAGCCGCGCGCAGGCCTGCATCAGTTTTCGCGCTGTTTGGCCGGAGTTGAACGGTGGAGCTTCGGGAGTCGCAGCCGCTATGAATGCGGCGATCCTCACCGCGCTCGGTTCCCCCTCGGGCGCGGCATCCCTGGCCTCCTACGCCGGGGAACTCACTGACCGCTGGCGGGTGGAACACCGGGGCGTCGTCCGGGCGGACTCGAGTTGGTTCGAGCGGCGCATGGTGCAAGTTCTGGCTCGCCGCCCCGGAGTGTGGTCATTTGAGGTCGATCGAATCGGGCAAACCGGCGAAGCCCTGCCGTTCGACGAGCGCACCTATTTCAACCTCAGTCCTCGAACGGGCGCCCCAGTGACAATTGAGTCTCTGCTGGCGCCGCAATCCAGCACGCGCTTCGCCGCGTTGGCCGAGGCCAGGCTGCGTTCGACGCTCAACCTCGCGCCGACGGCGCCACTGCCCCTCAGGACGCTGAACTTCACGCTGCCGGCCCAATTCGCCGTTGCACCCTCCGGCGTAGTCCTGGTCTGGACGGGCGCGGACTTGAGCGACCGAGCCTCGGCTCGCATTGAAATCACATTGCCCTGGAGCGAAGTCCGCGACCTGGTCAACCAGACTGCGGTCCTGCCACCCACGCCCGCGGCCGAGCAAGGATTCTGAATGCCGCTCCGCCGCGCGCAGTGTGACGGGCGGCCGCTCTTCAATGCGGCAGCGCTTGCATTTGCGGTTCCGCGCCCGGTGGCAACCCCAGCTAGCCGGGAATCGAAGTCGCGTCCGGACCAACGACGCTAGCTCTGCCGGTCGATTACAATTCGAGTCAGGTGAGACTCGTCATATTCGCTCTAATTCTGTCGGCGCTAGCGCCCGCTCAGCCCGCGCGTCCGGCCGATCCGCAGGAGATCCTCAAGCAGGCCTTCGCAGCCCATCAGTCCGGCGACATCACGACAGCGATCCGGCTTTACCGCGAATTCCTCAAAGACCACCCTGACGTCGCGGAAATCCGCTCGAATCTCGGCGCCGTGCTGGCCCGGGACGGTCAATACACGGCGGCCATCACGGAGTACCGGGAAGCGCTCAAGAAGTTCCCCACCAATCCCGGGATCCGGCTGAATCTCGCGTTGGCGTACTACAAACTGGGACGGCTCCCCGAGGCCACGGTTGAACTGCAGACCGTCCGCAAGGCGCAGCCTGAGAACCTCCAGCCCGTGTACCTGCTGGGCGATTGCTGGCTGCAGATGGGCGAGACCCGCAAGGTCGTCGATTTGCTCTCGGATCTCGACCGGCGGTACCCGCAGGACATGGCCATCACTTACATGCTGGGCTCGGCACTACTCCGCGAGAACCGCAACAGCGAGGCCCAGCGTCTGCTGGATCGTATCCTGAGCAAAGGCGAGTCGGCCGAGTCGGCACTACTGTTGGGCTTCAGCCTGTATCAACTGCACGACAACAAAGCGGCTGCGGTGCAACTGGCGCGCGCGATCCAACTCAACCCTAACCTCCCCACCGTCCATGCGCTTTACGCGCAGGCGCTGAAGGAAACCGGTGACACGGAGGGCTCGGCCGAGCAGTTTCGGCTGGAGTTGAAGCAAAACCCCTACGACTACGTCGCCAACATCGAGACCAGCCTGTTGTTAAAGCAGGAAGGCAAGCTCGACGAGGCGCTGGCCTGCATTCAGCGTGCCTTGCAGATCCGTCCGAAGGATCCGGGAGCGCTTTACCAGCAGGCCTCGGTCGAGTTGCTGAAAGGCCGGTTCGAGGTCGCGGGTACCCAACTGGAGGCGCTGGTCAAGGACTACCCGGAATTCACGGAAGCCCACGTCTCCCTGGCCACGGTCTACTACCGGCTGAAGCGCAAGGAAGATGGGGACCGCGAACGCGCGACGGTGCGGCGGCTGCAGGAAGAGGACCAGAAGCGGCAGGCCGCCAAGCAGAGCGGCAATCCCGAAGCAGCGAAGCCGCAATAGGCGAAACGGGGCGGCAGACGCGGTCCGACGGAGCCTCTCAAGGAATCGAAAACCGTCACTACTTACGGTTGTTGTCCGCAAGTTGTTGATTCCAGGAGGCGTTTTTTGAAAAACCGTAAGTTCTGACGGTTTTGGCACTCCTCCCGCCGGCCTGCTATGGCGTAAAAATACTCTTCATCAACTCGGGGGAGACCACCCCCGCCGGGTTGATGGCAACCACGGGTGTGGATACCAACGCTTCCGCCAGCATGGCGGGGTAGGGGATGGCTTTGCGCCAAGCCAGATCGAATTGAAACTCCATCAGGCCGCTGCTGTTGGCGACGAAGTTGGTGTGCCAGAAGTTGTCGAAGACCATCGCCATGAGACGGTTCGGATCCTCAGGGGCGGTGGCGCGGCGCTCGAGGGTATGCGGGCCCCCGACGGTCACCAGCGGGGCATCGCGCGTCACCCATAGCCAATCGCCGTCGGCCGTCTTGTAGCGCGCCCACGAGTCGATCGCGTAGTAATCGCGGCAGGAGCCCTTCAACTGGTCCGCATAGGGTGTGAACGGCACGCCGCCATTGGAGAACAGCGGCAGCGTCTGCCCCACCGGGAAGCTGAAATTGATGAAGAGCACCTCGGGTTCCACGGAGGAGATGCGGTCGAAGCGGACGGTCAACCGCGCGCGCGAATCCCGTTTCCACAGCTCCAGGGAGCGAGTAGCCTTGCTAAGGCGCGGATGGATTATCGGCTGGGTGTAGACCAGCGTGTGCGGGGTCTCCTCGGCGGTGGTGGCTCCGTATGTCGCGCCGACCTGCCGCAGCACCTTCGAACGCATCTGCTCCCTTACAGCCGGGTCTTTCTCATCGTGGATAGGCCCCATCTGGCCCCGTCCGGCCGGCGGAATCGCGGTGACGGCAACGAACTCGCCCAGTCCTGGTCCGAACAAAGGCTCTGGCATGCCCGGCCAGGTGGCCAGGGACGGCCAGCCATCATCCCCGGTAGCCACCGTGGGCTTGAGCGAGGAACCCGCAGCCGTCGCTTCCAATTCTTCCCGCTCCATCCTGCGAATCGAATTCGGGGCCAGATTCTCGACCCAGAAGCGGGCAGTGTCGCCAACTTTGGGGATCTTCGTCCCGTCCCGTACGGCTGCGGCCTGCAAGGTAGCCCATCCCGAGTAGGGCGCCTGGGCCGTATTGACGACGTAGAGGCCCGCCGGTTCACTGGCGAGACGCACGCGCGCCCGTTGGCCCAGCAGCCACTCGCTGTGCCCCATGGGCCGGTAGGCGGTCAGGCTCTTCTCGGTGTACTGCGCGATGGTGAACAGCGCATCGGGTTCCGAGATCGAGATGTTCGCCCCCCAGGTGTGCTCGTCGAACAGGCACAGGTCCTTCAGCATGTCGCCGGTCTTCTGTTTTACGGCCGCCGTGGGCTCGCCCCAGACAGGCGCTAAAGCCGCGGCGATATTGCGCTTGGCGAAGCGACTGGCGGCGACCTCGCGCGGCCCGGAGGCGTCGCCGTTGGCCCACCAATCTGTCCATTCTCCTTCGAGCGTCGGGATCGAACCGCTTACGGCCCGCTCCATATCCAGCACGGCCTGCGTGGCGGTGGTGAGCCGCAAATCGGGCTTGAGACCGAGCGCGTTCCAGGCTTCGACGAACGCCGCCAGAGGCGGGAACGGCACGTCGTTGTCCCAACGCCACTGGTTGGTGTAAGACATGATCAGCCGGTCGTGGTTGTAGCCCTCGGCTTGCAGCTTCTTGAGCCGTCCCGTGAGGTGGGCGTGACAGGCCCGCAGCGATGCCGCGTCGGTACGCAGATGATCGCCGGGGCGCGGCGGGCCAAGCGTGGCATCGGCCGCCTTGGCCTGGCCGCGCTGCCATATCACCGGTTCGAAGTAGGTGTAGGCCGTGCCGTAATGGTCGCCCAGCCATACGAAAATGCGGCGGCCGTCCGGCATTTTCCACCAGAACGCCGATGGACGGCGGAAGGGCGGGCCGCCGCTGTCCGGGTTGATCCCCATCAACAGGTGGCGGACACCGCGATCGAGCAGCAGCATGGCGCCGGCGCGCGGGCAGCCGTTGACATCGTTCTGCATGGCCGCGCGCGGGCGAACGGCTTCGAGCAGCGGCTTGGGCAGCCAGTCGAGCGAACGGCGCCACTGCATCGCATTCATGAACGGTGCCTGGTTGAAGGCCATCGCCATCACGTCCATCTGGCCGGTCCGTATCACTCGCAGGAACTCGTCGCGGCGCTGGACCGTCGCACTGCGCCACCAATCGTCCAGCGCAACGGTGCCTTCAACCGTCCAATGGAAGCGCTTGTCGTCGAGACAGGTTTGAACGGCGGCATCCAGGAACCGCACCTGCAAGTCGCGGCACACCGACGGCATGTCGGTGAAGCCGAAATCCGTGTGGGTGTGGTGCATGATGTCCACATGGCTGATTCCCTGCCCCGCCGTTTCCGCGGCAGCGGCTGGAAACGCGGCCGTACTGGCAAGTACTTTGACCAAGTCTCTGCGTGTCATGTCTGCTGGAGCTCCTCGCCGCGCCCTATTTCACCCCGGATGGCGAGGCTGTATGTCGGGCGCGGACATACAGAACGATATCAAATCCGTAGGTTCGGGAACCGCCTCCGACTGGTCAGTTCCCAGGCGTCTGCCAAACCGGATGCGTGCGGCCTTGCAGGGTATGCGCGGCATTCGGATCGAGATCGAGCACGATGATCTCGTTGTGCACCTTGTTCAGCCATACGGCGGGGCAGAAGAGCGATTGCTGCGGTCCCACGCCCCAATAGCGGCCCAGATTGTGGCCGTTGACCCAGACGTAGCCTTTGCCCCAACCGCGCAGGTCGAGGAAGCTGTCGCCCATCGGCTTCAGGTCGAAGTTCGCGCGATAGAAAGCTGGCCCCGTGGCGGGTTTTGATCTGAATTTCAACCTGGACAGGTTGTCGAGCGGGAGCGGGAACATCTCCCATCCGGTCAGTTCCTGCCCGTTCAGCTTGACGGCTCCGACGATGCCCTTGCGGTCGTCGGTGATGTGGACGCCGAAATTCACGTGACCCGCGGCATCGACCAGGATCTCGAGCGGCGCGCCAGCTTCGAGCGAGATCTCAAGCTTGGTCTCTTTCTTGCGGCGGTCCAGCACGCCCAGCAGTTTGCCCTTTTGCGATACCAAAGCGTAGTCGCGAGCCTCGTTCAACTCCAGCGTCCCTTGCGCCGCTTTGGTCACGGGATGCCGGTACAGCACCATTCCGTAGTTCTGCCCTAGCCCTTCCATGGACTTGGGTGCGTCGTTGCGGACCGGCGCTCCGAGTAGTCTCGTGAGGGGCGAGTTCGTCTTGAAGGTGAGCTTGGGAATCTCCACCATGGGCAACGCCGCAGGCGGCTCCGGGAGAGTCTCGCCGGGTGACAGGTACTTCTTGAGAACATCGCGCAAGGCAGAGAACTTCGGTGTCAGCCGCCCCGCCTCGTCGATCGGTGCGTCGTAGTCGTAGCTCGAGATGTCCGGCTCGTAGCGGTCGTAGAGGTTCGCCCCCGCCATCGGCCCCCACGACGATCCGCCGTGGACCATGTAGAGGTTGACCCCGATACCGCGAGAGAGCAGCCAATCCAGGTTCTTCGCTTCCTTGGCCGCATCCGTCTTGTGATGGTTCTCGCCCCAGTGATCGAACCAGCCGGTCCAGAACTCGCCTACCATCTTAGGTACGCCGGTGCGGAACTTAGCGAAATTGGCGAACTCCTTTTCGGGGTCGTCGCTGGCCCCGAAGTTGATCGCCGCCGGGATCCCCGGCAGCGGACCACCGCTGAGCATCTTGGCCTCTGACCCGTCCGCCGTATACAGCATGCCGTCGAAGCCCGCGCCGCGCAGCATCTTCAAAATGGAGCCGGTGTACTCGTGGTCGTCGCCGTAGGAGCCGTACTCGTTTTCGACCTGCACCATCAGGATCGGCCCGCCCTTGGCAACCTGCAGTGGCGCGGCGATCTCGCCGACTTTCTTGATGTAGCGCTCGGCCGCAGCCAGGAATTGCGGGTCTTTGGAGCGGATTTGCATCTGCTCGTTTCTCAGCAGCCACGCTGGCAAGCCACCGAGATCCCACTCCGCACAGACATACGGGCCCGGGCGTAGTAACACGAACAGGCCCTCTTCCTGCGCAGCTTTGAGATAAGCGCCCAAATCGAGATCGCCCGAGAAGTCCCATGCGCCCGGCTGAGGCTCGTGCACGTTCCAGAAGACGTAAGTCGTCAGCGTATTCAACCCCAGGGCCCGCATCTTCTGCATGCGGTCGTGCCAGTACTGGTGCGGCACTCGCTGATAGTGCATTTCGCCGGAGCGAATCACGAACGGCTTGCCGTCGAGCACGAAATGCTCGCCTTCAACCGCAAACGTATGTGTCGCACCAGCCGCGGACAAAGCCGTTCCCGCGAATAGGCAAAGAGCTGCGAACGATTGGATGGATCTGAGAATTCCTGACATAGGGCTACTTTCTAAATTGGGGCGCCCAGGCGCTGGAGCGCCCGAGTCAACGCACCTTCAGAATGCCACGTTGAAACTGTTCAGTTTGAGGGGAGTTGCAGCGGACCGGAAAACGAAAGGGGCGGCGCCGAAGCGCCGCCCGTTGTTTTCGTTTCCAGACTGTAGCGCCTAGAACGTCAGGCGGAAAGCGAGCTGGATGATGCGCGGATCGCCGGTGGTTGAAACCTGCCCGAACAGCGCCGACGTGACGCTCAGGTTCGGATTGTCGAACTGCGTGTGATTCAAGGCGTTGAAGAAATCCGCGCGCAGTTCCGAACTCACGCGCTCGCCCCAGATCGGCGTGATCTTGGAGATGGTCAGGTTCACGTTCGTGCGGGTCGGTCCGCGGAACGCGTTGCGGCCCAGGCTGCCGTAGGTGCGCAGCGCCGGGTTGGTGACCGGCGCGAGCCCCAGGTTGACGATCTCCTGGTAGCTGAACGAAGCCGGATTGAAGTAGTAGTTGCCCGTGTTGCCGCCCAGCGCCTGTGCGTTGTGCGGATCGTAGTAGGTGACCGGAGCAACCAGGTTCGCACGCACCAGATTCCGGTCGCCTGCGGCTGAAGGCCCGGGCTTGCTGCCACTGGCGTTCAAACCCGCGAAGACGTCGAGCGGCAGGCCCGAGCGATAGGACAGCACCGGGTACAAGGTCCAACCCCTGGTGAGACGTCGCGGAGCCTTGGACCACCACTGGCCGAAGGGCAGCTCCCACGCCCCGTTGATGCTCAGGTATTGCGGGATGTCGTAATCCGACACCGACAGGAACTGGTTGTGGTTGTAATAGGGGACGTTGCTGTTGCGGGCTCGGAAGCCGGAACTGTTGTCGATCGTTTTCCCGTAGGTGTAGCTCACCTGATACATCAGCGAGCCAAGCCCTTTGACCTCTGACGTGCGCCGCGTCAAGCTCAACACCAGGCTGTTGTAGTGCGCTTTCCCGACGTTGTCGAACGTAGCGAGGTAGCTGAAATTGCCGGGCGATCCCGGGGGCATGTTGAGCACGCGGGTTGTCGTTCCGAGGACAAACGGGTTTGAATCGACCAACCCGGTCATGCCGTGCGAACTCGAACCCATGTAGGCTACCTCAGCCATGGTGTTCTTCATCACCTCGCGCTGGATGCTGAGGTTGTACTGGAACACGTAAGGGGTCTTGATGTAAGGGTTGACGAAATACACGCCGCCGCCGCCGAAGGGTATGAAGCCCGAAGCGCCGAAGTCGATGTTCTTGGCTGGCGGTTTCGAGGGGAATGGATTCGTCTGGCCCGCAGCCGCAAACGGCTGCGTCATGTTGTTCATCTCAGCGGTCGGGTTCGAGTCCAGTGGATTGAAGAACAGGTCGGCGTAACCGAAGAACGGCGCCTGGCCGTTAAACTGCAAATTGTCCTCGCCCTTCAGAATGTCGTAGAACATGCCGAAGCCGCCGCGGATCGACGTCTTGCCGCTACCCGTCGGGTCATAGGCGAACCCAACGCGCGGAGCCCAGTTGTTCTTGATCGGGAAGTTCGAGCCATTCGGCGCACCCGGGTCGCCGGGGAATAGCAGCCCCAGCGGCGCACCGGGGAAGCGCGAGGATTCCTGGCCCGGCTTCAGAGAGAACGACCGCCCCTGCGTGTCGTACTTCGGCGAGCTGTACTCGTAGCGCACGCCGTAGTTCAGCGTCAGGCCTTTGGCCACGCGCCATTCGTCCTGGGCGAAGAAGCCAATGTTGTGGGTGCGGATGTTCGAAGGCGCCTGGCCGAATTGCAAAAACTCGTCAGGCAGACCGAACAGGAATGCGGCCTTGTCGTTGTTCAGGTAGCTGCTGCCGCCCGATCCGTAGAAATAGAAGTCGCCATTGACGTAGTAGTCATACAGCGTATTGTTCTGATACGGGGTATAGGATAGCCCCGCTTTCATGGTGTGGTGGCCCTTGATCCAAGTCAGCGTATCCGACCACGTATAAGTGTTGTCGATGAGCGAGGTCGGTCCATTCGGGCTGAAGCCGAGCGACAGTCCGCTGCCTAACAGGTCGATGGACGGTGGGCCTGTCGGATTGTCGGGCGTGATCCCGATTCCCAATTGCGACGCGGTCGGCAGTTTGGCGGCGGGAACCTGTTGAAGGTTGTTGTTCCGCTGCGCTGTGAACCGGAATTCGTTCAACAGGGTCGGCGAGAACGTCTTCGTGTAGGCAATGTTGCCGTAGGACTGGGAGGCCGTAGTCTGATCGGGGAAGCCGGAAACGTTGGCATAGGCGAACGGATTCAACGTGGTCGAATCGCGATAGCCCAACGTCACCGAGAGCCTGTCGTTACCCGTGATCTGGACGTCGAACTTGCCCGTGTACTCGTTATTGTTGGCCTTCGCGCTGCCTTGCGAAATCAAAGTACCCGTCGGCGTGGTCGGGACAAGCCCCGCCTTGATATAGTTCGCGGCGATGCTGCCGATCCTGGTGGGGTCGATGATGCCCTTGCTCGCGAGCGTCGGGTTGCTCTGATAGAACGGATTCGCCAGCAAAAACGACACGACGTCCGGGTCCGGCGCGCCGCCGCTCGATTGCGAGAAATTGCCCTGCAACTCCGCCGGTGTGTAGACCGTGGTCTCCGACGTGGTCTGCAGCGCGCTTTGCCGCTGGCCCTGATATCCGAAGAAGAAGAAGAACCGGTCCTTGCCGTCGATCAGCTTGGGGATCGTCACCGGACCGCCGAGTGTCCCGCCAAACTGGTTGCGCTTCAGCACCGAAACGGGCAGCCCGTTGGCATTATTGAAGAACGAATTTGCGTTGACCGCGTTATTGCGCACGTAATCGTAAGCGCTGCCGTGAAACGTGTTGGTTCCCGACTTCGTCACCATGCTGACCACGCCGCCGCCGTTGCGCCCGAATTCGGCCGAGTAATTCGACGTCAGGACTTTGAATTCAGCCAGCGTGTCCGGGTTGGGATTGTAAACCACGCCGTTGCTCAGCAGGTTGTTGTTCACGCCGCCGTCCAGCAGATAGGTGACCGAATCCTGGCGGCCTCCCGCGACGCTGAACGAACCGGCGCCCGCGCCCGAACCTCCCGTGTTCGCCCCGGTAGGAATCACGCCCGGCACGTACAGCGCCAGGTCGAGCGCATTGCGGCCGTTCAGCGGCGCAGTAATGATCTGGTTGCCCGTCACCGAACTGCCAAGCGTCGAGTTCTCGACCTCGACGCCCGAGGCCGTCTCTTCCACCTGCACGGTTTCGGAAACCGATCCGACCTCCAGTTTCATATCCATATGGAGCGTCGCATTGATCTGCAGAACCTGCGGCGCGCTCACCGACTTGCGGAAACCGTCCCGCTCAGCCGATACGGTGTAGGTGCCGATGTGAAGCCCGATGGCCTGGTAATTACCAGTGTCATCCGAGGTGGTCGAGCGGGACTGGCCTGTCTGCGTATTCGTAACTGTGACTTTGGCCTTCGGTACGACGGAGCCCTGCGGGTCCATCACCGTGCCGACGATCTTTCCGGTCGCGTCCTGGGCCATGCCTGAAACTGCCAGCAGGCAAGCAGCAAGGGCACCCAGGAAAACATGAGCAATGCGAGTCTGGTTCATTGGTTTTTGTCCTGTCGATCGTTACTACTGGTCGCGGAAATGCCAACCGCCCCCTTCTCGAACTTTGGAAAGGAGGCCCACTCGAATCAATGCTGATGATGAATGACAACCGGCGACTCGGCCGGAGAGGCACACCCTGAAATATGAAATATGTTAACACATGATTCAAAATCGCTTGACGCGTGTACTTCGAATTCTTGCGGCCCGGCGGCAAAGACCATTAACTTGCCAGGAATGTAAGGTTTACACGCAGAAGTGTGGTCGCTGTGGTACAAGGCACGCTAATGCACGCCCCGGTGCTTGAGTAGTGGCACTTAACACGCAGGCGATGGTGGCTGGCGCAGCCGTTACGCTTTGACGAACGTGGTCAATCCCCTGCGGGTGCGCTCACGCAGCTGGCAGGTCCGCAGTTCGTCTGCCAGGGCTTCCAGATTGGGGATGCCGTAGATATAGAAGTTCGTCAGTTCGGCGTCGGAAGAGAACAGGTGCAGCGAACTCAGTCCCAACACCCGCATCCCGAGCGGTTTGTGCAACTCGAAGTGATCGATGCGGAACAGCTCCAGGCTCTCCTGCAGTTTTGAGAGCAAACCACGCTCCAACTTGATTCGCTGGTTGGTGATCTGGTAATGCATGCCCACGCTCTTCAGGTAGTAGCGCAGCACGATCAGCGCCCAAAGCAGGAACAGGCCCAGTACGGCATATCCGGCGGGCGCTCCCGCCACGATTGCACCCACGGCTACGACGAGGATGAGGAGAAACGGCAGTATCTGGCCGATGCTATAGAACGTAGCGGGGTGGCCCACATACAAGTCCTGCTCAACCTCTCCCGCCTTGGTAGCCGCGTACGCGCTGAGGTCGGTATTGCAAAATCGGCACTTGATGGCCACCGCTTTGATGGCCTCTCCGCACACCGGGCAGGGCTTGCTATCTGCGTCCATGCTGGCTCCTCTTCCGCTATGGTATCGCCCGAACGCCCGCGCCGGTGTGCGGCGCGCTCCGTCTCCCCCCGACCCCACTCAGCCGCTAACGAAAGAGCGGTCGAGTCCGCCAACAGGCGCACTTCATTCCCGGTCGTGGTTCCGGGATGCGCGCTCGCAGACCGACGAGACCTTACGTGCTGCGGATCGGCGGATAGGACCGTCCCCGGATACGGGGTGGCAGGTCAAAAACAAAACCTCGCGGGACCGGAGGACGGTACCCGCGAGGCTGAGAACGAAACAACGATAGCGCGACTAGGCGCGACGCTTGCGGAGCAGAGCAATCAAGCCGAGCAGCGCTGAACCACTCAGCAGGAACGTGGTCGGTTCGGGAATTGAGCCCTCCACCATCGTTCCAGTCACGGTCAAGCCCGCACCGGCAAAAGTGTCTGTCACCACCCCGCCGCCCCAAGGGTCATCGTAGCCAACATACGACTGGATGGTGTCGTTGATGTCCCAGGTATGGGTGCCCGCGGTCAGGTAGACCGTGAAGTCGCCCGAACCCATGGTTGGGCCATAGAGCGGTACGAACGAAGTAAAGCCGAGGCTGACGCCGTCAACGAACGCCTGGTATACGTCGCCGATGATGCAGCAATCCACGACAGAGAGAGTCAGGGTGCCAGCAAACGGCGCCGTGAACGTGACCGGCCCACCAATGCCACCGACTGCGCCCAGCGGCCCCAGTAAGGTCGATCCGGCGGGAGACGGGTTTGTGTCGTACGCTACGGGGAGCGCCGAGATGACCGTGACGGGAAGCGCAAGTGCGGTTCCAGTAGCGAAGAGCACGAAAACGATCAGTGCAGTCAAAACTACTCTAAAGCGACTCATAGACTAAAATCCTCTTACCTCCGAACATCGGGCTTCGATGTGATCAAACTCAATCGATCCTCCGCAGCCTGGTGCCGAGTCTATAACCTTTACGCTCAAATACAGCTATTCAGACGGGTTTACCCTAAATTAGTACCTGCGATGGCCGAATTCAGTACTAAAGTCCCACGACCATACCTATGAGGGAAGAATAGACGGTCGAAGGTAAAGTGAGCACTCCAAACTGTACTTAAACCAGTAAACCAGGGACTGTAAACGCAAGCCCCGTTCCGACGCCAAGCGTGCGGAACGCTTAGGTTGTCGGCAAACGCTTCGGATCAGTATGCAGGTTGACATCCTGCACGACCGCGCAGCCCATCTCGTTCAGTAGAATCGCTGGTTGAGGAACGCCGGGATATCGCGTGAACCCTGGGTAACCGCCACGATCTGAAGCGTCGAAGGCCCGATCCGATAAATCACCAGATAGGATCCGACTGCCCAAAACAGCACGATTTGCGCAGTCAGATCTTCCCGCTTGTGACCAAGACTGGGCTATTGGGCCAACGCTTCAAAGGGGTCGAAAAGCTGCGCAATCCACCGATCGGCAGCCTCGACGCTGTCGGCGGCAATGTAGTCCCAAAATTCGGTGAGATCCTGCTCCGCAGCCGGACTTAATACATAGCCGGTCACGCCGATTTCTTGCGGCGCTCAGCGGATCTCCGCTGGAGCCGTGAGCGTGCCTCGGCCGGGCTCACCTGCTCGCCCCGGTCGAGCGCCGCAAGGCGCCGCGCGAGCTCGTTATTGAATTCCCCGAGTTGCGCAGTGCGCGCCTGCTCGTGCTGCTCCAATAACCGCAGAGCTTCGCGGACGACTTCGCTAGCCGAGTTGTAGCGGCCGGATTGCACCTTGCCGTTCACGAAGCGCTCCAGTTCCGGAGTCAGGGATACATTCATGGCGGGCCTCGTGTTCCATCCTTGCGACCACCGTACCGCCGATAGCAGACAATGTCAAAGCTTGTTATCAAATCCACGTCCCGGGACTAAGCTCAAATGAATCCGGCGAGATTACGCCGAAGCCCGATTCCAGGCCTGCTTCGCCTCGCGCCGGATCCCCTCGGCCATCCACCTCCGCAACTGCGTCTGGTAGCCGATGGACTTGGCCACCGCGATCTTCTTCGCAGCAGCTATCTGCTCGGGACCCGCGAGCGGCGACCGAGGTGTTGGCGCGCAACTGCCGTCGGAACGCACCGGGCCTCACGCGGGGCGGCCAACTCAAGCGCCACGCGACACTGCGTGGGTCTGGGGTGACGCCTATAGTGGGAGAGAGTCTCCATCGCGGAGGTTCATGAGTCCTTCGCTGCACCGGCGAACGTCGAATTTGAACTACGAAGATGACGTTTCAACTATCGAGTCATGCCGAATGGGAAATGGCGCGGCGCGGCATCCCGAACACGATGGTGGAGGCGGTTCTGAATAGCCCTGAGCAGAAACTGCCGGATGAATCTCACGCTGGGCGATGGATTTACCAGTCGCGGATGAGGTTCGATGATGGGAAACTGTACCTATTGAGGGTCGTCGTGAGTGACGAGGAACCGCCGACGGTGATCACGGCGTACAAGACCAGCAGGATCGAGAAATACTGGAGGGCCGAATGAAAGTCATATACGACCCGGAAGTCGACGTTCTCAGCGTGCTGCTCAGCGACGAACAAGTGGCCGAGAGCGACGAAGAAAAGCCCGGTTTGGTCCTGGATTACGATCTGAATGGCAATGTGGTCGCACTCGAAATCCTCGACGCGTCAAAACGAATGGCGAACCCGATGGCGGTGGAGTATGCTGTCAAGCAACCGCTGCGCAGTCCGGCGTGAGTCATCCAGGGACACGCAAACCCGATTCCAGGCCTGCTTCGCGTCAAGCCTGATCCCCTCGGCTATCCACATGCGCAACTGCGTTTGGTAACCGACGGACTTGGCCGCCACATGGCATTCACGAATTGACTGAGTCAATGCCTTGGACGGTTTGAGAGCCTTCCCCTCGGACAGTTGCCCATACCTATGCGACCGAGTGCGTCTGGAATTACTCGGCCGCCTCCAGGTCCGAATGAAACTTCGGCTGGAGCATTATCGACGGGGGGAGATCCCGCTTCATATCTGCTTAAACCGATCACGCCCCCGCCGGCTCTTCCTTCGGCACCTGCCGCATCAGAATCGCTGCCAGGATCAGGCACGCGCCGCCCAGCAGGACCACCGTCAGGTGGTTGTTGTTCAGGAAGTGACGCATGATCCAGCCCAGCGTCAGCGTCGCCATGATCTCGGGCAGCGTGATGAAGAAGTTGAAGATGCCCATGTAGACGCCGGTCTTGTTCGCCGGCACCGAGCCCGACAGAATCACGTAGGGCATGGAGACCGTGCTGGCCCAGCAGATGCCGACGCCGGTCATCGAGAGCAGCAGCATCCAGGGTTGGTGGATCACTCCGACGCTCAGCAGGCCGGCCGCCCCGCACAGCAGGCACAGCGCGTGCGTGCCCCGCGTGCCGATGGAGCGGGCCAGCACGGGCAGCAGGAACGCCACCGCGAAGGCCACCAGCGAGTACATGCCGAAGCAGATGCCGCCCCACTCGACGCCCTGCTGGTAGAGCGGCGATGTCTCGTCCGGCGCTCCGAACACGCCGCGCGCGACGGCGGGCGCGAAGTTGATCCACATGCAGAACAACCCCATCCAGGTGGCGAACTGCGCCAGCGCCAGCCGCCGCATGGTCAGCGGCATCTGACGGATGGAAGCCACGATCTCGCGCAGGCCGTGCATCAGCCCGGGACTGGCGGCGTTCTCGCGGCGGAACGCTTCGAGATCGGCCGGCGGGTACTCCTTAGTAGTGCAGATGGTCCACAGCACGCAGGAGAAGAACGCGACCGCGCCGATGTAGAACGAGTAGCGGACGCTCAGCGGAATGGCGTTGCCCACGCCGCGCTCGACGTGCAGCCAGTTGGTCATGATCCAGGGCAGGCCCGAGGCGATGACGGAGCCGACGCCGATGAAGAAGCTCTGCATGGCGAAGCCGGCGGTGCGCTGCTGCTCGGGCAGCATGTCGGCCACGAAGGCGCGGAAGGGCTCCATCGAGATGTTGATGGACGCATCGAGAATCCACAGCAGGCCGGCCGCCATCCACAGCGCCGAGGAGTGCGGCATCAAGATCAGCGCCAGCGTGGAGAGGATCGCGCCGGTAAGGAAGTAGGGACGGCGGCGGCCCAAACGGCCCCAGGTCCGGTCGCTCATGTGGCCGATGATGGGCTGCACGAGCATGCCGGTCAGCGGGGCGGCCAGCCACAGCAGCGGGATCTCGTCGGGCTTCGCCTTCAGGTATTCGTAGATGGCGCTCATGTTGGCCATCTGCAAGCCCCAGCCGAACTGGATGCCCAGGAAGCCGAAGCTCATGTTCCAGATCTGCCAGGGGGCGAGGCGGGGTTTCTGCATGGTGGTCTCCAGACTATTGGGCCAGAATCAGGCTGCGGTGCGCGGGCAATTCGAGTTTCACCCGCCCGTTCTTCACGCTGGCCGTAGAGCTGCCGAGACCGCTCTTCAGCACGGCCCCGTCGGCGATTTTGAGTCCCTGCACGTCGATCTCGACGCTGGCCGGCTGGCTGGCCGAGTTGAAAGCGACGACGACGGTCGGGCCGACTCCGGTGCGCGCGAAGACCCACTGCTTTTCGCCGGTGTACAGGTTCGTCATGCGGCCGTTGGCCAGCGCCGGGTATTGCTTGCGCAGCGCGGCCAGTTTCCGGACGTGGTGGAAGACACCGTTTTCCACCGCGGTGCGGCCGGATTCCGTGAAGGCGTTGCGCGGGTCTTCCTTCCATCCGCCGGGGAAATCCCGCCGGTTCTGCGGGTCGCCGCCGCCCGTCATCGCGATCTCGTCACCGTAGTAAACCATCGGCACGCCGCGCAGTGTGAACAGCGCCGTGAAGGCCATCATCAGGCCCTCCGGAGTCGCGCCTTTCTCGTTCATGAAACGCTCGACGTCGTGGTTTCCCAGGAAGGTCACCAGCATGCCGGCGTTGGGGTATAGGAAGTCGTGGGCCAGCACCTTGGGCACGTCGCGGATGTCTCCGTTGCGCGCAAACGCCGAACGCAGCGCGAAGTACAGCGGGAAGTCGAAGACCGAGGCAAAGCCGGTGTCGATGTCGTCGTGGCCGCGGCGTCCGCCCTGGTAGAAGGCCACCAGCGCCGGATCGCCGTCGAAGACCTCGCCAACGGCCCGCAAGCGCGGGAAGTCCTTCTTGAGCGCGGCCGACCAGTCGTGCCAGAAATCGCGCGGCACATAGGGCATAGTGTCCTGGCGGATGCCGTCCAGGCCCGTGACCCCGGCCCACCATAGAGCGTTCTGGATCAGGTAGCGGCGCGCTTCAGGATCGCCTTGATTCATGTCGGGCAGGATGTCGATGAACCAGCCGTCGAGCGTCTCGTGGCGCGTGGCCGCAGTGCCGTGCGGGTCCATCAACGTCCACACCTGCCAGGAGTCGGCGACGTGCTTTTGAGGGGTACCGTTGAACCAGGTGGGCGTCGGCGCGGCGTCTTTTGAGTCCACCGCCCAGGGGTGGTACGGGCCGACGTGGTTCGCCACCTGGTCCTGGATCACCTTGAGGCCCTGCGATTGCAACCCGTGAACCACCTTGCGGAGCGTATCGAGCGACCCGAAATGCTCTTCGACGCCGTAGTAATCGACGGCCCCATAGCCGTGGTAATCGGCCATCGGCTTGCCGTCATAAAGCTCTTTCTCGTTCAGGCGATTATTGTTGTCGTACCAGGGATTGATCCAGACCGCCGTCGCGCCGAGTTCCCTCAGGTAACCGGCGTGGTCCAGGATGCCCTGCAGATCGCCGCCGTGATAGTAGCGAGGTTGTTGACGGTCGAACAGGCCTTTGGAAACGGCGGGGTCGTCGTTGGAAGTGTCCCCGTTGGCGAAACGGTCCGGCATGATCAGGTAGATGAAGTCGTCCGGATGGAAGCCTTGCGCGTGGGTCGGACCCGTGGGCGACGGCAGCAGTTCGAAGGCGGTGTCCTGCGCTTTGCCGTCCTCGAAAACGAAATGCAGCGTGTGCCTGCCCACCTGCGCCGAGGGCGGAATGGTCAGATCGGCGAACAGGTAGGCGCCGCTTTGGCTGGTCGTCAGGTTTGCAACAGTGAGGGACTCGTCCGCGCTCAGCTTCGCCTGAGTGAGGTTGCGCCCGTGCACCAGCAGCCGGACCGGCGTCCAGTTGGAGCCAACCCACCAGGAGGGCGGCTCGATCTTGTCGACCATCGAATCCTGCGCGTGCAACAGCGACAGGGCTGAAAGAGTCAGGAGAACGACGCGGAGAGTATTGCGACAGGGCACGTTCAGGATTCTACTAAAGCCGGAGGAAATGTTACATCGCAGGCTGGCGAGGGCGCGAGATTGCGTTGTGGCGCACGCTTCAGCGTGCCGTGCCGGCACTCCTGCCGGCATCCGGCTCCAGACGTGGACAAGAGTGTCCACGCTGCACGCTGAAGCGTGCGCCACAAGCGGAGAATCTATCCGGGGGTGCGATTAGCGGTGGCCGAGGAACATCAGCCAGCTCAAGCCGAAGATGGTCAGCAGGAAATAGCCGAACGAGGTGAGTCCGTAATGGAGCCGTTCCTTGTCCGTTCGTTTGGTGACGACGCCGAGCACCGCCGAGATGAAGAGCGCGAGGAGGATGGTCGTTTCGAAATGCGATAGCGCCATTTTCATGGTTCGAGTCTCCTCAGTCCTTGCGGCCTACCGCGATTTCCCACGCGTCCACCATGGCCAGAATGTTAAATAGCCCGGCAGCCACCAGGAACTTCGTGCCGTAGTCCACGATGTGCCCCGCGATGTCGGCCGACTCGTAGCCGAACCATTTCGTCATCAGGAACAGGATGCCCGTAGCGAGATTGGACACGAAGCCGCCGTAATAGATGACCGTCGTCAGCAGGTCCCCGCCCGCGGGCTGGAACATGTAGCCGCGCATCATCAGCCCGATGGCGAACGAGACCACGACGCAGCTTGCCAGGATGAACCCGCGCCACATGCGCTTCTGATAGAAGTGCCCGCCGCCGGGGATCAACCAGGCCAAAAGCAGTACCGGCAGCCACTTGGAAAGTGGCGGCAAGGGTGGATATAGGATCTCGGTCTGTTCGCTCATGCCGTTCTTTCAGGCTAACACGTAGGCATCCCGGGAACGCCGGTCTCCAGATCGGCGGTTGCAAACTTGTCTACGCCGCGCAGACGGTCTGGAGCCGGGCGCTCCCGGCGGGCCATACTCTATAAGAGAAGACCCATGAAGCTGCAAGGCATTTTCCCGCCCATCACCACCCCGTTCAATTACGACGGCGACATTTATCCGGCCAAGGTCGAGCACAACGTCACCAAGTGGAACAAGACCGGCCTTTCGGGCTACGTCGTGTGCGGCTCCACCGGGGAGAGCGTGTTCCTGACTACGGAAGAGAAGCTCCAGATGTTCGAACTGGTGGCGAAGTTCGCCGCGCCGGACAAACTGCTGCTCTGCGGCACCGGCGTGGAGAGCGTGCGCGAGACCGTGCAACTTACCAATCGCGCGGCGGAAATGGGTTATAAAGCGGCCATGGTGCGGACGCCGCACTACTACAAAAACCTGGTGAACAACGCCTCGGCGCAGGCATTGTACTATCGCGCGGTGGCCGACCAGGCGAAGATCCCGCTGATGATTTACAACTGGCCGCAGGCGACTGGCGTGGATATCCCCGCGGCCGCGGTGGTGAAGCTCAGCGAGCACCCCAACGTCATCGCGATCAAGGAAAGCTCGGGCAGCATCGAGAAGGTGATGCAGATGATTCGCGAGGTTAAGCCGGGGTTCCAGGTGCTGGTGGGCTCGGCGCCGACGCTCGCGCCTTCCCTCGCCGTGGGTGCGGTGGGCGCGGTGCTGGCCTACGCAAATGCGGCCCCCTACTCGACCATCGCCATCTGGGAAGCGCACCGGCAGCGCGAGTTCGACGCCGCGATGGACTGGCAGGGCAGGATCGCGAAAGCGGCCGTGCTGGTGACGGTGAAGTACGGCATTCCGGGCCTCAAGTACGCCATGGATCTGAACGGATACTACGGCGGGCCGGTGCGGCTGCCGCTAACGCCGGTCCCTCCCGAGGGCAAGCTGGAGATTGAAGCGGCGTTCAAAGACCTGAAAGGCTGACGCGGTTCACGGGGACGCACCAGGCGCGATTTTCGGATCGCTGGAACGGCGCCGTGCGTCTTCCAAGGTGGGAGGCGGAGCGATGAAGAAGGAAACGATCAAAATCAAGATCGACCCGCGCAAGCTGCACCGCGTCCCGATCGGTCCGCCCACGCAACTGCACACGCCCGACAAGGAAAAAGTGGTGCGCATCCGCAAGCAGAAGCACAAGAAAAAGGTCGAAGAGACCGAGGGCTAAGTGCGGGCGAGTCCCGTCGCGATGTCACTCTGTTGTGGGGCAGGATGCCATCCCAATGTCACTTAGTTTTCTAAGCTTTCGGCGCAACCAAAACATTCCATTGGCGTTATGTTTTGACTATGGATGCATCGGCGATCTTTCACTTGTTCGTTGA